>OLSB01000152.1_pt1 | contig 81450 bp, 79 predicted proteins | sample 1672071 | NCBI WGS metagenome assembly OLSB01 (sample SAMEA3136642, study PRJEB25190) | human gut metagenome | biome: human gut; feature: human-associated habitat; material: faeces | place: Austria | collected 2013
GCGCAAGTGCCGGATAGGAACGGCAAAATTTTTTACACTTCTATTACTTCTTTATAACACATAAACAAAGTCTCAGGGTATGAAGCAGCTCTATGAAGCAGCTCATGGCCGGTGGCGGCGTGGCCCTCATCGGTATCACTCTGATTCCCCTGTTTTCCGGACTCTTCGGCTAAGAAAGGTTCAATTATCACACCTAATTTTTTTGCTAACTGCCCTTGTGTATACCCTTTTTTCTTGCGATTCATTGAGGTAAAGGTTCCTATCTTTTTTGTATCCATAACTGACCTCCTTTCATCTAAAATATTACTATTTCCACTATACATTGAACATATCACAAATGGCGAATAGTTGAATTTAAAGCACAACATAAAAGTATACTTTGAAAGTGTACTTTAAGTAGACTTTAAAATCTTAAATAACCCTAGGGAAAACGCTTGCGTAATTGATAATTCTTTGTTATGATTTGAATATCATATGACTGACGGAAGTGGAGTTACCACATGAAGTATGATGTTATAGGCCGACCGTCTGGGCAAGTTTACTTTGTCTTTTCGGTGGGTCTTTTTAATTGACTGCTCGAAGGAATCATAGTAAACTTTAAATAAATGTTAGTTACAACTAACTGTCATTAGAAGGAGGCAATCATGAAAGAACAATGGCAAGGATTTAAAGGCAGTAAATGGCAGGATGAGGTAGATGTTCGAGATTTTATTCAAAATAACTACAAACCTTATAATGGTGATGAAAGCTTTTTAGAAGGTCCAAAAGAATCGACAAATACTTTATGGGCTGAGCTTCAAAAACTACAAAAAGAAGAACGTGCCAAAGGCGGTGTATTGGATATGGAAACAGAAGTGGTTTCGAGTCTAACTGCTTATGGCCCTGGATATTTAGATAAAGATTTAGAGAAGGTTGTCGGTTTACAAACAGATAAACCATTAAAACGTGCATTTATGCCTTATGGCGGTATTCGTATGAGTGAAGAGGCATGCGAAACTTATGGATATAAACCAAGTGAAAAATTACATGAAATCTTCACAAAATATCATAAAACTCACAATGATGCTGTATTTAGTGCATATACACCAGAAATGCGTTTAGCACGTCGTAACAAAATCATTACAGGATTACCAGATACATATGGTCGTGGACGTATCGTAGGGGATTATCGTCGTGTTGCACTTTATGGTATTGATTATTTAATTGAGCAGAAACAAAAAGATTTCGCATATTGTGGCGATGGAACAATGAGCGATGATGTAATTCGTCAGCGTGAAGAATTGGCTGAACAAATCAAGGCGTTAAAAGAAATGAAAATTATGGCAGCAAGCTATGGATATGATATTTCTCAGCCTGCTAAAAACTCATTAGAAGCAGTACAATGGCTATACTTTGGATATTTAGCTGCTATTAAAACACAAAATGGGGCGGCTATGTCAGTAGGTCGTATTTCAACGTTCTTAGATATTTATTTTGAAAGAGATTTAGAGAATGGTGTCTTCACAGAAAGTGATATTCAAGAAATTGTTGACCATGTGACTATGAAATTTAGAATGGTTAAGTTTGCCAGAATTCCTAGCTATAACCAATTATTCTCAGGAGATCCAGTTTGGGCAACACTTGATGTTGGTGGTTTAGGTATGGATGGAAGAAGTATGGTTACTAAAACTTGTTTCCGTTTCTTGCATACACTTGAAAATATGGGACCGAGTCCAGAACCAAACTTGACTGTATTGTATTCTTCAAATTTGCCTGAACCATTCAAGAAATATGCTGCAAAAGTAAGTATTGATACAAGTAGTGTTCAATATGAAAATGATGATGTAATGCGTCCTGTATGGGGAGATGATTATGCGGTATGTTGTTGTGTGAGTGCTACGCAAACTGGTAAAGAAATGCAATTCTTTGGTGCTCGTGCAAACTTAGCTAAATGTTTACTATACGCTATCAATGGTGGTGTAGATGAAAAGACAAAAGTACAAGTAGGTCCAGAATATAAGCCTATCACAAGTGAGTATTTAGATTATGATGAAGTAATGCATAAATACGATATCATGATGGACTGGTTATCAGGGTTATATGTAAATATTTTGAATTTGATTCAATATATGCATGATAAATATTATTATGAAGCAAGCCAGATGGCTTTGATTGATACAGATGTACGTAGAACTTTCGCAACGGGTATTGCTGGATTCTCACATGTAGTAGATTCATTGAGTGCCATCAAATACGCAAAAGTGAAGACAATTCGTGATGAAGATGGATTGGTAGTTGATTATGAAATTGAAGGGGATTTCCCTCGTTATGGAAATGATGATGATCGTGCGGATGAAATTGCCGTATGGTTATTAAAGACATTTATGCGTAAGATTGAAAAACACCACACATATCGTGATAGTGAACCAACTACTTCGATTCTTACAATTACTTCAAATGTTGTATATGGTAAAGCTACAGGTGCGCTTCCCGATGGAAGAAAAGCAGGAGAACCATTATCACCAGGTGCTAACCCTGCATATGGAGCAGAACAAAATGGATTGTTGGCATCGCTAAATTCTGTCGCAAAACTTCCTTATGAATATGCGCTAGATGGAATTAGTAATACGCAAACAATTAATCCAGATGCGTTGGGTCACACTGAAGAGGAAAGAGTAAATAACTTAGTGAATGTATTAGATGGATACTTTGATCAGGGTGCTCACCACTTGAATGTGAATGTATTTGGTGTAGAAAAATTAAAAGATGCGATGGAGCATCCAGAAAAAGAGGAATACGCAAACTTTACAATTCGTGTTTCTGGCTATGCCGTTAAATTTATTGATTTAACTCGCGAACAACAATTAGATGTTATTAGTCGTACATGTCACAAGAGCCTTTAATAAGGCTCTTTCTAGTTAGGAGGCTATTATGTTAGGAGCAATTCATTCGATTGAAACGTTTGGCCTTGTAGATGGACCAGGCGTAAGATATGTCATCTTTATGCAAGGATGTCATATGCGTTGTAAGTTTTGTCACAATGCCGATACTTGGAAAACTAAAGAGCCAGATCAAAGTGCAGAAGTGGTATTAAAGAAAGCTTTACGATATCGTCCTTACTGGAAAGATAATGGTGGCATTACAGTCAGTGGTGGTGAACCATTACTTCAAATTGATTTTCTGATTGAACTTTTTACATTAGCTAAAAAAGAAGGTGTCAATACAGTTTTGGATACTTGTGGACAACCATTTACTTTTGAAGAACCATTCTTTTCTAAGTTTAAACAACTTATGAATGTTACAGATCTAGTATTATTAGATATAAAACATATTGATGAAATGGCTCATAAAGAATTAACGGGACATACGAATCAAAATATTTTAAAACAAGCTAAGTATTTGTCGGATATCCAAAAGCCAGTATGGATTCGTCATGTGTTGGTGCCAACAATCAATACAGATGAAAAATATTTGGAACGACTACATCAATTTATTATTCAATTAAAAAATGTAGAAAGAATAGAAGTATTACCATACCATACTCTAGGGGCTTATAAATGGAAAGAACTTGGCTTAGGATATCCTTTAGAAGGAATTGATCCGCCAACTGAGAAACAACTTCAAATTGCTAATACAATACTCGAAACAGGGAAATGATCCCTGTTTTTTTGTGTACAAAAAAGTGCTCAATTGAGCACTTTCATTATTATAGTCTATCGAATATATTGTAGAGATTTCTTCGATCAAGCCAAACATAGCCTGTTGTGTTGTCTGTGGAAGTATCTGTTCCTGGAGTACTAGGTTCCGTTGGTTCAGGTGTTGTAGGTTCTGTTGGTTCTGTAGAAGGATATGTACATGCACTTCCGTCCCAAGTTCCGCCATTACTTGTACAAGTTGTTTCGGCTTCATTTGTTTCTTCTTCTTTTTCTTCTTCTTTTTTACATGTACCAGCTTCAGAATCCCATTCACCACCATCGGCTTCACAAGCTTCTCTTTCTTTATCATCAGACTTTTTACATGTCTGGTTTTCTTCATCCCATTCGCCACCACTAGCTTCACAAGCATCTTGCGCATCATTGTTATCAGATGTTGTATCACCTTTTGATTTGAATTCATCTTTGATGTATCCACCCTTGTAGTCTGAGATACCACTAGGTCTTTCAAGTGCAGAATATGTTGCATATTTTTGCATGTAATCAAGCATGTAGTGTGAAATATGGAATGCTGAAGCAACATTTAAATCATCCCAAGTAATATACATACCATAGTTTGTGATGGCATCCGTTGTATATCCACTCCAACAAGCGATTGTATATTTATTTGTATAGCCTACTGACCATTCATCTTTGGCAACCCCCTCAGGAATTCCATAGCTATTTGCAGGCCAGTCTGTTGTACCTGATTTTCCATATACTGTATAGTTGCTCGCAAGAATTTCGTTGTAGTTTTGGTAACCACCTGAAACTACTTTTTCAAGTAATTGCGAAATCATCCATGCGGCTTGTTCACTGATAACATCATATGTTTTAGCGTTTGTCTTAAATTCTTTTTTATCGGATCTACGAACTACTCTTCTAACACGGTGAGCATCCACACGCTTACCTCCATTCGCAAATGTTGAGTAAGCACTCGCTTGTTGGATTGGACTTGCACGCATGCTCGAGCCACCGATTGCGTATTGTTCATTAAATCCTTCAGCCACTTCATCGCTAAAACCAAGCTTTTTACAATAATCGATCCAGTAATCATAGCCTTTTGCGGTTACTAAATCAATCATAGCTTGAGCGGCTGTGGTATTTTTTGAAACACCTAATGCATCTTGTAAACTCATAATACCATTGTATTTACCGTCTGAGTTTTTAGGAGCGTAAGAACCATTTTTCCAATAATCTTTTTTCTTATCGTTTACCTGATGAGCGGTAGACCATCCTAAGATATCAAATGTACTTGCATAGGCAAGTAATGGTTTCATACTTGAACCTGGTTGATTTGGTTCGGTTGAGTAATCAATTTTTACGGAGTCTGAGTGATAACGACGGCCAGGACCAACTGCAATAATTTCCCCTGTATCGTTTTCAATCATTGAGAAACCAACATCGAAATATTCGTTAGGGAATTGAACGATGTTACCGTTACAGATTTCATCAGCTTGTTTTTGAGTATCTTGATTTAGTGCGGTATAGATATCCATTGGAATAATGGCTGGATCTTGTCCAGTTAATTCCATAACTTCACTTAATGTTTGTGTAATATAAGCTTGATTTGGATCATCACTTGTACGCTCTACATATTCTAAAGAGAATGATAAGTCTTGGTTTGAAGCAAGATTAAATTCTTCTTCCGTAATATATCCATGTTGCAACATCAATTCTAAAGTAACATTTCTACGATTTTGAGCAGCTTTTAAATGATCTAGCTTTGTGTTTGCTTCGTTTAAATTGTTTAATGGATTGTATGTATCTGGTGCATTGATACAACCAGCCAAGAATGCAGCTTCACCCAAATTTAATTGTGATACATCTTTGTTAAAGAAGTATTGTGCGGCTTTTTGAATACCACGTGTATTGTTTCCTGAACCAAACCAAATACGGTTTACGTAGTATTCAAAGATTTGTTCCTTATTAATGCTTTGTTCAGCAATCAATGAAAGATAGATTTCTTGAACTTTTAATTTTAATTTTTGAGCGGTTGTGACCGTACCCTGTTCAGTTTCTAATTTTTTTTCCTGGTTCTTTGTAAATGCATTATCAATCATTTGCATGGTTAATGTAGAACCACCTTGAGCAAGACTTCCAGATTTCAAGTTTGCCATAGCGGATTTCAAGAAACGTGGCAAGTCAAATCCATTGTGGTCGAAGAAACGTGAATCTTCAATTGATAAAAAAGCATCGACTACAGATTGTGGAATTTGTGAGTAGGTTACGTCTTCACGAATTTCATCTCCAAGTTCATAGAATACGTTGCCTGAAGCATCGTAAAGTCTTGAATTGGATAATGTAGTCAAACCGTCTTGCGAAAAACGCATACCGTCAGGATCGTTGATGATGTTGACAAGAACGAAGAATACGGAGATGCATCCAACTAAAAATATAGATAAGACGGATACGGCTAGTTTATTCCAAATGTCTAATTTTCTTCTGTTTGTCTTTTGTGTTTTAGGCTTATTTTGTTCGTTTTGTGGTTGGACCATTTACTTATCCTCCTTAAAATAGAGTTCATCTACAGCTTTTAAATACGCTAACCTAGGACATAATCCTTCTTGAATAAGAATCCCATGGGATTGAAACCAAGAATATGGTATAGAGCTTTTGTCTATATTTTCTATTTTATCTATGAGCAGTTTTGAATCAACAAGGTATGTTTCGTTATGATAATTAAATCGAATAATAAAAAAACCAATACCTCCATGAAATACAACTTTTTTTAGATGTTTGATTTGATGTGGGTGAATCATAAAGAGTGGGAAACTCGTTTTATTTTTCGTTTCCTTTGCTTCAAAATCAATGTATTTACCTCGATATACACCGTTGTAGTCCGTCGTGGAAGGCGTTTTATAGTAAGCTTCAGTGATTTTAGCTCTTTGCCTTTTTGGATAGTCCACATGAACAACTTGAACGGGTGTCGGCTTTTTATAAATCAAAGCTCTATCGAGTTCTCTATAATATTTATTAGAGTCGTTTATATCGTTTTCGAGGCGCATACCTCGAGAACTATAACTCTTTTGGTGCATTGTATTTATGGTTGAAATTGCATTCGGATATTTAATAGTGCTCATCACGAACATTATATATGAAAAAGAATGAACATTCAATGAATCTGAAAAGTCACAGTTGATTTTTTTGTGCAAAACATTCATAATATTTAAGCAGATATAGGGGGACTATATATATGGCAAAAGATATGAATTTGACAGCTCAGGAAATTTATGAAAAGGAATTTCATGTAGACTTGAAGGGATATGCCCCTGCTGAAGTAGATGAATTTCTAGATATGGTAATTGAAGATTATCAGAAATATGATGAGAAAGTAGAAGAATTAGGTGCTGCAGTCACTCGTTATGAAGAAAAAATCAAAGAATTGCAGCAACAGTTGTTTGCGTTACAAAGTGAGAATGAAAACTTAAACGAAAAAGTAAATTCTGATTTTGTGAATGGAAGCAGCAATACAGTAGATATCTTAAAACGTATTGCACGTTTGGAAAAAGCTGTATTTAATCAAAGCGAAGAATAGTGAATTAAATCGACAGTCACTGGCTACTTAGATAGTTAGAGGAAAGTCCATGCTCGCACAATCTGTGATGATTGTAGTGTTTGTGCTAGATGAATAAATAAATCTAGGCAAGTTATTGCTTGACGGCTGTTTTGTTTGCTAAGGGAAACTATGTAAACAAACTTTAAAAGTGCCACAGAGACGAATCTATATGGAAACGTATAGGGTGGAACGGGTAAACCCCACAAGCGAGAAACCCAAATTTGGTAGGGGAACCGGCTGGAATGAAACGAAAGGAAGGCTGGATAGCTTTATGCTATAGATAAATGACTGTCACCACGCAAGTGGAACAGAACATGGCTTATGATTTAAGGATACTACAAAGAGCAATTTAATTTGCTCTTTTTTTTTACTTGAAACAAGTGTATACTGAATTTGCATAAATTAAATCTTCAGGGTTGGGTGAAATTCCCTATCGGCGGTAAACCCCGCGAGCATTATGCATGAACTGGTGCAATTCCAGTGGCGACAGTATAGTCTGGATGGAAGAAGATGTTTTTATATATTCTTTTGTATATTTAAACGCGCCTAGGGGATTTTCTTTAGGCACGTTTTTTTGGTGGATATATGAAGGGATGATGATTTATGAGTTCAACAAAGAAACTAACTACGATTGCGATCTTAAGTGCGATGGCAATGGTTTTAAACTTATTGATACAATTTCCAATTGTACCAGCCGTATCTTTTCTAAGCTACGATCCAAAAGATATCATTATTGTGATTGCAGGATTTATTTATGGTCCTATGACATCTTTTATTATGAGTCTATTGTGTTCGTTTTTAGAAATCGTATTCCGTGGAGGAAACTTATTAGATGTTTTGATGAATGTGATTTCAACTTGTACATTCGCATGTGTTGCAGCCTGTATCTATAAGTATAAACATTCTAAAAAAGGAGCTATCATCGGCTTGGTATTAGGAACTGTATGCTGTACATTGAGTATGACATTATGGAACTACATTATTACACCAATTTATTATCAAATGCCAAGAAGTGCAGTGGTTGGCATGTTACTTCCAGGTATTGTTCCATTCAATATTATTAAATGTACATTAAATGCAGCCTGTGCAATGTTGATCTACAAACCACTTGTAAATGCGTTGAGAAACACGCAGTTTGTTCCACAGTCTAATACAAGTGAAGGACTTACAAAAGATGTTGGAATTGTCAGTGCATTTATTATTGTATCAATTGCAGTTTTAATATTAGTTATGAAAGGTTAGGAAAAACATGGAACTTTTAGAAGCAAAAAAAATTATGGATGAAAAATTAGGGGATTATAAAATCATGGCTTTGGCAAGCTGTGTGGATGATTATCCTATGGTAAGAAATGTAAGTTGCGTTTTCTACAATGACAAGATTTATTTTAAGACAGACAAAAACTTTAGAAAAACACAACAATTGTTCAAAAATGATAAAGTAGCTATGTGCTTTAATGGGGTGCAAGTAGAGGGTACTGCTAAAAACTTAGGCTTGGTTGTTGATGAGCCGGGACGTATTTTTGAAAAGAAATATAAAGAATTTTTATGGCAAAGCTATAATGCATATTCACACATTGATACAGAAATCTTAATTGAAGTGACTCCTAAGTTTGTGGAAATTTGGGATGAAGATGAAAATCGTAATGCATTCCAGTTATTTATTGATTTTGACAAAGAAACAGTTGAATACAAACCTTATGACTAGTTTATACTAGTCATTTTTTTGTGAAAATTCACGAGATTTTGACATGGATATGATACAATATCTTATGTATGAAAGTAGGTGAAAACATGTCTCCAGACCCGAGTTATTATAATTATGAAAAAACAAATACGTTCGGAGACATGAGATTTGTCTTCGTTTAAGATATAAGGAGGACAAATTGTGTTAGAATTTTATAAAACGTTTGAAGATGGAACACGCAAGATTGCAGAACCAGAACCAGGATGCTGGATCAATGCGGTTGCACCTACGGAAGAAGAAAGAAATTTTTTAATTGAGCAAATAGGAATCTTACCTGAATTTGTAAAATCTTCGTTGGATGAAGAAGAAAGTTCACATATTGATTATGATGATGATTTTAGACAAGTGTTGATTATTTTTGACTACCCAAGTGCAGAAAATGAAGATGATGATTCAATTGATTCAACCTATTCTACATTGCCAATTGGTATTGTGATTTTAAAGGGTTATGTTGTGACAATAAGTTTATATGAAAACTGGAGTATTTTAGAAATGTCACAAGGTAGAATAAAAGGTATGGATACACGTTTAAAAACAAGATTTTTCTTACTTTTGGCATTGCGTATTTCACAACGTTTCTTGATTTGTTTACGCCAAATTGATCGCTTATCAAGTCGAACAGAAACGCGATTGCATCAGTCTGTAGAAAATGATGAATTGATTGAAATGTTAGGCTTAGAAAAGTCACTGGTTTACTTTTCAACATCTTTAAAATCAGATGAGGTTACATTAAGCAAGATTATGCGTGGAAAACAGATTCAATTATATGAAGAGGATGAAGATTTGTTGGAAGACGTAATGATTGAAATCCATCAGGCCATTGAGATGTGTAACATTTACTCAAACACAATGGCAGGTACAATGGATACGTTTGCGAGTATTATTTCTAACAATATGAACATTGTCATGAATAAATTGACTGTAATCACAATTGTTATGGCTATCCCAAATATTATTTTTGGATTCTATGGGATGAACGTACAGTTGCCATTCCCATTTGTATGGTTTCCAAGTTTTGTAGCTATTTTAGCTTGTGTAATTGCGACTGTTTATTTTTTCAGGCACAATATGTTTAAGTAAGGTTTGATTTTTTTTCAAACCTTTTTTCTTTTAGATAAAAGAAAAAGCACTATTAGAATAGTGCTCCAAGTGCCCCAAACAATCCCATACTCGCAAGAGCCATGATGATACCAGCTAAAATGACACCTAACATAACGGCTAGTACACTCGATTTGAAATTCATATCTAAGATACTAGCGGCAAGTGTACCAGTCCAGGCTCCTGTTCCTGGTAATGGAATACCCACAAATAATAATAGGGCTACAAACAATCCTTTTCCTGCAGTGGCTTGTAATTTTTTACCACCTTTTTCACCTTTTTCTAGACACCACGTAAAGAAATTTCCGACAACTGGCTTGTCAGCTCCCCAGACAAGGATCTTTCTGGCAAAGAAATAGATGAAGGGAACAGGAATCATATTTCCAATAATCGCAATTATATAATATTGTATAAATGGTAATCCCATTCCGGCTGCGATTGGGATGGCTCCACGAAGTTCAATAAGGGGTACCATAGATACAAAAAACACAATCAGGTATTTTTTAAACATTTAAAATCTCCTTTTTTCGACAAGTAAAAGTTTATCATTGATGACATAAATTTACAATAATAGACAGAATTTGAAATGTGTCTAGCACTGCAGGATTGAAAGTGCTAAGAATAGTGTTATACTGAAATCATAAAGGAGATGTTACTTATGAAATGGTTTGATTCTGATTATGATTATATTGATGAATTCACAACACAATGGAATGAAAGGTATAAAAAGGCTAAAAGAATGAGTATAATATTAAGTATAGTATTGATTCTTATTGGTATTTTATGTTTTGCGTTTCCAAAAAAGATATTCACAACTATTCAAATAATCGCAGCCATTGGCTTGATTGTTTGGGGTGCATGTGAAATTTATTCATATATCACAACAACCTTCTTTTTTAGAGACGCAATGTGGCTAGCCAGTGGTATCTTAAATATTTTGTTAGGTTGTTTATTATGCACGATGCCAGTTACAATTACTGTAAGTACATTGACATTCTTGTTTGCGTTTGTGCTATTGGTTAATGGTATTCAAAAGATTACTTGGGGGTCTAGACTTAGTTTCTTTAGAGTGATCGATACGAAATATTTAAGTTTGACAGGTTGGGTCAATCTGTTGTTAGGTATTATTTTTTTGGTAATGCCATTCCAAAGTGCTTTAGTCATTAATTATATTATTGCGACCTATTTGGTTGTGGCTGGTCTTTGCTTGTTGATTGAAGCTGTTTCAATGAAAAAGATTTAAAAGGGGTAAATATGGAAAAATTTAAGTTTTATGCACCAACAAAAGTGTATTTTGGTAAAGATGAGGAACAAAGGGTTGGAAAGATTTTACAAGAATATCATCCAAAGAAAGTATTGATTCATTATGGAGGGAAAAGTGCCATTCAATCCGGTCTTTTGGATCGAGTGAAAAAGGCACTTGATGAAGAAAATATTGCCTATTGTTTGTGTGGAGGTGTTGTTGCCAATCCACTACTTTCAAAGGTGAACGAAGGAATTCAAATTTGTAAAGAAGAAGGAGTTGACTTTATTCTTGCTGTTGGTGGAGGAAGCGTTTTAGACTCAAGCAAAGGCATTGCGTATGGCGTTTATAATGAAGGTGCTGTCTGGGATTATTACGCAAGAAAGAAAAAGGTGAAGGGTGCTTTACCTATGGGGTGTATCTTAACGCTATCTGCAACAGGCAGTGAAATGAGTAATTCAAGCGTAATCACAAATGAAGATGGTAATCTGAAACGTGGTTTAAGCAGTGATTATGGATATTTTAAATTTTCTATTTTAAATCCAGAATTAACATATACTGTATCTCAATATCAAACAATGTGTGGGTGTACGGATATTATTATGCATACATTGGAACGATATTTTACGCCATACCAAACCTTGGATTTGGTAGATCAAATGGCAGAAAGTTTAGTCCGTACTGTCATAAAAAACGCAAAAATTCTTTTAGAAGATCCTTCTAATGAACAGGCACGCTCTGAAATTATGTGGGCAGGTAGTGTTTCACACAATGACATGACTGGAGATCGTTCTTTAGGAGATTGGGCTTGCCATCAATTGGAACATGAATTAAGCGGAATGTTTAATGTAGCACATGGTGCAGGTCTTGCGGCTATTTGGGATAGTTGGGCAAATCATGTATATATGGAAAATCCAACGCGATTTGCCAAGCTTGGACATCGTGTGTTTGGTTTGGATGATTCGGATACATTATCTTGCGCTTTGAATACTATTGAAAAGATGGAAGAATTCTTTAGAAGTATCGGCATGCCGACAAGTATTCAAGGATTGTTAAAACGTAAGTGTACAGAACCGGAATTGTATGAATTAACATACAAATGCAGCTTTGAGCATACGCGCACAATTGGAAAATTTAAAGAGTTGGATGAAATGGATATGCTTGAAATATATCGTATGGCAAATGAAAAGGAAGTCGCTTAAGACTTCCTTATTTTAGTTTAATAGACTTTTAATGAAGTTAATAATCTTGTCAAACCATCCTTCAGATTGGGCTTTGTTGAATAATCCAGATAATTGATTTTTTAAACTGCCAGATAATTTGTTTAATTGATTTAATACTTCTTGTGAGTCAATAGCTGAAGTGTTTTGGTATTTCTTGGCAAACGCAATCAATTTATCAATATCGTCTTGAGAGATGATGTCACTCAAATTAAATTTCTTTAAAGCATCCTGTACGACTTGTTCAACTTGTTCGGTAGTTGCAGCACTACCTTGGTTCTGTTTGATTTGGGCAAGATCTTGTTTGATTTCTACTAAAGCCTGATCTAAGCGGGCAGAGTCAAAATTAGAATCGTCTGCATTATTTTGAGCAATTTCGTTTGTTGTTTCAAGCTCATCTTGTGCAACTTGTGTGCGATCAGGATCTAGTGTTTCTCCATTAGCTTCTAACGCTTTGTAAACACCGGTTAAAGCAGATTCTCCAGTTACTTTTGAAACGGAAGCAACATCGATTTCAACATTACTAACACCTGCTGTAATTGCGGCGTTGGCATATTGGTTGGATGTGATTTTTGTGATATTGCTTTGTGTGATGATCTTTACTTTTACACCTGTACCAGAATCTTGTTTTTGAACCATAACACTTGAAATCAAACTGGATGTATCTCCACCAGCAATTCCTAAATAGTTGTATAAGTCGTTGGCATCAACACTTGTTTCGTAGACGTTATTTGTATCTTCAATATCAAATAATTCACGTGTGCTTTGGATTTGATCTTCACTTAAACCACCACCATATACAACGGTTGGTTTGCCCCATTTTTCATCTATAACAGATGTATCGATTGCGAATACGTTCGTGGCAGTGGCTGAAATGCTCATAACGGCTGCTAGAGATACGCCTAATAATTTATTACATTTAAACATTTTTTGTTCTCCTTTTGCATAAATTTACTTTACTAGTGTATCTTAACTTTATTTTTTGTGCAAAAGTTTTGAATCTTATGTGAAATTTTGTTATACTTTTATGGTAAGTTTTAACTAACCGGAGGAATAGAAATGCAGCTAACACAATCTCAGGAAGATTATTTAGAAACAATATATGTATTAAAGTCTCAACAAGAGAATGTTCGTGCTATTGATGTAGCGGCAGCTCTAGGCTTTTCTAAGCCGAGTGTTTCACATGCTTTGAAAGACTTAAAAGAAAAAGAATTAATTTATACGGATAAAACAGGATATTTATTCTTTACAGAACAAGGACAAAAACAGGCTAGTCAAGTGTATGAAAGGCATATTTATTTTAAGAATCAATTGCTTCATGCTGGTGTAGAACCTGTTCTTGCAGAAGAAGAAGCTTGTCGTATGGAACATACAATTAGTGAAGAGAGTTTTAAAAAATTAAAGGGTAGTAAATGCGTACGCTCATGTATTGACTGCAAGGGGGACGATTGTAAGTAAAAAGCGTGAATAGTTCACGCTCTCTTTTTTAGTTCTTTCCTTGAGGTATAAATGGGATTAATGCATCAGCTAATGAATGTAGGTTACGAGATTGGATGTAAACTTTTCCGTTTCCATGAAACTCATTCACTAAACCTTCGCCTGTAGTGAATCCAAATGTCCCGGATGCAATTTTGATTTCATAATCTAAAGAATCGTCCCATGCGATAACGTGTTCGTTATCAATTGTGATTGGATGATCTGCATCTACATTGATTTCCATAATGTCGCCATATGCATTGATCAATAGGTCGCCGTGTCCAGATGTATGCATGACAAAGAATCCACCGGTTCCACCAAATAATGCTTTTCCAACGCTTTGTGTTTTCATTTCGTAGCTAACAGTGTTATCGCACGCCAAAAAAGCACCATTATTTAAATAGTAGTGACATGCTGGCGTAACCTCTAAACATACGATTTTTCCCGGAATAGAAGGTGCAATACCAAGCAATCCATCGCGACTTGTTCCGGTAGCCTCTGTAATGAACATGCTTTCACCACTGGTAAGGCTTCGTCCTAAGGCGCCTAATACACCACCAATGCCTTTTTTGTTACTGTTCATTTTACCTTCAATCACAACGTTTGACATATAGGCCATAGAGCCTCTTTCGATTTTTACCGTTTCATTATTCTGAAGATTGATTTCAACGATAGGGCAATCTGAATCGCCTTTGATTTTATAGTCCATTAGTGACCTCCTTTTTGTTTCTTTCTTTTATTGTATCAAGTGTATGTGAATTTAACATTAATTATTATAATTTATTTAAATTGACACAATAAGTGTCAATATTAGTATTATCTTAATGATAAAGGGGGGTTGCACAAAATTGGTTGAAAATTAAAATATTTAAACAAATTAGCGGACTTTAAAAAAATAAAAAACCGGTTTCCTTTACTTAAAGGGCAAGCATTATTTTGTATGAATGTAAAGGCTTGTTTTAGAAAAAATTATTAGTATACTAGATGTATATAAAAAATAGTTGAAGGTTCAACTATTTTTAGGAGGATTAATATGAATGTAATTAAAAGAAGTGGAGAAGAAGTCGTTTTTGATGCATCAAAGATTGAAAATGCAATCAAAAAAGCAAATAAAGCTACAACACACAATCAAATGACAGATGAATTGATTCATTCTGTTACGCAAAGTGTTATCGATAAATGTGAAAACTTGAAGAGAAGCCCAAATGTGGAAGAAATTCAAGATATGGTTGAGGGAGAATTGATGGAACATCGTTGTTTTGCGGTAGCTCACAACTATATCACATATCGTTATGAACGTGCTTTAATTCGTAAGGCAAATTCAACAGATAAACAGATCATGTCTTTATTGGAGCGTAATAATGAAGAAGTTAAACAAGAAAACTCAAATAAAAATCCATTAGTAAACAGTGTTCAGCGTGATTATATGGCTGGAGAAGTTTCAAAGGATATCACAAAACGTTTCTTGTTACCTCAAGATGTTATGGAGGCTCATGAAAAAGGTATTATTCATTTCCATGATTCAGATTACTTTGCACAACACATGCACAACTGTTGTTTAGTAAATTTAGAGGACATGCTTCAAAATGGTACAGTTATTTCTGAAACAATGATTGAAAAACCACATAGTTTTTCTACAGCATGTAACGTAGCTACACAAATTATTGCGCAAGTTGCTAGTTCACAATATGGAGGGCAAAGTATTACACTTTCTCACTTAGCTCCATTTGTACAGGTTTCAAGAGAAAAAGCACGTCGTGAAGTAAAAGAAGAATTAGAATCATTGAATCTAGATTCATCTGAAGATACAGTTAATAAAATGGCAGAAATGCGTGTTCGTAAAGAAATTGAAAAAGGTGTACAGATGATTCAATACCAGGTTATCACATTGATGACGACAAATGGTCAAGCTCCATTTGTGACTGTCTTCATGTATTTAAATGAAGTGCCTGAAGGACAGACTCGTGATGACTTAGCTATGATTATTGAAGAAATGCTGAAACAAAGAATCAAGGGAGTTAAAAATGAAAAAGGGATCTGGATTACGCCGGCTTTCCCTAAATTGATTTATGTTCTTGAAGAAAACAACATTGAAGAAGATTCTAAATATTGGTATTTGACAGAATTAGCGGCTAGATGCACAGCTAAGCGTATGGTTCCAGATTATATTTCTGAAAAGAAAATGTTGGAATTAAAAGTAGATTCGAATGGAGAAGGGCATTGTTATCCATGTATGGGATGTCGTTCATTCTTAACTACATATTTAGATGAAAATGGTAAACCAAAATACTATGGTCGATTCAACCAAGGTGTTGTTACTTTGAACTTAGTTGATGTAGCTTGTTCAAGTAAACAGGATGAAGAAGCATTCTGGAGAATCATGGATGAAAGATTGGCGTTGTGTAAAAAGGCATTGATGTGTCGTCATGAAAGATTATTAGGTACACCAAGTGATGTAGCTCCTATTTTATGGCAAAATGGTGCATTGGCGCGTTTGAAAAAAGGAGAGCCAATCGACAAATTATTATTTGGTGGATATTCTACAATTTCTTTAGGATATGCTGGATTATGTGAATGTGTATATTATATGACTGGACACCCTCATACTGAAGAGCCAGGAACTTCATTTGGATTGAAAGTTATGCAGTATCTAAATGATGCTTGTGCTAAATGGAAGGCAGAAGAAAATATTGACTTCTCATTATATGGAACTCCTATGGAGTCAACTACATTTAAGTTCTCTAAACATCTACAAGAGCGTTTTGGAATTATTCCACATGTAACAGATAAGAACTATATCACAAATAGCTATCATGTTCATGTAACAGAAGAAATTGATGCGTTTACTAAATTAACATTTGAATCACAGTTCCAAAAACTTTCTCCAGGTGGAGCCATTAGCTATGTAGAAGTTCCAAATATGGAAAATAACATTGAAGCTGTTTTGGCAATTATGAAACATATTTATAATCATATTATGTATGCAGAGTTGAACACAAAATCAGATTATTGCCAAGTATGTGGATATACAGGAGAAATCAAGATTGTGGAAGATGAAAACCATAAATTAGTTTGGGAATGTCCAAATTGTGGGAATCGTGACCAAGAAAAAATGAATGTGGCTCGTCGTACTTGTGGATATATTGGTACACAGTTCTGGAATCAAGGACGAACACAAGAAATCAAAGAAAGAGTACTACACTTATAAGAGCTAGTTTCTAGCTCTTTTTTAGGAGGTTTTATGTACTACGGAAATATAAAGAAAAACGATATTGCAAACGGTAAAGGGGTGCGTGTGACACTATTTGTATCGGGATGTACAAATCATTGTAAAAATTGTTTTCAGCCAGAAACATGGAACTTTGATTATGGTAAGCCTTATACAAAGGAAACAGAAGATGAGGTTATTGATGCTTTAAAACCAAGCCATATTTCAGGTTTGACATTACTTGGTGGAGAGCCTTTTGAGCCGGAGAATCAAAGAGAATTAGTTAAATTGCTTCGTCGTGTTCGTGAAGAATTACCAGAAAAGAATATTTGGTCTTTTACAGGCTTTGTTTTAGATCAAGACTTGTTGGATGGTGGACGAAAACATTGTGAAGTAACGGATGAAATGTTGTCGTTATTGGATGTTTTAGTGGATGGCCCATTTAAAGAAGAAGAAAAAGATATCACATTGGCATTTCGTGGTTCAAGAAACCAAAGGCTTATTGATATGAAAAAATCTTTGAAAGAACAAGAGGTAATTGAATTGGAAGTTTAATCTTCCAATTTTTTTATCAATTGTTAAGAAAATTTGATATAATGAATCCATGAACTATAGTGTGATTGTTTTAGCTGCTGGAAGAGGTAGTCGAACGAATTTAGATTATAATAAAGTATTTTATACTTTTGAAAATGGACAAACTGTACTGAATAAGAGTCTGTCTGTTTTTTTATCAGATGAAGATTGTAAACAGGTCGTTTTAGTTTGTGCGGATTATGAAAAGGACTATGTTACTGAAAACTATTTATATGATTCTCGAATCCAAGTTGTAACAGGAGGACAAACACGACAAGATAGTGTATACAACGGATTACAAATCGTAGATCAAGATTATGTTATGATTCATGATGGGGCTAGACCTTTTGTTGAAAAAAAGTGGATTTTAGATTTGAAACATTCTTTAGAAACAGAGGATGCCTGTTTATTAATGGTACCTAGTGTGGATACGACAAAGATTGTTGTGGATGGTTATGTAAAGGAATCATTAGAAAGAAAGCTTGTATATCATGCACAGACACCGCAATGTTTTAAAACGGATTTAATTAAGGCGTGTCACCAACTTGCAAGGAATAAACAAGTGCAGGCAACAGATGATGCTCAGCTTGTAGAGTGGTTTTCTAAGGCGAGAGTAAAAGTGGTATTATCAAGTTTCACAAATAAAAAAATAACTTTGCCAGAAGATTTGAAAGGATAGGTATAAAGATGGAATATTCAGCGTTGGTATTTGATGATTGTAAAGAAGTAGAAGATACGTATGACAAATTATTAGAAACAATTGATTTGTTTGCGAATGACGAAAATTGTACGCAAATTGTTGTGAGCTGCAAGAGTGTATGGACATTAAGACTGGCTTCATCCCCTAAAAATAAGGTGATGCTTGTACAAAGACCAGACAAACCGTATGTAGCATTGTTGAATGGCTTAAAGGCTGTTAAACAAGAAAATGTTGTTGTGACTGGTATTTCTACAAAACATACAAAAGAAAACGTAGATACATTATTAGATCATTTATCGAAATATCCGGCTATTAACTTTGATAAAGACTTGCAGGCATTTGATACAAGATTATTGATGTTCTGCCTACAAAAAGCTATTGAATCTAACTTGGCAATTACATCTTATGCCCAAGCTGTTGCGCTTGCGAATACACCACTAGAATCTATTGAATGATACGGCTATTGTCGTATCATTTTTAATAGAATCTTAATAATTTCATATTTTAAAAGGTAGTACAATAGATATATGCATAACTCAAATAATTTATCGAAAAGCTATAAAGAAATAATTAAACAACACGTGTTTACATTATTTAATGGAATTAACGTAGTTCTAGCTATATTTGTATTCTTTACGGGATCTTATCGTAATATGCTCTTTATGATTACGGTCATTTTAAATATGGTGATTGGATTGTTTCAGGAAATTCGTTCAAAACATATGTTGGATAAGCTTTCTTTATTAAATCAGACAAAGATTCATGTGATTCGAAATAATACTGAACTGGAATTAAGCGTTGAAGAAGTGAAAGTCAACGATATTCTCGTATTATATGCTGGTGATGAAATCAGTTTTGATGGTCATATTATATCTGGAAATATTGAATGCGATGAATCCATGTTGACGGGTGAAAGTGATGCGGTATATAAACAAGAAAATTCTTCACTACTTAGTGGAAGCTTTGTGATTTCAGGAAAATGTTGGATGCACGTAGACAAAGTAGGACAAGATACATATGCGTATTCGATTTTAAAACATGCTAAGCGTTTTAAACGTTATCCGAGTCAGTTACGAGATTCAATTGATTGGATTATAAAATGGTGTACATATATTTTAATTCCATTGGGATGTGTTTTGTTCATTAAGCAGCTTATTAAAACAAATTATACAACCGCAACCTTAAATACTGTGGCTGCCGTTGTAGGCATGATTCCCGAAGGACTTGTCTTTTTAACTAGTGTTGCATTGGCAATCAGTGCTTATAAGCTTGGTAAACAAAAGGTTTTAGTACAGGAACTATATTGTATTGAAACCTTAGCTAGGACAGATACACTATGTTTAGATAAGACCGGTACATTGACGCAAGGAAAACTTAGTGTTTGTCATGTTGAAAAAATTGAAAATGTCGACGGAATTCTAGGTGATATGATGCAGGCTTTACCAGATGACAATGCGACAGCTATAGCGATAAGAAACTATTTTAAGGCAAGAAATTATAAGAAAGTTGTATCCTATTTGCCGTTTTCAAGTCAAAGAAAATATTCGAGCGTGACATTTGAAGATGGAGAATACAAATTAGGAGCGTATTCATATATTGCCAAAGAAATAGATTTGGATGTAGAAAAACATATTGAGGACTATACGTCTCAAGCTATGCGTGTAGTAGTTTTGATGAAAGATAATGCTGTTTTGGCTTATATTTGCCTTCGTGATGAATTAAGGCCAGATGCCAAAGATACTTTAAATTTCTTTAAAAAACAAGGCGTGGAAATAAAAATTATTTCAGGAGATGATCCTAGAACAGTGGAAGCTTTAGCTAGAAAAGCAGGTTTTACATCAAAAAGTATTGATATGTCTACTATAAAGGATGTAGAAATGGTTGTAGATTCGTATTCGATTTTTGGACGTGTTACTCCAGAACAAAAAAAGGAACTTGTCTTAGCTTTAAAAAGAAGAAATAAAACTGTTGCAATGACGGGTGATGGTGTAAATGATGTTATGGCATTAAAGGAAGCGGATTGTTCTATTGCGATGGGTTCGGGTTCACAAGCATGTAAAAGTGTGGCGAGCCTAGTTTTATTAGAAAACCAAATGAATACATTACCTGTTATTTTATATCAAGGACGTTGTGTTATTAATAACATTCAAAGAACAGCCTCTTTATTTTTGGTGAAGACAATCTTCTCAATTGCACTTTCTTTATTAACACTTGTATGTTTAAAAAACTATCCGTTTAAACCTATTCAATTGACTTTGATCTCTGCCTTGGCAACTGGAATTCCTAGCTTTATATTAACGCTTGAACCAAACGGAAATATTGTAAAAGGAAATTTCTTAAGAAATGTCATATCTAAAGCATTGCCAGGAGCCATATGTGTGATTTGTAGTGTAATTGGTGTTTCAATCTTAGGCCATTTTGTTTATATTTCACCTAATGAATATTCAACAATGTGTACAATTCTTGCCGGAGTCAATGCACTTATGGTGTTGATACGAGTATGTGTGCCAATGACAATGCTAAGAAAAATATTGGTTACAATCATGTCAGTAATATTTGCCGTTTCCATCATTTTATGTAAGAACTTTTTCTATATTGTTCACTTACAATGGTATGAAATTATCTATGTGATTTTAAATGTATGTTTGATTCCTTTTATACTAACGCTTGTATCAAATTGGGTAAAAATAATTGTAAAAAAAATAAATCTCAAAAAGAAAAAGCTTGGAAATTAATCCAAACTTTTTTCTATCCCCATACTTCTTCGGCAATTTCTTTAACCAATTTAACTTTAGCCCACTGTTGCTCTTCAGTTAATTTATTTCCTATTTCACATGAGGCGAAACCACATTGTGGACTTAGATACAAATTTTCTAAAGGGACATATTGGCTAGCTTCTTTAATACGGGCAATTACTGTTTCTTTGTCTTCTAATTTGGCTAACTTTGTAGTAACTAAACCAAGTACGACTTTTTTATCGAGTGTAACCTCTTTTAATGGCTCAAAACCACCAGAACGAGCATCATCAAATTCTAAGAAATAGGCATGCACATTTTCTTTCGCAAATAATGTTTTTGCGACAGCATCATAAGCACCACTAGATGCATATGTAGAGTGGAAGTTACCACGACATACGTGTGTGTTAATTGTAAGATCTTCAGGTTTTCCTTCAATCGCAAGATTGTTGATACGCAAGAATAATTCTTGAACTTTTAATAAACCTTCTTGATCTGTTTGGAAGAATAATGGCGCTTTTTCATCCACCAACATACCCCATGAACAATCATCGAATTGAATACATCGACATCCTGCATCATATAATTGTTGGATGACAACTTTATATCCTTTTGCAATATCTTGAACCAATTCTTCAGTATCTTCATAATATTTTTTAGTGTTTTCTAGTGCAAAAGGAAGAATCATTTGTTCCAAAAATTGTGCTGGAGCAGGAATAGTTTGTTTGGCAATTGTGTTTTCATCTTCAAATTGTTTCACAAATTTAAAATGTTCTACAAAAGGATGTGTACCACTCACACCAACTTTTCCAGTGATATATGTATCATCAATCATAGCGGCTTCTCCATGGAAGGGAAGGCCTGTTTTCGTTGGTGTATGAGATACGCCATCAAATCCCCACATAAAGTCTAAGTGCCATGTAGCACGTCTGAATTCACCATCTGTGATGATGTGTAGGCCGGCTGCCTTTTCTTTTTGAACTAAATCTGTAATGCACTCATCTTCGATTTCGGTCAATTCTTCTCTGGAAATTTTTTTAGACTCATAATCTTTACGAGCTTGTTTTAGTTTTTCAGGTCTTAAAAAACTTCCAACTACATCATATCTATAAGGTGTTTGAACTGTCATAATAAATTCCTCAACTTTCGTGTGTGTTAAGTCTATCATATTTATAGTATATAGAATAATTAAAATATTTTTTAGTTTGTTATAGTTAAAAACTATAATAAAAGACCAATTTCACTTGGTCTTTTCAATGTATTGAATGAGATGATTTAGATAGTTTTTTGACATGTTGGATAAAACTCCATCACTAATGTAGCCTATTTCCATAACTTCATCACTATCAAGTGGAATGGATACAATGTTGTTTCCATTTAAATCCGTGCTTAAGATACCTGAAGAAATCGTATATCCGTTTAGTCCAATCAATAAGTTGAATAATGTGGCGCGATCTGAAACAACAATACTCTTTTTAGATGGCTGAGTACTGTGTAATTCTTCAGAAAAGTAGAAGGAATTATTGATTCCTTGTTCATAAGTTAGACGGGGATAGTTCTCTAAATCTTCCATTTTCACTGTTTTTTTATGGGATAAAGGATTTGTCTTAGAAACAAACACATGGGGTTTGGCTTCAAATAATTTAGTGAATGTAAGATGTTCTTTCTTTAAGATACTTTGAATGACTTCACGATTGAAATGTGAAAGATAAAGAATGCCTAGTTGACTTCGATGGTTCTTTACATCTTCGATAATATCGTATGTTCTTTGTTCTCTTAAAGAAAATTCATATTCACTTTGATTGTATTCTTTGACTAAGGCGACAAACGCATTTACCACAAAGGCATAGTGTTGACTTGAAATCGCAAATACAGTTCTTGCAGGGAATGTGTTTTTATATTGTTCTTCAAGTAAGTTTGCTTGTTCTATGACTTGTCTAGCATAGCCTAGAAATTTTTCTCCTTGTTCAGAAAGAAGAATACCTTTATTTGTTCGAACAAATAAGCAGATGGACATTTCTTCTTCTAAATCATGAATGGATTTCGAAAGAGATGGTTGTGAAATAAATAAGGCTTTGGCTGCGGAATTAAAAGATCCAGATTCAACGACCTGGATCACGTAGCGCAATTGTTGCAACGTCATTAGTCAACAATTGTGATTGTATCAATCACTTGAGGATTTCTTGGACGATCATTGAAAGTAGTAGGTGTCTTTGCAATTTTATCTACATTTTCCATACCTTCAATAACTTTACCAAACGCAGCATATTCACCATCTAAATGAGGTGCATCCTGGTGCATAATGAAGAATTGACTTCCCGCACTATTTGGATCCATAGCACGAGCCATAGATAAAACACCACGAGTGTGTTTTAAATCGTTTTTAAATCCATTTGAAGCGAATTCTCCATGAATTGTATAACCTGGACCACCAGTACCATTTCCGATAGGGCATCCACCTTGAATCATAAATCCTTTGATAACACGGTGGAAAGTAAGTCCATCATAGAATTTCTTTTCGATTAGATTTAAAAAGTTTTCAACCGTTTCTGGAGCAATCTCAGGATATAGTTCAGCTTTGATTTGATCTCCATTTTTCATTGTGATTAAAATATTTTTTGTTTCCATGTTTTAGTTTTCCTCTCTTATATATTGAATTGCGATACAACCAAGACCAGTATGTACGGCAATTACAGAACTAATATAGTCTATATGAATATTTTGTTCAGGTACACCTTTTTCGATAAAACATTTTTTAAAATGGTTGGCACCCTCTAAAAAATCTGAGTGAATAATATAGATATGCGTGTGTTGAATATCAATATCATCCATGACTTTATCGATCGCATAGGCATCGGCTCTTTTTTCTGTACGAACTTTATTTAAAACATCAATTCTACCTTCTGTACTTTTATTTATATGTAAAATAGGATAGATCTTTAATAAACCCGCAAGTGCAGCAGCCATAGGTGTTAATCTTCCACCGCGTTTTAAATGTTGAAGATTTTTGACAAGAATCAATGAGTTGGATTTATCAATAGCAGGTTGAATAATCTTTAAAATCTCTTCTGAAGATTTATGTTCATCCACCAACTTCTTGATCCAAATCGAAACATGTTTTTCAAGTGCGCATGTTGCATACATATCAATGACATGTACTTTCATTTCGAGTTCACGTGCAATACTTTGCATGGTCGAAGCATTTGTAGATAATCCATTTGTCAAAGGAACGGCAAATATTGTGTCATAGTCTTTTTTTAGTTCTTCAAATAAATCATAAATTTTTTGATAGGTTGCCATGCTTGTTTTGGGCATTTTCCCCTTGGCTAATTCTTTATAAATATCTTGTGTTGAAATTTCTAATGTATCTTGGTATGTTGTTTCGTCAATTGTGATTTGTAAGGGAAGCAGGTAAATACCCAATTCTTTTGCCTGTTCAAAAGATAGATTGGAACCTGTATCCGTTACGACGGCAATTTTTTCCATACTAGAATCCTCGAATAGTTTGAGCATCGATGTTTGTGATGATTTCAACCGCAAGTTTTACAGCATTATCATAATCTTCTTCAGAACAGATTCCAAAGGAAGCATGCGCAAAACGAACGGGAATACCGATAATGATGGTTGGAATGTTATAGCGGTGAGTAATTCCTGCATTGGTTCCTCCACCTTTTCTTACACTTTCCTGTACAGGAATATTTTTTTCATGAGCCAAATCAATCGCATAACGCATAAAACGAGGGCTTGTGATATAAGAACGGTCAAACCAACGTAACATTGGACCTTTTTTCAAGGCAGACTGAATCATGTAGTCTTGTTCAAATGTATCATCACTTGGGCATCCTTCAAAACAAATCGCAATGTTAGGATTTAAGTTTTTGATTGCTGTGTCCATGCCTCTTTCGCCGACTTCTTCTTGTGTTGTTAATGTGGCTTCAATGTTGTGGCTTACATCTTTTAATTGGTGTAGTACATCCATTACGGCTGCACAGCCTATACGACAATCAAAGGCTTTTCCTAAGAAAATCTTATGTGCTTCATCATATTTACATGTAACTGCAGGACACATGAAGTTACCTACAGATATATGAAATTCTTCTTTTACTTCTTGAACACTTGTTGCGCCTACATCGATTACTAAATCATCAAAATCTACTTTTCCATTACGCTTTTCTTCAGATAAGAAATGAACCGGTTGACTTGCAACAATACCCGAAATTTTTTCACCTTTGTCATTAAGAATCCAGACTTCGCCAGATACAATGTTTTTTGGATCCCATCCACCTAATGGTAAAAAGCGAATTGTACCATTTGGCTTGATGGCTTGCACAATAAAACCAACTTCATCGGCATGTGCATCCAAAAGAATCGTTGTTTCATGTTCTTTGTCTTGTTTAAAGTGCATATACGTATTACGCATTGTATCGTCATGAACTTCACAAATATCTTTGACATCTTCCATGGCTAGTGAAGATACTTCATCTTCCATGCCACTTGGTCCAAAGGCAGTTGAGAAGTCAATAATTCGTTTAATTTTTGAATTCATATACATTTCCTCCATAAATTTGTTAATATTATAGCACAGATACATATTTGTGGATGTGTTTCTGGTCATTTGAATGAATTTGTATTTGGACAAAGGACTAGAATAATTGTATCTTACCAAAAAAGGAGATTTTTGCATGAAAAAAATAATGTCAAAACTACATTTTAGAAGTATATATAAAACAATCGTATTAACTTTGATCTTATGCTTTGTCTATAACATTGCCTATTTAATGATGAGTGCCTCAGGTATGAATGTATATCTTAGACAAAGTCTAGAAGTCGTATTAAGTTTATTGTCGAGTTTAGGTTTCTATTTTATTTGCACAAAGATATGGAAGAAACAAAATTTTTGCGCATCTGCAATTTTGAAAGTGTTAGTGCTACAAGGTATTTATATTTTAATTGTGAGTGGAATTCTTACAAATCTAGTGAATGTTTGCACAAATAATACAAGCTTAATGTTAGTGTTACAACTTATTAGTGCATTCTGCTTAGTTATGATGGTGCCATTCCAGTTGATTTTCTATTATGGATTAATTCACAATAAAAACTTAAAGGAATTTATTCCTTTTGCACTAAAAAAACACCAGAAATCCATGTTGAACTGGTATTGTACATTACTAATCTGTATTGTTGTGTTTGATACAATGTCTGGAGGTTTATTTAGTGCAGCACAAGGCTTTAATGCCCAAAGTATTTTAGTTGGATCTATGTATATGGGTAATCCTATGATATCTTGGATGATGTATTTATTCTTGGGAGTTAGCTTTAAGTCGAGTCTTGCAGCTATGTTTACTTATTTGTTTGTGAATTTTTTATTGGGCTTTTTCTATTGCATTCTTGAATTGAATTATGTTTCTTATGTAGGAAGTCTTTTAGATGCAGATTAATGAATTGAAAATTACCAGTCGAAGACTTGGTCTTTTAGTAAAGATGAATATCTTAACGGTTGAGGATCTATTGAAATATTATCCTTTGCGGTATGATACGGTTCAAACATTGCCCTATTCACAATGGAATGAAAAGGAAAATGTTGTATTCCAAGGCTTGATTTGTTCAAACGCAAGAATGATTCGCTTATCTAAGAATCGTTCGATGACTAAGTTTAAAGTCATGTCATGGAATGAAGAATTAAACATTACTTTATTCAATCGTCCATGGCCATCTCAGTTTGGCTTTGGCAAGACGATTACAATTTATGGACAATATCAAGGGAATAATAATGTGGTAGCTTCTACTTATAATTTTAAACCTTTAGATCAACAATTAGGCTTACATCCAGTATATCCATTGATTGAAGGTTTGAAGCAATCCGATATACAGGCCATTATGAAAGAGGCCCTTAAACATGTGGATGTTTTGCCTCAAAGAGTACCACAAAGGTATATTGAAAAGTATAAGTTGTTAGATATATCTACGGCTTATAAATGGATTCATTTTCCAGAGAATGAAAAGCAGCTGCATGCCGCAATTCGTACATTGAAGTATGAAGAGTTTCTATGTTTTCAATGCGTAATGCAGTCGATGCATGAAAAGAAAGAAATTAAAAAAGCTAAGAAATTTTCTATGGCAACAGTAAAGAAATGGATTTCAGATCTTCCTTTTGAGCTAACGAAGGATCAGCTTTCAAGTATTGAGGATATTCTATATGATTTAAAGAGCACAAATGTCATGTTTCGCCTTGTTCAAGGAGACGTTGGATGTGGAAAAACAATTGTTGCTCAAATTAGCATGTATGCCAATCAGCTAGCTGGGTATCAATCGGCTTTGTTGGCACCAACCGAAATCTTAGCTCGCCAACATGTAGATAATATGCATAAATTAGGTTTAGATGCGACTTTATATGTTTCGAGTTTACCGGCTAAAGAAAAGAAAGAAGTTTTAACGAAACTTGAGAATGGAGAAATATTAAATGTGGTAGGGACACATGCTTTATTTCAAGAAAATGTTATTTTTAATAAATTAGGCCTTGTGATTGTGGATGAACAACAGCGTTTTGGTGTGAAACAAAGGAGGTCTTTATTAGAAAAAGGCAAGTGTGTTGATTTTCTAATGATGTCAGCTACACCGATTCCTAGAACGTATGCGCATTTCTTATATGGAGATATGGATATTAGTTCGATTCATACAATGCCTAAAGGAAGAAAGAGTGTTGTCACAAAGTATTTTAAAACCTCAAGTATGTCGCCAGTTTTAAAAGATGTATTGAAATTTATTCAAGAAGGAAGACAATGTTATGTCGTGTGTCCTGCCATTGAAGAGAATGATGAATTTAAAATGCGTAATGTATTTGAAATTTATGAAGGCATGACAAAGACATTAAAAGATATACGTATTGGCTTGCTTCATGGAAAAATGACAAGTCAGGAAAAGGAAGAAACGATGGAGAAGTTCTCTAAACATGAATTGGATATCCTTGTTTCTACAACAGTTATTGAAGTTGGAATTGATGTGGCCAATGCGAGCGTGATGGTCATTTATGATGCACATCGTTTTGGCTTAAGTACTTTGCATCAGCTTAGAGGGCGTGTAGCACGTGATAAAAAACAGGGGTATTGCTTCTTGTTATCGGCATCGAGTGATCCTCAGGCTATTGAACGCTTAAAAAAGATGGAAGAATTAAAGGATGGCTTTGAAGTATCCAATTATGATTTGCATATGCGCGGTCCAGGTGATATTTTAGGGATAAGACAAAGTGGTATGCCTTGTCTTGTGTTTGGTGATTTTGAAAAAGACCAGGCCATGATGGAAACGTGTATTCATGATGCGAAAGAAATCATACAAGATCAAGTGGATGTGGATTTGTTGTTGTATATTTCAAGGGCTATTGAAAGTGCACAGTATTTTGATTAGGAGTTTTATAATGAATAAACAGAAGATAGAGAATAAAGCTATATATTTTATGTGCTTATTGAGTATGATATGCATTCTTGTTTTGATTGCTTACTTCTTCTTTTTGCGTAATGTTGAAATTGATATTATGGCAAATGCGCAATATACGTATGTTGGAGAAAATGGAAATGCGAGTGTGACGGTAAGTGCTAAACAGGGAGATCTAAATCAAAGAACACAGGATTTTTTGAACTCTGTTCAATATGAAGTCAGTCCGAATACAGATTTATCAAATGGAGATACGATTCATGTAACGGCAACGTATGATGAGGCTTTAGCCAATCAATATCATTATCAGCCAAAAAGTGTTGAAACCGATGTGGTGGTTAAGGGGCTTGCCAATCGTTATAGTGCATTAGAGGACATTCCAAAAGCATTGATTCAGGATGGGAAAGATGCAGCTATAGATTATGTAAAGGATAATCAAGAATCTATATATACTATAGACGGTAAAGAAGATAAGGTACCTGGACTTGATAAAATGAAGATTGTCTATTCGGCTTATTTAAAATCGAATCAAAAAAATAATAGTGATCGATTTGTATATATTGTACAAATGAATTATGCCTCAGAAATTTTATATTACATGGTATGTATTCCAAATATTAATGATTCAGATTCGATAGATACGCATAATATCTATGGAGAAAAGGCGTATTTAACGCAAGATGAATGGAATGGTAAAGATTTTAGTGGATATGTAAATCGTGTATATTCATTAAAATATCAAATTGAACAAATAAATAAAGAAGTCAAATCAAATTGACTTCTTTATTTTAGTTTATTCATTAATTCTTCAAAATCTGGTTTTTCAATTTCATGAAATTCAATGGTAACACTATCGTTATCTTTATAACGTGGAATCAAATGAACGTGGAAATGGTTAACACTTTGTCCTGCAGCTTCATGCACATTACTTAAAATGTTAATGCCATCACAATGTAGAGTTTGTTCCAATTTGTTGGCAAGCTTACTAGCAACTTCAAATACATGGTTGCGTGTTTCATCTGGACAATTTAAAAAAGAATCACAGTGTTCTTTTGGGATTACAAGCGTATGTCCATAAGAAGTAGGGTTGATGTCTAGAAAAGCGATAACACTTTCGTCTTCATAGATTTTATTGCTTGGAATTTCACCATTAGCGATCATACAAAAAATACACATAAGTATACGTCCTCCTTATTAAAAATAATACATCGTTTTAGATAAAATGAAAAGCCAGACTAAGGGGGTGTCTGACTTTTCAATAAGGGGATAGAAAATAGTATGAATACCATTTACTGATTTCATACCGGCAAGGTCTTCAAACTCCTTGCTTGTATAGAAGTATACCATAAGTTGTGTCAAATAAAATGTGAAAAGTGTGGGAAAATATGTGATTTAACACAAAAGTAGTATTTTCACCCCACTTTTTTGCTTTTTTTGACTCATTTTACAAAATTGATAGTGCTTGCGAGTGCCAAAAATGGGAAAATTTGGATTTTTCGTGAATTATAAATATTGAGAACTAGTTTTATGCTATAATGTAAACTAAGTGGAGGTTTTGAGATGATTGTAAAAACCATTCAGGAAATAACAAATATGATGCATGCAAATGTGCATGGTGATATTGATGATACAAGAAAAATACATGGTGTTGTGATTGATTCACGACAGGTGACAAAAGATGTTTTATATGTACCAATTATTGGTCAAAGGGCAGATGGACATGTATTTGCCAAACAAACAATTGAAGATGGTGCTTTGATTAGTTTGTGGCAAAAGGATCATCTTCCATATCCGGATTTTCCCGTTATTTTAGTTGATGACACGCTTAAAGCTATGCAAGATCTTGCGAAAGCGTATTTAGATGAGTTACGTCCATTAGTAATTGGTGTAACGGGTTCTAACGGAAAAACTAGTTGTAAAGATATGTTATATAGTATTTTCTCACAAGAGAAAAAAACACAAAAAACACAGGGAAATCGTAACAGTGAAATTGGTCTTCCATTAACTATTTTTGACTTTGATGAAGATATTGAAGTTGCAATTTTAGAAATGGGTATGGAAAACAAAGGCGAAATTATGCAGCTGACTTCAATTGCACAGCCAGATATTTCTGTGATTACTTCTGTAGGTTCCGCTCACATGGAAAATTTGGGCGGTAGACTTCAGATTGCTCAGGCAAAATGTGAAATTTTAGAGGGATTAAAAGAAAATGGCTTATTCCTTTATAATCATGAAAGTGAAGAAATAAAACAGGTTCTTCCTACTTTGAATACAGAAAATAAGAAAATCGTATCTTTTGGTCAAGGTGGAGATGTTTCTATCACAAGTGATATTAAATATGATAAAGAAGGAATTGTTTTTAACTGCAATATTCTAGATGCACCTGTTCATTTACGTGCATTTGGTGATTTTCAGGCTATGAACGCATTACCGTGTATTTTTATCGCAAAGGCTTGTCAATTAAAAGAGGAATCTATTTTAAAAGGATTGGCTGATTTAGAAATGACAAAGATGCGTACACAGCTAATTCCAGTTTCAAATGCGTATATTTTAGATGATACGTATAAATCAAATCCAGAAAGCGCAAAGGCAGCTATCGATACATTGATGGAATTGCCTGCGCAAAAACATATCGCCATTTTATCGGATATGTTAGATCTTGGAAGTGAAGAAAAACAATTGCATTTTGATGTGGGCGAATACGCTAAACAAAAAGGTGTAGACGAACTATATTGTACGGGACCTCTTTCTAGAGAAACAAGTGATGGTTTTAATGGAAAGTGGTATGAAACAAAAGATGAGATATATGAAGCTGTTAAACCTTTGTTAGATCAAGATTGTATTGTTTTGATCAAGGGTTCAAGAGCTATGAAAATGGATACGTTAGTAGATGCATTTAGGGGGAAAAAACAATGAGTAAATTACGTTTAGGTGTCATATTTGGAGGACAAAGTAGTGAATACTCTGTTTCATTGCACTCTGTCGCTTCTTTTTTACGTCAGATTCATGCTGATAACTATGATATGACTTTAATTGGAATTAATAAAAATGGACATTTCTATTTATATAATGGAGATGTGGATTCGATTGAACATGATACATGGCAAAGTGAAGAAACTTGTGTATCTTGTGCATGGGTAAATGGTGGAATCATGCCTTTGGATGGTTCAAACAAAGTGATTGAATTGGATTGTGTATTCCCAGTACTACATGGAAAAAATGGAGAAGATGGATTGATTCAAGGATTGCTTGAATTGATGAATATTCATTATGTAGGCTGTGATGTAATGTCAAGTGCTATGTCAATGGACAAAGAAATTATGCATATTCTTTGTAAGGAAGCAAATATTCCGTGTGCAGATTATATTTGTTTATACGCAAATCGAGAAAATCCTACATTTGAACAGATTCAAGAAGAGATTCCATTACCATGGATTGTTAAGCCATGCAATGCAGGAAGTAGCTATGGGGTTCATTTTGTGAATGATAAAGAAGAATTTGAAAGTGCATGTAAAGATGCTTTCTTCTATGATGGTCGCGGTAAGATCTTAGTTGAAAAAGTAATTAAGGGCTTTGAGATTGGTTGTGCTGTTATGGGAAATGAAGAAATCTTTACAGGATCAGTGGATGAAATTGAAATTAATGGTGGATTCTTTGATTTTGAAGGTAAGTATGAGATGAAGGGAGCAGCTATTTATTGTCCGGCTCGTATTGATGAAAAAACATTTAAAGAAGCACAAGAATTAGCTCGTAGAACATATATTGCGATGAACTGCTGTGGTATGGCACGAGTAGATATGTTTGTGACAGAAGATAAAGAAGTGATTTTAAATGAATTGAATACAATTCCAGGATTAACGGCTACTTCTCGTTATCCTTCTATGATGAAAGAAGCTGGAATTGAATTTGCGGATTTAATTGATAAGCTAATTGAATTAGCTATGCAAAGGACTATTGGAGCATGTTAGAAGCTTATAGTCGGGCTTGGACAGAAATCGACTATGATGCGATTGCGCATAATGTAGAAGAAGTTAGAAAGCTCGTAAAGAAAACAAAAATTATGGGTATCGTCAAAGCCAATGCGTATGGTTTGGGTGATGTCGCATGTGCTAAGGCTTTACAAAAATGTGGAGTGGATTATTTTGGTGTTTCGAGTGTGGATGAGGCATTGAACTTAAGAAATGCAGGAATTCAAGATAATATCCTAATATTAGGATATACACCGAGTATGCATTTTCACTATCTTCATGAACAAAATATTGTTCAATCTTTAGTTTCTATTGAGTATGCAAGAGAATTAAATGCGTATGCCAAGGAAAATAATGTAAAGATTCGTTGTCATTGTAAAGTAGATACAGGTATGTGCAGAACGGGAATTGTTTATCAAGAACAAGATAAACATATAGAAGATATTTATGAAGAGTATCATATGGAAAATCTATGCGTAGAAGGTATCTTCTCGCATTTTCCTGTGAGTGATTGCTTGGATGAAAATTGTAAATCGTTTACGACCAAACAAATTCAATTGTTTGATGAAGTTGTTGATTTATTGAAATCTCAAGGTATTGATCCAGGTATTCGTCATCTTCAAAATAGTTATGGAATTTTAAACTATCCAGAGCTGGAATATGAATATTGTAGACCGGGTCTACTTTATATGGGTGTGACGAGTGATGATCAAATTCCAATTCAAACAAACCCAGATTTTATTCCAATTATGTCTATGTATGCCAATGTTAGTTTGGTGAAATGGATATATCCTGGACAAAGTGTAAGTTATGGTCGTCATTTTGTGGCTGAAAAACCAACAAAAGTTGCGACAATGAGTATTGGATATGCGGATGGTTTACCACGTCTTTTATCGAATCAGGGATTTGAAGTGTTAGTACATGGCCAAAGATGTAAATTAATTGGAAACTTATGTATGGATCAATGTATGATTGATGTTACAGATGTAGATGATGTAAAAGAGGGCGATGTAGTATGTATCGTAGGTCATCAAGGAAATGAAGTCGTTACTGTTGATCAAATTAGTCGTACGGCTAAGACTATCAACAATGAGACACTAACTTCGATTTCTTCGCGTGTACCTAGATTAAAGGTGCGCTCATGAAAAGACAGTATGCATCGATAGATATTGCACGTTATGTTTCGGCTTTATTAGTTGTATGTATTCATACATTTCCTTTTTTAGAGATTTCTGAAACATTTAATACGTATTTTATTCATACTGTATGTCGTTTGGCGGTTCCGTTCTTTTTTACGACAAGTGGATTCTTCTTTTTTAGAAACTATGATTCAGAAAATGAAGATTTAAATGAGACTCGTTTAAAGAAGGCATTGATTCGTTTATTTCGAATTTATTTGATTTGGACAATTATTTATTTGCCATATACGATTTTTGATTATACGCACACGGGTTTCCATATTAAGTATTTATTTACATATGTGAGAGATTTTTTCTTGAATGGAAGTTATTATCATTTGTGGTTTTTACCAGCCTTAATGTTAGCGGACGTAATTGTGTATTGTTTGTATAAGAAAAAAGGCTTGAATTTCACATTGTTGATTACGTTTATATTATATTTTGTAGGTTATTTGATTAATGTATATACACCAATTTGGGAAAGTATTCCAGGTGTATCCTTCTTCTTTGGTTTCTTTACAAAAACATTGTCAACCGCAAGAAATGGAATTTTCTTTGGTCCTATGTTCATTGCGATTGGGTTATTACTTTCAAGAACGCGTCGCTTGCCTAAAAAGGTTAGCTTGATTGGTTTCTTGATAAGTTTTGTATTATTCTTTGCGGAAGTATCTTTATATCGTCATTTCGGTATTTTAAGAGATTTAACAAGTATGTATATTTGTTTGATTCCCGCTATTTATTTCTTAGTGAATTATTTATTAAAAATCAATATTCCATACCGTAAAATGTTTGCGATTTTACGTCATGATTCATTGATGATTTATACTTCACATATTTTGTTTGCCAAAATCTTTTTGGCATTGATGCCACATGCACATTTAGTTGTTTATTTCTTAACTTTGGCATGTGCACAATGTTTGGCAGGTTTTGTGACGCGTTATCAGGATCAATATCCAATCTTAAAAAAATTACTGTAAGCTTATGATTCGATTATTTCAGGTGAAATGTGCCAATGAAAATGAAATTGAGGCACAAATCTTAAAAAAACTGCGAATCCGTAAAGAAGACCTTTTGCAGTGGCACGTACATAGAAAAAGTGTGGACGCACGTCACCAGAAGGTCTTATTTTCGTATGTCGTAGATTGTAAAGTTAAAAACGAAAAGAAGCTTTTAAAGCTAAAAGACGTTTCTCCAACACCCGATGAAACGTATCATCCAGTAATGAGTGGAAAACATGCATTATTGGCTAGACCCGTTGTTGTTGGGTTTGGTCCTGCAGGTATGTTTGCAGCTTTGATTCTTGCACAATCTGGTTATAAACCAATTGTTTTAGAAAGAGGATCAAAAGTGGATGTTCGTAAACAAAAAGTAGAAACTTTTTGGGAAAATGGACAATTGGATGAAGAATGCAATGTTCAATTTGGCGAAGGTGGTGCGGGTGCCTTTAGTGATGGAAAGTTGACGACAAGATCGAAAGATTCATTATGTCGCAAAGTTTTAGAGGAACTTGTTTCTTTTGGGGCAAAGTCTGATATTTTAATTGATCAGCATCCTCATATTGGTACAGATGCCTTCTTGGCGATTATTCTTAATTGTCGTGAAGAAATTGAACGTTTGGGAGGAACTTTCTATTTTGATACAAAGTTAGAAGATATTAAAGTGGAAAATGGTACTTTGAAACAAATCTATTTCAATCAACAATGGATAGATTGTAATGCTTTAATTCTTGCGACTGGACATAGTGCAAGTGATACCATTTTAATGCTTCATCAACATGGTATTCATGTCGAAAATAAACCGTTTGCGGTTGGTGTTCGTATTGAACATAAACAAAAATATATCAATGAGGCTATGCTTCATGAATATAGTCAAGATGAAAGATTGATTCCGGCACGTTATCAATTGACGTATACGGCATCCAATTCAAAAGGTGTATATACATTCTGTATGTGTCCAGGTGGCTATGTTATTCCAAGTTCATGTCAAAAAGATCAATTGGTTGTGAACGGTATGTCTTATGCGAGTCGTAGTGGAGAAAATGCCAATAGTGCATTGCTTGTGCAAATTAATGATTCGGATTATGGTAATGAATTGTTTGCCGGGTTAAAATATCAGGAAGACTTGGAAAAGAAAGCTTTTAAAATGGGACGCGATTATAAGGCTTGCGTACAGCTTGCGAAGGATTATTTAGAAAATAAAATATCAAATCAATTTGAATCCGTATTACCAACATATTCGATTGGTACAACGTTTTGTGATTTGAACGATTTATTCTCTAAAGAAGTCAATCTAGCCTTGCATGAGGCGTTAGAGCATTTTGAAAAGAAAGTGCCTGGCTTTGTTTCTGGTGGAGCCATATTAAGTGCTGTAGAATCAAGAAGTAGTAGCAGCGTGCGTTTAGTTCGTGATAAAGAATCTTATGTTTCGAATATTCAAGGTATCTATCCAAGCGGTGAAGGTAGTGGCTATGCAGGTGGCATTATGACAAGTGCTATTGATGGTATTCGTAGTGCCGAGCATTTGATTGAATACTTTGCCAAAGGGGAGTTTTAAATGAATATATTTGCTCCGAATTATTATGTTCAAAGTTTTAAAACATTGAACATTCAAAAACTTCATGAAATGGGAATTCAATTACTTCTTTGTGATATTGACAATACGCTTGTGGCGTATGATGAAGAATGTCCAAATCAGGATGTGATTGATTTTATAAATAAATTAAAAATGAATGGAATTGAGGTTGCACTATGTTCAAATTCACCAAGTTCTAGAGGTAAGAATTTTGGTAAGCATCTTCCAGTTTCAAATACATATCCATTTTCTTGTAAACCATTTCCGTTTTGTTTTAAAAAGGCAATGAGAGACCATGGTCTAAAGGCAAATCAGATTGCGATATTAGGTGATCAAATGTATACGGATATATTGGGTGGAAATATTTGGGGGCTTTATACAATTTTAACGGCTCCTATTGCGATAAAGGATCGAAATATCACAAAAGTATTTCGTTTCTTTGAAGAATTAATATATGGTTATTTAGAAAAGAAAAAATTATTGAAGCGAGGTGACTTTGATGACTAAATATTGTAAGGGTTGTGGTGTTTTACTACAAAACGAAGATGAAAATGCATTAGGCTATGTTCCTACTTTAGATGCTTCTTATTGTCAAAGATGTTATCGCATTCGTCATTATGGCGATGTGACAATCAATATGCAGCAGGGAATTGAATCCAACGCAACATTAGAAAAAATCAATAAAATCGATGGTGTGGTTTTCTGGGTTGTGGATTTATTTGCGTTTGAGGCTAACTTAATTTCACGTTTGAATCAAAAACTTCCAGGTAAAGATATTGTGATGGTATTAACGAAGCGTGATGTCTTGCCTACAACTTTAACAGATGAAAAAATCATTAACTTTGTAAAGCATCGTCTTCACGAAGAAAATATTGTCGTAAAGGATATTGTGATTTGTGGTTATCTATTAAAGGAAAATGATAAATCTAGAGAATACTCATCACGTATTGTGAATGCGATTTTGAAATATCGTAAGAATCGAAATGTGATTTTTATGGGTGTTGCCAATGCAGGAAAATCCACTGTATTGAATCATTTATTGGCATCGAAAGATTTAACGACTTCTCAAAATCCAGGGACTACATTAGATTTAGTTCCAATTCCTTTTGAGGATTATACAATTTATGATACGCCCGGTATTGAGAATACGCATTCTTTATTAACGCATTTACAGCCTAAAGATTTAAAGACGGTCATTCCAACAAAACCAATTCGACCATTTGTTTCGCAAATCTTTGAGGATCAGTCCTTTGCAGCGGCAGGACTTGCTCGACTTGATGTGGTAGTGAGTGGTAAGGCAACAGTAGTTGGATATTTCTCTCGTTCTTTATCGATTCATAGAGGAAAATTAAGCAATGCGGATGCGTTGTGGCAAAAACATTTAAATGGAATGTTAGTGCCATGCGTAGATACATCCTTATTAACGATGCATACGTTCCATGCTCCTAAACTTGAGGGAGAAAAAATGGATGTTTGTATTCATGGTATTGGATGGTTCTGTATTAGTGGACAAGTAAAAGATGTATATGTAAAAGTACATAAAGGTATTCAGGTAACATTTAGAAAGGCGATGATTTAATGTTAACGAGTCAAAATAAAAAATATTTAAGAAAATTAGGAATGGAATATAGATCTTTATTCCAAATTGGAAAAGATGGTTTAAGTGATAATTTAATGGATACTTTATCCGATTCATTGGAGGCACATGAATTAGTAAAATGTAATTTATTAAAGACATGCCCAGTCGATGTGCGTGAGGCAGCTATTGATTGTGCAAGTGCAACAGGTAGTGAAGTGGTTCATATTGTAGGACATACTTTCTTGTTGTATAGAAGAAGTAAAGAAAACAAATTGGGGCTTAAAAAATGAGAATTGCCATTGTAGGAGGTTCTTTTGATCCTATACATGATGGGCATATTCAAATGGCCAATCAGTCTTTGCAGGGATTAGGTGTAGATGAAGTATGGTTTATGCCAACGTCTAGTACGCCTTTAAAAGATCATGATCTGACATTGGATCAAGAGCGTTTAGCTATGATTGATTTGGTGGTTAAGAAAAACCAAAAATTTAAAGTTTGTACACTTGAACTTGAAAGAGCAGGTAAAAGTTATACGTATGATACGCTAAAGAAATTGATTGAAATGTATCCGGAACATGAATTTTATTGGATCATAGGAAATGATCAATTGATGCAGTTTGACAAGTGGCGCAATTCGAATGAACTTGTGAAGATGGCTCATTTTGTATGTTTTGATAGGGATGGAAAGCTTTCTGATTCAAAGTATGATATTGCGTGTATGACAATGCCGGCAGTTCCAGTTTCTAGTTCAGAGATTCGAATGGGAAATAAGTTGAATTATTTGCCTGAAGAAGTGTTGCGTTATATCTATCGAAATCGATTGTATGTGAAGGATTTTGTGGCTTCTAGATTGACAGAAAAAAGATATAAGCATTCTTTATCGGTTGCCAAACTTTGTGAAGAGTTTGCGTTGAACAATGGGTATGATATGCATATTGCGTATTATATTGGTTTGTTTCATGATATAGCTAAATATATGCCAAAGGATGAAATGTTAAAATGGATGCAGAGTGTGTGTCCTGAAAACATGGAATATCCTGTAGCTGTATGGCATGGTTTTGTCGGGGCTGCTGTCACGAAAGATATCTTTTTAATTGAAAATCCAATTATCTATAATGCGATTTATCACCATGTATTAGGAACAAGTCAAGATCCATATGCGATGATGGTGTTTTGTGCAGATAAATTAGATCCTTTGCGTGGATATGATTCTACTAAATTGATTGAGATTTGTAACAAAGATATTAAAGAAGGATTTGATTTGGTGGTTCAACAAAATCGTAAGTATTTAAAGAGAGGATAAACATGGAAATTTTAGATATTGTAGTTCATGCGATCTGTGAAAAGAAAGCACAAGATGTACGTGTATATGATGTAACGAGTTTGACTCCATTTATGGATTCAATGATTGTTTGTTCAACTACAAATATTCGTCAGAATAATGCGATTGCACAAAACATTAAGGATCGTTTAAGAGAAGCTGGATATATGGGGGATATGCATATTGAGGGTGACTCTGGTTCAAAATGGCTTTTAATTGATTTAAAAGAAGTTGTAGTCCATTTATTTGTGAATGAAGAAAGGCAGGTTTATAATCTGGATCGTTTATATTCGGATGTTCCAGTAAAAACGTATGATTTATAATACATTGGCACATTATTATGATGCCTTAGTAAAAGATGAAGAGGCATCTAGAGAATGGGTATCTTGGATTGAGAGTGAACTTGCACCTTGTGATTGTTTAGAACTTGCGTGTGGTAGTGGTGAGATCACTGAGATGCTCGCAAAAAAAGGCTATACGATGACAGCTCTTGATTTGAGTGAAGAAATGGTGAAGCAGGCTAAGAGTAAAAACTTAGAGGGGTCCATTCAATTCTTATGTCAAGATATGCGTAATTTAAGTAATTTAGGATCTTATTCTGGTATTTTCTGTTTGTGTGATAGTTTTAACTATATTTTAGAGAAAGAAGAAGTTGATGCGTTCTTTCATGAAGTCTGTCAACATCTAAAACCAAATGGACTTTTCTTCTTCGATACACATTCGTTAGATCGTTTAGATGAATTTGATTCGGAATATAATGAGACAGGTGCCTTTGAAGATGGTTGTCAATATCAATGGTCAATTATGGCAGAAGATGATTATGTATATCAGGATTTTGCGTTTTATATGAAAGACAAAGTGGTTCAGGAGCATCATATTCAAAGAGTATATGATCCAATATGGTTGAATGATACTTTGTCGAAATATTTTGATGTTTTAAAAGTCACAACGGATTTTGATATTGAGGGGATTGTGCCTGGTGAAAAGTATTTTTATGTATGTAGAAAGAAGGTACAAGAATGATTGGTATTGTAGCGGCAATGGATGCTGAGATTCATGAATTTGAAAAGCGTATGGACTTAGTAGATCATACGAAGACAATTGCGGGATGCACATTAACATATGGAAAATGGCAAGGTAAAGATGTAGTCTTATGTAAGAGTGGTGTAGGTAAGGCTTATGCGGCTATGTCTTGTACAATTTTGTGTATGCAAGGAAATATCGACAGCATTATTAATGTGGGTACAGCTGGTGGATTAACGCAGGATGAGCAAGTGTTGGATATAGTGATTAGTGATAAGGTTGTACAAGCCGATTATGATACAAGTCCATTAGATGGTCCTTCTGGTGTTGGATTGGTGTATAATAGTCATGAAAAATTGAGCCAAAGTTGTATTGAAGCGGCAAAAGCTATGCAGATTCGCTATCATGTAGGTACAATTGCTTCGCAAGACTTATTTATGTCTAGAGACGAAGATTTTGAAAAATTAATGAATAATTTTCCAGACTCAATTTGTTCAGAAATGGAGGCAGGAGCGATTGGTGCTGTTGCCACACAATTTAATATTCCATTTGTGATTGTGCGTTCACTAAGTGATGTTGTGCATCATAATGAAAATCCAATGGAATTTTCAACCTATGTTTCTAAAGCAAGTGCACAATCGGCTAAATTGATTGAAAACTGGTTGATGCGCATATAGTAAAAAGGAGGGGTAAGAATGGGACTAAAGCATAAGCGTAAAAGACAGCATGGAACAACAACGACAATGGCATTGGTCATCATTCTTGTTCTTGTATTACTTTTGATTTGGTCTGAGTTTATTAGTGGACCGAATCGTGTTAAGGAACAGATCTATGCGCAAAGAATTGAAAAAATAATTAAACAAAATAAGAATATCCAAGGCTTGAGTGAGCATGTCTTTGATTACATAACATATCAGGGATATGATGACACGACTTTGTATTGGTACAATGCGAAGTCTGAATTGATTACTTCAAGAGACATTGAAACTTTGAATTATAAAAAGGCAAAACGCATTGCGAAAAAGAACTATAACATCAAGTGTGATTCGATTGCACTTGGATATGGCTACAACAATCCGGTATATGAGATTCGCGGATCGAATAAATTGATTTTATTGGATTATGATAGTTTTGAACGTGTTTATGAAAGGGAGATACGATAATGGCTGATTTTGATTTTAATGCACCTTATGTAGATCGTAGAACTTGGATCATTGATCATCTACAAGATTTGGTTTTAGAACCCAAAGAAATATTGGTCGTACTGTTGATTGATTTTTTCAACCAGCAGCATATTTCAATTGATCATGAATTGATTAGTGAAAAATTAAAAATCGGTGTGGATGAAGTGGAAGATATTTTTACGGAATTATCGGATAAAGGCTATTTGACTTTAGACTATGCGAATGGATCTTTGATTTTTAATATTGAAGGCATCTTTGAACTTTCTAAAGCCAGTGATACTTCCATTGATCGTTCTTTATTAGAGCAGTTTGAAATGGAATTTGCGCGTCCGCTATCTTCAACGGAAATGCAAAGAATTATTGATATGGCCAGTATGTATGAGGAGCGTCGTGTGATTTGTGCATTAAATGAAGCTGTATGTAATGAAGTTTGCGATTTAAATTATATTGAAAGAATTCTTCAGAATTGGCAACAAAAAGGTTTATCGACTGAAGATTTGGAGAATGGCAAGCGATGAATGCGAATGAAATTTTGAATGAAATGGAGAAGATTTTTCCCAATGCGAAGTGCGAATTGTATCATGAATCCCCATTTCAATTGATTGTTGCGGTCGTATTAAGTGCACAGACAACGGATGCGATGGTCAACAAGGTAACGCCAGCATTATTCAAGGCATATCCTACGGCAGAAAAGATGGCAGAGGCTACAGTTTCTGAATTAGAGCCATACATTAAAAGAATTGGTTTGTATCGTAATAAGGCTCGTTCGATTTCGAATTTAAGTAAAGATCTAGTTGAAAGATATCATGGTCAAGTACCTTACACATATAAGGATTTAATGTCTTTAGCAGGTGTTGGAAGAAAGACAGCGAATGTCGTTCGTAGTGTAGCTTTCGATATTCCTAGCTTTGCGGTAGATACCCATGTCAATCGTGTCAGTAAGCGTTTAGGTTTAGCTAAATATAATGATTCGGTTGAAAAGGTTGAGGAAAAACTAAAACGTAAAATCGATCGTTCAAGATGGAACCAAGGTCATCATGACTTTATATTTTTTGGGCGTTATCTTTGTCATTCAAGAAATCCAGAATGTGAAAGATGTCCTTTTAAAAGCTTTTGTAAGAAAGATAAATATGAAAAATAATAGCACTACAGTCGTAGTGTTTTTCTATATTAGGAGAATAGAATATGATTATTAATACCGAAATTGTGGATGCTTATTTAAATGGGGAAGATATTAGTAAATACTCATCTTTATTCATTTATAGGCAGGCCGATAGAAGCATATTTCAAGAGCCTGAAAAAGATAAAACAGAAATCGTTTCTAAGATAAAAGCTGAAATCATAAATCATATATGCGATTTTATTCCTTGCAACAAAAGAATTTGGGACACCTTGTTTAAGGATTGGCAGAATGATTTAGATAATATTGTCTTGGATTTAGTTGTAGGTTGCAAAGAACCCAATGATGCGTTTGTACTGAAAGATTTGAATGAAAGACATCATATGATCTTTGATTTATTGTGTTGGAAAAAATACGTTGGAAAGATTTCATTATCCAAACTTTCACAGAACCTTTTAACCCATGAATTACTTCATATGTTGATTGGGAAGTATTATACAGATATTGAAGAAAGTGAACAATTTGGAAATCATATAAATAAACTCGATGCGATTACATTTAATGAAGGATTTGCACATCTTGTTTCATATAATCAACAAGAAATTAATAGCGTTGAGTGAGAAAAATTAGAAGATATTTATATTCAATCCATAAATAAAATGAAGTTAGCCTTAATGGAAACAAATCCACAATCACAAGAACAATACATTTATGAAGCCAACTTTGGAAATTATTATGATAAATATGCATGTATGTGTGAAATGATCTACTTAGCTAAAAAGTGGCAATTAGGTGGATATGCAAGACTAAAGGAATTGTCTGATCAAGGTTATCATGGATTTGCGAGAAAGTGTATATGATTACATAGTAAAGGAAGTATGAATATGAAGATTATTAAAGTTATAGATAATGAAGAAAAAAAGAAAATCGCAAGAGCTATATTAGAAGCATTGCCTGAGTGGTTTGGAATTGTAGAAGCAAGAGAAGAATATATTCTTGATAGTGTAGGAAAAGATTTCTTTTGTGCTATGGAAAAAGATAAGGTCGTTGGATTTTTATATCTTAAACAAACAGGTAAAGATACGGTTGAACTAGCTGTAATGGGTGTATTAAAAGAATATCATCGTAAAGGAATTGGAAGAGCACTGTTTGAATACGCAAAGGAAAGTATAAAAGAAAGTGGATATTCGTTTATCCAGGTAAAAACAGTGAAGATGGGAATGTATGAAGATTATGATTGTACAAATCGATTTTATATTTCATTAGGGTTTAAAGAATTTGAAGTGCTGAATTCGTTGTGGGATGAAAACAATCCTTGTCAAATCTATGTAATGGGAATATGAGGTGACAAAATGGCATCAACTAAAGAATATTTAGATTTTATAATGGGGCAATTATCAAATTTAGAAGAAATTACGTATCGAGCTATGATGAAAGAATATATCCTCTATTATCGAGGAAAAATTGTTGGTGGTATATATGATGATCGATTACTTGTTAAGCCTGTAGAATCCGCAATTCATTATATGTCAAAAGTTCAATATGAATTACCATATGATGGAGCCAAAGAAATGTTGTTGGTAGAAGAAGTGCATAACCGGAAATTTTTGGAAGGTTTGTTTCAAGTGATGTATGATGAGCTTCCAAATCCAAAAAGGAAGAAATAAATTATGGATGAGTTATTATTTTCTAAGAAATATTATGTTAGAAAACTACAAAAGAATGATATTGATCAAATATATGGTCTTTGTAGTAAAAATCACTTATATTATCAATATTGTCCTCCTTATGTGACAAGAAAGAGTATTGAATCGGATATGATGACTCTTCCAGACAATATTGATATTAAAGATAAGTATTATGTGGGATATTTTAAGAACGAAAAGTTAATCGCAGTCCTTGATTTAATTGATGGATATCCCAAAAAGGATATTGTATTCATTGGATTCTTTATGATGGATATCAATATACAAAAGAATGGGATTGGAAGTGCAATAGTCAATGAACTTATTAAATATTTAACAACACTTAAATATAAGGAAGTTCGCTTAGGTTGGATAAATGGAAATCTTCAAGCTGAACACTTTTGGATTAAGAATGGCTTTTGTCCTATAAAAGAAGATCGTGTAGTACTTGCGAATCGAACTATTAAATAAATTCTTCACTGATTGATAGATATTTATCGGCATAGATACTTTCTTTTTCCCAGATGATGTCAAAGTCATGTTGTAACTTAAAATCATCTAAAGTAATTTCTTTGAGTTCTTTTGATTTTAATTCTTTTTCTACAGCTATCTTATATAGGAAAGAAATTCCGCAATCTTTTTTCAACAGATTCATGATGGTATGCATATTTTCTACTTGTGTATAATGTGTGAAATTTGAAATGTGTAAACCATGCGCAATTAAGCTTTGTTCAAGAATGTTTCTTGTTCCAGAACCTTCTTCACGCACTAAAAGATGTTCAGATACTAGGTCATGAATGGTATGGGGTTCTTTATTAAATTGATGGGATGTAACACAGACGGCAACATAGTCTTCTGTGCTATATTTTTTATGAGAATAGTTTTCTTTTGGATAATTTCCTTCGACAATAGCCATACTGATTTGTCCATGGTCAAGTAATTCGAGCAGATTAGATGTGTTGCCATAGTGAAGGTGGATGTTGATTTCTGGATGATTTTGAATAAAGTTTGCCAATTTATCTACAATCGCATATTCGCCGATGGTCATAGTTACTCCAATAGATAATGTTTCAATGTTGGATGTAATATTGTTGAGTTCATTCTTTAAAGCTTGTTCATTATTTTTCATTGTTAATAAATGTTTATATAGTATTTCGCCAGTAGAAGTTAGACTCAATTCTTTATTCTTATAATTGAATAGGATTGTATTGTATTGTTTTTCTAAAAAATGAATGTGTTGCGATACAGCAGGCTGTGTGATATTTAATTGTTTGGCGGCCGTTGTAAAATTTAATGTTTTGCATACAGTAAGAAATGTTTCAGTTCGATAATCTAGCATATGTACCTCTAATGATAAGAAAATATTATTATTCGATAGAATTATATAATTTTACCTTATTGTTGTATAGTGCTACAATTCTCTTCATGGAGGGAATTATTGAATGAATTTTATTAATAAATATGGAAAAGGCATTTTAATTTGTCTATTGATTGCAATTCCATCATGGATCATAGGAAAAATGTTTCCGGTTATTGGTGGGGCTGTTATCGCGATTCTTGCAGGTATGATTATTGCGATGTTTTGGAATGATAAAAAATCTTCCGAAGCCGGTATTAAATGGACTTCTAAAGTGATTTTACAAACAGCGGTTGTATTGCTTGGTTTCGGAATGAATTTAGGTGTTATATTTGAAACAGGGAAACAGTCTTTACCTATCATTGTTTGTACGATTACTATTTCACTTGTACTTGCGTGGATTATGAAGAAGGTTTTAAAAGTACCTACAAATACATCAATACTTGTCGGTGTTGGATCATCTATTTGTGGTGGTTCTGCCATTGCGGCAACAGCCCCTGTTATTGATGCGGATGAAGATGAGATTGCCCAATCTATCGCAGTTATCTTTTTCTTTAATGTACTTGCAGCTATTTTCTTTCCTATTCTAGGAAAGGGGTTGGGTTTTGATACCATGCATGGGGATGCGTTTGGTATTTTTGCAGGAACAGCCATTAATGATACATCAAGTGTAACGGCAGCGGCTTCAACTTGGGATAGTATGTGGAATTTAGGTAGTGCCACATTAAATAAGGCGGTAACAGTAAAATTAACTCGTACACTTGCGATTATTCCAATTACACTAGGACTATCTTTCATTCGTGCTAAAAAAGAAAGACAAGCATCAAACTTTAGTTTGAAACGTGCCTTTCCAATGTTTATACTTTATTTTATTTTGGCAGCTATTTTTACAACGGTTTGTGTAAATGTTGGAGTAGACTCTAGTGTATTTGCACCACTTAAAGAATTATCAAAGTTTTTGATCATTATGGCTATGGTAGCCATTGGACTTAACAGCAATGTAATTCAGTTGATCAAAACGGGTGGAAAGCCAATTGCGGTTGGTGCAACATGTTGGTGTGGTATCACAATTGTAAGTTTAGTGATGCAGCATGTAATGCGTATTTGGTAAACTTTGAATTATAAAGAAAGCGTATCAATAAATTTTTGTGTGGCAATATTGGTTGCACGACTTGCATCCTGGACAAGAAGAATATCTCGTTCAGGATTTTTTATATTTGTATGAATTTCAAAAATATCAGAATCCTTAGAAATTAATTCTTTAGGATAGAATCCAATGCCAAGGTTGTGTTTGACTAATGGAAGTATTTGATCGGCAGTAGCCACTTCTAAATCGGTATGAAAAGGGATTTGGTGATTTAAAAATAAGTTTGAATAATAGGTATATGTACTTGTATTTTTGCCTAAAGTGATAAATGGATAGTGCGAGATTTGTTGAATGTCTAGAATCTGGTTGCTTAAGCTTTCATATTCTTTTCCGCCAATCAAGACTTCTTCAAAGCAGTAGAGTGAAGTTGCACATAATGGCTTTTTGATAGTGATCGGACTTGTGACAATCGCAATATCGACAATACCTTTTTCTAAGGCATCAACAGCTTGAATAGAGGAATGGTTGGATAATTTGATTTTGACTTGTGGATAGGCTTTGTGGAATTGTTCAAGTTTGGACAATAAAAAGATATTTAGAGCCGTTTCACTTACACCAATTGATATATGTCCATGTTCTAAGGTTTTATTTGAAAGGATTTCACTTTCTCCTTGGTAAAGTTGTTCAATGGCTATCGCAACATGTTCATAGAGTTGTTCACCTTCGGGTGTTAGAGTAATACCGGAATGAGAGCGTACTAAAAGCTTACATCCAAATTCACTTTCTATGTTGTTCATGGTTCTTGAGATGTTGGGCTGGTTGTTGTGTAGGATTTGAGCGGCTTTTGAAAAGCTTTTATATTTAGCTACATAATAAAAGATGCGGTAATAGTCTAGTGTCATGTTATAACCTCCATATAATTTTTGTATAATATATATTTAAAATATACATTTCACATATTTTCTTGGAGTTAGTATAATATTTTTAGTCTGAATAGGCAAGCCATCAAAACAGATACAAAAAGTGTGTTAAAGGAAGACTTCTTGTATCTGTTTGCCCAAAGGACTAGAAAAGAAGTGAGAATCATGCCAACGATTTTTCCTAGGGAAGAAAAGGCAGAGGCTTTGTTTGATATAATTGCCAAGGATCCTAGAGCTTGTAAACGATTAATGGATGCCTTTTATGAAGGTGTTGCCTGTGATGAGGATTCCAGCATAGAAGAAGAAAGGGTACTTGTGGATAAACAAGTATTTACCAATGCACTATTTACTGCATACAAAAATAAAGATCTGTCGGCATTTTTAATGGCTGTATGCGGCAATAGTATGTTTGATTTATTAAGAAATGCATTTTTGATTCCATTGCGATTTAACGATAAGGGAAAAGAGAATCCGATTCTTTTAAGTGATGAGGATGGAAATATTATAGAAAGTGATATTCATATTCCTGAATCAAAAAAGCATATGTTTAAAAAGCTTGTAGAAAAAAATCGATACTTAGCGTATGGGTTTTTAGAGCAGCATAGCTTTAAAGAGGACATGTCCATTCGAACTATTCAAAATGAATCGCATTTAGGTATCTTAGTTGTCCAAGAAATGCCGGAAGAGGTTCATGAAAAGTTAAGTGATGCACAAATTTATTCTGGCTTATGGGATTCTATGATGAAGCTTGAAGATTTGTTGTATAATGCATTCTTCTATTGTGGTGATTTTAAAGGAAAGTATTGTGTTGGTGTATTCTTGCCATTTACACATTTCGAACATAATTTAGAAAAGAATATTGAAGTTTCAAATAGTATCTTATATGAATGTATACAAAAAATGCTGGGCGATTAAGCTCAGCATTTTTAAGTACAATAACGAAATGAGGGATCGGTTAAGATACGGGCAAATATAAGTCCCATTGGAAGGGCCAAAACAATCAATAAAGATTGAATGAGCCAGTTAGCTCCAATAGACATGGTAGATGCAAGTTCGAGATTATAGATAGCTCGATACATGTATAAGCCTGGGACCATAATCACAATGGATGGTACGGTTATCGCAATTCTAGGATATCCTGTATTTCCTTTGATTATAGAGGCAAGTAGTCCGGCTGTTAATGCACCAATAAAGGCCGCGGCTGCAGCGGGTAAAGATAAATCGACAAGTGTTAGTCGTAATGTGTTAGCGATGGCTCCAATGCATCCGGCACTGGCGGCTATTTTTTTTGAACTGTTAAACATAATGGAGAATCCAAAGACGCCTCCAAAACTTGTTAATAATCTTAATAGTAATTTGGTGGATGTTGAAATATGTAGTTTTACAAAATCAACAGGTTGAAGATGTAAGACTAAAGCGCAGATCCATGCAGTAAGTGTGGCAGCTAAAATAATGATAATGGCATAGGCAAGTCTTTCAAGACCAGAACGAAGATCTAATTTAGCTAAGTCAATACCGCTGGTAATGAAAGGAAAGCCTGGAATTATGAAAAGCATAGAGCAGATGTATCCGGCTTCATGTTGTGTGGCTATGCCAAAATAGGTTTCTAAAAAAATAAATAACAAGGCATAGGCAAGGCAGGCCAAAGAAACGCTGGCTGCTACATTTAAGAATAAGGTGTAGTTGTGTTTGATCAGTTTCATTCGAAGTGTATTTCCAAGTCCCGCCCCCACAAAGGCACAAAGCATTTCAATGGGGCCTCCTCCAAGTAGAAAGGTAAAACAGCTACAGGCAAGAGCAGCAGCTAATCCTAGAATAATGGGGGAGTAGCTAGAGTGAATGCTTTCGATTTGATCTAATTGATTGTGAATTTCGTTGCATGTACATGTTTTACATTCGTCTTTAAAGTGATAGACAAAGTCTTCCATACGAGCAAGTTTAGATGTATTGACACTTGTATTATGTAAAGACAAGGATTGGGCATGTGACTTAATTCCATCAATGCATGTGTAGGAAATATTTGTAAGTCCAATGTCGGCAATACATGTAATATTTAATTCACTAGCAATGGTGTTCATAGAACTTCTAACTCTCCAAGCACCTGTACCACAGGCTAGAAGCATCAATCCTATTCTTCCTATAACGGAAGATTTTTCTGTAAGACTTGCATTTTCAATCTTAACTTTTGAATCTTTGTTCGTATATTCATGCCATGGAATGTCCATATGGTTGTTCATAAGATCATCTCCTATATCATTTATATATAATACACATAGTATAAATATATATTCGATATTTAATTCCATGAATAGTATAGTCAAGAAAAAAAAGAAGTCAATTTCTTAATCAACTTCTTTATGAATCCACGTCATTAATACTTTAACAATATATGCTTTTTGTTTGGGGCCTAGTGGCTGATTGGATTTGATCTTATGCCATTTATATAAACATTGTCTGCAACAACAGCCAGTAGCATGTTGGGCAATGAATACAGGGTGTCCTTAGAAAGGTGTTTGTTTACCGTCGTTTGGGATATAGGCTGGAGCCAATCTTTTTTCAACAAAATCTATGGCATGTTTTTCAATGGTGTCCATTCCTTTGGTTTGTATATACTGCTTATCTTTTTGTTTCAGATGAAAACGGCTCCTAAATTTGGAGTGGGATAAGCGATTAAAAAGTTGTTCAAACCATTCGGATTCTGTCATAAAAGCTCCTTAATAAAATAAAAAAACCAGCTAAGCTGGTTTACTAATCAAGTGGCGCCTGAAACAAGACTCGAACTTGTGACCTGCCGGTTAACAGCCGGATGCTCTACCGACTGAGCTATTCAGGCATTTGTTTTTACTTGACTGCCTGTATATAATACCAAAAGATGTTGTGTTATGCAAGTACTTTTTATAAAATTGTGATATATTATTTTCTATATGGAGGGATGGACTATGTTAGATGCGATTGTAATGGATATGGATGGTACTTTATTGGATCCAAATAATAAAATTTTACCGGAAACGAAGGCAGCATTGATTGCTTGTCAAAAGCAGGGCACAAAGCTTGTGCTTGCGAGTGGTAGAAGTTATACAAGATTACTTTCATATGCTAAAGAATTAGAGATGGATGTATATGGTGGCTATTTGTTAGAGGTAGATGGTATTGCATATTATGATGTTCAAAAGGACGAGCGTCATGTTTTAAAACAGATGTATAAGGAAGATGTTGAGCCTGTTTTTGCGTATTTGATGCATAAAAATTGTGAGACAATGGCTATATTTAATGATGGATTATTTGATTATATTCCAGATCCTATAATGGAAAAGAAAAAGGCATTAAGAAATGCACAAGAATATCCAGAGGATTTTCCTTGGACGGGTGGCCCTTGGTCTTGGCTTGCAGATATGCGTGATGGTTATCCTAAGATTACGTATATTAAGGATCTGAGTGAAATTCAATATCCTGTAAATAAGATTCAGACAATTGAGGATGAAGAGGTAACTACACAATTGGCTTTGGATATTCAAAATGAATTTAAAGATCAATATGAAGTGTTCCGTACTTGTCCTAGAGAATTAGAGATTTTGCCTAAGGGATATAGTAAGGGAGCTACTTTAGTTCGTATGATGGATATGTTTGGTTGGGATAAGGATAAAGTCTTCACATTTGGTGATGGGGAAAATGATGTGAGTATGTTTGGTGTTGTAACTCATAGTTTTGCGATGGGCCAGGCTATGGATTATGTAAAAGAAAAAGCAGCTCATGTGACCAAGTCCAATGTGGAACAGGGTATTGTGGCTGCTTTAAAGGATTTTAATATTTTGTGATATAGCTAACAACAAGCTTCATTGTGCTTTCTACACCATCATAGTGTGTTCTTTCCATTCCGTGGCTAGCATGAACACCAGGGCCGATCAAGGCTCCTTTGATGTCGTTACCACCGCGTAATGCGGCACTGACATCAGATCCATATTGTGGGTAGATATCAACGGCATAATTAAGCTTGTTTTCTTTTGATAGTTCAACTAGACGTGTAATCATTTCGTAGTCGTATGGTCCACTTGAATCTTTAGCGCAGATTGAAACGTCTTGTTCTGTACAAGCAAGATCTGTACCGATACATCCCATATCTACGGCTAATAATTCTTCAACTTCTTCTGGTAGACAACTTGCTCCATGACCAACTTCTTCATATGTACTGAACATAATGACTAAGTCTCTTTGAGGCGTAATGTTGTTGTCTTTTAAGTATTTTAGTACGCCCATTAAAGCTGTAGCTGAAATCTTATCGTCTAAGAATCTAGATTTAATGAATCCACTTTCTGTGATTTGTGTTTTTGTGTCAATACAAATGAAGTCTCCGTTGCAGATACCTAATTTTTCAACATCTGCTTTTGAGTGTACAACTTCGTCGATACGAACTTCCATCGTATCGTCTTTTCTTTCTAATGTTGAAGCATCTGGATATACGTGTACGCTTGGTGAACAAGAAAGAATCGTTCCTGTATATACCTTTCCATCGCGAGTATAGATCTTACAATATTCTCCGTCTAATGTTGGCAAGCATGGGCCTCCGACTTTAGTAATGGCTAGTTTTCCATTGTCTTTGATGGAACGAACCATAAGTCCTAATGTATCTAGGTGAGCACTCAATCCTAATGTGTGTTCAGAATCTTTTCCGTCTACATAGATCAATAAATTTCCTTTTTGGTTACGACCTGTTGTATAGCCTAATTTTTTAGCTTCTTCGTCCATGAAATCGATGGCTCTTTTTGTGTAGCCTGTTGGTGAATCAATATTCAAAATTTGTTTGGCGATGTCACAGACATATTCTTTATCAAATGGTTGCATATTTTAAAACTCCTCCTGTATGTATTATACGCTTTTATACAAATTCAAGACAATGTATTCATCTTTTTTTTGAGTTTTGTGTTATTGTACAAGAAAAGGAGGCTAATTGTATGGAATTAAATGTAAGAGAAGAAAATTTAAGGAATTTATTTAAACAGTTTCAAGTGGAACATAATGAGAATTGTGAGACAGTATTTATTGATAATAATGATGAACATTTAGAAAACTATTTAAATGAATCAAATACGGTATATTTACATATGGTGGATTATGAAGTAAGACATCTTGATTTGAGTAAAGTAAATACAATATTTGTGAATAAAGAGTATGCGAGTAAATTAGAAAATGGAATTCAGGATGAGCAAAGAATTCTAGAACTACTATTAAATAAATATCCAAATCTTAGAGTTGTATTAATTAATGATAAAAAAGGTGCTTATTATAAAGATAAGGATCTATTGATTTACCAGAAAGAATTGGCTTCTAATTTTGATAAAGACTTATTCTTAGTCAAATATATGGCTTCAGAATTAAAGGGGAATTCAGAAATGACATCTCTATATCGAGGTGTAAATCAGTAAGTTGATATTTATCATCTTTCTCGTTATAATACAAATACAGAAAAGACTACTAGATATGGTGGTCACTCTGGATATTGCAAGAGCGCTAAATCCTTTGTGAGAGGTGGTTAGCGCTTTTTATTATACCTTTTCAATGTTTGTATCAATGCAGCTGCAAATCAAATGTTCCAAATTCACTTTCGCATTGCCGATTATAGATTTTGAATAGAAGTCTACAAGTTCTAGCTTTAATGAGTAATAAATAGTTAGGTCATTATTGATTTCGGATAAATTAATAAACATCAAAAGCTCTTTATATAAAATGCTGTTTTGTAAGTCCTGACGTCAGTACTCTTCTATTTATTAGTTCTGTTTCCTTTTTTGACATTCTGAAAGAAATAATTTTACTTCTCAAACGTCCTTTCTAATCTAGATTCTTTCTCCCTCTAAACTCACACTTTTGAAGAAATTAATTCCTCATATATGAGCCGATGAAAGATGACATGTATTGCAGTGCTTAAAAAAAACTCTTCCATGAAATGTGTGCAATGATAAAAAAATGCAGAATATTAAATTGATCTGCATCATTTATATGTGTTATCTGTTATTTATGAGTGTTGGATTTCAGATTTTTGCCATCAAGACAGTTAGAACATGTTAAAAAAGACACATATAACCAATAAATGTTGACTATTTGATCAATAAATTTGAAATAAGTTTTAAAAAACTTAAAAAATATTTGACAATAAGTTTTTAAAAACCTAAAATATAATTGTAATAAGTTTTATAAAACTTAAAAAAGGAGACTATATATGTTAAATACAGTTATTGAAACGCAAATGCAACAACTCGCAAGCAAGTCATTAGATAGTTCTAATAAATTCGGTTATGATAAATCAACTAAGATTTTGTATTGTTATCTATTGTGGGCAAAGAAAACCTCTAACTATGATTTAGTTAAAGATGTAACTAATGAACTTTCTTTTGAAGAAAAATTTGACTTAAAAACTATTGAATTTGGTGAAGAGTATACAGAAGATGATTGTGTTAGTGCAGTACGAGAAATAGTAGATAATAATAATGGCATAAATGAATGGATGTACTCTAGTCCTTCATCTCTTAATAAACTTGTCACAAAAATCATTAATTTAAAAGATGGTGAATCGTTCTGTGATTTTGGAAGTGGCGATGGAAAATTTTTATTGAATGTTTTTGACGCTGCATACAGAAATAAATATAACTGCAAATACACTGGATATGAAATTAATGCAAAACAAGTATTGGTATCTAAATGTTTGATGTGTATGTTAAATGTGGACGCTACCATTATTAATTGTGATTTTATGAGAGATATTAATCGAGGACAATTTAATAAAGGATATCTATATCCTCCTTTCGGATTAAGATATTCTATAGATGAATGGGATTCATTGAAAGGCATATATGGAGATTTATTTACCTCGAGAACTGAATCGGAGTTGCTATATTTATTAAAAGCATTAGAGAATATAAAAGAGAACGGGAAATTGGTGGCCGTTTTTACTACAGGTGCAGCATTTAGAGCAAGTGGAATGCTGGCTCGCAAATATTTAGTGGAAAATAATTATGTAGAAGGGATAATATCTCTACCTGCTAGAACATTAGGGTTTACTGCAATTCCAATCGATCTTTGGATTTTAAAGAAAGACCAAAAGAAATCAAACGTTATTAAAATGTTAGATGCTTCAAATAATATTTTGGATAAAGGCTCAAAAATTGCTGTTGAATTGGATGTATCCACTATTATTGAAGAGTACAATAATAACGCTAAATGTGTATCCATAGAGGATATTAAAAATAATGAATATTCTTTATCTATTAATATATACGAAGCAGAGAAACTTACCGATTCAATACTTAATCCTGTTAACATAACGGATGTTTGTGAAATTGAGAAAGGTTCCCAGTATACAATTTCTAAATTCAAGAATCAAATATCAAATACTCCTACTGACTATCAATTATTAACTTCAATAAATATCCAGGATGGAATTGTTGATTATGATTCATTACCTTATGTTTATCCTGATCCAAAATTATTGAAATTTAAATTGGAAGAAGGAGATATTGTTGTTACGACAAAATCTACAGTTGTAAAAACATTTGTTGCTAATGATTTACCTGATAGAAATATTATCGTTACTGGAGGAATGATTATATTAAAACCAGACACATCAAAAGTAAATCCGACTTACGTAAAGATGTTTTTAGATTCTTCGATTGGAAAAAGCGAATTCAAATCAATTATAAAAGGGAACACTATTGGTTTTGTCCCATTTAAAGAATTTAAAGAAAGAATGATTATTTCTTGTCCGTCTTTAGAAAAACAAAACAAATTATCTGAACAATACAATAATATGTTGTGGACAATAAACGCTTTAACAAAACAATTAGCTGATACAAAAGATGAATTAGCAAATATCATCGAAAACTCATTGAATGAGGGCGAATAATATGCGATATACTCATAAACAAAAATCTGCTATTCTTCAAAAAATTATTGATAAAATTTCAAAAGAAATTTTTCATACAACTGAAGATTCAGAGATAGATGCTATTATGAACAAATATGGTGTTACTTTGGAAGAATCAGCAATGCCAATAAATAAAAATACGTCCACAATATTGGTTCTGGGAGCTTTGAAAGGTAGAAAGTCGGATTATCAAATGACAGCAAAAAAATTGAATATTCCTGAAAATAATATTGAATTTGTAGATGACTATTCTAAAATGCACTCATTCAATGCAGAACAGTTAAGGTATTCTGACAGATATTCCGACATTATCATTGGACCAACACCACATAGTATAAAAAACAAAGGTGATTTTAGTAGCATTATAGCAATGATAGAGAATAATCCGAAGGAGTATCCAAAATTGTTAAAAGCCATTGCTAATAATTCCTTAAAAATAACGACCAGTAATTTTAAGGAGTTATTGCAACAAACCAGATATTATCAAGAAGCTATTTAAAATGTTGGTTTAAAGTAAGTTGAGAGTAACTTCTTGGATGATATACAAATAGATTTATGCCTGTTTTGTCGATATAATTATTAATAAAACAGTCCCAAATCAAAAAGAAGGTATGAGGATAATATTTATGCTTATGAATAAAAAACAAATGACAGAAGAGGATATTAAGTATCAGTATATTTCTCCGGCAATCGAAAATAGTGGATGGCCACGTTCTAGTATTGCGATGGAGAAAGCAATTACAGATGGAAAAATTAATATAAGGGGTAACATTGTTGTCCGCTCTTCTCCCAAAAAAGCAGATTATGTTTTATATATTGAAAAGAACTACCCAATTGCTATTGTTGAAGCTAAAGACAATAAGCATTCTGTTTCACATGGTATTCAACAAGCAAAAGAATACTGTAAAATGATGGATGTTCCTTTTGCATATTCATCAAATGGTGATGCATTTCAGGAATATGATTTTCTTACTGGTACAGAAAGGCAGATAGGATTAGAACAATTCCCCTCTCCAGAAGAATTAATGAAAAGATATAAGATTGAAGCAGGTATCACAGATAAAGAAGAAGAGATTATGCAACAACCTTATTATTCAAGCCAAACAACTTATGATCCAAGATATTATCAAGCAAATGCAGTAAACCGTACATTAGATGCTATTGCAAAAGGACAAGATAGAATTCTTCTTGTAATGGCTACAGGTACAGGAAAAACATACACAGCGTTTCAAATTGTGTATCGTTTATTAAAAGCAGGCCTAAAAAAGAAAATATTATATTTAGCTGATAGAAATGTCCTAGTAGATCAATCCATTGATCAGGATTTTAGCCCTCTAAAAAATGTTATTCACAAAGTGAATTATCAAAACGATGATCCCGTTACGGTAACTTCATACCAAGTTTACTTTTCCTTATATCAACAGATTGCAGGAGATGAAGAGAACAAGGAAGAAGATGGTGAAGATGAAATTGTAACAAAAATAAGCCAGTTGTTTAAACCTGATTTCTTCGATTTAATTATTGTTGACGAGTGTCATAGAGGATCTGCAAAAAAAGATAGTAACTGGAGAAAAATATTAGAATATTTTTCATGTGCCACACAAATTGGAATGACAGCGACACCTAAAGAAACGAAAAAAATTTCAAATATCGATTATTTTGGTGAGCCTGTTTATATGTATAGTCTTAAAAATGGAATTGATGATGGCTTTTTAGCTCCATTTAAGGTCATTAATATAACAACAGACATCTCAGAAGGATGGCGACCATATAAAGGACAAAGAGATAAAAATGGTGAAGAAATAGAAGACCGAGTTTATACAAATAGTGACTTTGATTATAACGTAATCATTGAAGACCGTACGGAACAAGTAGCAAAGGAAATAACAAAATATTTAAAAGCCACGGATAGAAAACAAAAAACAATTGTTTTCTGCGCAAATGAAGATCATGCAGAAAGAATGCGTGTTGCTTTAGCTAATTTAAATAAGGATATGTGCGTAGAAAATCCTGATTATGTTGTTAGAATTACGGGTAGTGATGTATATGGCAAAGGAAAACTAAAGTATTTTATTTCAATAAATAAAGAGGGGCCTGTAATTGCAACTACATCTAAACTTTTGTCGACCGGTGTGGATTGTAAAATGGTCAAATTAATTGTTTTGGATCAAATGATTAGTTCAATGACAGAATTTAAACAAATCATTGGTAGAGGCACTCGAATTCGAGAAAAAGAAGGAAAAATGCATTTTGTAGTGATGGACTTTAGAAATGTTACTAGATTATTTAGTGATCCTGAATGGGATGGCCCTGTTGAAATTAATGATGGATTTAAACATGACGAACCCTTGAAAGTTAAAGAAGATCCAACACCATATGATACGGTTACTCCTGTTGAGCCAAGTGTACCTAGAGTAAAACCGATTATAGACAAATATGGATGTAGAGTTGAAATTATAAATAAACGTGTTTCTGTGTATGATACAAGTGGAAAATTGTTGAAAATAGAAAGCATTGTTGATTATACAAGAACAAATGTAAAAGATGAATATGCTTCTTTGGATGAGTTTATTAAGTGTTGGACTGATAATGCTAAAAAAGAAGAAATTATCAAAATTTTTCACGATAAAGGCATAGATTTTGAGCAAATGAAAAAAGAAGAGAATATGGAAGAAGTGGATGATTTTGACTATATATGTCACGTTGCATATGATAAAAAGCCATTAACTAGGAAAGAAAGAGCTAATAATGTAAAGAAAACCGACTTTTTAAGCAAATATAGTGATGTTGCCAGAGAAGTATTGGAAACACTTCTTGAAACGTATATGAATGATGGTATATATGAAATAGAAACTACGAAAGTATTGAAACTAGAACCATTTAAGAAATATGGAACTCCAGCAAAAATTGCAAGTTATTTTGGTGGAAAAGCAGGGTATTTAAATGCAGTTCATAACTTGCAAAATGTTATTTATGGAGGTGCTAATTAATGGCAAACAATTTATCTGGATTTGTTAAAAGCATAAGAGATATCATGCGTAACGATGCAGGTATCAATGGTGATGCACAACGTATCGAACAAATCGCATGGATGCTGTTTTTAAAAGTATATGATGCCCAGGAACAAAACTGGGAGATGGATGAAGATGATTTTGAATCTATTATTCCTGATGATTGTAAATGGTCTAATTGGGCTCAAAATGACAATTTAACAGGAGAAGAATTATTGAACTTTGTCAACAACAAATTATTTCCTACACTAAAGAAACTTGACGTAAATAAAGATACACCTATCAAGAAAGCAATTGTTAAAACAACATTTGAAGATGCTAATAACTACATGAAAGATGGGGTTCTTTTAAGACAAGTTATTAATATTATTGATGGTCTAGATTTTGGTGACTATAAGGAAAGTCACGCTTTTGGTGAAATTTATGAGTCAATTCTTAAGGAACTTCAAAGTGCTGGATCTTCAGGTGAATTTTATACGCCTAGAGCTGTTACGGATTTTATGACTAAAATGATTAATCCTCAAATTGGAGAAACAATGGCGGACTTTGCTTGTGGCACTGGTGGTTTCCTAACTAGCTGGATTAAAGCACTTGAACCTAAAGTAAAAACTATAGAAGACAGAAAACTATTTGATCAGTCAATATATGGAATTGAAAAGAAACCTTTCCCATATATGCTCTGTATTACTAATATGCTTTTGCATGGCGTGGATGTTCCAAAAATTGAACATGGTAATTCACTAACGCATGATGTTTTAAACTATACTGAAGAAGATAAGTTTGATGTTATTCTTATGAATCCACCATATGGAGGTAGTGAAAAAGATGATGTAAAAAATCATTTTCCAACAGATTTATCAAGTAGTGAAACAGCAGATTTATTCGTGTCTGTCATCATGTATCGCTTAAAGAAAAATGGTAGAGCTGCAGTTATCCTCCCGGATGGTTTCTTATTCGGAACTGATAATGCCAAAGTGGCTATTAAGAAAAAACTATTAAGAGAATTCGATTTGCACACAGTTATTAGAATGCCTCATAGTGTTTTTGCGCCTTATACATCAATCACAACAAATATTCTATTCTTTGATAATACGCATCCTACTGAAGAAACATGGTTTTACCGCCTAGATATGCCAGAGGGATATAAGAACTTTTCAAAGACAAAGCCAATGAAGTTAGAGCATTTTCAACCTGCTATTGATTGGTGGAATAATAGAGAAGAAATTAATGTTGATGGTTTTGATAAGTCAAAGAAATATACTTATTCCGAGTTAGAAGAAAAAGGATTTAATATTGATCTATGTAGTTATCCACACGAAGAAGAAGAAATCTTACCACCAAAAGAGTTGATTCAACAATATCAAGAAAAAAGAAAGAGTTTAAATGCAGATATTGATAGAATACTTGCTCAAATTACAGAAATTTTAGGGATTGATCTTGAGGAGAATGACTAATGGAAGACAGAATGACAGCTCAACAGCTTAAGAACTCTATTCTTCAAATGGCTGTTCAAGGTAAGCTAGTACCACAAGATCCAAATGATGAGCCAGCTTCAGTATTGCTAGATCGAATCCGAAAAGAAAAAGAACAATTGATAAAAGATGGTAAGATCAAGAAAAATAAGAAGGAATCTTACATTTTTCGTGGTGCCGATAATTTACATTATGAGCAGATTGGCAAAGAAGTACGATGCATCGAAGATGAGCTTCCTTTTGAAATACCTGATAGTTGGGAATGGACAAGATTAGGAAATATAGGTGAATGGAAAGCTGGATCAACACCAAGTAAATCGAATATGGATTATTATAAAAATGGTGCAATTCCATGGCTATTAACAGGTGATTTGAATGATGGAATCATTGAACAAATACCTAATAAAATCACAGAAAAAGCTTTAAAAGAAACATCTGTGAAATTAAATCCATCTGGATCAATATTAATTGCTATGTACGGAGCAACAATTGGAAAATTAGGTATATTGACATTCCCGGCTACTACGAATCAAGCTTGTTGCGCATGTAATGTATTTCAGCCATTTTATAATTTATATTTATTCTATTTTTTGATGGCAAATAAAGTACATTTTATAAAGCAAGGTGAAGGTGGTGCACAACCGAATATTAGTCGAGAAAAAATTGTAAAAACATTGATTCCTGTTCCTCCAAGAAACGAACAAGATCGCATAGTAAAGAAATTAAAAGAATTAAAACCACTAATTGAAAAATATAAAATAGCGGAAGAGAAGCTTAATGTATTGAATTCTAATATTAAAAATCAACTAAAAAAATCTATCTTACAGTATGCTATCGAAGGAAACCTGGTCCAACAAGACCCGAATGATGAACCTGCTTTTGTATTATTGGAACGTATTCGTGAAGAGAAAAACAAACTAGTTGCTGAAGGTAAAATCAAAAAAGATAAGAATGAATCTATCATTTATAGAAGGGATAATTCTTATTATGAAAAGCTAAATTATAAAGAATTATGCATCGATGCTATGATACCGTTTGTAATACCAGATAGTTGGAGTTGGTCTAAGCTAGGTACTTGTTTAGATGTACGTGATGGAACACATGATACACCTCGCTACGTATTTGAAGGAGTACCGCTTGTTACCAGCAAAAATCTATCCAATGGACAAGTGGATTTTTCTAATGCTAAATTAATTTCAAGAGAAGACAGCAATGCAATTAATTCACGTTCAAAGGTTGATAGTGGCGATATTTTGTATGCAATGATTGGCAGTATCGGTAACCCTGTTTTATATCAAGGAAATGATGATTTTAGTATTAAAAATATCGCACTATTTAAATGTATTCCGAATGGAATGAATATGGAATATGTGTATCAATTCCTCGTGTTGATGCAAGAGGATATGAAAAAATTCGCTTCTGGTGGTGTTCAAGCCTTTGTATCTCTTAAATATTTGAGAAATTATCTTATACCTGTTCCACCAATAAACGAACAAAAGCGAATCTGTAACGCCATTGGAAAGACTTTATCATTTCTAGCAACTTTGTAAAATTCTTATTATGAGAAGTCAAGAAAATCTGAAAAATGTATTAATGATCAAATCCCATTTGAAATACCATATAGTTGGATGTGGAACAGATGGGGTAATATATCTTTTAAAATTCAATACGGCTATAACGCACGAGCAAAAGTTAAAGGCAAAATAAAAATGGTCCGTATTTCTGATATTCAAGATAATAAAGTAATTTGGAAAAATGTACCATTCTGCGATATTGATGATAGTGAAATTGAATATTATATATTGCACATTAATGATATACTATTTGCCAGAACTGGTGGAACTGTAGGGAAATCGTTTTTAGTAGATAACATAGAAGAAAATGCAGTGTTTGCGGGATATTTAATCAGAACAGTTTATGACTATATAAATCTTAATCCAAAATATTTGAAATACTATATGGAGACAAATTTGTATTGGAGCCAATTAAGAAAAGGCACTATCGCAACAGCTCAACCAAATTGTAATGGACAAACACTGTCATCTATGTTTATACCAATACCCCCACTTGAAGAACAAAAAAGAATAATTGAAAAAATAAACGAAATAACAAATTTACTCGAACTTTAACATATATAATCCTTCTTTGGAGGTGTTAAAATGTTAGAGACATTTAAAGTGTATTTAGATAAATCAAATTTTTCAAAAAATACAATTGATTCTTATTATTTTGCGGTGAAACAATTCTATCAACAATACAATGAAGTCAATAAGAAAAATTTAAAAGAATATAAAATTTGGATGATAGATAATTACAAGCCTAAAACTGTCAACTTACGATTGCGAGCTATTAATTGTTATTTGGATTTTATACAAAAAGAAAATTTGAAACTACCATTTGTGAAAATTCAACAAAAAACATTTTTAGAGAATGTGATTAGTGAAGCAGATTACAATTATTTGAAAAACTGTTTAAAAAAAGATGATATCGATTGGTATATGGTTATCAGGTTTCTTGCTGCAACTGGAGCCAGAGTCAGTGAATTAATTCAATTTAAAGTTGAACACGTTAAATTAGGATATATAGATATTTATTCAAAAGGTGGAAAACTTCGAAGAATATATATTCCAAAACAATTAAAAAATGAAGCACTTTATTGGTTATCTGCACGTAATCAAGAAAGTGGCTTCATTTTTTTGAATAAATATGGTGAAAGAATCACTACTCGAGGAATATCTGGGCAGTTAAAAAAATTTGCAAAAAAGTACAATATTAACCCGGCCGTTGTATATCCGCACTCGTTTAGACATAGATTTGCAAAAAATTTTTTAGCAAAATGTAATGATATAGCTTTTCTTGCAGATCTTATGGGACACGAAAGTATTGAAACCACTCGGATTTATTTGCGAAAAACATCTACTGAGCAACAAGAACTTGTAGACACATTAATTGACTGGTAACATTAATTTCTCTTTGCTTAATTTTTCAATTAAGTAAAGAGAAAATTTTTTTAATAGCCACCAATAACCTGTTTTGCTCATTTTTCGGTGGCACCGGTAGCAAACATTCTTTAACAATATTAGAAGTAATTGCTTTAAATGTTGAACCAGTAGAATGATCAATAAAATATGGTTCAAGTGTTGTTAAAAAATAGTATAATAATTCAATTTCAAAATCTATAAATGGCTTAATACTCGCCAATCCTCTACCAATGCAAATGGTCCTATCAACAATATTTACCTTGCCCACAGGTGCTCTTACACTTAGCAGAACACTAGAAGAGGGACATAATTTAGTTGGCTGATTAGTGTAAACATTACTCTTTAACAAATGTTTAGAAGAAAAAAATGATTTGCCTTGATGAAATTCATATCCTCCTTTTTCATCACTATTAATGGAATTACCTTTAGGAGAAGAACCCATGTTTATAATGCAAAATGAACTAAGTCTTTCCCAACACCAACTATTAGGTATTTCAAATGGGATTTGATCATTAATACATCTTTCACATTTATCGAACTTCTCATAATAAGAATTATCCCTTCTATAAATGATAGATTCATTCTTATCTTTTTTGATTTTACCTTCAGCAACTAGTTTGTTTTTCTCTTCACGAATACGTTCCAATAATACAAAAGCAGGTTCATCATTCGGGTCTTGTTGAACCAGGTTTCCTTCGATAGCATATTGCAAAATCGATTTCTTTAATTGTTCTTTAATACTAGAGTTCAATTTATATAGTTTTTCTTCAATAAGTTTATATTTATCAATTAATGGTTCTAGCTCATTAATTTTATCTACAATTCTTTGTTGTTCGTCATATGGAGGAATCACAACTAATGTATTTGCGATATCTCTCATAACCCAATTTTTATTTCCAACACCTTTAGTATTCTCTTTACACTGATTTTGCACTAATGGTGAACTAAGTAAATAAATCAGAAAGAATGGATTAATATCGGCATGATTAAATTTAAGTAGTGCAACACTAACAAATAAACTAAAGATATTATCTGTATCAACTAATACTGGTATTCCTGTTGTCCCTACTTTGCTAAGAAGAATATCTCCTTTTTGAGGATCACATCTTTTATATAATTCATTGTGTTCTTCAATGGAAATATATTTTGTATCAGTTAAGTCGAGATATCTAGAACTAATATCCTTTACAGAAACAAAAGGAATTCCACTTTCTATATACTTTGGAGTAGAATGAGTCCCATCTGTTAATTTTAATAATAATGTACCTAAACGAGCATACTCCCAATCGTTTGGTATTTCAAAAGGTAGCTCATCTTCGATACATTTAACTTCTTTTCCTATCTGCTCATAATGTAAATTATAGGAATTTAGTGATTAATTGCTATTAAGACTTGTTGCCATTTTGCTTCAAACAGAGTTGGAAAATAAGATATAGTAAGCTAAGATAACCATTTGAAGAATATTGTTAAACGTGAACAAATAAAGTTATTGTGCTAAACTTTATTTAAAGGCGAAGAGTAAGGCTTTAAAAATAATTGAATCGAAGGAGGGCCTGTCAATGAAGGGTTCTGAATCAAAAATGAAAGATTTCATGGAGGGGAATGACAAACGTTTTATTATTCCTGTTTATCAAAGAAAATACGATTGGAAATATGAGAATTGTAAACAACTCTATGAAGATTTAAAAAAAATCATTACAGACAATAGAGAAAGTCATTTCTTTGGGAGTATTGTTTCGGCTGTTGTCCCAAATGGCAGTAAAATTGAATATCATATCATTGATGGCCAGCAAAGATTAACAACAATTACATTGTTGCTTTTAGCTCTTTCAAACTTGATTGAAGAAGGAATAATAACTTGTACTAAGGATAAATTATCTCAAGAAATTTTGGATCGTTTTATCATATCTCCATATGCAGATGAAAATGATAAGATTAAACTTCATCCAGTTAAAAGTGATCGAGATGCTTTAAAAAGATTGTTTGGCGACAAGGAAGATTATGACTTTAGTTCAAATCTTACAATCAATTATCAATATTTTTATGACTTGATTTCCCAAGATACAATTTCTGCTACAGACTTGTTTGATGCGATTGGAAAATTAGAAATCATTGCGATTACACTTGAACAAAATGATAATGCACAATTAATCTTTGAAAGTTTAAACTCTACAGGGTTAGCATTAACTGAAGGAGATAAAATCCGTAATTATGTATTAATGAGTTTACCACCCAAAGAGCAGCCTTTATATTTTGATAAATATTGGTCTAAGATTGAAAAATGCACAAAGAATGATGTTAGTGCATTTATTAGGGATTATTTGACAGTTAAAAGACAGCTTACTCCAAATATTAATAATGTATATCAAGAATTTAAATCATATAGCCAGACTTTAACGTTAACAAATGATGAATTATTGGATGACATATTGAATTATGCACGTCTTTATGAAAAATTATTAACTAGTAAAAGTGGTTTGAATAATGTCAATTTAGATAATTGTATGTATCGATTGAATCGATTAGAAATGGTTGTTCCTCGTCCATTCTTATTGGAAGTGCTTAAACTAAATCAAGATGGTAAGATTCCTACATCTGATGTAGCAGAGATATTTACTGTTGTAGAAAACTATCTATTTAGAAGGAATATATGTGATGTTCCAACTAATGCGTTAAATAAAGTATTTAAGAACTTGAATAAAGAAATTATACGTTACGATAACAGTGCGGATAATTATCTTTCTAAGTTTATTTATGCTTTAACAACAAAAAAAGATACAGCAAGATATCCAATGGATGATGAGTTTAAAGAAGCTATTTCTCAAAAACAAGTATACAAAATGCGAGGAACGTTTAAAGCATATTTGTTTGAACGATATGAAAATTATGGAACAGTTGAAGCAAAAGATGTTTATTCAAATTTAGATAAAAATATTTACACAATCGAACATATTATGCCTCAAACATTAACGCCTTCTTGGATTGATAGTTTAGGTGAAAGAGCTGATGAAATTCATGATATATGGTTACATCGTTTGGCTAATTTGACTTTAACTGGATACAATTCAAATTTAAGCAATAATACCTTTATTGAAAAAAGAGAAGGTAAAGGTGGTTATAAGGATAGCGGATTGAGAATGAATCAAAAGATAGCAACTAAAGATTCTTGGGGAGTAAATGAACTTGAAGAACGAAACGCTGATATGATGAAAAGAGCTTTAGAGATTTGGTCATATCCAACAACTGAATTTGTTCCTGTAGAAAAAGAGTTTGAATCATGCTCTTTAGATGATGAAAATTATGATTTGAAAGGTAGAGAGATAGTTAAATATAGCTATCTTGATATCGAACAACCAGTTACAAGCTGGGCGGAGATGTTTGAAAATATTGTTAAATATTTGCATGAACGAGATAAATCGGTATTGAATTCTTTGGTTTTCCAAGAAACTGACGATTATGACTCAAAAGCTTATTTTAGTAATGATGAGTCCTTATTAAGAACAGCTTTAAAGATAGATAATAATATTTATGTTGAAAAGAATACAAGTACCACAACAAAGATAAGAATATTAAGAAGACTATTTACTCTATTTAATTTGGATCCTATGGATTTGATTTTCTATTTAAAAGAAGAAAAAAATGTTCGCTCTTCCAATGATTTAGATGAGATAAGGAAGAAGTATTGGGCCTATGTTATTCCTTGCTTGCAGAATAAAACAATGCATAGAGGTACGTTTAATAATGCATCTGTTACAACGTCAAATACACTTAGCGGTTCTTTTGGAATGAGTGGTTTTGCAATAAATTGTATTGCAAATATAGATTGCATTAGAGTTGAATTATGTATTTCGACAAGTGATAAGGAAAAGAATGAATCTGTTTTTGACAAACTATATAGTCATAAAATTGAAATCGAGAATCAATTAGACACTCAATTAAAATGGGATCGAGCTGATCAATATAAAGCTTGTTATATTTCGTATAGTATAAACCAAGTTAGTGTCAACAACGAAAATGACTGGCCTAAGATGAAACAATTTCATTGTGAATGGGCGGATAAACTTCTCGAAGCTATGATTAATTATCTGATGAATCCAAAGGAAAAAAGATATTCAGATATTGCGGGTGCATTTAGAGAATGGGCCTTAACCAAAGAGAATATACATTTAGATATTAAAAGAAGTGCTCGGTCTTATACTCGATTTACAACAGATGGAATGAATGAAATAATTCCGGAAATTCCTGGTTGTCCTAGTGGTTGGAATTCAGAGAATCATTATTTCTATGAAATAGTGAATATTGAAAAGCAGCCTTCATATATCAAGCTAGTTCTTAGTAACAAAAATTCTACAGATGAATTCAAACAAATTTGTGATAAGATAGATAAAATATATCCATCAGGAAACCAAAAAGATGGTTGGTTATGGAGACAAATTTTTAAATCTGAAACTATTAATATCGGTGATGAAATTAATAAAGATGACATATTTAAATTTCTTGATTCATGCATGAAAGAAATTTTAAAATTTGAAAAAAATTTGAAGGATAAACTAAATGAAACGATTTAATCTAGAAGATATAGTTTACTTTATTGTTTCAAATAGAATTGTTAAGGGAAAGTAATAAGAAATACTGGTGAATTTGTTACAATTAAATTTGATGAAGGTAATTGTAGGCCATCAGGAACATGTGTTCGTGAAAGTAAATTGTATTGTACAGAAGAAGAGGCAAAGAAAGTTGGTGAACAACATCAAAATGCAAAGGTAATCCACAATTAGGTAGGGGTGACTAAAAGTGTTTAAAGGTCATCTCTATCTCAGAGTCAAAATCCCTTTGACTTTTAAAGGTTGATTTATCCCTATCTATTTTTATATATTCTTTAATAGTAATGCGATACAAATGGCGTATCGTATTTTTTTATTGGATTTATTCTTTAAAAGATTATTTAGTAACATACATAATCCGATTTCTAAAATGAGAATTCACCGCTTGAAGATAGATTATACTATCACTTCCTTTTTGCTTTATCTTACAGCATTGTTAGAAAGATTTCCTGGCTTATGCAGTATAATAAAGTGGGTGAGACTATGTATAAAATAATGATAGTAGAAGATGATGAACTCATCTCAAAAAAGTTGGAATCGTTTCTTAAATCTTGGAACTATAGTGTTGAAAGAGTTACAGATTTTTATAATGTGATGGATGCATTTCAATCTTTCAATCCAGACTTAGTGTTAATGGATATAACACTGCCTTATTTAAATGGATATTTATGGACAGAAAAGATTCGTGAAGAATCCAAAGTTCCAATTATCTTTATTTCAAGTGCTACAGACAATATGAGTATTGTGATGGCTATCTCTAAAGGTGCGGATGATTTTGTATGTAAACCATTTGATTTAAATGTTCTAGCTGCTAAAATTACGGCAATATTAAGACGTAGCTATGACTTTGTATCTAATCATAATATCCTTGAATATCAAGGTGTACGCTTTAATTTAGATGATAATACAGTAAGTTTTCAATCTTCTCAAATGGAACTGAGTAAGAATGAGGCTAAGATCCTACGTTTACTTATGGAAAAGAAGGGGACCATTGTATCTCGAGATCGTTTAATGGAATATTTGTGGAAGACCGATTTTTATGTGGATGAAAATGCATTAAGTGTGAATGTGAATCGTTTGCGTAAAAAGTTAGAGAGTATTGGAATTTTAGATTTTATTCAAACAAAAAAAGGATTGGGATATAAGATATGAAGTTGTTTAGTCATTATTTAAAAGATCGAGTGTTCTTTATAACAATTTATGTTGTGAGTGTATTCGTCTGTTTATGTGTATTTAAACTCTATAATTTAGAACTTGAAGCCTTTACATATGCCTTTATGCTTTTATGTGTATTGTTGGTGGTTTGTTTCTTTTGGGATTACCACAAATATTATAAGAAACACCAAACCTTAGTAACACTTCAATCCAATAGTAATATTTCTTTGTCTTGCGATCTTCAAGATTCTTCATTGATGGGAGAGGATTATCATAAAATCTTAGTGGCCATGAAAGAGTATCATGATGAATATGTTATTTCTTCAGAAAATAAAATGCATGATCTAGAAGATTATTTTACGATGTGGGTGCATCAGGCTAAACTTCCCATTGCCGCTATGAAATTACTACTTGAAGATGAGAAATTGAGGCGTAGTGAAATCAGGTTACAACTCTTACGAATGGATCAATATACAGATATGGTTTTAGCCTATTTACGATTACATAGTACGCATACTGATTTCTTATTTAAAGAATTAGAATTGGATGATTTAATTCGACAATCGATTCGTCGCTTTTCTACAGAATTTATTCGTAAACACATTCAATTGAGCTTTAAAGAAACTGGAGATGTGATTTTGAGTGATGAAAAGTGGCTTGTGTTTGTGTTGGAACAAATTCTTTCGAATAGTCTTAAATATACCAATGAAAATGGTTTGATATCTATATATATGAAGACTAAACATGTCTTAGTTATTGAAGATACGGGTATTGGTATTAGTGCAAGTGATTTAAATCGTGTGTTTGAAAAGGGATATACAGGCATGAATGGGCGTAGTGATAAAACGGCAAGTGGTCTAGGTCTATATTTATGTAAAAATATTTTGGATATGTTGAATCATAAAATAACGATTGAATCAAATGTTGGTAAAGGCACTCGAGTGATTTTAGATCTTACGCATTTTGAAGGAAGAATTGAGTAATCTTACAATCTTGTAAGAATAGTGTTAGCTGAATCGATGGCTGCATTTTTGGATTCTATGTAGAATTTTGGTGTACATGGAGGTAATGAATATGGTATTATTGGAAGTAAAAAATTTAAAAAAAGTATATACAACAAGATTTACACAGAATCAAGTACAGGCATTGAGTAATGTGAATTTTAGTGTGAATAAAGGTGAATATGTCGCTATTATGGGAGAGTCTGGATCTGGTAAGACAACACTATTAAATATCTTGGCCGCTTTAGATAAACCAACAAGTGGACAAGTCTTATTACATGGTAAGGATATTACGCATATTTCAGAAAAGGAAATTGCGAACTTTCGAAGAGAACATTTAGGCTTTGTATTCCAAGATTTTAACTTATTAGATAATTTTAATAATCGCGATAATATTTTCTTGCCTTTGGTTTTAAGTAAGAAAAAATACCCAGAAATGAAAAAAAGATTGGATCCAATTGTCAAACAACTAGGGATTGAGAATATTTTAGATAAGTTTCCTTATGAAATCAGTGGTGGACAAAAGCAGCGCGTAGCTGTAGCTCGTGCCATCATCACAAATCCAGATCTAATTTTAGCTGATGAGCCAACGGGGGCATTGGATTCAAAGAGTACAGAGGAACTTTTACATTTGTTTGGAACCATCAATGCGAATCAACAAACAATTGTAATGGTAACCCATTCGACAAAGGCGGCAAGTCATGCTTCTCGCGTATTATTTATTAAGGATGGAAAGATTTTCCATGAAATTTATAAGGGAAACAAGAATTTAGATCAGATGTACCAATGTATTAGTGATACGTTGACATTATTAGCTACAGGTGGTGTGCATCATGAGTAGAGCTTTCTATTTAAATTTAGCTGTAGATAATTTGAAGAAGAATGCACGTACCATCATTCCTTATATATTAACGAGTGTCTTAACGACAATGATGTTGTATATGGTCGTTTCTTTGGCAACTAATCCGCATTTAGATGAAATCGTAGGAGGAGCATCTATAAAGCAGTTATTAGGTTTTGGCATTGTGATTATTGAAATATTTGCGTTTATTTTCTTGTTCTATACACATAGTTTCTTGATTAAAAGAAGACAAAAAGAATTCGCATTATTCTCTATATTAGGAATGGAAAAGAAACACTTAGCTCGCGTCTTATTTTATGAGACATTAATAACTCTACTTGTTTCATTAATTTTAGGAATTGGATTCGGCGTTTTATTGGATAAAGCGATGTTTTTGGTTATCGCAAAAATGATTGGTGCAGATATTGTACTCGGCTTCTACTTTTCTTTTTTTGGTATGAGACAATGCGTTCTTGTGATTGGATTGATTTATGTATTGATCTATTTCTATTCTATGATTCGTATTCATATTTCAAGTCCGATTGAATTACTTCATTCCGATCATATGGGCGAAAAAGAGCCTAAGGCCAAATGGTTTCTTTCTATTATTGGTATTCTTTGTCTAGGTATTGGATACTATTTGTCAATTAGTACTAAAAATCCTTTAAGCGCACTTTACGTCTTTTTTGTGGCTGTTGTGCTTGTCATTATTGGAACCTATTTATTATTTACTTCGATTTCGGTCACTTTCTTAAAACTAATGAAGAAAAACAAGAATTACTATTATAAGACGAATCACTTTATTAGTATTTCTGGCATGATGTATCGTATGAAACAAAATGCCGTAGGACTTGCGAATATTTGTATTCTTTCAACAATGGTTTTAGTGATGTTGTCTACAACCCTTAGCATGTGGACAAGTATTGATCGTGTTGTAGATTCACAATATCCAAGAGATTTTATTGGAACAGGATATGGGGAAGCTTCCAATATTGATTTTAATGAAATGAGTGAAGAATTGATTCGTATGGGCATTATTCCAAAGAATCTTCTTGCGTATAAAGAGTTGAGTTATGCAGGGTATTTAAAGAATGGAACTTTGATTACGGATTACCAGAATGAGGGGATGAATGTCGTAAATGAAATTCAAGAATTTTATTGTCTTCCATTAAAGGATATTCAGGACTATGAAAATATGAAGGGGTCTTTAAAGCCAAATGAAATCTATGTGTATTCTAATGTAGAGAAGGTTAAGGAGAAGACTTTATCTTTATTTGGAAAAGAATATGTTGTAAAGAAACAATTGGATCATTTAAAGATGGATGAAAATAATCCAAATGTGACAGAGCATTATTATATTATTGTGGATTCAGAAAATACTTTAGAGAGGATGCAACAAGATCAATTGAATGTATATGATGATAATGCGAGTACAATATATGCAAGTTATTTATTTGATTGTGATGCGAATGATCGTAGGGTTATTGAAAAATTAACTCAGAATGGAAATATAAATAATTTTATATGGACAAATAAATCAGATCAGAAACAAGGCTTGATTGAATTATATGCAGGCATCTTATTTATTGGAATCTTCTTAAGCTTCTTATTTATCATGGCAACCATTCTGATTATGTACTACAAACAAATTACAGAAGGCTATGAAGATAAGGATCGTTTTGAAATTATGCAAAAAGTGGGCCTAGAACAAAGTGATGTAAAGAAGGCTATTCATTCGCAGGTGTTGACGGTATTCTTTATGCCACTACTTGTTGCAGGACTTCATGTTTGTTTTGCGTATCCAATGATTGAAAAGCTACTTCATTTGTTATTTGTGAGTGATGCTTGGCTTTATATTCGAACAACAGCTATGTGTTTTGTGGCTTTTGCCCTAGTCTACATTGTGATTTATGTATTAACTTCAAAAGTCTATTACGGAATTGTAAAGAGAAATGTTTAATTGGATATTGGGATTTATCTTGATTGGATTATGTATCTATATATATTATGTAAATCATCATGGAATTTAGTACTCAGATAGAGTACTATTTTTCTTAGGTGATATATATGTTTATAAATGGATTTGATATCTTGTGGGATGAAATTGATGATTATGTGGCCGATATTAAAAGTATTCGAAGTATCGATCAATTCATGTTTACTAAGCCAGTAACTTTCTTTTGCGGCGAAAACGGAAGTGGTAAATCCACCTTATTAGAGGCTCTTGCGATTAAAAATGGATTGAATCCAGAAGGTGGAACAAGAAACTATAATTTTTCTACGTATGATTCGTATTCGAATTTGCATAAGCATATGCGTTTGTGGCGTTCTAGAAAACCGGATTGGATGTATTTCTTGCGTGCAGAAAGCTTCTATAATGTCGCGACAAAAGAAATGGAATATGTGGATGATAAACATCCATCCAAAAGATATCATGAAGAATCGCATGGACAGAGTTTCTGTTCACTTTTGATACATCAAATCAAACGAAATGGCCTTTACTTTTTGGATGAACCCGAAGCAGCCTTATCTTGTCAGAATCAATTGGCATTACTCTATTTGATTCAAGAAGGCGTAAGACAAAATTGTCAATTTATCATTGCGACACATTCACCTATATTATTGGGGTTTCCGGATGCACAAATCTTATCGTTTGATGAAGGTAAGGTAGAAGAAGTGGATTATAAATCAACGTCTAGCTATCAAACAATGAAATTATTTTTGGATCGGTATGATTATTTTGTGAAAGATATTCAAGAGAATAATGATGGAGGGATATTGTGATTAAATTAATTGCGATTGGTAAGAATAAAGATAAGGCGTTACAGTCTTTAGAGAAAGAATATATGAAGCGATTGTCGGCTTTTTGTAAGTTTAGCGAAATCGAAGTCAAGGATGAAGCAAATGAGCATATTTCTAGAGAAGCTGAAGTTTTATTGGTGAAAGAAAAAGAGGGAAATCGTGTTCTAGAAAAATTGTCGGATCAAGATTTTGTGGTATTGCTTGATCTTCATGGCAAGATGATTGATTCTGGGACGTTTGCGAAGAATTTGGATATGTGGCAAATGAAGTATTCAAATATTGTTTTTGTGATTGCGGGAAGTCTAGGACCAAGTGAAAAATTAGTTTCTAGAGCGAATTATCGTTGGAAATTATCGGATCTAACTTTTACTCATTTAATGACCCGTGTCTTGATGTTGGAACAGATTTATCGTGGTTTTATGATCAATAATGGTCGTAATTACCACAAGTAAGTGATGTAAGCGCTTTTTGTGAAATATTTTACTTGTGAAAAACTAGTCAATCAATTTATGTAGTGATATAATGGATGTGCAAAAAAAATGACAGTAGGAGGAATATACATGACAAAGAGAACTGTTAAAGACCTTGATGTAGCTGGAAAAAAGGTCATCGTACGTTGTGATTTTAACGTGCCAAGAAAAGATGGTGTTATCACAGATGATAACCGTATCGTAATGGCTTTACCTACAATTAAATATTTAGTAGAAAACAAAGCTAAAGTTATTTTGATGTCTCACTTAGGAAAAGTTAAGACTGAAGAAGACAAAGCTAAAAACAACTTGGAATGCGTAGCCGTACGTTTACAAGAATTGTTACCAGATGTAAAAGTAACTTTCTGCCCAGTAACTCGTGGTGAAGAATTAGAAAACGCTGTAAATGCATTAGCTGATGGTGAAATCGTATTAATGCAAAATACTCGTTACGAAAAAGGCGAAAGCAAAAACGATCCTGAATTAGGTGCATATTGGGCTAGCTTAGGTGAAGTATTCGTTGAAGATGCATTCGGATCTGTTCACCGTGCTCACGCTTCTACTGTAGGTATCCCTACAAACATTAAAGAAAACGGATTAGGATTCTTAGTTGAAAAAGAAGTTACAATGTTAGGAAAAGCTGTTGATGAACCAGCTCACCCATTTGTAGCTATCATTGGTGGATCTAAAGTATCTAGTAAGATCGATGTTGTTGACAACTTATTGAAAAAAGCTGATAAAGTTATCATCGGTGGTGGAATGGCTTATACATTCTCTAAAGCTGTTGGTGGTTCAATCGGTACTTCATTAGTTGAAGATGACAAATTGGATTTAGCAAAAGAATATTTAGAAAAAGCTGGAGATAAATTAGTTCTTCCTGTAGATAACGTAATCGCTGATGCATTCAGTGAAGAAGCTAACACTAGTGTTGCTGATGCTGGACAAATTCCTGATGGATGGATGGGATTGGATATTGGTCCTAAATCTGTTGAATTGTTCAAAGAAACTTTAGCAGGTGCTAAAACTGTAGTATGGAATGGACCTATGGGTGTATTCGAAATGCCTAAATTCGCTAAAGGTACTGAAGAAGTATGTAAAGCTATCTCTGAATTACCAGAAGCTATTACAGTAATCGGTGGTGGAGACTCTGCTGCTGCTGCAAAACAATTAGGATATGCAGACAAATTCTCTCACGTTTCAACTGGTGGTGGAGCTAGTTTGGAATATATGGAAGGTAAAACATTACCTGGTATCGCTATTATCAGCGAAAAGTAATAAGGAGATGTACTTAAGATGAGAAAACCTATTATCGTTGGAAACTGGAAAATGAACAAAAACAACGCTGAAACAAAAACTTTCTTCGAAGCTGTTGATGGTGTTGCTGCTAGTGAAAATGCTACTTATGGAATTGGATGTCCATTTACTGATTTAAGAACTGCATTGGATCACGCTAAAAACTTAGTTGTAGCTGCTGAAAACTGCCACTTTGAAGATAGTGGAGCTTTCACTGGTGAAGTTAGTGTTCCTATGTTAGAAGAAATGGGAGTTAAATATTGCATTATCGGTCACTCAGAACGTCGTGAAATGTTCGGTGATACTGATGAAACAGTAAACAAAAAAGCAAAACGTTTAATCAAAGCTGGAATTACTCCAATCTTATGTGTTGGTGAAACAGAAGCTGATTACGATGCTGGAAACTCAGAAAAAGTAATTCGTGAAGAATTAGCTGGTTCTTTAGCTGACTTATGTCCAAAATGTGTTGGTGAAATGGTAATTGCTTACGAACCAATCTGGGCTATCGGAACTGGAAAATCTGCTTCAGTTGAAATTGCTGAAAACTGCTGTAAGATCGTACGTGACCAAGTTAAGGTTATGTATGGAGAAGAAGCTGCTGAAAAAGTACGTATCCAATATGGTGGAAGTGTTAAACCTAACAACATCGTTGAATATATGGCTCAACCAGATATCGATGGTGCATTAATTGGTGGTGCTAGTTTGAAAGAAGATAGCTTCACAGAAATTATTGAAAAAACAAAATAATTGATGATTATCTAGGCCTCTTTGAGGCCTTTTATTTTTAGCTATTTCTAACCGAAAATAAAATTTAGGGTTGTTTGTGAAGTGGTTTCGTGATAAACTAATCATGAACTATTTTAAATGGGGGTAGAATAAAATGAACTTTGTAGAAAATAATGGTAAAAAAGTTGCAGCGATTCTATGTGTAGCATCTGCTTTCCCTGTTGTGGCAACAGTAGTTGCAGCTAAGGAAGAACCAGGATGGCATGGTGATCGCTATGTCAATGAAGATAAAACTGTAGCAAAAGGATGGCAAGAAATCGAAGGAAAATCTTACTATTTCTCAGAAGATGGAACAGTAAATTCTTCAAAGACTGAAGAAGCAACAACAGCTAGCGTTTCAAGTAACATTACAGGGGAAGTGAAAGAAACAGTAGCAACAGCTAGTCAAGAAGCTGTAAAAGAAGAAACAGAACAGAAAGCCGAAGAAGTAGTCGAAACTCCAGTAACTACAACTGAAGCAACAGATACAACTGAAACTCCAGCAGAAACAACTGCTCCAGAACAGACTGAGACTCCAGCTCCTGAACAGACTGTAACACCTGCTCCAGAACAAACTGAGACTCCAGCTCCTGAGCAAAATGTAACACCTGCTCCAGAGCAAACAACTCCAGCTCCTGAACAGACTGTAACACCTGCTCCAGAACAAACTGAGACTCCAACTCCAGAACAGACTGTAACACCTGCTCCAGAGCAAACAACTCCAGCACCAGAAGTACAAGCTCCTGCAGAAACACCAGCAACTAGTTCTTTAGGACAAAGAATTTCTGCTGAAGCACAGAAATTAGTAGGTGTAACTGATGGATTATGGTGTACACAAGTTGTACAACAAGCTTTGGCAAATGCCGGTGTAAGTGATGCTTATCAATTATGGCCAGATCAATACGCAGGTCAATATGGATACTACACTAACGATCCTCAAGAAGGTGACTTATTGTACTATAACAATGGTGGACGTGGTGTTGACCACATCGCTATCTATATTGGAAATGGACAAGCTGTTCATGGAAACTACGAAGGTAAGACTGTAATTGCTAGTGCATATTTAAGCACAGCAGCATCTCCACAATTCATTCGTGTTGTTAGATAATTTTAAACTTTAAGCTTGGCTTTTTTAGCCAGGCTTTTTTTGTATAATAAGATTTTGTATTGTATAATATGAGGTAGTTTTGGAGGCAAAATATTATGAATGAAGCATATAAAAATCTTGTAGAGAGAAGAAGTGTAAGAAAATATAATAACAAAAAGGTGAGTCATGATTTGGTTGAAAAAATTATTTATGCTGGGCAATGTGCACCTAGTGGCATGAATCGTCAAATCTTTGCCTTTGTAGCTGTTGAGGATGAAGAATTAGTAAAAGAATTATCTAAAAAGAATGCAGAGGTTATGAATTCATCGGCGGACCCATTTTATGGTGCAAAAAGTTTGATTATTGTCTTCGCAGATACCCATGCACCCACATATTTATACGATGGAGCTTTGGCTATGGGGAATCTAATGAATGCTGCAAATGCCTTAGGTGTTGATTCATGTTGGATCCACCGTGCTAAAGAAGTGTTTGAAACAGAATATGGAAAAGAATTAAAGATAAAATGGGGAATACCAGAATCTTATGAAGGTATTGGACATTGTATTTTAGGCTATAGAGACGAAGAGCTTAAAAAGCGTGCTGAAAGAACGTCTAAGGTGGTTTATGCATAATATACGTATTGGACAAGCGGTAGATATTCATCAGCTTGTAGAGGGTCGTAAACTTATTTTGGGCGGAGTTGAAATTGAACATTCTAAAGGACTTTTAGGACATTCGGATGCCGATGTTTTAACACATGCGATTGGCGAAAGTATTTTAGGAGCCCTTGCACTAGGTGATTTAGGAAAACATTTTCCGGATACAGATCCTAAATATAAAGGTGCGAACAGTCTTGTCTTATTAGGACATATCTATGATATGATGGATGAAATGGGATATCAGATTGGTAATGTAGACGCGACTATTTTGGCTGAAAGACCTAAAATGGCACCACACATTATTTCTATGCGAACGAATATTTCAAATGTATTGCATTGTGACATAGAAGATGTTTCGATTAAGGCTACGCGTGGAGAAAAACTTGGCTTTGTAGGAAATGAAGAGGGCATTGTAAGCCTTAGTGTTTGTATATTGGAGAAAAAAGGATGAGAGTAGTAATTCAAAGGGCAAAGAACGCAAAATGTACGGTAGATGGTCAAATAACAGGTCAAATTGATTATGGATATTGTATTTTTGTAGGATTCAATAATGAAGATACAAATGAAATTATTGATAAAATGATTCATAAGATTTTATTCTTGCGAATTTTTGAAGATGAAAATGGGAAGATGAATAAATCCATACAAGATGTAGAAGGAAGTATTCTTTCTATTTCTCAATTTACCTTATATGCGGATTGTAAAAAGGGAAATCGCCCAAGTTTTACTAATGCAGGTAAACCAGATTTAGCTACAACATTGTATGATCAATTCAATCAGAAACTACAAGAACAAGGTATGCATGTTGAAACAGGTATTTTTGGTGCTGATATGAAGATTGAATTATTGAATGATGGTCCAGTAACCATTGTATTGGATTCAAAGGAGTTATTTTAATGGAAATTATATATGGAAATACACTTGCGGATCGAATCAAGGCGGATATGAAACAAAAAATTGATGACATCCGTGCAGAAGGGGCAAGGCTACCATTATTAAGTGTTGTACTTGTTGGAAATGATCCGGCAAGTATATCTTATGTTCGTGGTAAAGAAAAGGCTTGTTCTTCTATTGGGATGCTTCAAAGAACAATTCGTTTAGATGAAAATGTATCGCAAAAAGAATTAAATGATGTGATTATGAGTTTGAACCTAGATTCTGAAGTTGATGGTATTTTAGTGCAAATGCCTTTACCTTCGCATTTAGATGAAACAGCAGCCTTAGAATTGATTGATCCACAAAAAGATGTAGATGGCTTACACCCCATGAATGCTGGTTGTTTACTTACGAATCGTCCAGGCTTTATTCCTTGTACGCCACAAGGTGTTATGGCTATGTTAGATTCCATAGGATGTAAAGATTTATCTGGTAAACGTGCTGTGGTCTGCGGAAGAAGTAACCTTGTAGGCAAACCAGTTGCCCTGTTGCTTCAAAATCGGAATGCGACAGTAACAATCGTTCATTCAAAGACACCGGATATTGAAAAGATTGCTTCACAAGCCGACATTTTAATTGTTGCGATGGGTGTTGCTCAAATGGTCAATGAAAATTGGGTAAAAGAAGGGGCTGTTGTTATTGATGTAGGTATCAATCGTGTCAATGGAAAACTCGTAGGGGATTGTGACTTTGAATCGGTTGCGAAAAAGGCAAGTTATGTAAGTCCAGTGCCAAAAGGTGTTGGTCCAATGACGGTTTGTATGTTATTATCGAATACGCTGGATGCATATCATATGCATGTGCAAGGAGAATAATTATGGAATATGGATTAAATGATATTGTAGAAATGAAAAAAGAGCATCCTTGTCATAAGTCCAATGAATGGAAAATTATTCGTATGGGTGCTGATATTCGAATTAAATGTTTAGGTTGTGGAGCCAGTGTTTTAATGCCTAGGCAAAAATTTGAAAAGAAATTAAAAAAAGTAATTCGATATGAAGAAGAATAGAGAGGATGTATTGAATTTATGCCATTAACAGCAGGAATCGTTGGTCTTCCAAACGTAGGAAAGTCAACTTTATTTAACGCTATCACAAAATCACAAGTAGAAGCCGCAAACTATCCATTTGCGACAATTCAGCCCAATGTAGGTGTTGTAGAAGTACCAGACTATCGTATTGATCGCTTAGTTGAAATCTTCAATCCAAAAAAAACAATCTATACAACATTTGAATTTACAGATATTGCGGGATTAGTTAAGGGAGCAAGTCAAGGTGAAGGACTTGGTAACCAATTCTTATCGAACATTCGTTTAACAGATGCGATTTGTCACGTAGTTCGTTGTTTTGATAATCCAGATATCACACACGTTGAAAATAGTGTAGATCCAATTCGTGATATTGAAATTATTAATCTAGAATTAACTTTAGCGGATCTTCAGACAATTGAAAATCGTAGAAGTAAGATCGAACGTAAAGCTAAAACAAATAAGGATAAAGAATCATTGGATGAATTGGCTTTATTAGATCGTTTACAACCAATCTTAGAAGAAGGAAAACCAGCTCGTTCATTAGAGTTGAATGAAGATGAACAAATCTTGATGAAAGGCTATAACTTATTGACAGCTAAACCTATGATCTATGTTGCCAACTTAGATGATGAAGGGATCATGGATCCAGATTCATGTGCTTACTATAATCAAGTAAAAGAATATGCACAAAGCCAGAATAACCAGGTTGTTGCCTTATGTGCGCAAATGGAAGAAGAATTGTCTGGTTTAGATAAAGAAGAAAAAGATGCATTCTTAGAAGAATTAGGTGTTGAAACATCTGGTTTGGATCAATTGATTCAAAAGGCTTATGCCGTATTGGATCTATGTACATTCTTAACGGCTGGAGAAGATGAATGTCGTGCATGGACATTTAAAAAAGGCATGAAAGCACCGGATTGTGCAGGTGTTATCCACACAGATTTCAAGAAGGGATTTATTCGTGCTGAAGTATATCGTTTTGAAGATATCGATGAATTGGGTAGCGAATTAGCTATTAAAGAAGCAGGACGCTTGCGCCTAGAAGGAAAGGATTATGTCGTGCAAGATGGCGATGTAATGCACTTTAGATTTAATGTTTAATTTATCAAATATTATTTATCTTGTCATTGCCGTTGTTCTTTCCATGTCGATTCATGAAACGGCACATGGACTTGTGTCCTATTGGATGGGAGATCCTACGGCTAAGATGGAAGGTCGATTGAGCTTAAATCCTTTTAAACATGTTGACTGGATTGGACTTGTCTGTCTATTAGTATGTGGATTTGGCTGGGCAAAACCAGTACCCGTGGATGCACGTTACTACAAAGATGCGAAGACAGGAATCATATGGACAAGTTTTGCGGGTCCAATCGCAAACTTTCTATTAAGCTTTATTTGTGTATTCTTATTTTATGCACTCTATAAATTTGCTCCATATTTTATGATGTCTAGTGTAGGATATTTTATATCGAATACATTGACATATACAGGATTGATTTCAACTGGATTTGGCATTTTTAACTTGATTCCAGTACCACCATTAGATGGCTCAAAAGTATTGTTTTCGTTTTTACCCGACGATAAATACTATAAATTTATTGATGGTGCACCATGGATGAATCTATTATTTATCTTATTGATTTTTTCAGGCCTATTAGATCATCCGTTGAGTATGTTACGTTCAAATATGATTCAATTTTTTGAGATGATCGCAAAGATGATTTTAGGGGCGCAATAAATTTGGATGGGGTTAGGTGAATTTGCTCTCCAAGAATTTAAGGGG
>OLSB01000154.1_pt1 | contig 80845 bp, 77 predicted proteins | sample 1672071 | NCBI WGS metagenome assembly OLSB01 (sample SAMEA3136642, study PRJEB25190) | human gut metagenome | biome: human gut; feature: human-associated habitat; material: faeces | place: Austria | collected 2013
CTCCGCATGGTCTAAGCCATACGGAGGATTAACTGTTTTACGGACACCCGTCTATACGGGCGAGGAATTTTTTATACCTTCTTTCTATACTCCTTCGGCAGACAGCCGTAGGATTCCTTGAACGCGGCCGTGAACTTGCTCTGGCTCTCATAACCCACGAGCCGCCCGATCTCCGCTATGCTCATGTCGGACTCGTGCAGCAGCGCCGCCGCCTTCTTCATCCGGTGCTCCTTCATATGCGCCGCGATCGATTCTCCGTAGACGGACTTGAACACGGCCTTGAGCGTCGTCGGGTTCATCAGATACTTGTGCGACAACTCCTCGATCGTGAAGCGGCGCTCCATGTTCGACGCGAGCAGATCGTGTATCTCGCGGATCACGCGCACCTGCTCTGCCTGATACTGTGTCATCTGGTTGCGTCCGGAGGGTTTCAGCTTCGCCAGATACAGCAGCAGCTCCAGAGTCTTGACTCTGAGATAGGCGTTCCGCAGTTCCTCCGGCTGATCATAAAACGCGGAGAAAATGCTCTCAGTCTGCTCGTTGCCCGTATGCGGGAAGCAGCCCGCGCCGCAGAACCTGTCTTTCAGCAGCTTCGGTGTCACGCCGGAATCCGCGATCAGCTCCGGCTCCGCGCCGTCCGCCAGCTCTATGCACAACAGCTCGCAGCGGTCATTCGGGAAATAGAACTCCGCACTTGCCAGCAGCTCGCCGGGGCAGACGCAGAAATCGCCCGCCCCAAGATTCACGCTGCTGCCCGCGGCCGTTTTCCAGCCGACGCGCTCCGCACGGCAGTACAGCACAGCAAGCTCTCCCACGGCATACTCCGGCATCGCGTCATCCGGCAGCAAGAGGAAGTATGCCCGCACGCCCGAAAAAATTTCCGCCGCGAGCATCACTCCGCCTCCTCGCGCCACCCCGGGCACGCGATGTCCATGACCTGCTCTATCATCTCATGCAGCAGGCGGCTCTGCGCGTTGTCCGCCGCGTGATAATACACTTCCTTGCCCTCGCGGCGGCTGACAATCAGGCCGCTGTCGCGCAGTGTGCGCAGGTGATGAGATACGGCAGGGCTTGACATATCCAGCATTACCGCGATATTCACGACGCACTCGTCGCAGTGGCACAGCAGCCAGAATATCCTCACGCGCGTCGTATCGCCCAGCTGGCGGAACACATCCGCTATGGTCTGGAAATTATCCACGCGCTCAAGCACTTCACGTATCTCCGCCGTGTTCATTTTTTCTTCGCCGTGATGATGCGGCAGTTCGGTCTTCGCCATGCTTACTCCTCCGTTTTCGCCCGTTCGGAAACGCTTTTTGCCCCTTTGGACATGAGTTTACCGAAGGGATTGACTTTCCTTTTCGCGCATATTATACTACGGCCATGATGATTAAACAAGTGCTTAATCATGAAATGATTTGCACGCCACGCAGAAAGGAGAACATTCTCAATGAAAAAGACTTACAGTATTGAAGTGGACTGCGCCAACTGCGCAAATCTTATGGAGGAAGCCGCCAAGAAGACCCCCGGTGTCGCCTCCGCGGTCGTAAACTTCATGACCCAGAAGATGACAGTGGAGTTTGAAGAAGGCCAGGATGCAAAGGCAGTCATGAAAGAAGTGCTCAAGGCCTGCAAGAAGGTCGAGTCTGACTGCGAGATCGAGTTTTGATTTTGCCGGAAGCGCCCATCCGCTCCTGCGGGTGGGCGCATTGACCGGTTCAACGATTAAATGAACGTTTAATTATAAAGGAGATGCTCCGTAATGTCCAAGAAGCAGAAAAAGATGCTGACACGCATCATCATTGCGGCCGTAATGCTCATCGCACTGCGCTTCATCCCCGTCACCGGCCTGCTTCGTCTGGCGCTGTATCTGGTCGTATACATCATCATCGGCTACGATATACTCCGAAAGGCCGGCAAGGGCATACTCAACCGCCGCGTATTTGACGAGAACTTCCTGATGGCCGTCGCCACAGTCGGCGCGTTTGCGCTGGCGATATATGAGCGCAGCGGCGACTACAACGAGGCTATCGCCGTTATGCTGTTTTACCAGATAGGCGAGCTGTTCCAGAGCTACGCCGTCGGCAAGAGCCGCAAGAACATCAGCGCGCTCATGGATATCCGCCCCGATTATGCCAACATTGAGCGCGACGGCAAGCTTGAAAAGGTCGATCCCGATGAGGTCGCTGTCGGCAGCATCATCGTTGTGCAGCCAGGCGAAAAGGTTCCTATCGACGGTGTCATCGTTGAAGGCAGCTCCTCGCTCAACACCAGCGCACTGACCGGTGAAAGCCTCCCGCGCGACGCCAAGCCCGGCGACGATATTATAAGCGGCTGCATAAACATGACCGGCGTTCTGAAAGTCAAAACCACCAAGGAGTTCGGCGAGTCCACCGTCTCCAAGATACTTGAGCTTGTCGAAAACTCCAGCTCCCGCAAATCCCGCTCCGAGGCGTTCATCTCGAAGTTCGCCCGCGTATATACCCCCGCCGTTTGTTACAGCGCGCTCGCCCTCGCGGTGCTGCCGCCGGTAGTCCGTCTCATCACCGGACTTGACGCACAGTGGGAACAGTGGATATACCGTGCGCTGTCCTTCCTCGTTGTCAGCTGCCCCTGCGCGCTCGTCATCAGCATCCCGCTCAGCTTCTTCGCCGGCATCGGCGGCGCGAGCAAGGAAGGTGTCCTCATCAAAGGCTCCAACTATCTTGAGACTTTGTCTCAGGTCAAGACTGTTGTGTTTGACAAGACCGGCACGCTGACCCAGGGCGTATTCGAGGTCAGCGCCGTGCACCACACACCTATCGAGCAGGAAAAGCTGCTTGAGTACGCAGCTCTCGCCGAATGTGCCTCCTCCCATCCTATCAGCAAGAGTCTCCAGCGCGCCTACGGCAAGGAGATCGACCGCAGCCGCATCACGGATATCGAAGAGATCAGCGGTCACGGCGTTATCGCCAAGGTTGACGGCGTTCAGGTCGCTGCCGGCAACGACAAGCTCATGGAGCAGCTGAACATCCCCTACCAGAGCTGCCACAGTATCGGCACAATAATCCACATGGCGCTTGACGGCAAGTACGCCGGACACATCGTCATCTCCGATATCGTCAAGCCGCACTCCAAGCAGGCCATTGCAAACCTGAAGCATGCGGGCGTTGAGAAGACCGTTATGCTCACCGGTGACATGAAGAAGGTCGCCGACTCCGTCGCAGCCGAGCTCGGTGTTGACGAGGTGTACAGCGAACTGCTTCCGGCCGGCAAGGTCGAGAAGGTCGAAGGGCTGCTCGCGGCCAACAGCGGCAGCGCTAAACTCGCCTTCGTCGGTGACGGCATCAACGACGCTCCTGTTCTCAGCCGCGCGGACATCGGCATTGCGATGGGCGCCATGGGCTCCGACGCCGCTATCGAGGCTGCCGACGTTGTGCTCATGGACGACGATCCGCTCCAGATCGCAAAGGCGATCAAAATATCCCGCAAGTGCATCCGCATAGTATATGAGAACATCGGCTTCGCGCTGGTCGTCAAATTCGGCTGCCTGCTGCTCGTCGCTCTCGGTATGGCCAACATGTGGGCCGCGATATTCGCAGACGTCGGCGTTATGATAATAGCCGTTCTCAACGCGATCCGCGCCCTGAGAGTACACAATCTGTAACTCATATATATTTTTTAAGCTCCCGTTTTTACGGGAGCTTATTTTTTATTCCGCGCCGTTTACACCGCACTCTCTGACGTATTGGTCAAACTTGTCCGTTATATACACCTGTGCCTCTAAGCCTCTCCCCTGCTCGACAAGCTCCGTTATGTGCTCGCTCTGCTCTATCAGCTCATCTATGCCCCAGTATCCGGCGCAGTAGGTCCACAGATCCTGCGATATCTCGGTGAACGAATTCATCAGCAGGATGAACACCTCGTTACCGCTCAGGCGGCAGATGAGATAATGAAAGCCCTTGGTCATGCGGCCAAGCTCCGCCGCCGTCAGATCCTTGCCGCGCATCGTCCGGAATGTGGCGATATACTCGCGCAGCTTCGCTATATCCGCGGGCGTATGCTCCTTCGCAAGGCGGATGAGTGCGCCGCCCTCGATGGCGTTACGCGTCTCGACCAGCGAGACGATGCGCTCGCGCGTCAGGTGTCTCCCGCCGGTGCGCAGTATCTCATGCAGCGTGTCGTAATTTCCATTCGCGGCAAAGTCGGCGACATAAGTCCCGTGCCGCGGAATTATCTCGACAAATCCCGCCCGCTCAAGCTCCTTTATCGCAAGATGCAGCGCCGACTGGTTCACGCCCGTCTGCTCGGCCAGCAACCGTTCGCTCGGCAGCTTCTCGCCGGAGCGAAGCTCGCCAAGTAGGATTTTGGATTTTATCTCGTCAAAGAAATACTCCTTCGGCGACGGTATGCTTATTTTCTCAAAGGCCATGCACGGTGCCCTCCCGTCTGTGATTATTCACTGTGAATCACAGTGACATTATGCCGTCAATAGCTCGGTTTGTCAAGAATATCAGTCCATTTCAAATTGACACAAAACCGGCAATATGATATCATCCAAGCCGTGATTATTCACGGTGAATAGATTTGGGAGGGAAATATGAAAGATTTAAAGCACCTCATATATTTTGAGAGTCTCCTTGCCGACGCGAACAACGAGCTTGTCAAACAGGGCGCGGCGGACGGAAAAAAGGCGCTGGGCTACACCTGCTATTTTGTCCCCGAAGTCCTGCTGAACCTGCCCGGCTGCTTCTCCGTGCGCCTGCGCGCCCCCGGAACCGGCAGCACCGACATCGGCACCTACTACATGACCAACAAGACATGTCCCTTCACCCGCAGCATCCTTGAGCGCAGCATCGAGGGTGGATACAACTTTCTCTCCGCGATGATGTCCTCCGAAACCTGCCAGATGATGCACCGCGCGCACGAATATTTCGACATTCTCGGCCTCGTGAAGCCTGTGAACCCCCAGTTTTTCATGAGCATGATGGACGTCCCCTTCGTCACTACGCCCGCGGCCTATGAGCATTATGAGGAGCAGCTGCGCAAATACATACTCCAGCCACTCAGCGAGGTCTACGGCATCGACGTCTCCGAGGCCGCCCTCCGGCAGGCGATAGACGAGCACAACGAGATATGCCGCATCATCACCGAGATCGGCGAATTCCGCAAGCTTGAAAACCCGCCGATAACGAGCTATGAGTTCCATGTGATACAGCTTGTCAGCGAATGCTGCCCGCAGTATCTTGTGAAAGACATGCTCCGCGAGACTCTGGGGGAGATAAAGACCCGCGAGCCTGACCCCAAGCCCGCGTACAGGGCACGTATCGTCGTTACCGGCTCCGAGGTCGATGATCCGGCCTTCACGAAGCTTCTTGGGGACTGCGGCGCATACGTCGTCGCCGACCGTTACTGCTACGGCTCTCTCCCCGGCCGCGAGGAGATAATCATCCGCGACGGCGAGAGCGCGCTGACCGCCGTCGCCCGCCACTACCTCAGCACCAGCGAGTGCCCCCGCTTCATGAACAAGGAGAAGCAGGAGCAGCGCCGCCGTTATCTCAAGCAGCTCGTAAACGATTATCACGCCGACGGCGTGCTGTACCTCCAGATGAAGTTCTGTGAATTCTGGAGCTATGAGCGCGTCATGGGCGTACATGACATGGTCGAGAAGGAGCACATTCCGTGCATCGGCGTCGAGAAGGAGTACACCATGGCATCCGCCGGTCAGCTCCGCACTCGGTTCCAGGCCTTTGTCGAGAGCATCGAGATCAAGAAAATTCAGGGAGGTAAGCAGTGATGGCAAACGACGGAAAGCGTTTCATCAAGGGCAGCGGCATCGCAAAGCACCGCGAGTGGCGCGGCCTCAAGGATACATTCTATGACTACACGCAGTGGGTCGTGAACCTCGGGCTGCTGGTGCAGTTCGTCGCAAAGTCTCCGGTGCGCATCATGCGCGGTATGCTTGAGTACCGCTGGCTCGGCTCCTACCTCGGCAGCCTGAACATGGTGGACAAATGCATGGCCGGTATGCGCGGCCCCGCTCTGCGCGTATCACACACGCAGATGCACGCCATCATGAAAGGCGCAACGCAGATGATCGCCGACAGCATGAAGGGCGACCGCCGCTTCGGCGACACGAAATTTGCAAACAAGTTCGTCATGCTTGAGCAGACCATGTGCCCCGAGATAATCGCCGGTTTCCCGAATCTCAAGGCTCTGCCGCTCGAAGTGCTTCAGGGGCTCCTCGGCACATACATGGATCAGAGTCTGGCACCGTTTTACATGGATGTCATGGAAAACGCTGGTCTGCCTGCCGACTCCTGCCGTCTCAGCGCGAACGCCGCCGGTGTTGCGATCAACGACGATTACCCCCAGATCGGCGCGTGCCTCGTCACGAACAATATGCCCTGCGACTCCTCGACCATGAATAGCCAGCTCATCGAGCGCCGCGTCACAATCCCCTCCATGGTTGCGGGTATCCCGATGCGCTGGGAGGACGCGGCAACAGATAAATATGCCCTCGCCCAGATGAAAGAGGTCATCCGCTTCATCGAGCAGAATACCGGCGAGAAGTTCGACGAGAAGGCGTTCTTCGAGATAATGAAGAAGCACAACGCCGAAGTACGCAATGAGTTTGAGGCGTGGGAGTACATCAAGACCCCGTATACGCCCTACGCAAACGTCATCTCCCCGCTGTTCCACGCATTCTATTTCACCTTCTCCGGCGGCCGCATGCCGTATATCGACAAGGCCGCGAAAAAGGCGCTGAAAATTGCCGAGAAAGCCTACCGCGACAAGGTCGTCAGCTTCCCGAACGCGCGCCATCGCATGATAACATGGGGCGGCCCCGGCTGCTACTATGTTGATTTCAACACTTGGGCGTACAACTGCTGGGGCGTACTGGTCGTGGCGCAGATGGACATGTTCTCCGGCAACGTCATAATGTCCGAGGACAACGTCGATCAGGCGCTTATCGACATTGCGCACAACTACGAGCGCGGCGTCATGCGCCGCCACCTCACCGGCGGCTACAAGCATCTGCTTGAGTTCTGGGATGAGGCTGAGAAATTCAACTGCGACATGATACTCGTCTATGACGACATCACCTGCAAGGGCGCAATGGGTCTCGCGGGCGTTGTGAACGATCAGGCCAAGGAGCGCGGCGCACATCTCGTCTGGGTGCAGAACGATATGTTCGACCACCGCACCATAAGCCGCAGCTCTATGCGCAAGCAGTTCAGCGACTACATGACCGCCGTTATGCAGGAAGAGCCGATCGACGCAAGTCTGCTCGATCTCGACGATTACGAAGGGTGGTAATTATGAAATTCAAAAAGCTTATCATTGCCTTGCTGTCTCTCATTCCGGTGTCCATGCTGATATACTGGTTCAATCTCGATAACAAGCTTTTGTTCTATGTTGTCCGCCCGCTGCTGAATAAACTCTATAACAAGCAGAAACGCGACGTAAAGCTGTAATCACACGAAAACGACGAAGCATATGCTTCGTCGTTTTTGACAATTGAAATATTTTTCTATCTGTGCGATTATAGTATAAAACAAAAATTTGAAAGGAACAGTCATGAAAAAATACGCATTGATAATGATCGATATGCAGGGCGGCTTCATCTCCCCTGCCTCGCCCATCTGCATCCCCTCTGCCGCGGCCACAGTCCCCGCATGCGCCAGAGCGATAGACCTCTGCCATGCGGCTGGCGTCCCCGTGGTATATGCCACGCGTCATTACAGAGCGGACGGCAGCGACGTTGAAAAATGCCGCTACGATGTCTGGCTCAAGGGCGGCAAGCCGCTTTCCGAGGAGTGCGCTCCCGAAATATCCGACGCTTTTCCGCCGGAATTCATCGTTCTGCCGCAGGACTACTGCATAGTCAAGCCGCGCTTCTCCGCGTTTTTTCATACGCAGGTAGACCTGATACTGCGCAGGCTGGGCGTGGATACTGTGATCCTCGCCGGAACAACCACGCCGAACTGCATCCGCAGCAGCTGCTACGACGCGCTTTCGCTCGACTATGACGTCGTCGTCCTTTCGGACTGCACATCGTCCGTGACCGACGAGGTGCAGCGTGCAAATCTTGAGGATATGGCGCGCATCGGGGCAAAGATCTGCACCGTTGACGAGCTGAGCAGCCTTATATAAGTCCGTCAGCTCTCGGCAAGATACACGCTCGCCTCGACCGACGGCAGCAGCTCATCGGTTTTCACAAGCTCCTCAATGCGCTCCGCCGTGATGATCCCGCAGTCGGCAAGCGGGGACTTTCCGCCGTTGAACGCGCCCATCATCACCGACGGCTTATCGACAGGCAGAATTCTCCGCCCGTCCTCGCATATGAGGTAAAGCCTGTATATCACATCGCGCCCGCTGGTGGCGTGGAGCGCCTGCTGGCCTATCAGCGGGAACATCTGCGTGAACTGCTCCTCCTGCGAGCACTCCAGCAGATATATCTCCCCTGCTTTCGCGGGCTGTCTGCCGACCCATTTCCTATATATCCGCATTCGTTGCCCTCCAATCTTTGGATAAAGCGTAACACTGCGGCGGCAAAGAGTCAATGTTTTTATCAAAGTGCCTCCGGATAAGCTGTGCTCGGTGCGGATATATAGTTGTTATGTAAACCGTTTGCAGGTCTCAAGAGGTTGATACCATGAAACGAATACTTCCGCTCTGCATAATTGTTCTTGTGTGCGCTGCCGCGATACTGCTCGCGGCCAATGTGCTCGTCGGCGTCAGATCCGATGCGAAGCAGACTGAGCCGCAGGCTGACACGAATGTCAATGCCACCCCCGCTCAAGCCGGTGCACCGGCGGACAGCATTTCCGCGGAAAACGAGCTGTTCGCGTCGCTCTCAACCGCAGCGGTGGAGCAGGCATATAAAGCCGCGGACGCTTACAAGGCTCTTTATCTTGAGCTGTTTTCCGGCGGCGGGCTGAATCTCCCGCAGGACAAGCTCGCTCCGCTGGCCGCGCGCCTCGGCGAGCTTGGCTACTGCGCGTCGGCGCTCAATTGCAGCATTGATATGACGAATCCGGCGCTGCTCAATGACTTTTTCGCCGCCGTTGACGAGGGCCGCGACGCGGATATTGCAATATACGAGCTGTGCCCTGACGCTGGCTTCCTTTGCCACACGCTGCACTTCCGCGGCGGCAAATATTATCTCACGCGGACGCGACTCGCGTGGCAGCATGGCAGCTCCGCACTTCAGGGCGAGACGCCCACGGTGACATATTCGGAGACCTATGCTCTCACCGAGCTTTACGTCGAGGATGTCCGCCTGTGCTATGACTATTATATTCCGGACAATCCCCCAGGCACACGCCATGACGGCCACATAGAGACCTTCTCGTCGATATATATCGGACAACCATCCGGCTGAGCCGGATGGTTTTGACTGGCAAAAAATCGGGCGTACTTTTGCAGTACGCCCGATTTATCAAATTATTATATCAGCCCCAGGCACTGTACCACGCGCTGTAATCCTTGTTTGCGTTCTCCCAGCCGGAATTCATATCCAGCTTGCTCAGTACGCGCTTGTAGCCCTCGTTGTCCTCCGGATACGGGGTCGGCTTATAGTCGTTATATCCGACGCCGCCGCTCATATTCGAACTGACGCAGCACGGTATGGCATCATAGCCCTCGGTCGTGATGCTGCCGTCAACGTCACGCTTGATCGTAACCTGAATAATCGCGGTGTCCTGATCCGTGGGCTGGGTGTTTCCGCCGAAGCTCCAGTTACCGACACTGTACATGATTATGCCGCCGTTATACTCGACGATCGGCCCGAGGACATGCGGATGCGTGCCATAGATGAGATCGGCTCCCGCGTCGATGCAGGCCTGCGCGAGGTCTATCATCTTCTGAGTCGGCTTATAATACAGCTCCTTGCCCCAGTGGAAAGCCATGACGATATACTCTGCGCCGTCGGCTTTCATCTGATTTATCGCATTCACACATTCATCCGTTGTCGGGACAAAGTAACCGTCGTTAATATTGAAGCCGCAGTAGACGCCGATCTTTATGCCATTCTTAGTCGTGACTACCTGCGCCTGACCGACCTTGCCGTAGGGCAGGCCGGCGTTATCCAGCGTTGCATATGTATCCTCAACGCCCTTATCACCGAAGTCGTTGAGGTGGTTGTTCGCCGTTGTGACGAAATCGACCCCGCCATCAAGCAGAATGTTTACATACGACGTGGGCGCGCGGAAATAAAACGTGGGGTATCCGACCGGAGACAGGCTTCTGTCAGAGAAAGTGCATTCAAGGTTTGCAAAGGTATATTCATCGTCGGCGAAGTACTGAACGGTATTTGCGAAGGGATAAGCGTAGTCATCCCCCACCTTATTGAAGTAATCCTGCGTATTCTGGTGCGGCGCAAGGGTGCAGTCGCCGATGAAGGACAGGGTGAAATACTCCGGAGTGGGTTCCGGCGTCGGGGTAGGAGTCGGCGTCGGGGTTGCTTCTGGCTCCGCGCTCTGCTCCACGGGCGGCGTCACGTCATCCGGCACGTTCACCGTGGGGTTGTACTCCGGCTGCGACACTCTGGCCAGCAGCGTAAACCAGAAAACTACCAGCAATATCGTCAGTAATCCAACGTTTACAAAAATCTTTTTCATTTTCTAACCTCAACCAACAAATAAAGCCTATACATTATAATGAAATCTCGACAATAAAGCAAGTGTCTCAGGCCGCGATTTTTCAAATTAATATAACTTAAGAATTACGCCTGTCCTCCGCATAAGCCTATGCCGCGCAGCGTCAAATAATTCGCCGCACTCCGCCGCTAAAAAAATGCGCCCCGAATAAATTCGGGGCGCTGCGCTAAGGAAAGGGATAAGATAGGGTGTCAATTATCAGAGAAGTCCGCCGATCTGTATAAAGAGCGGAGCGAAAACAAGCGAGACAACGGTCATCAGCTTGATGAGGATGTTGATGGACGGGCCGGAGGTATCCTTGAACGGGTCGCCCACGGTGTCGCCGACGACGGCGGCCTTATGCGCATCGGAGCCCTTGCCGCCATTGTGTCCGCCTTCGATGTACTTCTTGGCGTTGTCCCAAGCGCCGCCGGCGTTGGACATGTAGATAGCCAGCAGAACGCCGGTGACCAGAGAGCCTGCGAGCAGGCCGCCGAGAGCGGCGGGGCCGAGCAGGATGCCGACCAGGAGAGGTACGACAACGGCCATGACGCCGGGGACGATCATCTCGTGCAGCGCGGCGCGGGTAGAGATGGAGACACAGGAGCTGTAATCGGGCTTTGCCTCACCCTTGAGGATGCCGGGGATCTCGCGGAACTGGCGGCGAACCTCTTCGATCATCTTATACGCGGCCTTGGAAACGGAATCCATGGTCAGCGCAGAGAACGCGAACGGGAGCATACCGCCTATGAGCAGGCCGATAACGACATTGGGGTCGAGCAGGTCAATAGCGTTGAGCTTGACCTCGGTGGCGTAGGAGACAAAGAGCGCGAGCGCGGTGAGCGCTGCGGAGCCGATGGCGAAGCCCTTGCCCATTGCGGCGGTGGTGTTGCCGACGGCGTCGAGCTTGTCGGTTATCTCACGGACATGAGGATCAAGGCCGCTCATCTCGGCGATGCCGCCGGAGTTGTCTGCGATGGGGCCGTAAGCATCGACCGCGACAGTGATGCCGGTGGTGGCGAGCATACCTACGGCGGCGAGCGCGATGCCGTAGAGGTCGCCGGTGACGGCGTAGGAGACGTAGATACCGACAGATATCAGAACAATGGGAACCCAGGTGCTCATCATGCCGACGGCGACGCCGGAGATGATGGTGGTGGCGGAGCCGGTCTCGGACTGGGCAGCGATGCGTTTGACGGATTTATAATCGTCGGAGGTGTAGACCTCGGTGACGAAGCCGATGACGAGGCCGACGATGAGGCCGGCAATTATCGCAAGAGCGTAGTATATCTTGCTGAAGAAGCTGTAGCTGAGTACGACGGACAGCACCGCGACGATAACGGCGGAAACGTAGGAGCCCATCTTGAGAGCCTTGTGGGGGTTGGAGTCATCCTTGCCGCGGACAAAGAAGGTGGCGATAACGGAACCGAGAATGCCGACAGCCGCGATTATCAGCGGAAAGATCGCACCGGCTCCGGTGAACAGTCCCTGAACGGAGACGCCCAGCGTGAGCGCGGAGACGAGCGCGCCGACATAGGACTCGAAGAGGTCAGCGCCCATACCGGCGACGTCACCAACGTTGTCACCGACGTTATCGGCGATGACGGCGGGGTTGCGGGGGTCGTCCTCGGGGATACCGGCTTCGACCTTGCCGACGAGGTCGGCGCCGACGTCGGCAGCCTTGGTGTATATGCCGTCGCCGACACGGGCGAACAGCGCGATGGACGATGCGCCGAGGGAGAAGCCGAAGAGGATGTTGTAGTTGCCGGTGATTATGTAGATAAGGCTGCACCCGAGCAGGCCGAGACCGACAACGCACATGCCCATGACGGAGCCGCCGGAGAACGCGACGCTGAGCGCCTTGTTCATGCCGCTGGTGAGAGCGGCGTTGGCGGTGCGGACGTTCGCCTTGGTGGCGACGCGCATTCCGAAAAAGCCCGCAAGTATCGAGAAGCATGCTCCGATGACGAAGCAGGCGGCGGTGCCGAAGTCTATGAATATAGTGATCAGCACAAACAAAACTACGATAAATATCGCAAGTATTTTATATTCGGCGCGAAGAAAGGCACTTGCGCCTTCGGCAATAGCGGCTGCAATCTCCTGCATCCGGCTGTTTCCCGCATCGCACTTGCTGACATAGCGCGCCTTATAAAGTGCGAAGAGAAGTGCAACCGCCGCGAAGAGCGGAGTCAACCATATCATCTTGTCCATTTTGAGTTCTCTCCTGTGTAATGAAATGTGTACCGGATATTTTGTCTTGTGTTTGTGTATTTTAGCCTATAAATCATCTTTTTTCAAGGCCGGTCGGCATCAAAATTTTGCATTTTGACGAATTTCAGTTAAAACGCTGAAATGTTAAGATAATTAACGCCGCATATAGGCATAATCAACAAATTTTTCATATTTCTGCATGCCGTGATTATATACATATTTTATGTTATGTCAAAAATTGTGCAGTAAAATCATTTCATGTTCAAATTTCAGGAAGATTTAATGATTTTGCGTTCAAATTTTATTCGTCATATTTTACAATCTGTTGTATCATTATAAGAGTTTTCACGACCCGACAATTTTTACTTGGAATTACGACGAAAGCAAGTTATAATAAAAAGATAGGAAGAGACCTTCAACGGAGGAGAGCTGACATGAACGACAGAGAGAAAAAATTCATACCTGATGAGGACGTGTATCTTTTCAATACCGGCAGCGCGCGCAAGGCGTGGCTGTGTTTCGGCTGCCGCTATATTCCGGAGCTTGGGGCGCACCGCTTTGTCGTCTGGGCGCCGAATGCACAGCGGGTCAGTCTCGTCGGCGATTTCAATTCGTGGGATCGCGCCGCGACTCCGATGGAGTACATCGACGGCGGAGTATGGGTCTGCTTTGTCGAGGGGCTTTCCGACGGAGTTCTCTATAAATTCTGCGTCACCGGCGCCGACGGGCATGAGATACTGAAGTCCGACCCCTTTGCCGCGTGGAGCGAGCACGGAGAAAACACCGCCTCCAGGGTCTGGAAAGGCGGGAGCTATAAATGGACGGACGAGAGCTATATGAGCCGCCGCGCCGCGCGCGATTTCATGCGCGAGCCGATGAGCATATACGAGCTGCACCCCGGCTCATGGCGGGAGCTGAGCGGCAAGAAGCCCGCCTACCGCGAGCTTGCCGATTCTCTCGCCGTCTACTGCAAGCACATGGGCTTTACGCACGTGGAGCTTATGCCCATCACGGAGTACCCCTACGATGGGAGCTGGGGCTATCAGGTCACGGGGTATTACGCCCCGACCTCGCGCTACGGCAATCCGGACGATTTCAAATACCTTGTGGACAAGCTGCACCACACCGGCATCGGCGTCATCATGGACTGGGTGCCCGCGCATTTCCCGAAGGACGAGCACGGGCTTGCCAATTTTGACGGCACTCCCCTCTTTGAGTGCAAGGAGCGCCGCATGGCGGAGCACCCCGAATGGGGAACTCTGGTGTTCGACTATGCGTCGGATCAGGTGCAGAGCTTCCTCGTTTCGTCGGCCTGCAAATTCTTCGAGGAATATCACATAGACGGCATCCGTGTAGACGCGGTAAGCTCGATGCTGTATCTCGACTACGGCCGCCGCCCCGGCGAGTTTACGCCGAACCGAAACGGCGGGAATATAAACCTCGACGCAGTCGCATTCCTGCAGAAGCTGAATTCCACGGTGCTCGTAAATTACCCCGGCGCCGTGACGATAGCCGAGGAATCGACCGCATTCCCGAAGATAAGCGCCCCTCCGGAGGACGGCGGACTGGGCTTCTGCTTCAAATGGGACATGGGCTTCATGCACGATACGCTCGACTACATGTCCATGGACCCGCTCTACCGCAGTCATCATCACGACAAGCTCACCTTCTCGATGATGTATGCGTTCTCCGAAAACTACGTGCTCGCCTACTCGCACGACGAGGTAGTGCACTGCAAGAAGTCGATGATAGACAAGATGTTCGGCGACTACGACCAGAAGTTCAGCTCGCTGCGCGCGTTGTACGGCTATCAGTTCGCCCATCCGGGCAAGAAGCTGATATTCATGGGCGGCGAGTTCGGGCAGTTCATCGAGTGGAACTGGCGGCAGGGGCTTGACTGGCTGCTGCTTGACTATCCGCGCCATGAGCAGCTGCGGCAATATTACCGCGCGCTCAACAGGATATACACCGCCACTCCCGCGATGTATGGCCGCGACCACGGCTGGGACGGCTTCAAGTGGCTGAACGTCGACGACCGCGAGCGCAGTTCTGTCGCGTTCATGCGCATGGAGCCGGACGCCGGAAAGGGCGCGTATCTTGTCTGCGCCTGCAACTTCACTCCCGTGCGGTACGACGATTTTCAGATCGGTCTGCCCATGGCCGGTACGCTTAAAGAGATACTCAACAGCGATGACGAGCGCTTCGGCGGCAGCGGAGTGAAGAACCCCGGCGCTGTGCGGACGCGCAGAGAACCGTTTCTCGATATGAAGCATTCGGCGCGCATAGTTCTCCCGCCGATGAGCTGTGTATACTATGAATTTAAACCGAGGAAGAAATAATTTTCAGCGAAAGGAAGTACGCCATGAAAAAAGAGTTTCGTGAAATACTGCGTGAAAAGAACCTCACCGCGCTGCCGAACGTGCTGCTGGCGTCGGCAGAGTGCGCGCCGCTGAGCAAGACCGGCGGATTGGCCGACGTCGTCGGCACGCTGCCAAAATCGCTTGCAAAGCTCGGCATCGACGCGCGCGTCATAACGCCGTATCACCGCGTCATCAAGGATAAATACGCCGACCGCGTGGAGCACATGTTCGACTTTTACTGCACACTCGGCTGGCGGCAGGCATATGTCGGCGTCGAGAAGCTAGAGCTTGACGGCGTGACGATATATCTCATCGACAACGAGCAGTACTTCGGCGACAAAATATACCGCGGCGGTCAGGCCGAGGGCGAACAGTACGCGTTCTTCTGCCGCGCCGTGCTCGACTGCATCCCGAACCTCGATTTCACTCCGCAGGTACTGCACTGCAACGACTGGCACACCGCGATGCTGCCGATGCTGGCAAAGACGCAGTATCAGGGCGGTATGCAGGCGGGACTCAAATTTCTGCTGACGATACATAACATCGCGTTTCAGGGCAAGTTCGGCTTCGACTACGTGCAGGATCTGCTGAACGTCGACAGCCGCTACTATACGCCGGAATTTATGGAGCTCAACGGCTGCGCGGACTTTCTCAAAGCCGGCTGCGTTTTTGCCGACCGCATAAACACCGTCAGCCCCAGCTACGCCTCGGAGATAAAAATGCCGTATTACGCCGAAGGACTTGAGGGCATCCTGAACGCCCGCAGTCACGAGCTTTCCGGCATCATAAACGGTATCGACAAGAAGGTGTTCAATCCTCATGCCGACAAGCTCCTCCCCGCGACATATGACCGCGGGCACCTGAAGGGCAAGGCCGTCTGCAAGGCGGCATTGCAGGAAAAAATGGGACTTGAGCAGCGCCCGGACGTGCCGCTTGTCGCGATGGTCACGCGCATGACCGAGCAGAAAGGCTTCGATCTTGTTGCCTGCATACTTGACGATATCATGCAGCATGAGGACATTCAGTTTATGCTCCTCGGCAGCGGCGACGAGCGTTTTGAAAACTTCATGCGCGCGGCGGAATACCGCTACAAGGGGCGGCTGTGCGCGTACATCGGGTACAGCGAGGAGCTGAGCCATCTTGTCTACGCGGCGAGCGACTTTTTCCTCATGCCCTCGCGCTTTGAGCCGTGCGGCCTGAGCCAGATGATAGCCATGCGCTACGGCTCCCTGCCGATAGTGCGCGAGACCGGCGGCCTGCGCGACACCGTGACGCCCTATAACCGCTTCACCGGCGAGGGCAACGGCTTCTCGTTTGCAAACTACGACGCGTGGGAGCTGCGCGACGCGATACGTCTCGCTCTCAGCTGCTGGAACAACAAAGACGTTATGCGCGGGCTTATCGACCACGCGATGAAGGCCGATTTCGGCTTCGAAATTTCTGCACAGGAGTACGCAAAGCTTTATATATGGATGCTGTAAGAGAGACAGAAAACGAAAAAACATTTGAGATATACTTCGGCGGCACATACACCGAATGCTGGAGTGAGGATTACAGCCTTGCCATCCGCTACAGCAGTCGCCGGAGCGTTACGGCAAGGCGGGTAGACGGAGTCTGGCGCGCCATAGGCGGCGACGCAGAGCTATGCGCGGAGCTTGAGTCGGCATCCTGTCCGGCGGCTATGCGCGAGTATTTCAACGCAGCGGCGACGGTATATGCTGCGGCGCGGGACTGCGTTGAGCGCGGTCTGCCGTTGGAGCGTCTGCGCGAGTGTCTGCCGGTGCAGAAGAGCGCATACGCGGCGGCGGAGCTGATGCGGCTGCTGATGGACGACTGCGGGATGAAGCTCGAAGCCGCGCTTGAGATTTGCGCGGAGTGCTGTGAAGACTGCCGCATGGCGGATGCCGACGAGAAGGAGCTGCTGCCGTACCAGCCGCGCACGGCGCATATCGTCTCGGTGCTGCGCGACGTCAGCTCAAAGCAGCTCACGGCAGTGCACGACGCGCGGAGCATCCGGTTCCGCTGCCCCGTCGGCGCCGTCAGGAGCGGCGAGGAGCTTCGGCTAAGCTTCCGTCTAGCGTCCGGAAAAATAAACAGTGCCGCACTCGTTCTGTACGGCGACGATCTGGATCTTGAATACGCGATGGAAAGCTCCGGAGAGCTGTACTCCGCGTACATCGCGCCGCAAAGCCCCGCCGCACTCTGGTACTGCTTCCATCTCGACACAGACGAGGGCGAGCGCTGGCTTTGTCCGGACGGGAGCGGATATTACGGCAGGCTCTATTCCGAGCGCCGCAGCGGCTTCCGCCTGACGGTGTTCTGCCGCGACTTTGAGACTCCGGCCTGGTTCCGTCGCAGCGTGATGTATCAGATATTCCCCGACCGCTTTGCGTTCTCGGATGACGACACCGCGAGCCGCGGCATAGAGTATCACAAAAGCCTTGGCCAGACTCCGGAGCTGCACAAGAGTCTTGACGAGCCTGTACGCTACTGGCCGCGCGAATTTGAGACCTCGTATTCGCCGGACGATTTCTACGGCGGCACGCTGCGCGGCATCGAGAGCAAACTGCCGTACCTGAAAGAGCTTGGCGTGACCTGCCTGTACCTCAACCCCATCGTTGAGGCGCGCTCCAACCACCGCTACGACAGCTCTGATTATCTGAAGGTCGATCCGATCCTCGGCACGAATGAGGACTTCACGCATCTGTGCGTGACGGCGCGCGGCATGGGGATACGCATAATGCTCGACGGCGTGTATTCGCACACCGGAGCGGACAGCGTGTACTTCAACCGCTATGGTGCATACCCCGACACGGGCGCGTGCCAGGGCACGCAATCGCCGTATTACAGCTGGTACGATTTCCACCATTTTCCGGATGACTACCGCTGCTGGTGGGGTTTCAAGGATCTGCCGGAGGTCAACGAGCGCAACGGCGCATGGCAGGACTTTGTCGTCAGCGGAGAGGACAGCGTCGTGAAAACGTGGCTGCGGCGCGGTGCATCCGGCTGGCGGCTAGACGTTGCCGACGAGCTTCCGGACGATACGCTCGCGCTCATCCGCTCCGCGGTAAAGAGCGTTGACCCCGACGCGCCGGTCCTCGGCGAAGTCTGGGAGGACGCGGTGATAAAGGAGAGCTACGGCGGGCGCAGGAATTACGCCCTCGGCTACTCACTCGATTCCGTTATGAATTACCCCTTCCGCTCCGCGGCGCTGGATTTCATCCACCGCCGCATCGACGCCTTCGTTCTGCGCGATTTTCTGATCTCGCAGCAGATGAATTATCCCTCTCCGATGTACTACTCGCTTATGAACCTCCTCGGCACGCACGACACCGACCGCATACGAACCGCGCTTGCTACGAGTACGACCATCCGCGGCATGAGCCGTGAGGATCAGCTGAGGCTCCGCTTCGACGATGAGTCTCTGCGTCTCGCGCTCAGGCGCGAAAAGCTGTGCGCCGTGCTGCAGTTCGCCATTCCCGGGGTGCCTAGCATTTACTACGGCGACGAGCAGGGCATGTGCGGCGTGGGCGATCCGTTCAACCGGCTCCCCTTCCGCGAGGGCGAAACGGAGCTGCATGATCTCTACGCACAGCTTGCCAACATGCGCGGCGCGAATCCCGCGCTCTCCACGGGCGACGCGGTGTTCATGGCATATAACGCCGACATCCTGCTGGTTCTGCGCTATGTCCGCGGCGGGGTCGATCACTTCGGCGCGAGCGCGGAAAACGGCGCATTTCTGGCCGTGATAAACCGCGGCGCGGCTCAGTGCTTCGACGTGGAATGCCCCGAGGAATATGACTTCGGGCGGCTCAGCGGCGTTGCCGACGAATTCAGTGCAAAAATAATTAAGGTATAAGGAGAATGACTATGAGCGTAAAAAAACTTGGCTTTGGCATGATGCGTCTGCCCCTGCTCAACAAGGACGACGACGGCAGCATTGATATTGAACTGACCAAGAAGATGGTCGATGTGTTCATCGAGCGCGGCTTCACCTACTTTGATACCGCGTGGATGTACTGCGATTACAAGAGCGAGAACGCCGTAAAGGCCGCCGTCGTTGACCGGCACCCGCGCGACAGCTTCACTCTGACGACAAAGCTGCACAACATGTATGTGCACAGCTTTGAGGACAGGGACAAGATATTCAACGAGCAGCTGCGCAAGACCGGCGTTGAGTACTTCGACTACTATCTTCTGCACGACGTCAATGTCCACAGCTACGAAACCTACAAGAAGTATGACTGCTACGAGTGGCTCAAGGAGAAGAAGGCCAAGGGGCTGACCCGCCATATTGCGATGTCCTTCCATGACAGCGCCGATTTTCTCGACAAGGTGCTGACCGAGTGGCCGGAGATCGAATTTGTGCAGCTCCAACTGAACTATCTCGACTGGGACAGCCTTGGCGTCCAGTCGCGCCTCTGCTACGAGACCGCGGTGAAGCACGGCAAGAAGGTCGTCGTCATGGAGCCGGTCAAGGGCGGTACGCTGGCAAAGCTGCCGGAGCGCGTTGAGACCATGTTCCATGAGCACTCCCCCGCCGCCTCAAATGCGTCCTGGGCGATCCGCTTTGCGGCGAGCTGTCCTGAGGTGTTCATGGTGCTCAGCGGCATGAGCGATATGCAGCAAATGCTCGACAACACCTCGTATATGCAGGACTTCAAGCCGCTCGACGACGAGGAGCGCGCCATCATCAAGTCCGCCGTTGACATCATAAACGATACTATAACCGTCCCCTGCACCGGCTGCTCCTACTGCACCGACGGATGTCCGATGAATATCGCAATCCCCAAATACTTCTCGCTCTACAATGCCGACAAGCAGGAGTCCGCAGAGAAGGGCTGGAGCTCGCACGGGGAGTATTACTATAATCTCACCAAGAACTTCGGCAAGGCCAGCGACTGCATCGGCTGCGGCCAGTGCGAGAGCGTATGTCCACAGCACCTCCCGATACGCAAGTACCTCAAGGACGTCGCCGAGCATTTTGAATCCGAGCAGGCATAACATGCTGGTTCCAAGCAAGTATATAAAAACACAGGCAGAACGCTTAAACGTTCTGCCTGCGTTTATTTATGTTGAAAGGGAGCCGGACTTCGTGCTTGCTGCGTCGGTTTCGGGCGCGAACCTCGCCACGGGGCTGTGCTGCCAGCAGCAGGTCGACCTGATCCTAATGGACGTGCAGACGGAAAACCGCGAAAACGGGCTTATACTCAATTATTTGCAGCTCACCGGCAGCCATCTGGACATTGACGAAGGTCGGCGCGAGCTCAGGCGAACCGGCAAGGACGGCAAGCAGGTCAGCTATGATCCGCCGCGCTACGAATATTCGTATAATTTTGATTTCACCATCACGGTAAATACGCCATACTTCGACGAGATGAGTTTCCGGTTGAACCCGCGCCCGATCATCTTGGAATCTGAAGCGCCGAGTGTTTTCTCCCTCGTGCGCTCAATCGACCCCAGCTACAATATCGAGTACCGCAGATACATACAGCTTGCGGACGAAATGCGTGCCGCCGTCGATCAGGCGCGTGCCGTGAGTCACGCTGCGCCGACTGCGAACAGAGTACAAAATATTCCAACTCCTGCCGCCTCCGTTGAGTGGATCTGTCCCGCCTGCGGCGGTTCAAACACGGGGAAGTTCTGCGAATATTGCGGCACCCCTCGCCCGTAAAGCCAGCTTTCAGAAAAAAGAACAGTATAATTCCCGCCCCAGAATCGGGGCGGGAATTTGCATATTGCCGGAGCCGCAACCTCAGCACAGCTTCGATTCGGGAAAGCGATGCGGCGGAACGTAAACCCCAAATCAAAGCCCAACGAAGTAGGTTCGATTTGGAAAGGAAAAACAACACCATCAGTTGATCCGACTCCGTGTTTTGGCTAAGATTCTGTATGGAGATGCAGCGAAACATAAAAACTAAACTGCGAGTCCAGCAAAGTGGGTCGCAATTTAAAAGGAAGAAGGAGCTAACATAGTGCAGTTTTCGCCGCAAGGCGGAAACGGAACGGTGTTTGCTCCTTCTGACGCTGGTGCCGGTGGCGGGGGTCGAACCCGCACGGGTTATTAGCCCAACGGATTTTGAGTCCGCCTCGTCTACCAATTCCAACACACCGGCACGATGCTCAAAGTATATATCATTCGGGCGGAAAATTCAAGTAAAAATTCTTCATTCCGCGCATTTTGTATCATCTGCCGCCGCAAAACCAAAACCTCCGTAGTCCCCGGAGGTTTTGGTTCATATCAATATCAGTCTATCTGGAATCTCGCCAGCATGTTCTCAACGCTGTTATCCAGCAGCTTGAGGAAGCGATCCTGCGTGATCTCCTTCGGCAGCTGCATGCCGAGATCCAGCCACTGTGAGATCAGGCCGACGATACCGTTGGCGTAAAACTCAACAACAAATTCAAAATCCGTACGGTCGATATTCTTCCCCTCGGAAACGATTATCGCAAAGCTGCGGATACATCCCTGAAGACGGCGCTTGAAATAGCGCAGCATATAAATACGGCTGTTGGAATTATAGATATTGAGCGCAAAAACACTGTTGTCCGCAAGGTACTTGAAGAACATCATGACATCATCGCGCCAATGCTCATACACTACCTCGCTGGGCAGCACACGGTTGGCGTCCTCTTCAAAGACCCACTCCAGCAGATCATACACATCGTCAAAGTGATAGTAAAACGTCTGACGGTTCACGCCGCAGATCTCGACCAGATCCTTAACGGTGATCTTGTCTATCGGTTTTACTGTAAGCATCTGTTTGAGCGCCGCGCCCAAGGATTCCTTTGTTGTTGAAGCCATGTTGCTGACCTCCCGATTTTTTTATATTATAACATATAATAACGCAGGATGTAAAGATTTTTTAAGACACTTTGCTGTATTTGACTAGATTTTTTAGTATATAACAGGAAAACCTCTCCTGCCAAGCGGCAAAAGAGGTTTTCTGGAGCTGGTAATGTGACTCGAACACACGACCCCTTCATTACGAGTGAAGTGCTCTACCGACTGAGCTATACCAGCATTAACAGGAGATATATTACCATAAGCCGCGGCTAAAGTCAATCATGAATATTCGCGGCGCGCAAATAAATACAAGGCGTATACTGACAAATCTGACGAAAAAAATCTTTGGGGGAACTACACAAATGCCGTCCGGATTTCGCATATATTCCCCGTGTCAATAGACCGGTTCACCAAAAAATTCTGAGCCGAAAGCTGCGTTTAAAAGTTACATAATTATTTCAGCAAATTATTTTTCAAATAGTTATCAACATTTTCAACAGTCTTTTCAACACTCGTTTTTTCCTGTGATATCAACGAAAATCCGGATTTTCATCAATTCATTCCGACACCGCAAATGCGATTTTATTACAAAAAAGAAACAACTTTTTGTTTACATAACCGTATACTTACCTAAACGTCGAGCGGAACAGGCCGGATTCGTTATATGATGAAAAGCTGTCTCCGCAGACGATGATATGGTCGTCGAGCGTGATGCCGACCGCGCTGAGCGCACGTGAAAGATTCGTTGTGATGATATCGTCCTCGCGCGAGGGCTTGACCGTGCCGCGCGGATGGTTATGGGATATTATAACGGACGATGCCTTGAAGCGCAGCGCAAGCTCCGTCATTTTCCTGACGTTCGCCTCGACCGAATTCACAACTCCGCGCGAGATCAGCTGGCAGCAGATAACGCATTTCTGCGAATCGAGGCAGAGCATGTACAGCACCTCGTCCCGCTCATACATGAATATCGGCATGAAATACTTCCCCGCCGCCGAAGCGCTGTTTATCTTCTTCTGCGGCTTCGTCTTATCGATCATATACCGGCGCGAGACCTGCGGGATGAGGCTCAGCAGAAGTGCGGAGTTCTCCCCTATTCCGCTGACATTCTGAAGCTCCTGTATGCTGGCCTCGAGCACGCCGGACAGCGAACCGAAACGGTTGAGCAGCTCATGCGCGATTAGATTCGTGTCGGCGCGAGGGATGGCATAGAACAGCAGAAGTTCAAGCACGTTTATATCGTTGAAATTATCCAGCCCATGCTCAAGGTATCTCGCTTTAAGTCTCTCACGATGTCCGTCGTGAACGCTCATATTATGCCTCCCCCGCTTTCTTTGAATATCGCCGTTTAAAGATCCATTGTCGCATACGCGTTGAGATCGCTGCCGGCTCTCACACCGGCCAGATACTCATAATACGCCTGCGCGCCGACCATCGCCCCGTTATCCCCGCAGAGCTTGAGCGGCGGAATATAGAGCTTGAGTCCGTTCTTCTCCGCCGCAGCCTTGAAATCGGCGCGGATGCGCGAATTGGCAGCGACTCCGCCCGCGACGACGATCTTGTCGTGCCCCAGCTCCTTTGCCGCCTGCATGGCTCTCGGTACAAGACTGTCGCTGACGGCCTTCGTGAACGACGCCGCAAGGCTCGCGCGGTCGATCTCCTCGCCCTTCTGCTCCGCGGTATGGACAAGGTTTATAACGGCGGTCTTCAGGCCGGAAAAGCTCATGTCGTATGGGTTGCCCTCGACGTGCGATATCGGGAAATGATACTTCGTGTCGTCCCCGCCCTGGGAGAGCAGGTCTATCGGCTTTCCGCCGGGGTACGGCAGTCCCAGCACACGCGCGGTCTTATCGAAGCACTCCCCCGCCGCGTCATCGCGCGTCGCGCCAAGAATGTGCATATCGGTGTAGCCGCGGACATCGACAAGGATAGTGTTGCCGCCGGATATGGCAAGGCACAGGAACGGCGGCTCCAGCTCCGGATACGCAAGGTAGTTTGCCGCGATATGGCCGCGGATATGGTGCACCGGTATGAGCGGCACATTCAGCGCGAGGGCGCAGGATTTTGCAAAGTTCACACCGACAAGGACGGCGCCGATAAGCCCCGGCGCATACGACACGGCGACCGCGTCGATGTCCTGACGGGTTATACCGGCCGCCTCTATCGCCTTCTGCGCAAGTATGGATATAGACTCCACATGGCAGCGCGAGGCTATCTCCGGCACGACCCCGCCGTATACCGCGTGCAGATCCGCCTGAGAGAAAATCTGATCCGTCAATAATTTTCTGCCGTCCTCAACGACGGCCACCGCCGTTTCATCACAGGTGGATTCAAAGGATAGTATCTTCACAGTGCATGTCCTCTTTATCTGTAAAAAATTTCGTCATCAGTATAGCACTTTCGCGCGGCAAATCATAGTAATTTTTTCTCGTCCCGACGGGAACATAACCGTGCTTTGAATATAGCGCTATCGCCGGAGCGTTGCTCTCGCGCACCTCAAGCGTCGCGAAGCTCAGCGCGCGCCTCTTTGCGCGGCTGTCCATCTCGGCTATCAGCGCGTCGCCTATGCCCTGCCTGCGGCATTCTGGCGACACGGCGACATTTGAGATGTACCCTTCGTCCAGCACGAACATCATCCCTACGTAGCCCAGCACCCGACCGCCATCTACTGCGGCGATGAACTCATGGCTCGCGTCCGGCAGCTGGCTTCTGAGCTGCTGCTCTGTCCACGGCATGGAGAAGCACTGCTCCTCAAGCGCGGCAAGCTGCGGTATCATGCTCTCCTCGGCGTCGATTATGGTCATGCCCATCAGTGCGCCTCCGCCCAGCTCTTACCGGTCTTGACATCTACCGTGAGCGGCACGGCGAGCTGCGCCGCATGCTCCATCTCATATTTCAGCAACCCGCTCACCCGCTCCGCCTCGCTCTCCGGGCACTCGACGATAAGCTCGTCGTGCACCTGAAGTATCAGCCGCGCTTCAAGCCCCTCGCTGCGGAGCCGCCTGTCGACATTCACCATCGCAAGCTTAATTATGTCCGCCGCCGTGCCCTGTATCGGCATATTCAGCGCGACCCGCTCGCCGAAGGAGCGCATATTGAAGTTAGAGCTTTTCAGCTCCGGCAGGCTGCGGCGGCGGCCGTACAGCGTCGTGACGTAGCCGTCCTCCTTCGCCTTTTTGACGATGCTCTCCATATACTCATGCACGCCCGAATACTTCTCCATGTAGGCGTCCATGTATGCCTTCGCCTCGTTCGTGTAAACGCCGATATCCTGCGCCAGTGAGAAGGCGGAGATGCCGTACACGATGCCGAAGTTTACGGCCTTCGCGCGGCTTCTGAGCGTCGGCGTGACCTCTTCTATCGGGACGTTGAACACGCGGGAGGCAGTGACGGTGTGGAAATCCTCGCCGCTTAAAAACGCCTCCTGCATGGCCTTGTCGCCGGATATGTGCGCCAGCAGGCGCAGCTCGATCTGGCTGTAATCCGCATCAACGAGCACCTTCCCGGGCGATGCGACAAACATTCTGCGTATCTCGGCGCCGAGCTTACGGCGCACGGGGATGTTCTGCAGATTCGGCTCCGTGGACGACAGGCGCCCCGTGGCCGTAACGGTCATCTGGAAGCTCGTGTGTATCCTGCCGTCGGGCGATATGACCTTTAAAAGCCCGTCCGCGTAGGTGGATTTGAGCTTTGTGAGCATGCGGTATTCGAGCACCGCCTCGATTATCGGGTGCTTGCCGCGCAGCTTTTCAAGAATGTCGGCATTCGTGCTCCAGCCGGTCTTGGTCTTTTTGCCGGACGGCAGCATCAGCTCCTCGAACAGCACCTCGCCGAGCTGCTTTGGCGAATTGATGTTGAACTCGTGCCCCGCCAGCTCCCAGACCTGATTCTGAAGCTCGGCGATGCCCGAATTCAGGCTCTCGCCGAAATCGTACAGCGCCTTGCGGTCAACGAGGAAGCCCGCGCTCTCCATGCGCGCCAGAACCGCGCAGAGCGGCAGCTCGGCGGTATTATAAAGCTCAGTCATCCCAAGCTCCGCGAGTTTGCTCTCCATAACGGGCTGAAGCAGATATATGGCCTCCGCGCCGTTCAGCTCCCGCCCCAGATAGCGCACGGATATTCTCTCAAGTCCGTAGGCGCTCTCCGTCGCGTCGAGCAGGTAGGCGGCCAGCTCCGTGTCGAATACGAACCCGTCCAGCGGCAGATGCTCGGTCAGGAGCCGCTCCATCACGGCTTTGACGCCGTGGCCGCACTTTTTTGTTTCCGGGGAAAAAATCAGCCGCAGCAGCGGCGAATACTCATCGCCATAGGTGTTCCAGCTCACCGTGTACACAGCCTTGCCGTCGCATATCTCTACGCTGTCAAGCCCGTTTTCCACCCACACGGCGATACGTTCCGCCGCGCGGATAATGTCCGAAAGCTCCTGCACCGGCAGGTTTTCCACGCGCGACAGACTCTCCTCGGCGTTCTCCACTGGCGCAGGGGACTCGCCCTCCGTGAGCTGCCATTTCTCTATGAATTTATTGAAGCCGAGGCGCTTGAAAAGCGTGTAAAGCTCCGGTTTATACGCCTTGTTCCAGATATTCTCGTCCGGATCGAACTCAAGCGGGATGTGCCGGTCGATAGTTGCAAGCCAGTATGACATTCTGGCGCTGTCTTCCCCGGCGGCGAGCTTTTTGCGCACGCCCTCCTTGATGTCCAGCGTCTCCAGATTCGAGTATATCGCGTCGAGCGTCCCGAAGCGGCGGATGAGCTCAAGCGCGGTCTTCTCGCCGACGCCCGGCACGCCCGGAATATTGTCCGACATGTCGCCCATCAGGGATTTCAGATCGACCATGCGCTCCGGCTCGAAGCCGTATTCCTCGCGGAAGCGCGAGGGATCATAGATTATTGTCTCGGTCTGCCCCATGCGGGTCTTGACGTTGCAGACATAGCTCTTGTCTGAGATGAGCTGCAGGCTGTCCTTATCGCCGGTAACTATGACGCAGTTCCAGTCCTCCTGCTCGCATATCGCCGCGGCGGTGCCGAGAATGTCGTCCGCCTCATAGCCCTCAAGCTCGTAGCGGCGGATGCCCATATCGTCGAGAACTTCCTTCAGCAGCGGCATCTGCACCGCAAGCTCCTCCGGCATCGGCTTGCGCTGGGCCTTGTAGCCGTCGTACTTCTTATGGCGAAAGGTCGGCGCTTTGAGGTCAAAGCTCACGCACACGGCGTCCGGCTTCTGCTCGTCGTATATTCTCTGGAAGATGGTCAGGAAGCCGTAGACCGCGTTCGTCGGCGTTCCGTCCGGTGCGTTGAGCGGACGCACGCCGTAAAACGCGCGGTTTACTATGCTGTTGCCGTCGATTATCATCAGCTTCATGACTTGTCCTCCCCGCGCAGCCGGATGATCTCATCCCTGAGCTGCGCCGCAATTTCGTATTCAAGCATCTTTGCCGCCTTGCGCATCTTGTCCTCAAGCTGCGCGATAAGCTCGCGGCGCTCGCGGTCGGTCATGCGCGTGCCGTCGGCGCGCTTCGGCGCGGCGGCAGGCTCGCTGGATATCTCCAGCAGCTCGCGGACGCTCTTTATTATCGTCTTCGGCACTATGCCGTGCGCCTCGTTGTAGGCCATCTGCTTTTCGCGGCGTCGGTTCGTCTCGTCGATGCAGGCACGCATGGACGGCGTTATCACGTCGGCGTACATGATGACCTTGCTCTCGGCATTTCTCGCCGCACGTCCGACGGTCTGTATCAGGCTCGTTTCGCTGCGGAGGAAGCCCTCCTTGTCGGCGTCTAGTATCGCGACAAGGCCGATCTCCGGAATGTCCAGTCCCTCGCGCAGCAGGTTTATGCCGACCAGCACATCGAACTCGCCGAGGCGCAGGTCGCGGATTATCTCCATGCGCTCTATCGTGCCGATATCGTGGTGCATATAGCGGCACTTTATGCCGACGTTGCCGAGGTAGGCCGACAAGTCCTCGGCCATTTTTTTGGTCAGCGTCGTCACCAGGCAGCGCAGCCCCATTTTTATTCTCTCGTTTATCTCGCAGATGAGGTCGTCTATCTGCCCCTCTATCGGGCGGACGAATATCTCTGGATCGAGCAGTCCCGTCGGGCGGATGATCTGCTCCACGATCTGCCCTGCGCGCTCACGCTCATATTCGCTGGGCGTTGCGGATACGTACACGCGCTGGTGGATACGCTGCTCGAACTCCTCATATTTGAGAGGCCGGTTATCGAAGGCCGAGGGCAGGCGGAAGCCGTACTCAACAAGCGATTCCTTGCGCGCCCTGTCGCCGCGGTACATTGCGCGCACCTGCGGCAGAGTGACATGGCTCTCGTCCACAAACAGCAGAAAGTCCTTCGGGAAATAGTCAAGCAGCGTCATCGGCGCGCTACCCGGCGCGCGGTTCGAGATTATGCGCGAATAGTTCTCGATGCCGGTGCAGTAGCCCAGCTCCTGCATCATCTCGATGTCGTAATCCGTGCGCTGGCGGATGCGCTGCGCCTCGATGAGCTTGTTGTTCTCCTCGAACCATTTGACGCGCTCGTCGCACTCGCGGCGTATCTCGTCGATGGCGGCGGACATCTTCTCCTTGGTCGTGACATAGTGGCTGGCGGGATATATCGCGGCATGGTTCAGTATCCTCGTCGGCATGCCGGTCACGACGTTTATCTCGCTTATGCGGTCTATCTCGTCGCCGAAGAATTCAACACGTATGGCCTTGTCGTTTGAATACGCGGGGAAGATCTCGACCGTGTCGCCTCGGACGCGGAACATGTTGCGCTCGAAGGCGATGTCGTTGCGCTCATAGCGTATCTCGATGAGCTTTCTCAGCAGCTCGTCAAAATCCCTCGTCTGCCCTGGGCGCAGGGATATGACCATGTTGGCATAGTCTATCGGGTCGCCCAGGCCGTAGATGCAGGACACCGAGGACACGACGATAACGTCGCGCCGCTCGAAAAGGCTCGCCGTCGCGCTGTGGCGCAGGCGTTCTATCTCGTCGTTTATCGCGCAGTCCTTCTCGATGAAGGTGTCGGTATGCGGGATGTACGCCTCCGGCTGGTAATAGTCATAATATGATACGAAATACTCTACCGCGTTTTCAGGAAAGAACTCCTTGAACTCACTGCAAAGCTGCGCGGCAAGCGTCTTATTATGCGCCAGAACAAGCGTCGGCCGGTTGACGCGGGCGATAACGTTTGCCATCGTGAAGGTCTTGCCGGAGCCGGTGACGCCGAGCAGCACCTGTTCGTCTATTCCGTTCTCAATGCCTGCCACAAGGCCGTCTATCGCTTCCGGCTGGTCGCCGGTCGGCTGATACGGCGACACGAGCTTGAATCTATCCATAGCTGTCTCCAGAATCAAAACATTAGTTCGAATAATATATTATATCACAAATATGCTCCGCGCTCAATATGAAGCGCAAAAAAGACTTGGCTTTGGCCAAGTCTTTTTCAGTATTTGATTATCAGTCTTTGTATTCAAACATCAGGTCGTACATACTGACGGTGTCGCCGTCCCTGACGCCCATCTTCTCCATGCGCTCAAACACTCCGGCCTCGCGCAGGACCTTGTCAAAGTACATCCGGCTCTCGTAATCGCCGAAGTTGATCGTTGCGACAAGGCGCTGGAGCCACGGCCCCTCGACGATCCACATATCGTCAAACTGGCGGATCTCAAGCTCCTCGGATGTGTCGATAACAGGCTCTGGCGGGACATAGTCGGCCTCGTAGCTCGCTATCGGCGGCAGCTCCGCGAGACGGCGGGCGCACTCCTTGATAAGCTCACGCGTGCCCTCATGGGTCACGGCGCTCATCTCGAAGAACTCATAGCCCAGCTCCTCGGCTCTGGCGCGCAGACGGTCGATGTTCTCCCTGTCGTCGCCCAGCAGGTCACATTTGTTGGCCGCGACTATCTGCGGGCGCTCGGCAAGCTCCGGATTGTACTCGCGCAGCTCCGCGTTTATCGCGTCAAAATCCTCGACGGGGTCGCGCCCCTCGCTGCCGGACACGTCCACCAGATGGATGAGCAGGCGGCAGCGGTCGATATGGCGCAGGAAGTCATGCCCAAGCCCTGCGCCCTCGGACGCGCCCTCAATGATGCCCGGAATGTCGGCCATTACGAAGGAGACGCCCTCATCGACGTACACAACTCCGAGGTTCGGGAACAGGGTGGTGAAATGATAATTTGCGATCTTCGGGTGCGCCTTGCTGACGACGGAAAGCAGCGTCGATTTGCCGACGTTCGGGAAGCCGACCAGCCCGACGTCCGCCAGCAGCTTCAGCTCCAGCGTGATGTCATGGCTCTCGCCGGGGAGGCCGGGCTTTGCAAAGCGCGGCACCTGACGGGTCGGCGTTGCAAAATGCATGTTGCCCCAGCCGCCGCGGCCGCCCTTCGCAGCCACAAAGTTCTCGCCGGAGGACATGTCGTGCATGATCGCGCCGGTCTCGGTATCGCGGATGATCGTGCCGCGCGGGACTTTGATATACAGGCTCTCGCCGTCCTTGCCGTAGCAGCGCTTGCCCTGACCGTTTGCGCCGTTGCCGGCAACGTATTTGCGCTTATAGCGGAAGTCCATCAGCGTGGACATATTGTCGTCCGCGACGAATATGACGCTGCCGCCGCGGCCGCCGTCGCCCCCGTCGGGGCCGCCCGCCGCGACGTACTTCTCGCGGTGGAACGCGACCGCCCCGTCCCCGCCCTTGCCGGCGTGGACACTGATGCGCGCTTTATCTACAAAAGAAGTTCCCATATTGCCTCCTTTTAGCGTTCTGATCAAATATAAGGCGATAGCGACGCCTTAACGAAAAAAGCCGGACGGGAACGTCCGGCTTTTTTAAGTCAAAATTTACTGAGCGAGTTCTTCGTAAACAGAGACCTTTTTGCGGTCCTTGCCCAGACGCTCGAACTTCACGGTGCCGTCTACAAGAGCGAACAGAGTGTCGTCCTTACCCTTACCGACATTGGTGCCGGGATGGATCTTGGTTCCGCGCTGTCTGACAAGGATATTGCCGGCGAGAACAAACTGACCGTCGGCTCTCTTGGCGCCAAGACGCTTAGACTCACTGTCGCGGCCGTTCTTGGTAGAACCCATACCTTTTTTATGTGCCATTTAGGTTACACCTCCATTAGTCATTAGTAGCGGGGAAACTTATGCGTTGATGGTTTCGATCTGAACCTTAGTGTAAGGCTGTCTGTGACCCTGGGTTCTGCGGTAGCCTTTTTTAGGCTTCATCTTATAAACGCGAACCTTTGCGCCCTTGCCGCTCTTGACGACATTAGCGGAGACGCTTGCGCCTTCGATAACGGGTGCGCCGAACTTTGCGGTCTCACCGTCGATAACAGCCAGAACCTGGTCGAACTTAACAGACTCGCCGGCTGCGACATCCAGCTTCTCAACAAAGATAACGTCGCCCTCTGCCACGCGGTACTGCTTGCCGCCGGTAACGATGATAGCATGCTTCATGTGAATTTCCTTCCTCTCTTCAGGTCTCGCTCTTAGGGCGGAGGGCATACCTCTCTTAATACCCCTTCGATGCGGCTTTACGATAATAGCATGTCAGCGCTTGAATGTCAATGATTTTTTCGATATTTTGTGCCTAAATCAGCCGAGAACCTCAATATTATCGTCTATGAGCAGGAAGCTGCCGTCCATGCCGCTCTGGGAGACAAGCTTGGAGTGGTTCACGCCGTCGGCGTCGGTGTAGGAAACCATCAGGTTCGGGATGCCGTCGGGTATCATGGTCTCGAGCTGGATGGCGCTGTCCTTCATGTAGCTGCAATACCAGTGTTCGCCCGTGGTGTAGAATCGGCTGTCAAAGTCCGCGTACTCGACGGAGCACACGCTCACATCGTACACCGCGCCGCTGACCTTGATGCACAGCTGCGTCTCGCCGGAATCCACCGTGACCTTGTCGATGATCTCGGTTCCCTCCGGAAGCGCATCGAGCGCGAGAGCTTCAAGCTCGCCGGAGCCGGTGCGCGCCGCGGGGAGCCACTTCGAGTCGATATACGGGGCTATCTCATCATAGCTGAACTTGAAGTTTATAACGCCCGCCGCGTACGGCGCTATCTCGTATACGCTTGAAAACACGGTCAGTCCGTCGCCGTCGAGATACCAGCTGCCCTCACGGATAAGCGCCGCGAGCGCGGTCTCGACGTCGTCCACCGTAAGACTCTGCTTTAGTTCGTCATCGGAATTGACCTTTTCGACCATTGCCGCGGTCAGCCATGTCTTGAACGCGTCGAGATCGGGCGCAAGCTTGTCCAGCGTCAGCTGCTCACCGGTCTCCGTGTCAAATATATAGCCGGTGTAGCCATAGCTGCCGTGTACGCCGCCGGTGTAGGAGTAGTCGTTATAAAGCAGCGAGATGAGCTTCTCGTCCGCGCGCGCGACAAGCACGGTACGGTTGCTGGCGAGGGTCAGGTTCGCTTCGATATTGTTATCGCGCACATAGGAGAGGTTGTCGTAGGCCATGTCGAGCATGCCGTTGATGCCGACGCCATAGCCGCCCTCGGCGTAGTTGCTGCCGGTGTAATATTCCTCATCCATAGCGGCGACGAAGTCGTTTATCTTCTCGGAGGCCGCGTCGTTGCCGTAGATATGGACGGTCGGCGTCTCGTAAGAGAAGTCGAGTATCATCTGGTTTTCATCGTCGGGCGCATAGTAGGTCTCCTTGTGCTCGCCTATGCTGATGGTCACGTACGAGGACGGCTCCGCGGCTTCGGGCGTGGGTTCGGGAGTCGCCTCCGGCTCCTCGGACGCTTCGGGCGAGGGCTCCTCGCTCGGCTCCACGCTGGGGGTTGGCAGTTCAATCTGCTTGAGCTGTTCTATCTGTTCGCATCCGCAGAGCGATAGCGCCAGCAGCGCTGCAATAAGAAGTGCGGTTATCTTTTTCATTTTGTTCCTCCATGTCTGTTTGTTATATGACGTCGTTCGGTATCGCGCCCGTTGCGAGTGCCTTGTTCGTGTACCTGCCGTCGTCGGTTATTTCTCTTATTATATCTATCATCTCAGGAAATCTGATGCGCTGCGACTCGTCCTCAAGCTCGATCTCCATCACCGCGCGGTCACTCCAGAAGGGATAAACGTCGATCTCAAAAAGCTGGTTTTTATACTCCAGACAATAGCGCGTTTTATATATAGTTCTGCGCTTCGGGTCGGCAAAGCGGAGATATTCGTTATACTCCCGCTCGCTTATCTCGTTTTCTATCTCAACGCGGCGCATATTGCTCACGCGGGTCTTCATCGTGTGCGTATAGACATACTCCCCGTCCGCGCCGCGCTTACGCACGCGCTCCGAACTGCCCGGCTCGGGGCACAGCAGATAGGTCTGGACGATGTCCGTCGCCTCCGCGTTGCGGCCGAGTATGGTGAGGTTCGGGTATCTTATGAGATATTTGCGCTCTATTTCAAAGCCGTTGTTGTTCATCTTCTGCGCTCCGTCCCGTCAGTATGTGCCGATTATACAGAAAATTTGTTAACAAATCAAGACAAAGCCGAAAGCTTCAGGATTTTTAATGACTTGCGACACTTCTCATACTATGTCAAAAATGTCACCAAATCTGTTAAATTCCTTGCAATTAGGTCTTATATATGCTATTATGTACATATCTTCATTACGTACGAGGTGGTTTTATGGCAAACAGACCCAATATTCTCAAGCTGGCGACGAAGATCAGCCTTGAGAGCCTTACCTACACCGGCATCACCTACAAGGATCCGGAATATCGCATACTTGCCCCGATAGTTGACGACGATATGTGCCGCGTCATGATGCATATGCGTCTTGAGACAAACCGTACCGTCGAGGACATCGCAAAGCGCTGCCACGAGAGCGAGGCATTCGTTCAGGAGCAGATAGACAAGCTCATTATAGCGGGCATCGTCCGCTCCCGCAAGGTCGGCGCCTGCGACTGCTACTATTACCCCATCTGGGTTCCCGGCATCATCGAGGGTATACTCACCAACAAAGAGCAGTGCGAGCGTTACCCTGACATCGGCTACTGCTTTGAGGAGTACGCCCGCCGCCGTCCCGAGATGGTCGCCCCTGCATTCAACTCCGGCAAGCTCGGTATGTTCATGATGCGTGTCATGCCCGTCATGAGCGCCATCGAGAACAACACCAAGACCGCGTCCTATGACGAGATCGCCACCCTCATCGAGAACGCGACCGCCATCTCTGTCGGTCCCTGCTCCTGCCGCCGCTCCCGCCGTCTGATGGGAGAGGGCTGCGGTCACCTCGAAGAGGATATGTGCATGTACCTCAACGATAACGCCATAAACTACAGCAAGACCGGCGCACATCGTCTCATCACCAAGGAGGAGGCATACGAGGTTCTCCGCCGCGCCGAGGATAACGGTCTTGTCCATGAGATTAACCAGACTCCCGGCTTTGAAGAGGCCTCCGCTATCTGCAACTGCTGCGGCTGCTCCTGCTATGCTCTGCGTATCGCCGAGATGTTCCGCTCCAAGAACGCCATCCGCTCCAACTACGTTGCCCGCGTCGATAAGGAGAAGTGCGTTGCCTGCGGCCAGTGCGTTGAAAACTGCCAGACGAACGCCATCCGCCTTGGCCAGAAGAACTGCACCACGAACCCCCATATATCCGACGCGTACGACACCGACCGCGCCATTCCTTGGGATAAGAGCAGCTACAACGTTGACTACCGCACCAACCGCAGCGACGTTATGGAAAGCGGCACCGCGCCCTGCAAGGCGACATGTCCCGCGCATATCCCCGTACAGGGCTACATAAAGCTCGCCTCCGAGGGCAGATATCAGGAAGCGCTCGAACTCATCAAGAAAGAGAACCCCTTCCCCGCCGTCTGCGGCCGCATCTGCAACAAGGCCTGCGAGGCCGCATGTACGAGAAACATTGTTGACTCCTCCGTCGCTATCGACGATATCAAGAAGTTCATCGCCGAGAAGGATCTCGACGCGGAGCACCGCTATGTTCCCAAGATGCTGAGCCTGACCGGCCGCCCCTACACCGAGAAAATCGCCGTCATCGGCGCAGGCCCCGCTGGCATGAGCTGCGCGTTCTATCTCGCGCTCAAGGGCTATCCCGTGACCGTATTTGAAAAGGAGCAGGCACTCGGCGGCATGCTGACTCTCGGCATCCCCTCTTTCCGTCTCGATAAGGCCGTCGTCAATGCGGAGATCGACATTCTCAAGGAGCTGGGCGTTGAGTTCAGAACCGGCGTCGAGGTCGGAAAGGATGTAACTCTCGACGCGCTGCGCGCCGAGGGCTACAAGGCTTTCTATCTTGGCATCGGCGCATCGAAGGGCACGTCTCTCGGCTGCAAGGGCGAAGAGCTGCCCGGCGTCTACACCGGCATTGATTTTCTGCGCGAGGTCAACCTCGGCAAGAAGCCCAAGGTCGGTAAGAGCGTCGCCGTCATCGGCGGCGGCAATGTCGCCATTGACGTTGCCCGCAGCGCGGCTCGTCTCGGTGCGGAGAGCGTTACCGTCGTCTATCGCCGCAGTGAGGACGAGATGCCTGCGGCAGAGGATGAAGTCGCAGAGGCAAAGGCCGAGGGCGTGAAGTTCATGTTCCTCGCCGCTCCCGCAGAAATTCTCGGTGAGGGCAAGGTGGAGCAGCTCAAGGTAGAGCTTATGGAGCTCGGCGAGCCTGACGCGAAGGGGCGCCGCAAGCCCATCGGCACCGGCAAGTTTGAGACCATCCCCGCAACCGCCGTTATCTCCGCCATCGGCCAGAAGATAGACCTCAGCGGCATCGCCGATTTCGAGACAGCGAAGAATGGCGCCGTCATCGTTGACAAGCAGAGCTATCAGACCAGCGTCCCCGACGTGTTCGCCGGCGGCGACGTTGTGACCGGCCCGAAGTTTGCCATCGACGCGATCGCGGCGGGCAAGGAAGGCTCCATCTCCATCCACCGCTACGTCCACCCCGGCCAGACCCAGAATCTCGGCCGCGACAACCGCGACTACAAACCGCTCGATGCCTCCACCGTCGCCGTCTCCATCGGCAGCTTTGACACGGCTCCGCGCCAGAAGGCTCCCGAAGCTCCGTCTGCCGAAGCACTCAAGACCTTCAAGGATCTGCGCGGCACGCTGACCGAAGAGCAGATAAAGAAGGAGGCCGCCCGCTGCCTCGGCTGCGGCTGCGCTGTCATCGACGAGGATCTCTGCATCGGCTGCGGTGTCTGCACCACCAAGTGCAAGTTCGACGCAATCCATCTTGAAAAGACCATGGACAACGTCGGCAGCACGTATTACCGCACCCTGCTCACCGCCGTCACGAACGCGCCGCACACCATCGGCCGTCTGGCTAAGAAAAAGCTCGGCAGCGTCAAGAAGTAAGGCGGCGCAATGCACGAGATCGGCATAGTGCGGAGCATGTGCAAGACCGTCCTTGATTACGCGAAGGCCAACAACGTCCAGCGGATAAGCGAGATCGTATGCGAGGTCGGCGAGCTGTCGCTCGTCATCCCCGAATATGTCGAGGAGCTGTACCCCGCCGTCGCCGCCGAGACGCCGCTGAAGGACACGAAGCTCATTCTTGAGATTGTCCCCGGCATGGCGGAATGCGACGAGTGCGACGAGATATTCAATGTTGTCGAGAACGAGGGCTACTGCCCCAACTGCGGCAGCTTTGAGAAAACAGTTCTCACCGGCAAGGACTTCAACATCAAGGAAATACATGTTCCGGAATAAAAAAAGGCTGCTTCAAAATGCGAAATGCATTTTGAAGCAGCTTATTTTTCGTCCAACTCCAGCGCCATGAATTCGTCCCGCGTCATCATCACGTTCAGATAGTCCAGCAGGCACGGAGCCGTCATATGCTCCGGCAGCTCAAGCCGCTTTAAAAGCGCCTTTCTCCGTGCGGCGCTGTCCTGTCCGCCGCTCAAGCCTTTTGCAAACATGTCCGCCTTGCTTATGCGCTGTTCGCGCCGCTGCGGCGGCAGGTCGTCTATCGTCGCGCCGCACTTGATGAGCGCGTCAAGCAGCAGCTCCGGCCGCATACCCTCGACGCCGAGCTTGCCCTCCTTTGAACCGTTTCTCTTCCGCCGCTCCTTACCCTTTATATCGGGAATGTACGCATGCTTCACAAGCGCAGGATCTATACAGGACTTGATAAAATTCCTTATCACGAAGCCCGCGCCGTCGGAGTCAGTCAGTACGATGAGCCCGCGTGCCTGCGCCATGTCGCGCAGCAGCTTCTGCTTCTGGGCGTTATTGAATATCCCGAAGCCCGAAGTCTCCACGATGACCGCGTCGACCACCTGACTGAGCGTATTTTTATCATAGCGCCCTTCGACCACTATAACCTCGCGCACGCTATGCATCGGCTTCACCCGCGGCGATGCGCAGCACAAGCTCCTTCAGCAGTTCTGTGTCATCCGTGGAGCTGCTCTTCATTTTGTAGTCCGCGTCGGCGCACAGCTCGACCGCGCGCACGAGCTGCGGCAGCGTGAAGCCCCGCGCCGAGGCAATGAGTTTTTTGGCGATGAACTCATATTTTATGCCGCAGGCGTCCATGAGCGCTTTCATGCCGTCCGGCTGCGCGGAGGCGAGCTTCGCCCCATATAGCCGCCGCATCTGCTGGCCTATCATGGCCACCATCGCAATGGGCGCGTTGTTTTTATCCGATATAAGCTCCGCGAGGACGGCCATTGCGGTGTTGTATTTCTTCTGCGCGATGTAATCCGTCATATCAAAAACCACAGCCTCCGGTATGTGGTTTGCGACCGCTTCCACATCCGCGACAGTGACCCTGTCACCCTTCGCGTAGGCCGCGACCTTCTCTATCTCCGGAATGAGCCTGCTCATAAGATCGCCGCTTATGAATATCAGCCGCTGCGCCGCTTCAAGCTCTATGCTCTTCCCCGCCGCCGAAAAGCGGCGGATGAGCCAGTCAATGAGCATGCCCTGCGACTGCGCGGTAAATTTAAGCTCCAGCGCGCACTGGCGGATGCCTTTTATCAGCTTCAGCCGCCCGTCCGGCTCATACTGCGCGTCCTGCACGATGGCGACGGTGCAGTAGTCCGGAATGTCCTTGAGGATCGCCAGCATCTTGTCCGAATCCTTGCACGCGTTTATGTCCACGCTACGCAGCTCCACGAAGCTGCGCTCCGTCATAAACGGCATCGCGTCTACCGCCATGCGCAGCTCGTGCATATCAAGCTCCGGGCCGTTGATGCGCTTGTAGCTGAAGCTGTCCTCCCCTTCCGGCAGACATATCTTTTTCAGCTGCCCCAGGTACTGCTCGCGCAGATAGTCCTCCGGCCCCCAGAGAAGATACAGCCGCTCGGGTCCGAAATCCTTAAGCCTGCGCAGCTCCGCGGAATAGTTCAGTTTTTCTTCCTTTGAATTTTTCTTCGCCATGTTCACTCCGCTGGGAGACGTATCTCGACGTTCCCGTTCAAATCAGTCCTGTACACATTATACCCGTAAGCCCTGAGACGTTCAAGAGTTTCGTTCGTGGGATGGCCGTAACTATTGTAGCCGACGCTTATCACCGCGGTTTCGGCTCCGGCGGCTGACAGCAACTCGCCGCTGCTTGAATACTTCGAGCCATGGTGTCCGGCGATCAGGAGCTCGGCATCCGGAAGCTCGTGGCTTTCGATAAGCTCCCGCTCCGCCGCCTGCGGCGCGTCGCCGGTAACTATCATGTCAAACGCCCCTATGCTCACGCGCATCATCATGCAGCGCTCGTTCAGGTCGCCCTTTTCGCTCGGCGCGAACAAGTTCAGCTCAATGTTCCCGACGCTGAAAAGCTCGTCGGAATCAAGCCGCCGCAGCGCCGTGCCGTGACTTTCGGCGGCGGAGACGATCTCGTCTAGCATCCCGTCCTCATCCGTCACAGCGTCCGGTATGATGATCTCCCCGACGTCCACAAGCTCCAGCAGCCGCGGCACGCCGTTGACGTGGTCGGCATGGAGATGCGTGAGCAGCAGCACATCCACGCGCTTTCTGCCGCGCGAGAGCAGGTAGCTCCCCGCCGTCTCTCCGGCATTATCAAGGCTGTATATGCCGCCGCAGTCGATAAGCACGGTCTTGTCACCGGAAATAACGCTGATACACTGTCCCTGTCCGACGTCGAGCACCGTTATCACACCCGCGCCGACTCTCATACTCTGTGCGTTCACGCACAGCAGCAGCGCAAGCGAGAGAACCGCGAGCCCGCCGGGCAGAGATATTTTCGCCCAGCGCGGCAGTTTGGACACGGCGGCAATAATTAACAGCGCGTACGCAAGGACTATCCATATCACGTTCATCACGTCGTCGGTGTACAAAGCCGCGAACGGTATCCCGCCGATAAGCCGCGCGACCCACAGTACATATCGCGCAAGCAGCGATGTCAGCCACGCAAGCGCCGCGCCGGCCGGCGCGAAGACAATTCCCGCAAGGCAGGCGATATATCCGCCGCAGAAGCATGCGGACACCGCCCAAAGGCACATGACATTTGCAATCGGCGACAGGATGGCGATGTATCCGAAATGCCACGCCGCCAGCGGCACAGTGAGCGCCATGACGGAGAGTGAGCTTGCCGCAACGTTTACCGGCCAGCGAATAATGCGGCGCAGAGTGCCGCGCGGCACATCCGGCATCAGCAGCGCCGAAAGCTTTTCCGAGAACAGCATCAGCCCCGCCACCGCGCCGAACGAAAGCTGGAGACTTACGCTCGCGGCGGAATATGGGTTTGCTGCGAGCAGAATGGCAAGCGCCGTCATCAATGAGGTCGGCGGGTCGTTCTCGCGGCCGAAGATCGGCGCGATGAGCAGCATCGACTGCATGACGCCCGCCCGCACCGCGGACTGGCTCGCCCCTGTGGCCGCAACGAACACCCACACCGCGATGATGCACAGCACGGAGCTTCTTCTCGATTTTCCAAGGGCGAGCTGCAGAATACTTATCAGGAACGCCACATGCATACCGGATATGGCGACAATGTGCGTTATGCCCGCGCGCCCCATTGCCATGTACGCGCCCGCATCCTCATACAGCTCTTCCCTGCTGCCGATGAGCAGCGATTTCATAAAGGCCGCGGCGTCGCGCGGGAATATGCGCTCTATTTCGGCGCACACACTGCGGCTGATATCCTGTCCTAAGCTCAGCCACGCGGAGCGCTGCGCGGATATGACTTCCGGCGGCGTCTTGACGCTCGCGACAAGAAAAATACCGTTTGAATTATAGTAGTCGTAATCCTCGCCGTACCGCGTATCCGCCGCGCGGCAATACGCGCTGATGCGCAGCCGCCATCCCGGTTCGGCATAGATCGCCGCGCCGCTGCGGTCATACACCACCGCGCGCGTGACGCCGCCGTCCGGCAGGCGGAGCCGCATTTCATAGCGGCAGTACCCGTCATACTCCGTGGAATAGGTCAGCACGACGCCCTCAAGCTCCGCCGTCTCGCCGTCAAGCGCCTTTGCGGGCAGGGCTTTCGCGAGATACGTACCGCCGAACCATATGAATCCGACAGCGAGCGCCGCAAGGGTTATAACAAAGGCTCTCAGCCATTTACGGCGCATGAAGCCAAGCCCCAGCGCCGCGGCCGTGCACAGCAGCGCAAGCCACGGCAGGAGCCGAGCCGGAAGTATGTAGTTTGCCATGAATATCGCGGCGGAGAAGCCTCCCGCCGCGAACGCAAGTCTCCGCATACGCTCACACGCCCTTTAAAAATGCCGCGCGGGTAATTTCATCGCCCGCGCGGCGTTATGGAATCAGACTATTTTTTCGGACAGCTTCAGGCCGCCGAGAATGTGGAAATGCAGGTGCATGACGGTCTGGCCACCGTCCTCGCCGCAGTTGTTGACGACGCGGTAGCCATTGTCAAGCCCCTCGGCCTTGGCGATCTTCGCTATCGCCTCAAAGCACTTTGCGACATATTCGGAGTTGCTGCCGTCTATCATGGCAGTGCAGCAGATGTGCGCCTTCGGCACGACAAGGATGTGCACGGGAGCCTGCGGGTTTATATCGCGGAACGCGAAAACATACTCGTCCTCATATACCTTGGAGCTGGGTATCTCGCCGGAAATGATGCGGCAGAAAAGGCAGTTATCGTCTTTCATTGCAATTCTCCTTGTTCAAATTATATCAGTCCTGCGCGTGCTCGTTGACGAAATCGTCAACAGCCGCCATCGCGTCGTCCAGCTTAAGCAGGTTCTTGCAGCCGCCCATTGCGGAATCGGGCTTGCCGCCGCCTGTGCCCTCGCAGATCTTCGTGATGCTCTTGATGAGGTCTCCGGCCTTGACGCCGCGCGCCACGGCGTTCTTGCCGCAGACCGCGAGCATGGTGGCCTTGTTCTCCGCCGTCGCGGCGAGCACGGCGACGATGTTGGGATAACGGTCGCGCAGCTGGTCGCCCATCTTGCGAATGTCGGCGGCATTGACAGGTCCGTTTGTGATGGTTATGACCTTGAGACCCTTGATGTCCTTTGCGCCGTAGAGCATTCTCTCCGCCTGACCGGACATGAGCTGATCCTTGAGCTTATCGATATTCTGGCGCAGCTCGTGGATTTCGCTGAGGTTGCTCTCGACCTTGTTCATGATCTCCAGCGGTCTGGCCTTGAGCCTGTCGGCGACCTTATTGATCATACCGGACATCGCTATATACTTTGCAATGACCTCGCGGCCGGTGATGGCCTCGATGCGGCGCACGCCGGAGGCGACGGAACCCTCTGAGGTAATGACGAACATACCGACCTTGGCGGTATTGTCAAGATGCGTACCGCCGCAGAACTCCATCGAGAAGTCGCCCATCTTCACAACCCTGACCGTGTCGCCGTACTTCTCGCCGAAGAGCGCCGTCGCGCCGAGATTCTTCGCCTCGTCGAAGGGCATTATCTTCGTCTCAATGTCCGCGCCCTCAAGGATCATGTCCGCCATAACGGTGTTGACCTGCCCTATCTCCTCAGCGGTAAGTGCGGAGAAGTGGGTGAAGTCAAAGCGCAGATGGTCAGGCTCTACGAGAGAACCGGCCTGATGCACATGGTCGCCGAGGACAAGGCGCAGCGCGCTCTGGAGCAGATGCGTGGCGCTGTGGGCGCGGGATATGGCCTTGCGGCGCTCGGTGTCGATGCTGACGGTGAGCTTATCTCCGAGAACGATGCTGCCCTTGAGAAGCTTGCCGTAATGCATGTATTTGCCGCCCTTGTTTTTCAGGACGTTATTGACCTTGAATACCACGCCGTCCGCGGTCATCACGCCATGATCGGCTACCTGACCGCCCATCTCGGCGTACATCGGGGTGCGGTCGAGCACGACGACGGCGTCCATGCCCTCGTTTACCTCGCCGCAGATCTCGCCCTCGGCGACGAGTGCGACGACCGTGCCCTCGCTCTCGGTTCTGTCATAGCCGACAAACTCAGTCTCCGGCACTTCCTTGCCGAACTCCTGACCTGCCCAGCCGAGATCGCCCAGCGCCTCGCGCGCCTTGCGGGCGCGGACGCGCTGCTCTTCCATCAGCTTCTTGAACTCCGCCTCGTCAACGATCATTCCCTCGTCGGCGCACATCTCTATGGTGAGGTCAACGGGGAAGCCGTAGGTATCGTAGAGCTTGAAGGCGTCCGCGCCGGAGAAAACGGTCTCGCCGTTCGCCTTGTGCTCTGCGAGCAGATCTCCGAATATCTTCATACCGGCGTCGATGGTCTTTGCGAAGTTCTCTTCCTCGGTCTTGACGACCTTGGTGATATAACTCTGCTTCTCGCGCAGCTCCGGATACTGACACTCGTTCTCGTGGATAACGGTGTCGATGACCTTGTAGAGGAACGGCTCGTTAACGCCGAGGAGCTTACCGTGACGCGCGGCGCGGCGCAGCAGACGGCGCAGCACGTAGCCGCGTCCCTCGTTCGACGGCAGGACGCCGTCGCATATCATAAACGTTGCGGAACGGATATGGTCGGTTATAACGCGCAGGGACACGTCCATCTTGTGGCTCTTGCCGTAGTACGCGCCGGTCAGCTCGCTGACCTTATGGGTTATGTTCATGACGGTATCGACGTCGAACAGGGAGTCAACGCCCTGACATACTACGGCCAAACGCTCAAGGCCCATGCCGGTGTCGATATTCTTCTGCTTGAGTTCGGTGTAGTGACCCTCGCCGTCGTTATCGAACTGCGAAAACACGTTGTTCCAGACCTCCATATAGCGGTCACAGTCGCAGCCGACGGTGCAGTCGGGCTTGCCGCAGCCGTACTCGGGGCCGCGGTCATAGTATATCTCGGAGCAGGGGCCGCAGGGACCGGCACCGTGCTCCCAGAAGTTATCCTCCTTGCCGAAGCGGAAAATGCGCTCGGCAGGGATGCCGATCTCTTTGTTCCATATTTCGAACGCCTCGTCGTCATCGACGTAGATGGACGGATAGAGCCTGTCCGGATCAATGCCGACCCACTCGGGCGAGGTGAGGAATTCCCAGCTCCATGCGATGGCTTCGTGCTTAAAGTAGTCGCCGAAGGAGAAGTTGCCCAGCATCTCAAAATAGGTGCCGTGACGCGCGGTCTTGCCGATGTTCTCGATGTCACCGGTGCGGATGCACTTCTGGCAAGTGCAGACGCGGTGGCGCGGCGGCTCCTGCTCGCCCTTGAAATAGGGCTTCATGGGTGCCATGCCGGAGTTTATGAGCAGCAGGCTCGCGTCGTTCTGCGGAATGAGCGAAAAGCTCGGCAGACGAAGATGTCCTTTAGTCTCAAAAAAGCTCAGGAACATCTCTCTCAGTTGGTTAACTCCATACTTTTCCATTTATTAGTCCTCCAAATTCTTTTTCATTCTCTCTGAAAAGCTCTCTTCATGCTCAACGTCAGCGTTGAAGAATTCCATCTTCCCGCAGTGCGGGCAGGAATATATCCGCACCTCCATCGAGCCTGAGAACAGGTTGCTCAGGTGTCCGGAGAAAAAGCCGTAATGCCCCAGCTGTATCTCCTCGCAGCCGAGATCGGTCATCTCTGTCCCACAGCGCAAACAATTCATTTCTGTCCTCCTAAAAAATATACCTCCGCCCCCATACAGGGGCGAAGGTCAATTCGCGGTACCACCCTGATTTGCCGCAGTGCGGCATCTCTCGCCCCCTTAACGCGGGGAAAACGCTCCGGTCATCCCGGAAAGGCTCGGAAACGGCTGCCGTTATCGGGCACGAGACCTTACACCATCCGGTCCCTCTCTGCGCTGTCCTGCTCCGGCTCTTTTCGTCAAAGCCAACTGATATAAAATGAATACGAATATATTACCACAAGCGGCGGTTTTGTCAAGAGATTACCGGCATTTTCTTACTATAGAATACCGCTCGGCGTATCTCGGCAGGCGCATATGTATCGCCATCATCGCGTGGCGTGTATCGTCTATCTCCTCGCCCTCGGAATTATACATATGCTCTACTGTGAATTTCACGGGCGCGGCATCCGTCGTGAGCAGCTCCAGCTCGTCTCCGCGGTAGAATTTATTCCGCTGGCAGAGCACGGCGTTCCCGTCCGCGTCGCAGGTCTCGACCACGGCAGCGACATCCGCATCCGTAAAGTAGGTCGCGTCATGGTAATACTGCCCCGGGTCGCCGAAATAGAAGCCGGTCGTATACGGCCGGTGGCTGACCTTGTTCACCTCTTCGACCCACAGCGGGTCAAGCGGCGCACCGGCGACGGCGGCGTCTATCGCGTGGCGGTAGGCGTTCGTGACGACGGCGGCGTAGTAGGACGATTTCATGCGTCCCTCTATCTTGAAGCTGTCAATCCCTGCGTCGATAAGCTCCGGTATATGCTCTATCATGCACATATCGCGGGAGTTCATTATGTGCGTCCCGCCGTCTTCGCTTATCTCGAAGTACTCGCCCGGGCGCTTTTCCTCGACCAGATGATATTTCCAGCGGCAGGGCTGGGCGCACTGGCCGCGGTTCGCGTCACGTCCGGTCAGGTAGTTTGACAGCAGACAGCGCCCCGAGAACGACACGCACATCGCACCGTGAACGAAAGCCTCCAGCCGCAGCTCAGGCGGGGTATTGCGGCGAATTTTCCTGATATCCTCCAGCGGAGTCTCCCGCGCGAGGACGACCGTGTCCGCGCCGAGCGCGTACAGCGCATTAGCCGCCGCGCTGTTGATGACGCCGAACTGCGTGCTGATGTGCTTTGCGACCCTGGGCGCATGCTTCTTCGCAAGCTCCAGCACCCCGATATCCGCGATTATCAACGCGTCGGCCTCCACGTCCTGCAAAAATTCAAGATACTTCGGGAGCGCGGCAAGCTCGTCTTCGCGCGGGAGTGTGTTGCAGGTCACGTATACCCGCCGCCCCATCGAATGCGCAAGCTGCACCGCTTCGCGCAGCTGCTCCTCGTTGAAGTTGCCCGCCGAGGCGCGCATCCCGAATTGAGTCCCCGCCAGATACACGGCGTCCGCGCCGTAATGGAGCGCCATTGTAAGGCGCTCCATATCCCCGGCGGGGGCTAAAAGTTCCGTTTTCTTATTCATAGTTCTGTGTTGCAACAAAGGCGTTGAACTCGTCCGCATTGGTGAAGAAGCGGTGCTGTCCGGTCGCCGTGTCGAGAGCGTAGTAGTAATAGCCGGTGCTCTCCGGATAGAGCGCCGCGTTGATGGACGCGATACCGGGGTTCGCGATCGGCGTGGGCGGCAGGCCGGTGTTCAGTCTGGTGTTGTACGGGCTGGGGTCTGCCAGCATGTCCGCCGTCGGCGCACCCTCATGGTCGGGGTAGGCGTACAGTATCGAAGCGTCGATACCAAGCGGCATTCCGGCGTTGAGACGGTTATAGATGACGGAAGCGATGAGCGCGCGTTCGGAATCGTTCGCGGCCTCCTTCTCTATCAGCGACGCGATGTTGACAACGTCGCGCATGCTCATTCCGAGATCCTGCGCGCGCTGGAGCATTTCGGCAGTCTGCCTATAGTAGAAGTTCTCCAGCATCTTGTTTATGGCGCTGGACGCCTGCATGCCGACATAGAACTCATAGGTATCTGGGAAGAGGAAGCCCTCAAGGCGGTAGGCACTGCCCTCTTCGCCGCCCTCAAGGAAGGAATAGTTAAAGGTTGCGGTCGCGGCGGCTTCCATGAGGTCGTTATAGCTGCACACGCCCTCCTCCTCAAGACGGAGGAATATCTGGTGCATCGAGAAGCCCTCCGGTATCGTGACCGTGGTGGTCAGCGTGGAGCCGGAGCCGGACTGCATATTTTTTATAAGCGCGCGGTAGTCGAAGCTCGACCGCAGCTCGTAGCTGCCGGGATCGACCTTGGAACCTGCGTGGGAGATCTTGCAGAAGGCCTCGAACAGCCATTTGTATTCGATAAGCCCCGCATCCTTCAGCGCATCCGCAACATAGCTGACGTCCGCCTGAGACACGCGCTTTGTCCCGATCTTGTTGCCGTTTTCGTCCAGATCGTCAACCGTGGCGATCTCGAAGATACTGTTCGGCAGCGTCACGACCGCGGTGAAATTATCCTTATTCAGCGCAAGCGCGTCGCTTGCCGCCATCCACGCGAAGCACGCGAGAACGACGCTGAGCGCCGTGACGAACACAAAGTACATCACGCCGCCGAGGCAGCCGGAGCGGTATTCCCTGCTCTGGCGCACCGGACGGTAATCCCGCTCGGTCATCTCGTCGCCGGTGTAGTTGTGGTTCTCGTCGCCGTTTTTATCTATGAAGAAATTGTCCACCGCGGAGAAACGGCTGGATCTGTCCTTCGCATCCTTTGCGGCAGGTTCCTGCGGCTGCTCCTGCGGCTTCGCCGCGGGTTGTGCGCCGGTCTTGCCCGTCTGTCCGGTTTTCTTCTTCGCATTCTCGTCGTGAATGCGGAATATCTCATTTATCTTTTCAATATCGTCCGGCATTGTTTTCCTCCTCATATGGGTATCGGCATGGCGCGCAATTCGTCGTAGCACCAGCCTGCTGGGCTGCATATTATGGCATGAGCGATGCAGAAAACTGCTCGCGGTTTTATCAGGATCTGTCTGCTGTGCCGCGCACCGTGCCTGCGGCACAGGCAAAGTTCCGGCACGGGGAAAGGAATATATATATGTTCTGCAACGGCTGCAACAACAATAGTGTTCTGTGGATAATCATTATCCTCATCATTCTCTTCGGCTGGGGCGGCTGCGGATGCGGCAACAGCTGCGGATGCGGCTGCAATAACAACAACGGCTGCGGCTGCTGAGTTATATGCAATCACCGGGGGCTCCGAAAGGAGTCCCTTTTTTGACGCCGTGAGGCTTAAATATGTTTCCGGATCAGCTCGTATATCTCGTCATTCTTTTCCTCGACCTCACGCTCGACACCGTCTTTCATAAACGGAATGCGCGTCCAGCCGTAGTAATCCGCGGCCATATCCGCCGTGTGCAGACAGCGCCGCAAGTACTCAACGTCCTTCTCATGGATGTCGGCCGCAGTGTGCGTCTTATCCTGACGGTGCTTCATGCGCGCGAGCGAGGTCTCGATATCTACGTCAAGATATATGACGAGGTCGGGCTGCGGCAGGCCCATTTTCACATATTCGAGGTCATAAAGCCAGCCGAAAAACGCCGGCAGCTCCTCATCACTGAGCTTGCAGCCCTGATGGACGGCGTTTGAGGTCGTATAGCGGTCGGAGATGATAAGTCCGCCCGCGTTATATATATCGCCCCACGCCTCGCGGTAAGACGCGAAGCGGTCGACCGCGTAAAAGGTGGACGCGGTATAGGCATTCACATCCTCCGGATGACTGCCGAAGCTGCCGCCGAGATACATGCGTATCAGCGCGCTGCTCTCCTTGTCGTAACGGGGAAACACAATATGATTATAGTCAATTCCGTCGTTTTCAAGACGCTGGCATATGTGCCTGTACTGGCACGACTTTCCGCTGCCGTCTATGCCCTCGAAAACTATCAGCTTACCTTTTGCCATAACTTCCTCCGGTAGAGGCTTTCCTTTTATATCCGGCTGAAAACCTCGCCTATTTTTTCATGTATTATCAGATCTGCGCAGCTGTCATACGGGGTCTCGCTCAGGTTCACAAGGACGAGCTTATTTCCCCGGTAATAGTTGATGAGTCCCGCCGCCGGATACACGTTCAGCGACGTGCCACCGACGATGAGCACATCGGCATTGCGCAGATAGTGCACGGACTTTGCCAGAACGTCCTCGTCCAGCTGCTCCTCGTACAGCACGATGTCCGGCCTTATGACGCCGCCGCACTTGCAGCGCGGGACGCCCTCGCCGTGGTTCATCTTGTCTGCCGGATACGGCATACGGCAGCGCGAGCAATAGGCGCGCAGGATGCTGCCGTGCAGCTCCAGCACGTTTTTGCTGCCGGCCGCCTGATGCAGTCCGTCGATATTCTGCGTTATAACGGCGCGCAGCTTGCCCTCGCGCTCCAGCTCCGCAAGGCGCAGATGCGCACGATTGGGCTTCACGCCGTCGATAACGAGCTTTGCCCGATGGAACCGGTAATACTCCTCGGGATAGCGCTCAAAGAAGCTGTGGCTCAAAATCGTCTCCGGCGGGTACTTCCACTGCTGATTATACAGGCCGTCAACGCTGCGGAAATCCGGTATCCCGCTCTCGGTGCTGACTCCTGCGCCGCCGAAAAACACGATATTGTCGCTCTCCGCGACCCATTTTTTAAGCTGGTCGATCTTAGCGTCCATAGGCCAAGCCTCCATTCAACGCCGGTAGTACCGGTTAACAAGGGCAGATACTAAACGGAGATATTATACAACATATTTCACGAATTGACAAGGCGGCGGACATTTTTTAATATATGCGCAATAAATAAGCGGGCGGCAAAGCTGCCGTCCGCTTGAGCATATTGAATTTTTACAGGCTGCCGTTTACAAGCTCGCCGTCAATGAATGTCGCCTTGAGGTTCAGCTCCTCGTCCAGCAGCAGCATATCGGCGCATTTGCCAACTTCGAGCGATCCGATCTCGCCGAAGCTGTTTATCGCTTTTGCGGGCGCTACCGTCATAGCATAGACCGCGTCCTCAAGCGGTATCCCGTAGGACACGACGTTTTTCAGTTCCTGAAGAAGATTGCTGGAAGAACCGGCGAGCGTACCGTCGAGCAGCGTCGCGCGGCCGTTTTTGACAACTATCGGCTGTCCCGCGAGATCATAATTGCCGTCACAAAGTCCGGCGCAGCGCAGAGAATCGCTGATTATTATCATCTTTTTTCCGAACATCCGGTACACGGCGTTTATCACCGCCGGATGGATATGCAGCCCGTCACAGATAAGCTCGACCTCGGCTCCCGCCATCAGCGCCGCGCCGATAAGCCCCGGCTCACGGTGGTGCAGCGGCTGCATGGCGTTGAAGAGATGCGTCGCCTGCGTCGCGCCCGCCTCGAATCCGGCCATTGCCGTGGCGTAATCCGCAGTGGTATGGCCGAGGGATACGGCGCACACCTTCGACGCCTCGCGGATAAACTCCACCGCGCCGTCAAGCTCCGGCGCCATGGTGATTATCTTTAGCTTTCCTCCGCTCAGCTCGCTCATACGGTAAAACAGATCAAGATCAGGCATGCGGATGTTTTCCGCCTTCTGCGCGCCACGCTTTTTATACGACACGAACGGCCCCTCAAGATGCACGCCCGCGCACTTTGCCTGCGCGCCCTGCCGCTCATAACCGCGGATATTGCGCATCGCCTGCGCCAGCGCGTCCTCGCCTATGGTCATGGTCGTGAAGCAGAATGAGGTCACGCCGTGCGCGGCGTAGTAGCCCGCGAGTGCGGGGACCTCGTCGGCGCGGCAGTCGCTCGCGTCGTAGCCGATTGCGCCGTGCGTGTGAATGTCGATGAAGCCGGGGACGAGGTAGGCGCCGTGCGCGTCAACGCCGCCCTCAACGTCAAAGGCGCTTATCTTATCGGAAAACTCGACGGAAGAACGCTCAAAGCGCCCGTTTCTGTAAACCCTCGCATTGCTTATCTTCATGGATCAGCCCTCCATGGCATACAGCCGGAAATATGTATAATCTCAGAGATAGAAGCTGGGAGACTTTCTGCCCGCGCACATCTTCAGCAGCGCGGCCGACACCGCAAGCTGCGCCGCCTTCGGGACGCTGCGCGCGCCGAAGGGACATACGGTGATGCAGCGCATGCAGCTTATACACTTGGTCTTGTCGGGCTTTCTCGGGTCGCCCTGATCTATCGCCCCAGCGGGACATTCGGCAGAACATGTGCCGCAGCCGGAGCAGTGTATCCCGGAGCTGGGGTAGAGCGGCAGCCCCTTGTACGGCTTATAGTCGTGACTGCCGGGCATCGGCACGTCGCGCAGGTTCTCGCGCGACATGAGCGAGGTGAGGAAGCTCTTAAGCTGGGCAACATCCTTCTCGTCGGGACGGCCTGCGCCGAAGCGGCGATCCAGCGAATGCGGCGCGACCATCTCCGCCCCGCCGACAACGCGGAAGCCGTTCTTTTTGCAGAGGTCTGCCATTTCCTGAAGCGCATCCTCAACGGCGCGGTTGCCGTATACCGCCACGGGCACGACGGGCGTATTGTCGCCGCGGACATCCTTCATGCGGCGATACATGGGAGCAGGGATGCGGCCGCCGTAAACCGGAAAGCAGATGAAAACCAGCATATCCGAATCAAAGCTCATGTCGAAATCGAACACGGTGATGTCCGCCGTCTCGGCCTTTAACTCGGAAGCAATGAGCTTTGCGATATGCTCGGTCCCGCCGGTCGCGCTGAAGTAAAGAACGATAGGTTTCATACTCTGTACCCCTTATGATTATTATAATTATGTTTCAAGAATAACACTTTGCGCAGACACCGTCAATGCCTCGCCTTGGTCATTCTTAATTCTCGATGCCGTTGAGTGCGATCTGCGTCCAGGTTTCGAGCATATCCCAGTTCCCGCGCAGCTCCGCCGCCGTCGTCCAGCCGCCCTCGAGCTTCTCCGTCTCGCGGACGCGCACCTCGCCCTCGACGGGCAGCGTGTAGCACAGGCCGAGATGTACGCTGCCGACGCCGTTGGTGTCGTCGTTGATAAAGCCGACGGGGTGCAGCCCGCCGCGGTGCTCGATCTCGACCTCCTCGTCAAGCTCACGCTCAAGTCCGCGCAGCAGGACGTTCTCGCGGTCAACGTCGTCCACGGGGTTTATATGCCCGCCTACGCCGATGGAAATAAGCCCGTGCAGCCGCGCTTCCCCGCCTTTTTTGAGACGGCGCGTCATGAATATCTCGTCCCCGCGGCGCAGCACCACATACGGGATTATCTGCTTGTAGCCTGGGTCATTCTCTGCATCAGGACGCGGGATGAACTCATGCTCTGCGCGGATAATGTCCAGCATCTCGGCGTTCGACTCCGTGATAAGGCCGGTACGGCCGGAGATAAATTGCGACAATTTCTCGGTTTTAACTACCAATACGTATTCCATAGTCGTCTCTTTTCTGTTGACTTATTTTTGCTGTGACCTTATAATTTATTACATGATAACATAAACGGAGGTATTTTTCCATGGCGAATTTTTCGGATTTTTATTTCGACTCCAGCACCGGAAAAAACCGCATCTACGTCCGCCAGTGGTCGCCGGAAGGCGAGCCGCGCGGCATCGTGCAGATAGAGCACGGCATCGCCGAGCATATCGAGCGCTATGACGATTTTGCCCGTTTTCTCGCCGATAACGGCTTCATCGTCGTCGGCGACGATCACCTTGGCCACGGAAAGTCCATCGACAACGGCGGCGAGCAGGGCTTCTTCGCCGAGAGCGACGGCTGGGACTATGTCGTCTGGGATATCGACCGGCTGCACGACATCATGCACGAGAAGTACCCCGACCTGCCATATATTTTCTTCGGGCACAGCATGGGCAGCTTCCTTGTGCGCACCTATATCATCCGCCATCCGGAGAAGCCGGACGCCGTGATAATCAGCGGCACGGGGCATCAGCCGCTGCCGATGGTGCTTGGCGGGCTTGCGATGGCAAGCGCCGCGGTCAAGCTCTACGGGGCGCACAAGATCGGCGACACGCTCAACAGCGTCGCCTTCGGCTCATACAACAAGGGCTATGCCAACCCGCGCACTGATTTTGACTGGCTCAGCCGCGACACGGAGAATGTTGACAAATATATCGCCGATCCTCTCTGCGGCTTTGTGCCGACGGTCAGCCTGTTCCGCGATATGATGAGCGGCATAAAATTCGTCACCAACCAGGCGAACATCGACAAGATGAGCAAGGAGACGCCGGTATACTTCATGTCCGGCGACGCCGATCCTGTCGGCGAGAACGGCAAGGGCGTCACGCGCGCGTACAACGCCTTCTGCAAGGCCGGTCTGCATGACGTGAAGATGCGGCTCTACCCCGCCGGCCGTCATGAGCTGCTCAACGAGATAAACCGCGCAGACGTGTATAAAGACATTCTCGACTGGATAAACGAGAAGATCTAAGCAAAACAGCGAAGCCGAACCGGCTTCGCTGTTTTGCTATAACACTCTTCTGTCATTCCGAGAAGCGAAGCGACGTGGGAATCCGTTCTCCTTAGCCGCCATACTATCAGGGATGCGGATTGCCGCAGGCAGTGGCGGCATGATTTAAGCTGGGCGCGACATATAAAGTTTCGACGGCATAAAAAAGCCTTGGCAGCTAAACTGCCAAGGCTTTTGAGTATGTTGGATTACTCCTCTTCAGGGGCGATGCCGGTGGCTTCGCCGGTAGCGGAGACTTCGTATACGAGAGCGTCGCCTGCGGGCTCCTCGACCTCTTCCTCCTCTTCCTCGACCGCTGCGGGTGCGGGCTCGGACAGAGCGCGGATGGACAGGGAGATCTTGTGCTTCTCGTCATCGATAGCGGTGATCTTCGCGTCAACAACATCGCCGACGGACAGAACGTCCTCGGGCTTGCCGATGCGGCGGTTTGCGATCTGGGAGATGTGGATCAGACCATCAACGCCGGGCAGAACTTCCGCGAATGCGCCGAAGGGCATGAGCTTGACGATAGTGACCTTTGCAACGCTGCCGACACCGTAGGTGTTGGTGAACACGGTCCAGGGGTTGCCGTTGGGATCCTTGTAGCCGAGGGAGATCTTGCGCTTCTCCTTGTCGAAGCTGATGACGTAAACATCGACCTCGTCGCCGACGGAGAGAACGTCGGAGGGCTGCTTGATACGGCTCCAGCTCAGCTCGGAGACGTGAACCATACCGTCAATGCCGCCGATATCGACGAATGCACCGTAGCTGGTCAGGGACTTGACGACGCCGTGGTACTTCTTGCCGACCTCGATCTCGTTCCAGATGGACTCGATGCGCTCGCGGCGCTCGGCCTGTGCAACGCGGCGGATGGAGCCGACTACTCTCTTGCGAGCCTTGTTGACCTCGGTGATCTTGAGGCGAACGGTCTTCTTGATGAGCTGGCTCAGATCTGCATCGCGGGGCAGATCGGTCTGGGATGCGGGGACGAACACGCTGATGCCCTTGACATTGACAACAACGCCGCCCTTGTTCTCGCCGGAGACAACGCCCTCGAGGACTGCGCCGGACTCGGCGGCCTCTTCGATATCGTTCCAGCTCTTTGCAGCGTCAAGACGCTTCTTGGAGAGCATAACGGTGCCTTCGACATCGTTGACTCTGACAACAACTGCTTCAATGGTGTCGCCGACCTTGACAACGTCTTCGACCTTGACGCCGTCGTCAGTGAACTCGGAAGTGGGAATGAAGCCGGAATACTTGGTGCCGAGGTCTACGCTGATCTCAGTACCGGTAATAGCCACAACATGTCCGGTTACCTTGTCTCCATTATATATAGTTTTGAGAGTCTCCTCCAGCATTTCGTCGAAGGACTTTTCGACCTCGACTGCGGATTCTTCAACTTTGATTTCGTCGCTCATTTTGTTTCTTACCTCCTTAATTATCCACGCCGGCGTGGATGCCCCCGCTGTGAGCCCGATGGTATCCGCGTCCGTGACCTTGTCCATATCCAGCTCATCACACTTCTCTATGAACTGGACCCAGCCGCAATGCTCAGAACAGATCTGGGCAAGATGCAGGCTGTTGGCGCTGTGCTTTCCGCCGATGACCACCATTGCGTCACATTCGGAGGCCAGCTTTTCAGCCTCCTGCTGCCGCGCAGACGTAGCAGTACATATTGTATCAGATATTTTCAGATTTGTACACCTTTTTTTTAGGATATTGCAACATTCGGTAAAATTACCGTGCGTCTGAGTCGTTTGCACCACAACACTTAGAGGTTTATCCCAAAAATCCGGATTTTGGTTCAGCCACGTCTCAAGCTCCGCCGCCGTTTCAAACACCATGTGCTCTCCGCACCAGCCGCATATGCCCTCGACCTCCGGATGACGGCGCATTCCGATGATAATCACAAAGCGCCCTTCGGCCGTGGCCTCGCTGACGATATTGTGGATATACTTCACCTTCGGGCAGGTCGCGTCAACGATCTCCGCGCCGCTGCGCTCCAGCTCCTGCTGCACGCTTCTTGCTATTCCGTGCGCGCGGATCAGCACCTTTTCGCCCGCGTGTGCCTCTGAGGGGCTTTCTATGAGCCGCAGGCCGCGCGAGGCAAGCTCGTTTACAACGTCTGCATTATGGATAAGCTCGCCGAGGCTGCTGCACTTTTCGCCGCTGCGGAGCAGCTCCTCCGCCATTTTCACGGATCTGCTCACGCCGAAGCAGAATCCCGCACTTTTTGCGACAATAAGCTTCTTCATACGTCCAGCCGCTCCCGCACGATGCTCCGAAGGAGCGCCGCGCTCTGCTCGAAATCAATGTCGCTCGTATCGACGCGCACGGCGTCCTCAGCCGCCTTGAGCGGTGCGGCCGCGCGGCTGGTGTCCTGCTTATCGCGGTATTCTATATCGCGCAGAACTTCGTCATAATCTGCCTTGACGCTCTTCCCCTGAAGCTCAAGCAGGCGGCGCTGCGCGCGTGCCGCGGCGCTGGCGGTCAGGAATATCTTCAGCTCCGCATCCGGCAGGACGACGGTGCCTATATCGCGCCCGTCCATGATGACGTTATGCGTCCGCGCCATGCGTCGCTGCATCTCCAGCAGGTATGCGCGCACCGCAGGCATCGCCGAGACGTTTGAGGCGCAGATGGATATCTCGGGCATGCGTATCTCGGCGGACACGTCCTCCCCGTCGAGGAACATTCTCTGCTCGCCTTCGTCATTATAGCGCATCTCTATGCTTATCTCCGGCAGCATCGCCGAGACAGCGATCTCATTTTTCGTATCGAGCCCGCGTCGGTGTGCCGCAAGGCCGACGCTGCGGTATATCGCGCCGGTATCGACGTAAATGTACCCCAGTTCCTTTGAAAGTCTGCGCGCAAGGCTGCTCTTTCCCGCTCCGGCGGGGCCGTCTATGGCGATAGAATTAAATCCGTTCATCAGAATTCATCCTTAAGTATAGATTTTCCGGCAATATAACCGGTAGACCACGCGATCTGGAGATTGAAGCCGCCCGTATATCCGTCAAGGTTCAGCACTTCGCCCGCGAAGTACAGGCCGTCAACCAGCTTCGACTCCATGGTGCGCGGATTTACCTCCTTCGTGCTCACGCCGCCGGCGGTCACGATGGCCTCCTTTATCGGGCGCATGCCGCTGATGGACACAGGAAACGCCTTGAATAAATGCAGCAGGCGATGCCGCTGCTCGCGGGTTATGGAATTGACCTTGGTGTCCTCCGGTATGCCCGACAGCCTGATGAGAACAGGTATCATCGACTTGCCCGCAAGGTCTGTGAGTGAATTTTTGAACTCCTTGTTCGCGTACTTATCAAAGTCGCGCAGGATACGCGCGTCGAGCTTCTTCTCGTCGAGCCCGGGCTTGAGGTCGATCTCGAGCCGGTATTTCGCTTTGCCCATGTGCCGCATGTGTGAGCTTGCCGACAGCACCAGCGGCCCCGAGACGCCGAAATGCGTGAACAGCATCTCGCCAAGCTCTCGGTATATCAGCACGTCGTTCTCATAGGCCGAGAGCGTCACGTTTTTCAGCGCGAAGCCCTGCATCTCGGCGCAGTAATCATCGTCGCTTTCAAGCGGAACGAGAGACGGCCACGGCGTGTCGATAGTATGCCCCGCGCTGCGGGCGAATTTATAGCCGTCGCCGGTCGAGCCGGTCAGCGCATATGTAAGCCCGCCGGTGCATATCGCCGCCGCGCGGCAGTCTATCATTCCCTCGTCGGTCGGAACGCCTGTGACTATGCCGTTCTCTATCCGGACGCCCTTGGCGTGGGTATGCATGACGCGCACGCCCGCGCGCTCGCACCAGTGCGCCATCGTTCCCGCGACGTCGTTGGCGTTATCGGACACCGGAAACACGCGGTTCCCGCGCTCGGTCTTGAGCTTCAGCCCGTGCGACTCGAAAAGCTCCATAGTCTGCGTCGGCGACAGGCGGTTCAGCGCAGAGTACAGGAATCTCCCGTCGCCGGGGATATTCTCCATAAACGTCTTGATATCGCAGTTATTTGTAACATTGCATCTTCCCTTGCCGGTGATGCGCAGCTTGCGGCCGAGCAGCCGGTTCGGCTCCAGCAGTATCACGCGCATACCGCGCTCCGCCGCCGTTGCCGCGCACATCATGCCCGCGGGGCCGCCGCCGATGACGACAAGCTCCGCCTCTGCTGTTTTTTTATTGTGTTCCATAATGTTCTTCTCCGGGAAATTTATTTATCTGTCAAACGAGGCTATTTCTTCCGCCGTAAGGCTGCGCCATTTCCCAGCCGGAAGATCGCCGAGTTCAACGCTGCCCTCGCGCACGCGGCGCAGCTTCGTGACCCTGAGCCCGACGGCGGCGCACATTTTTCTGACCTGACGGTTGCGCCCCTCGTGTATAGTTATGGCAAGCTCCGCGCCGCCCGGCAGCAGCGATATTATATCGACCTCCGCGCCGCGCGTCATGTATCCGTCTATCTCCATCGGGTATCGCAGATACTCGACAGACTCGCCGACATCCTCGCCCTGCACCCAGGTGAGGTAGCACTTCTCCACCTCGTGCGACGGGTGCATGAGCCGGTTGGCAAACTCGCCGTCGTTCGTGCATATCAGCAGCCCTTCCGAATACATGTCGAGCCGCCCGACAGGGTACACCCGCGCATGCAGCCCGCTCAGAAGCTCCGTCACGCAGCGGCGATTCTTCTCGTCGTGCAGCGTCGTGACATAGCCCTTGGGCTTATTGAGCATTATGTACAGCTTTTCCCCTGCGGTGGGCAGCGGTCTGCCGTCCACCAGTATATTGTCCGTCTCCGTGTCCGCGCTCATACCGAGGGCTGCCGCCACGCCGTTGACGCTGACGCGTCCGACCTTTATGCACTCTTCGGCGGCTCTGCGGGACATAAGTCCGGAGGCGGAGATTATCTTCTGAAGTCTCTCCTGCATTATGCAAGCTCCAATCGTAGATGTAGATAGCTATAAGTTTTCCTGATCCGCGGCACATCGGCAGCGTAGACAAGCTCGCCGTCCGCGATCACCTCGCCGTTGTACTCGATCTCGTAGCGCCCCGCATGCTCGCCCATGTTCACCGGCGCGAACACGAAACGCGGCAGCTCGTATCTCACCGTAAGCTCCGCGTCACGCGGCAGGAACAGTGAAAGCTCCTCCGAGGGGCGGACGGCGGCCGCGCTCTCAGTCCCTGACGTCACCGGTACCTCCGGCAATGAGCCGTCGCTCAGCGCTCTGCGGTCGGAATACTGCGAGAAAGCCCAGTCGTAGAGCTTGCAATGGTCGTTCCAGTCGTCTGGGTCGGACAGCGTGACGCATATGAGCCGCGTCCCGTCCCGCTCGCAGCAGCTCACAAGGCAGCGCCCCGCGGCGAGCGTATAGCCGGTTTTCCCGCCTATGCAGCCTTCGCAGCGCCAGAGCAGCTTGTTGTGGTTATAATAGCACTGCTCGCCCACCTGCCGCGACGAGGCGGAGATGATTCTGACAAAGTCCTCATTGCTCATGCAGTAGTCCATCAGCACAGCCATGTCGCGCGCGGTGGAATAATGATCCTCCGCGTCCAGCCCGTGCGGATTTGAAAACGATGAATTCGTCATGCCGAGGTTCTGCGCCTTCTCGTTCATGAGCGCGGCAAAATCCTCAATGCTGCCCGCGGTATATCTCGCAAGCGCATCCGCCGCGTCGTTGCCGGAGACGAGCAGCAGCCCGTACAGCAGATCCTCTACCGTGACGCACTGCCCCAGATGCAGGTACATCGACGAGCCTTCGATGCCGCACGAATCCGCGCCGACCTCCAGCTCATCGTCAAGCCCGCAGTTCTCGATAGCAACGATGGCGGTCATCAGCTTCGTCGTGCTGGCGATGAGCGACTGCGCGTCGGCGTTCTTTTCATATATCACTTCGCCGCCGGAGTGCATGACTATCGCGCTCGCGGCGCTGGTGTCCGGCGCGTCCGACACTGCGTACGCCCGCGCGGAAAACGTGGCAAACAGCACCGCAATAACTATAAAAATACTTCTTTTCAACAATAAGCACCACCCTTGAAAGATTTTGGGCAGTGCTTATTATTGACATTTGCCTTTCAGCTTATGCTATGTCTCAGCCCTTCTGCTTTTCGATAAAGCTGTCAACGCGGTCGATGACCTGCGGTACGAGGTCGATTATGCGGTCAACAGTGTTGCTGGCAGGAGGAGTGACGTTTATCATGCGGATGTTGCCCTCTTTGATGACGAGGAAGCCCATCGGCTCGATCTTAACGCCGGTCGCATTGCCGCCGCCGTAGGGTCTGCTGCCGTCGGCCTTCTTGGAGCCAAGCTCCACTCCGCCGCCGCCGAAGCCTACGCTGATTTTGGAGATGGGAACCAGAGTGATCCCGTCGGGGGTATAGATCGGGTCGCCGACGACCGTGTCCACCTTGAGAATGTTCTTCACGCTCTCCATTGTGTTCTGCATGAGTTCGCCGATAGGGTTGTTATCCATTTTCGTTCATCCTTTCCTCTGCCTGTCTATTTTCTTCTATCTGTTTTATTTTTTCGCCGTTTGTATCTGCCGCGCCGGCACGCTTTTCCCGCGCAAGCCTGCGTTTGTTTTTAATAATTATACCCAGTGCGCCGAAGGCTATAATAAACAGCCCCTCGAATATCTGGCCAATGCGCATCGTCACCGCGATAACGAAATCGACGCTCATACTGTCCGCCGTGAAGTCCACATCCGTGCGGACATCGGCGTCGCGCACCTTGAATTTCTTCCGGCATAGCGGAGCGAGCGACGACAGTGCGCCGTTGACATAGCCGTAGATAAGCGCGGTATCGTACGGGTCGTCTCCCGCCGCGGTATAGTGCAGCATGAAGCGGTCGACCCTTATGGTGAGGATATGCCCCACGCCGTGCAGCGCCTTTTTTGCCAGTGCAAGCAGCTCGTCACGCGAGAAGTTCAGATTCAGCCGCTTTTTCGGTTTTTCCTCTTTCGGCTGCGTCTCCGCGGGCGGCGGAGCCTCTTCCTTGGGCTTCTCTTTTTTGTGCCTGTTTTTCAGCTTTTCAAGCAGCGGACTGTTCGGATAGACCTCGATAAGCTTGCCGCAGACCTTCGCCGAGGCTTTGAGGTTTCCGCCGATATACTCGGCGTCTATCCCGACCCGCACCAGCGACACAAGCAGGATGAGCAGGATGACCAGCCCTATCACGGACAGCACCGCTATGCCGAGTATCTTCAGTATCACGCCTAAAATATGGAGAACTGCCAACTACATCACTCCTTGGTTTCCGACTCCGTTATCTCGCTGATGGTCATCTGATCCCGATTCTGTGCGTTCTGTATCTCGTCTATCGCCTGCTGAAGCTTCTCGATGCCCTCACTGCTGCTCATATCCGGCAGCGGCGGCAGCTCGTCAAGCCTGGTAATTCCCATTGTGCGCAGGAAAACGTCCGTTGTTCTGAAGAGCGAGGGTCTGCCCGGCACGTCGAGCCTGCCGCAGACCTCGATAAGTCCGCGCTCCGTCAGCGCGCTGACCGTATATGAGCTGTCAACGCCGCGCACCTGATCCACATACGCCCTCGTGACGGGCTGGAAATAGGCGACGACCGCAAGCGTCTCCAGCGCAGGCTGGGACAGCATCGGCGGCTTGCGCTGCTCCAGAGCCTTTGTGATGAACGCGGCGTACTCCGGCGCGGAACACATCTGGAGCTTATCCTCCAGCCGCAGTATTCTCACGCCGCGCTGCTCGCGCTCGTATTTTTCCGCAAGCTCGGCGGCGCAGAGACTTATCTCTTTTTCGTCCGCTCCGAGCACCAGCGAAAGGCGCGCGACCGGCACGCTCTCCCCCGCCGCAAAAAGTATGGCCTCTATGGCCGCTGAAATATCCATAAATTCACTCAACTATCTTTTCGATTATCTCGTCCACGTCGCCGCCCGTGAAGCTCAGGGAGTAGCCCTCGTCCGCGCGGTCAATGTGGATGCTGCCCATGCTGCAAAGCTCCAGCACGGAGATGAAAGTCGCAACGACCTCGCTGCGGCTGCGGCAGGTGGAATACAGCTCCGTCAGATACACGCTGCCTCTGCGCAACAGATCGATTATCTGGCGGCTCTTGTCGCGCACGCTGTAAACTATACGCTTCGGCACCGCCTGCGTCAGCTCCTCCGGCTCCGCCATGCGGCCGCCGCGGGAGTATATGTTTGAAAGCGCCTTCAGCAGGTCGACCGGCTCATGCCGGTATTCGTATTCCTTAGAGGTCTTCGGCAGCGGCTCCGGCAGCTTGGAAAAGTACAGCAGGCCGAGCTCCGACGCCTCCTTGAGCTGCGGGATCACCTGCTTTACTGCGCTCAGAGTGTCCCTGCTCTTGAGCTGCTCCAGCGAGGCGATGAGAACTTCGAGCTCGGATACCTCTTCCTCCTGCGTGAGCAGCGTTTTCGTCTTGATATACAAAAGGTGCGACGCCATCTGCACGAACTCGCTGGCGATCTCAAGGTCGAGCTTCTGCATCTGGTCAAGATATTCGAGATACTGGTCGAGTATCTCGGAGATTTTGATGTCGCGTATCTCGATCTTATTTTTTGACAGCAGCATTAGGATAAGGCTCAGCGGCCCCTCGAAGTCCTGAAGCTCGTTTTTTTCGCGTACGACGCCCTCAAGATAAAAGCTTGGATTTTCCATTTATCGACCCACTTATCAGGAATAAAACAGATTATAGATAATATCGCAGCCGGCCTGCGCGATCGGGATGAGCGCGTTATACAGCCACTCGACCGCAGTATCCAGCGGCTTGCCGAGGACGCCGGTAGCGACAAGGAGGATCATAATTATTGTGCCGTAGCGCTCATAGCGCATGAGCTTATAATACTTTTCGTCGCTCATCAGCGAAAACAGAACCTTCGAGCCATCCAGCGGCGGAACGGGAATGAAGTTGAACACGGCGAGGCCGAGGCTTATATACGCCGTTATCATTATCATCTGCAGGATGTACTGCCCTGCGGCGCTGAGCTGGAGCGGGATATACAAAAGCCCGTATATAAACAGGAAAACTATCGTTATCAGGATATTGCTGACAGGGCCTGCGAGCGCAGTTATGGTCATGCCGCGCTTCGGGTCTTTGAATTTATACATATTCACCGGCACGGGCTTTGCCCAGCCGAAGTGGAACACGACCATCATTATAAGACCCATGATGTCAAGGTGCTTTATGGGGTTGAGCGTCAGGCGTCCGGCGTTCTTTGCCGTATCGTCGCCCAACTTATAGGCCACGAAGCCGTGGCTCAGTTCATGGAGCGTGATGCAGACGAGCGCGGGTATGACGCTGAGAAGTATATTGAGCAGGTATGTGAAATCAAAGCCGTCCCAAATGGATTTAAGTGCGTTAATCTTGTCCACCTCCGGTTTTCTCTTTATTTTAACAAAAATATATGCAAATGACAAGTAGAGGACGGAAATATTTCAGGCTTAAGAAATATTTCCGTCCTCACGAGCGCAAATTATAAAACTTTCATTATCTCCGCCAGCAGGAGCTCTCTTCCCTGCCCCTTTTCGGCAGAGAACGGGATGAGCGGCACCTCGTCAGGCAACGTCAGCGTCTCACGGATGAGCGCCATGTTCGGCTCTATCTCGCTTTTTTTCAGCTTGTCGAGCTTGTTTGCGACGACGACCATCGGGCATCCGGAGCTTTTGAACCATTCAGCCATCGTCACGTCGTCCGCCGTCGGCTTATGGCGCGCATCGACTATCATGACGCCGAGATCCATAAGGTCAGGCTCCGCAAAAAAGCTCTCCATCAGCTTGCCCCAGCGCTCCTTCTCACTCTGCGAGACTTTGGCGTAGCCGTAGCCGGGCAGATCGACAAAGTACAGCTTGCCGTCAATGAAAAAGTAATTAACGTGTATCGTCTTTCCGGGCTGCGCGCCGACGCGGGCAAAGTTCTTGCGGTTGAGCATCCGGTTTATGACCGACGACTTGCCGACGTTCGACTTTCCCGCAAACGCTATCGCCGGTATCGACGAGCGGATGAACTGCTGGGTGGAGGCGGCGGATTTTATGAACTCCGCCTTGTTTACGTTAAGTCCCGCCATGTGTCACCTACTGTCTGACAGCGCTGCCGGCGCCGACGCCGACAAGCTGCGGCGGGCAGAACGCGCTGTTCTCCGCACCGCGTATGAGCGCGACGTCCAGAACCTTATCGACGTGATCCGTCGGGACAAACTCGAGCGCACGGCGCACTGTCTGGTCAATGTTCTCAAGATCCGCTTCGTTGTCGGCAGGGATGATAACGGTCTTGACTCCTGCGCGCATGGCCGCCATCGTCTTTTCGCGCAGGCCGCCTATCGGAAGCACTCTGCCGCGCAGCGTTATCTCGCCCGTCATCGCAACGTCATGGCGCACCGGCGCGCCGGTCAGCGCGGAGATGAGCGCAATGGTCACGGTGATGCCGGCGGACGGTCCGTCCTTGGGAACGGCGCCCTCCGGAAAGTGGATATGTATATCCTTGGTCTTATAAAAATCATGCTCTATGCCGAGCACACCTGCGCGGCTCCTGATATAGGTCATCGCGGCGCGGGCGGATTCTTTCATCACGTCTCCGAGGTTGCCGGTAAGCTCCAGTCTGCCGCTGCCGTCAACCACTGCGACCTCAACGTCCAGCACCTCGCCGCCGACGGATGTATACGCAAGACCGCGCACGAGACCGACCTCGTCGCGCACGCGCAGGTGCTCTGGCTTGAACTTTGCAGGCCCCATCAGCGGTTCCAGCCCACCGGCCTTGACGCTGACGCCCTTGCACTTTTCCTCGGCAATATCGCAGGCAGCGCGGCGGCAGAGCCGTGCTATCTCGCGTTCAAGCGTACGTACGCCGGATTCGCGCGTATACGACCGGATGATCTCACGCAGCGCTTCGTCGCTGACGCGGAGCTGGTTTGCGCGCAGCCCGTGCTTCTTGCGCTGCTTCGGCAGAAGGTGGCGCTTCGCTATCTGAAGCTTCTCCTCATCGGTGTAGCTTGCAAGCTGTATGATCTCCATACGGTCGAGCAGCGCTCTGGGTATGGTGTCAAGCGTGTTCGCGGTGGTGATGAAGAACACCTCGGACAGGTCGAAGGGTATCTCAAGGAAATTATCCCGAAATGTGGAGTTCTGCTCGCCGTCGAGCGCTTCGAGCAGCGCCGCCGACGGGTCGCCCCGATAGTCGGAGCCAAGCTTGTCTATTTCGTCAAGCACCATGAGCGGGTTGCAGCTCTTGGCCTGAATGATGCCGTTTATGATGCGGCCGGGCATGGAGCCTATGTAGGTCTTGCGGTGGCCGCGTATCTCGGCCTCGTCATGCACACCGCCGAGAGATACGCGCACGAGCTTGCGGTTCACCGCCTTGGCGATGCTCATGGCGATGCTGGTCTTGCCGGTGCCCGGAGGGCCGACAAGGCAGATAAGGCCACCCTTGATATTCGGGCTGAGCTTCTTGACGGCAAGGTATTCTATGACGCGATCCTTGACCTTCTCAAGGCCGAAGTGCTCATCGTCGAGGAGCTTTCTGGCTTTTTCAAGGTCGATGGTCTCCGTGGTCTTCTTGCCCCACGGCAGCTCAAGGCAGGTATCGAGATAGCCGCGCAGGACTGCCGCCTCGGACGAGCCGAAGGGCTGCTTCATCAGGCGCGACAGCTCCTTATTGAGCTTCTCCTTGATCTCGTCGGGCGCGGCAAGCGCGCTGATTTTCCGGCGGTATTCGCCGATATCGTCCGTCTGCCCGTCCTCGCCGAGCTCCGCCTGAATTATCTTCATCTCCTCGCGGAGATAGTACTCGCGCTGGTTCTGGTTCATCTGCTCCTGCGTTGCGTCGGCCAGTTCCCTCTCAAGCTGGAGAATGTTCAGCTCGCGGCGCAGGATCTTGCCGAGCCGGACGAGCCGTCTGCTGGGGTACAGCTCTTCGAGCAGGCTCTGCTTTTCGTCATAATTCAGGTTCACATTGTGCGCTATGTGATTTGCGACGCCGCCCGGCTCGTTGACCGAGAGCACACTTATGAGCTGTTCGGTCATGGCTTCGGGATTCTCGGACAGATAGTCGTGATACATCGAGAAGCAGCTGCGGACAAGCGCAACAATGCGACCCTCGCTGACGCGCTCCTCCTTGTCGGGCAGAGGCGTCACATCGGCGGTATACGCCCTGCCGGTCAGTACCATATGCTCCGCCCGCGCACGATAAAGCCCCTCCACCGTCACGCGGCGGATGCTGCTCTGCGGCTGGCGGATCTGCTGCTTTACGCGGCAGACGACGCCGACGGAATACATATCTTTTTCTTCCGGAACGTCTACCGCGACATTTTTCTGCGCCACGAGAAAAATATCTCTGTTCCCGATCACGGACATTTCCAGCGCGCGGAGCGAAGGCTCACGCTCGACGTCAAAGGTAAGGATCACGTCGGGGAACATGGTAAGCCCGCGCAGGGCTATCATCGGCAATTTTTCGGTTCTGGTGTATGTTTCGCTCATAGTTTCTCCTTTCCGGAGTGGGTAAAAATCAGTGGGCAGCGTGAATTATCTCTGGCGCGGTGCCGTTTTTCACGCAGTCCGCGGTTATAACGACCTTGCTCACCGTACTGTCGGACGGGACGGTGTACATCACATCCGTCATGACGCCCTCCATGACGCTGCGCAGGCCGCGTGCGCCTATCTTCATCTCTATGGCCTTATCCGCCACGGCCTCAAGCGCGCCGGGGGCAAACTCCAGCTCGACGCCGTCGTAGTCCATCAGCGCCTTGTACTGCTTTGCCATGGAGTTTTTCGGCTCGGTCAGGATGCGGACGAGGTCGTCCCGCTTCAGGGAATCCAGCGACGCTACGACAGGCAGACGACCTATAAGCTCCGGTATGATGCCGAACTTCAGCAGATCGTGCTGCTGCACCTGGCCGAGAAGCTCGCCGACGTCACGGTCGCGCCCGCTCTGGATATCCGCGCCGAAGCCCATCGACATCTTATCGGTGCGCTTCTCGATTATCTTGTCAAGCCCGTCAAACGCGCCGCCGCAGATAAAGAGGATATTCGTCGTATCGACATGGATGAATTCCTGATGCGGGTGCTTGCGTCCGCCCTGCGGCGGGACATTCGCTATCGTTCCCTCGAGGAGCTTGAGCAGCGCCTGCTGCACGCCCTCGCCGGAGACGTCGCGCGTAATTGAGGTATTCTCGCTCTTGCGGGCGATCTTGTCTATCTCGTCGATATAAATTATGCCGCGCTGTGCGCGCTCGACGTTGAAATCCGCCGCCTGCAGAAGCTTGAGGATGACGTTCTCAACGTCCTCGCCGACGTAGCCCGCCTCGGTGAGCGTGGTAGCGTCCGCGATGGCAAACGGCACATCCAGCATCTTGGCCATGGTCTGGGCAAAGAGCGTTTTGCCGCTGCCGGTGGGGCCGATGAGCAGGATATTGCTCTTCTGAAGCTCCACATCGTCCTTGCCGCCGTGCAGAATACGCTTATAGTGATTATAAACGGCGACGCTCAAAACCTTTTTCGCGCGGTTCTGGCCAATAACATATTCATCAAGCCCCGCCTTTATCTGCATGGGCTTGGGCAGCTTTTCGAACACGAGCGGGAGGCCGTCAAAGCCCTCCACGGGCGTGTCGGTCATCGGGTCGTCATCGACGATCTGCATGCACATACGCACGCAGTCATCGCAGATATAGCTACCGTTGCCCGCGATAAGACGGTTTACCAGCGACTGCGGCTTGCCGCAAAACGAGCATCTTATGCTTCTTCTGTCTTCATTCTTTGCCATATTCTTCTCCGTTCCGCCGATAATGGCGTTGATACGCTGATATATAGATTGGGGGAACCTGCGTCCCCCCAATCCGTGTTGCAAATATCAGCGCTTGTAAATGACCTTGTCAATAATGCCGTAGGTCTGGGCTTCCTCGGCGGTCATAAAGTGGTCGCGCTCGCAGTCGCGCTCAATGGTCTCGATGTCCTTGCCGGTGTTCTCGGCGAGGATGGAGTTGAGACGCTTCTTGATCTTCAGAATCTGCTCAGCCTGTATCTGGATATCGGTGCACTGACCCTGGCTGCCGCCGGAGGGCTGGTGGATCATGATCTCGGCATTGGGCAGGGCGATGCGCTTTCCCTTCGCGCCGGACGAGAGCAGGAACGCACCCATCGAAGCCGCCATGCCGATGCAGATGGTGGAAACATCAGGCTTGATGTACTGCATCGTGTCATATATGGCGAGGCCGGAGGTAACGCTGCCGCCGGGGCTGTTTATATAGAACTGGATGTCCTTATCGGGATCCTGCGCTTCAAGATACAGAAGCTGCGCAACGATCAGGCTCGCGGTGGTGTCGTTGACTTCTTCGGAAAGCATGATGATGCGGTCGTTGAGAAGTCTTGAAAAGATATCGTACGAGCGCTCGCCGCGGCTGGTCTGCTCGACTACATATGGAACTAAACTCATTGTATTTGACTCTCCTTTAAAATATCAGTATCCAAGAGAGCATATCCTTAACCCGGAATAATTATTCAGCCTCTTTTTCGGTCTCTTCGGCCTTCTCCTCTGCCTTCTCCTCGGGAGCGGCTTCGGTGATGATGGCGGTGTCGAAGATGATGTTGGAGGCCATCTCCTTCTTCTGCTCCTCGGCGATGAAGTCAACGCCGAAGTACTGCTTGAGCTCCTCAGCCTTTGCGCCGAGCTTCTCAGCGGTCTTTGCGATATACTCTTCGGTCTCTTCCTCGGTGGGAGCGAAGCCCTCTGCAGCGACGATCGCCTCAAGCAGAAGGTCGTTCTTTACCTGAGCCTCTGCTGCGGGCATGATGGAGGTCTTCATGGCTTCCTCGTTCAGACCCAGCATCTCGCAGAGCTTGTCCATGGGGATGGAGTTATCGGTCACGCCGAAGTTTCTTGCGTAGTTGCTGATGATCTCCTCGGCCTTCTCCTTGACCATGACCTCGGGAACCGCAACGGTCATGTTCTCGATGGCCTTGTGCATGAGGTCTGCGCGGACCTCGCCGTCGCGCTGCTCGGTCTTGCGCTTCTCAAGGTCTGCCTTGACGTCGGCCTTGTACTCGTCGAGAGTGTCGAAGCCGTTGTCCTTTGCAAACTCGTCGTCCAGTTCAGGCAGCTCGTTGACGGAGAGGTTGTTAAGCTTGATCTTGAACACAACGGCCTTGCCGGCGAGCTCGGGAGCGTAGTTCTCGGGGAAGGTGATGTCGATGTCCTTCTCGTCGCCGATGTTCATGCCGACAATCTGTTCCTCGAAGCCGGGGACGAAGGAGCCGGAGCCAAGCTCAAGGTCATATGCCTCGGCCTTGCCGCCGTCGAAACGCTCGCCGTTGAGATAACCGTCGAAGTCGATGTTGGCGACGTCGCCCATCTGAGCCTCGCGCTCAACGTCTACCTTGCGGGAGTTGCGCTTGCGGGCAGCTTCGAGCTCGTAGCCGATCTCGTCCTCGTCTACCTCTGCGGGGTAGCGCTCGGCGCTCAGGCCCTTGTACTGGCCGAGAGTGACCTCGGGGTAGAGGGTGACGGAGAAGGTGTAAGCGACGGTCTTGTCATCGGTGACGTTGACGTCAACGATGGAGGGGGCGCCGACGAACTTGACGTCGTTCTCGGTCACGCCCTGCTCGAAAGCCTTGGGAGCCAGCTCGTCCATAGCGTCCTGATAGAACACCTCTGCGCCGTACATGCCTTCGACGACTGCGCGGGGAGCCTTGCCCTTGCGGAAACCGGGGATATTTATGCTGTGCTTATTCTTCAGATATGCGGCGTTGACGGCAGCTTCAAACTCGGCTGCGTCGGACTCGACCTGAAAAGTAAGGGTGTTATCTTCTTTTTTCTCTACGTTCTTGACAATCATTTAGATTTCCTCCTCTATATGTGCATAACACAAGCTTTAACATGATATCAGATGTTGCCTGTAAAATCAATGACAAATTATTAAATTTCCGTTCGATTTTCCCATTATTGAGCGAGCGCCGTGTTCACCGGCGGGTTTCGACCCGCATTTATTGAAAAGCTGGCGGCAATGTGCTATAATGCAGCCCAGCGACTACTAAGGAGACACCCATGAAACCAAAGTCAGGCAAAGCGCGGCGCGCGCTTTTCATTCTTTTTATAATATACTGCGCGGCGATGCTGCTGCTTCTGTTTGCCCGCAGCAGCCGCTACGTCGGCGGCGGCTACATCGAGCAGCTTAAAATGAACCTGAACCTCGTCCCGCTCGATACGATGCGCCGCTTCGTATACGTGATAAAGCACAACCCGAACCCGCACATGCTGCGGTATGCGCATCTGAATCTCGGCGGCAATGTAGCCGCGTTCATCCCATTCGGCTTTTTCCTGCCATGTCTTTTTGACAGGCAGCGCAGATTCCGGCGCTTTTTCCTCACCGACGCCGCGGTCATCGTCTGCATAGAGTTGCTCCAGCTCGTCACGCTGCGCGGCAGCTGCGATATTGACGATCTGATACTGAATCTCATCGGCTCCGCGCTCGGATACGCGGTGTGGAAGCTTTTCGATACGCGCAAAAGCAAGAAGTCCTGATAAAATCAGGACTTCTTTTCATTCTATTATCTTTACCGGCGTGAAATCCACCCAGTCTGCGGAGACGAGCTTATATTCAGTCCCGCCGCGCCAGCCGTTGAAGGCAGCGGCGCAGCCCTTGCCGTGGATATGCCCATAGCAGCACAGCCTGACCTCGTGCTCCTTGAGCAGGCGCAGGATCTCTGGGCACTCATATTTCTGAAAAATCGGCGGATAATGCAGAAAGACGAGCTTTTTCTCCGTCGGCGCGGCCTTCAGCGACGCTTCGAGCCGCCCGACCTCGCGGAGCATTATTTTTTTATCGTGCTCCCCGCCTTTCTCCTCTTCGTAGAACCAGCCGCGCGTGCCGCAGAGGCTGTATTCGCCGTACTGAAAGGCGTTGTTATACAGTATCTCGATGCTCGTGATGCCGCATTCGGCGAAGAATTTTTTCGCCTTTGCCGCCGTTGACCACCAATAATCGTGATTTCCTTTTAGAATTATCTTTTTGCCGGGCAGCGCGTCGATAAACAGAAAGTCCTCGCGGCACTGCTCTATGCCCATGCCCCAGCTTATATCGCCGCAGATGACGCAGACGTCGTCCGCCGTCAGCTTTGAAAAGCCCTCACGGAGCTTTTCGGCGTGATTTTCCCATTTCGGGCCGAAGATATCCATCGGCTTCGACGCGCCGAGGGACAAATGCGTATCCCCTATTGCGTATAATGACATATTTTCAAAAATTCCGCTCTGTATTATTTGCCGCGCCTCCGCAGATAATATATTCGGCTGAAGCCAAATATTTTTATCGGAGGCACAATATGAACGATAAGACCCGTAACGACGTCATTCCCGGCGTCGGCTGTGACGTGACCAACTGCAAGTACAACACCATCGACTGCCGCTGCTCCGCAAGCAAGATCAGCGTCCAGAACGAGAAAGCCAACACCAAGGGCGAGACCTACTGCTCCACCTTCTGTCCCCGCGGCTGCTGCTGATTTTTTAATGCGGCTTAGATAGGAGGAAGGTTTCGGTTCGGGCATCGTTATAGACTGCGTTGCTAGGATCAACCGAGTGTCGCATGTAGTGCGATGCAAGAATCAGCCGAGGATCGCAGGCAGTGCGGTGCAAGAATCGGCCGAGTATCGCAGGCAGTGCGATGCAAGAGCCTGCCGAGTACCACAGGCAGTGCGGTGCGAGAATCGGCCGAGTATCGCAGGCAGTGCGGCGCACGGCTTGAGAAAGTATCGTTCCGTCCAATAAGAAAGAAATTGCGGAATTGGCTCTGCGCCGGTTTCGCAATTTTTTAATCGCATCGAAAGGCGTCCGCTATATGCTCGATGCTTATCTGCCCCGACTCGCCGTCTGGCGCGTATATCTCTACTACGTCAAACCGCGGCTGAAGCTCATAGCCCGTCTCGCCGAGCCACAGCTCCGCCGTCATAATTATCCGCTGCTGCTTGGCGCGCGTCACGAATTCCCGTGCCTCGGCAAAGGCCGCGCTTTTGCGCAGCTTCACCTCCACGAACGCTACATATTTTCCGCGCGAGGCGATGACGTCTATCTCCCCGCCGCGGCAGCTGTAATTCCGCGCCAGAATTTTATAACCCCTGCGGCGAAGATACTGCGCGGCGCGCTCCTCGCCCCAGCTTCCAAGCTCGCGGCCTGCCATCAGTGCATCTTCCGCAGGAAGCTCATGCGGTGTATCGGTGTGGCGCCCAGCTCGCGGATGGCGGCGTAATGCTGCTTCGTGCCGTAGCCCTTATGCACGGCAAAGCCGTATCCGGGATAGAGCCTGTCCATCTCCCGCATCACGCGGTCACGGCTGACCTTCGCCAGTATCGACGCGGCGGCGATATCGGCGCACTTTCCGTCCCCGCCGACAACGCTCCTGCACGGGAAGTCAATCCCGCGGGTCTGATTGCCGTCGATCAGCGCAAGCTCCGGTGCTGTACCGAGGCCGGATATAGCGCGGTTCATGGCCAGAAAGGTCGCTTTCAGGATGTTCAGCTTCTCGATCTCCTCGACCGATGCGAACGCGATGCTGTATTCAAGCGCCTTGTCGCATATCTCGTCGAACAGCGCCTCACGGCGCTTCTCGCTGAGCTTCTTTGAGTCGTTCAATCCTTCTATTATCGCTCCGCGCGGCAGGACGACCGCCGCGGCGCACACCGGCCCCGCAAGCGGGCCGCGTCCGGCCTCGTCTACTCCGCATATGCTGCGGACGCCGCCGTCATATATCTCGTTTTCAAGCGCCCAGAGTTCAAGCATCAGGCGGAGCCTCCAATGTCAGACGGCCAAGCTTGCCGTCATGGTATTCGCCGAGCAGCGTGTTCGCCATGCGCTCTATATCATACTCCCCGCGCGAGACGAGAAAGCCGCGCTTCTTCGCCGCCTGCTCCAGCAGCTCAAAGCCGTTCATATCCGGATCGGGCACGAACTTATAGCGCTCCTCTATCGCCTTCGGGTACAGCTCGCGCAGGCGCAGCATGAAGTTTGCGCCGAGCGTCTCTTTATCCAGCACGTCCGCCTTTATCGCGTTCGTGATGGCCAGCATCTCGCCGACCTCCTGGCTGTCAAACTTCGGCCAGAGTATGCCCGGAGTGTCCAGCAGGTCCAGCCCCTGATCGATATTTATCCACTGCTTGCCGCGCGTGACGCCGGGCTTGTCCCCCGCTATCGCCGCCTTGCGGCCGGCAACCCTGTTGATAAAGGTCGATTTCCCGACGTTCGGAATGCCGAGGATCATCACGCGCAGTGGGCGGCCGACCTGCCCCTTGGCTTCATACGCCGCGAGCTTGTCCTTCAGCAGCCGTCTCACCGCGGGCGCAAAGCTTCCAACGCCCTTGCCGCTTTTCGCGTCGGTCTCCAGGATCGCAAGTCCGCGCGATTCAAAATACTTTCTCCAGCGCGCGGTCATCTGCGGGTCTGCAAGATCAACGCGGTTGAGTATAACAAGGCGCGGCTTATCACCCGCCAGCCGGTCTATATCCGGATTGCGGCTCGAATACGGGATGCGCGCGTCCAGTATCTCGCACACCGCGTCCACCATGCTGAGGTTCTCCTCTATCATGCGCTGCGCCTTGGTCATGTGGCCGGGGAACCACTGGATATTCATTTTTTCAAAGCCGTTGTTCTGCGTCATTTGGCAACTCCAAACTCGCTCAGCGGGTAGATGACCATATACACCTTGCCGATTATGAGCCGCTCGTCAACCATGCCGATGCGCTTGTCGCGGCTGTCGGTGGAGGCGTTGCGGTTATCGCCCATGACGAACACGCAGCCCTCGGGCACGGTCTGCGGGCCGATGAAGTCGAGCTTCTTCTGCGTCGCTTCGTTTATATACGCCTCTTCGATGACCTCGCCGTCCACATATACAAGGCCGTTTGCGAAGTCAATATTGACCTCCTGCCCCTCGACCGCGATCACGCGCTTGACCAGCGCCTTGTCGGGATCGTACTCGTCCTTCTTGAAAACGACGATGTCGCCCTGCTTCGGCTTATAGAACAGATCGGACACCAGCATCTTGTCGCCGTTCTGAAGCGTCGGCAACATGGATGTACCGCGCACATCGACGACGCGGATCACGAACACAAACAGCAGCACGCAGATTATCAGCGCGCTGATAAGGCACTGTATCCAGTCGTATGTATCCTTACGTGTGTCGGTAACGGCCTCCGGCACGTCTTTTCTTTTATTTTTGCTTCTCATAGCTAGTCTCCTTTGCAGGGATTATCAACAATTATTATACACTATTTTCCCCGATATGTAAACGCTTATTGAAAAATGCGTCATAAGATGATAAAATATGTTTGCAAATAAAACATGTTGCGGAGGAATCTGGCATGCCTAAATTAAGTATAATCGTCCCGGTATACAATGTTGAGAAATACCTTCCAAAGTGTATAGAGTCGCTCATCGGGCAAAGCAAAGACTATGAGATAATTATCGTGAACGATGGCTCGACAGACAATTCTGCCGCCGTTCTTGCCGAATACGCCGCACGCTACCCCGCTCTTATCCGCGTTATCACAACACCGAACGGTGGGGTCGGGCAAGCGCGTAATGTCGGCATAGAAGCAGCAAAGGGCGATTATTTTCTCTTCGTCGACAGCGATGATTATCTTATGCCCGGCGCGGTCGATACGCTTGTCGACATGTGCGACGGAAGTTTTAATCTATGCTTTTTCGACGCAGTATCGGTCAACGAGCGTGGAGATGTTCTCCGCCGGATACCGGGCGTTTCGCGCCCCGACGGCGATATATTCTCGTTCGAAGAATATCCGGAGCTTCTGTTTGAGCTGCCCGCACCCTGGAACAAATTATATCGCCGTGAGCTGTTCATTGACACGGGTATACGTTATCCCGGCTGGGTATGGTTCGAGGATCTACGCACAACAGTCAAACTGTGCCCGCACGCCGAAAAGATCAAATACGTTGCCGTTACCTGCTATAATTACCTCCAGCGCTACAATTCAATAACAAACGCCAGCAAGGCCGCCCGAAACATTGAGATAATCGAAGCGTTCGAGGATATTGAGAGCTATTATCGTGAAAGAGGCTGGTACGACAAATACCGCGAACAGCTCGAATTTCTGGCGCTCAAGCACATTCTTCTCGCCTCGTCGCTGCGCGTCGTGACTGCGGACTGCAACGACGAGCTGCTTGACAGGCTGCTCGATTCGTTCACCGCCGCCTATCCCGACTACGCGAACAACAAATATATGCCCACTCTCAGCCGCAGGGAGCGGCTGATATACCGCCTGCTCATCACGAAGCGCCGCCGCCTGCTGCGCGCACTGTTCATGATAAACAACGCCGTCCGCGGAAAATACGCGTGAAAGTAAAATTCGGTTGGAATGTTGAAACGATCTGGCCGTACTGCATTTTGCATAGAAAAAGACGTCTGATCGTAAAGATCAGACGTCTTTTCTGCGTATTTATGCCGAATCGGATTACTTCTTTATTGCCTCGGCGGTAGCGACGGCGACTGCGACGGTCGCGCCGACCATGGGGTTGTTGCCCATGCCGAGGAAGCCCATCATCTCCACGTGTGCAGGAACGGAGCTGGAGCCCGCGAACTGCGCGTCGGAGTGCATACGGCCCATGGTATCGGTCATGCCGTAGGAGGCGGGGCCGGCTGCCATGTTGTCCGGATGCAGGGTACGGCCGGTGCCGCCGCCGGACGCCACGGAGAAGTACTTCTTGCCCTGCTCGATGCATTCCTTCTTGTAGGTGCCTGCAACAGGATGCTGGAAGCGGGTGGGGTTGGTGGAGTTGCCGGTGATGGAGACATCGACGCCCTCGAAGTGCATGATTGCAACGCCCTCGCGGACATCGTCGCAGCCGTAGCAGCGGACGTTGGCGCGCTCGCCCTCGGAGTAGCGGATCTCGCGGACAATCTTCAGCTCGCCGGTGTAGTAGTCAAACTGGGTCTGGACATAGGTGAAGCCGTTGATACGGGAAATGATCTGGGCTGCGTCCTTGCCGAGGCCGTTGAGGATAACGCGCAGCGGCTCCTTGCGAGCCTTGTTGGCGTTGCGGACGATGCCGATAGCGCCCTCTGCGGCGGCGAAGGATTCGTGGCCGGCGAGGAATGCGAAGCACTTGGTATCATCGCTCAGCAGCATTGCGCCGAGGTTGCCGTGGCCAAGACCGACCTTGCGGTCGTCCGCGACGGAACCGTCGAGGCAGAAGCTCTGGAGGCCGACGCCGATCATCTTTGCGGCTTCGGCAGCATTCTTGACGCCGGACTTCATTGCGATGGCAGCGCCTACGCAGTATGCCCAGCGGACGTTCTCAAAGCAGATGGGCTGGATGCCCGCCGCTATCTCATAGGGGTCAAAGCCCTTGGCCTTGCACATCTCTCTGCACTCTTCGACAGAGCCGATGCCGTACTGAGCGAGGACGCCGTTTATCTTGTCTATTCTTCTCTCGTAATTTTCAAACAGAGCCATTAAATTGTCCTCCTTCTCTTATTCCTGACGCGGGTCTATGTACTTGGCGGCGGAGTCAAACTGGCCGTAGTGACCCTTTGCCTTTTCAAGAGCCTCATTTGCGTCGATGCCCTTCTTGATGAAGTCCATCATCTTGCCGAGGGAGACAAACTCGTAGCCGATTATCTCGCCGTCTGCGTTGAGTGCGATGCGGGTGACATAGCCCTCGGTGAGCTCGAGGTAGCGGGGACCCTTCTCCTTGGTGGCAAACATGGTGCCGACCTGGGAGCGCAGACCCTTGCCGAGATCCTCCATGGAGGCACCGACTGCAAGGCCGTCCTCGGAGAAGGCGGACTGGCTGCGGCCGTAGACGATCTGGAGGAACAGCTCGCGCATTGCGGTGTTGATAGCGTCGCAGACGAGGTCGGTGTTCAGAGCCTCAAGAATGGTCTTGCCGATGAGTATCTCGGAGGCCATTGCTGCGGAGTGGGTCATGCCGGAGCAGCCGATAGTCTCGACCAGTGCTTCCTCGATGATGCCGTTTTTGATGTTGAGGGTCAGCTTGCAGGCGCCCTGCTGAGGTGCGCACCAGCCGATACCGTGGGTGAAGCCGGAAATGTCGGAAATTTCTTTTGCCTGAACCCACTTGCCCTCTTCGGGAATGGGTGCGGGGCCATGGTATGCGCCCTTTGCGACCGGACACATATGCTGTACTTCGGTGGTATAGATCATAGCGATCTCCCTTCTATCTGAAATAAATTTGGAAACTATATTTCAACCGCCGGACTGCCGGAGCCGTCCGGCGGTCGATCGTAAAATTATTTTATCAGGCACTCGCCGGTCATTTCCGCAGGCTGCGGCAGACCCATGATGCGCAGGATCGTCGGCGCGATGTCGGCAAGCTTGCCGCCGTCCTTCAGCTCCACGCCCTTTTCGCACACGGCGAAAGGCACGGGGTTGGTGGTGTGGGCGGTGTTGACCTTGCCGGTCTCGTCGAACATGCAGTCGGCATTGCCGTGGTCGGCGGTAACGACGAGCACGACGTCATCATGCTTTGCAACCTCGGCGACTATGCGTCCCATGCAGGCGTCCACGGTCTCGACCGCCTTGACGGCGGCGGCCATAACGCCGGTGTGGCCGACCATGTCGCAGTTGGCGAAGTTCGTGACGATAAGGTCGTACTTCTCGGAAGCGATGGCTTCGACGCACTTGTCGGCGACCTTTTCGGCGCTCATCTGCGGGATGAGGTCATAGGTCGGGAACTCCTTCGGAGACGGGACAAGGCAGCGATCCTCGCCCTCGCACTGCTTCTCAACGCCGCCGTTGAAGAAGAAGGTGACGTGAGCATACTTCTCAGTCTCGGCGAGGCGGAACTGCTTCAGGCCGTGCGCGCTGACATAGTCGCCGAGCGTGTTCTCGATGACTTCAGGCGGGTACGCAATCGGCAGAGGCAGAGTCTCGTCGTACTGCGCGGTGCAGACGTAGCTGAGGGGGCAAACGGTCTTCTTGCGGGCGAAGCCGTCGAAATCAGGCAGGTTCAGCGCCCAGGTCATCTCGCGTGCGCGGTCGGGGCGGAAGTTCATGAATATCACGCTGTCGCCCTGATTGATAACGCCCTCCGGGCAGACGACGACAGGCTCGACGAACTCGTCGGTCTTGTCCTCGGCATAGCTCTGCTCGACGGCGTGGACGGCATCGTCATCTCTGACGCCTTCGCCGCAAACGATGGCGTTATAGCCCTTCTCTACGCGGTCCCAGCGCTTGTCACGATCCATGCCCCAGAAGCGTCCCTGAAGAGTGGCGATCTTGGCGTTGCCGAGCTCATCGCACTTTTCCTGAAGCTCCTTGACAAAGCCCGCGCCGCTCTTGGGCGGGACGTCGCGTCCGTCGAGGAAGCAATGGACATAGACCTTCTCAACGCCGCGCTGCTTAGCCATATCGAGCGCCGCAAAGATGTGGTGCAGGTGGCTGTGCACGCCGCCGGTGGAGAGAAGCCCCATGACGTGCAGCGCGTGGCCGCCGTTCTTGGCATCGTCCATAGCCTTGATATACACGGGGTTCTGGAAGAACTTGCCGTTCTCGATCTCCTGGCTTATCTTGGGCAGGATCTGGAACACGACGCGGCCCGCGCCGATGTTCGTGTGCCCGACCTCGGAGTTGCCCATCTGTCCCTTAGGCAGGCCGACCTCAAGGCCGCTTGCCTGGAGCTGGGTGTAGGGATTCTCGCTGAACAGTTTATCCAGATTCGGCTTTTTGGCGGTGGTAATGGCGTTGCCCGGAGTGGCCGGAGCGATGCCGTAGCCGTCAAGGATTATAAGAACTGCTTTTTTGCTCATAGCTTATTGCGCCTCTATTATTCCTGGTTGGTTGCCGCGATGATGGTGGCGAAGTCTACGGGCTTGAGAGATGCGCCGCCGATGAGGCCGCCGTCGATGTCGGGCTGTGCAAGCAGCTCGGCCGCGTTCTTTGCGTTCATGCTGCCGCCGTAAAGGATGGAGATGGCGCGTGCCGGACGGGCGCCGTAGATGCCGCGGATAACGGCACGGATGCTCTCGCAGACTTCCTGCGCCTGCTCTGCGGTAGCGGTCTTGCCGGTGCCGATGGCCCAGATAGGCTCATAGGCGATGATGCAGCGGCGCAGCTGAGTCGCGTCGATGCCGCTGAGAGCGGCCTTGACCTGATATGCAACGTACTCCATGGTCAGATCCATCTCGCGCTGCTCAAGGCTTTCGCCGACGCAGATGATGGGCATGATGCCCTTGGCGAGCAGTGCTTTGGCCTTGGCGTTGACGAGCATATCGTCCTCGCCGTGGTACTGGCGGCGCTCGGAGTGGCCGACGATGCAGTACTTTGCGCCGATGTCCTGGAGCTGGCTCGCGGAGACCTCTCCGGTGTATGCGCCCTTGTCGAACTTGCTGACGTCCTGTCCGCCGGCGGCGACCTTGGCTTCCTTACCGGCCTTGACCATGGTGGGGATCATAACTGCCGGAGTGCAGAGAACGACGTCGCAGGCTCTGGGAGCCGGCATGGCCGCGCGCAGCTCTTCCATGAAGGGCTTGATCTCAGAGGCGAGCATGTTCATCTTCCAGTTGCCGGCGATAACGGTTTTACGATACTTTCTGTTCATTTGTATTTCTCCTTTTCGTGAAGAATTATCTTATTCTCTTTGGTCTCTCCCGTTTTGGGGGAGGCATTTGAGGAGTTCTTACTTATCGAGCAGGCAGGCCACGCCCGGCAGCTCCTTGCCCTCGAGGAACTCAAGGGATGCGCCGCCGCCGGTGGAGATGTGGGTGATCTTGGAGGCGAAGCCGAGCTTCTCGACTGCCGCCGCGCTGTCGCCGCCGCCGACGATGGTCACGGCGTCGCTGTCAACAAGAGCCTGAGCAACCGCGATGGTGCCCTTTGCGAGGGTCGGGTTCTCGAACACGCCCATGGGGCCGTTCCAGACGACGGTCTTTGCGCTCTTCACGGCGTCCGCGAACAGGGCGCGGGTCTTCTCGCCGATGTCGAGACCTTCCATATCATCGGGGATAGCGGTGACGTCAACGGTCTTGACCTCGATCTCGCCGTCGATGGGATCGGGGAAGTCCTTCGCTACGACGGTGTCAACCGGCAGAAGGAGCTTGACGCCCTTCTCCTCGGCCTTTTCGAGCATCTTCTTGCAGTAATCGACCTTCTCTGCGTCGAACAGGGACTTGCCGATGCCGTAGCCCTTTGCGGCCACGAAGGTGTAAGCCATACCGCCGCCGATGATGAGGGTGTCGACCTTGTCAAGGAGGTTGTTGATAACGTTGAGCTTATCGGAGACCTTTGCGCCGCCGAGGACTGCGACGAAGGGGCGCTCAGGATCTGCCAGAGCCTTGCCCATGATGCTCAGCTCCTTGTCGACCAGCAGGCCGGAGTAAGCGGGCAGGTAAGCTGCGACGCCTGCGGTGGAGGCGTGCGCTCTATGGACGGTGCCGAACGCGTCGGACACGAAGATGTCGGCCATGTTGGCCAGCGCCTTTGCGAAGTCTGCGCCGTTCTTCTCCTCGCGGATGTCGAAGCGCAGATTCTCAAGCAGCATGATCTGACCCGGCTTGAGAGCGGCAGCCTTGGCCTGTGCGTCCTCGCCGATGATGTCGGAAGCGAAGATGACTTCCTGACCCAGAAGCTCGGAAAGTCTCTTTGCGACGGGCGCAAGAGTCAGCTTGGTCTTCCACTCGCCCTTGGGCTTGCCGAGGTGGGAGCAGGCAATGACGGCAGCGCCGTGCTCGAGCAGATATTTAATAGTAGGAATGGCAGCGACAATACGCTTGTCGCTGGTGATCTCACCGGTCTCCTTGTTCTGGGGAACGTTGAAATCGCAGCGGAGCAGAACCTTTTTTCCGTTCACGTCTACATCGTAAACAGTCTTTTTGTTGTAATTCATGGTTTATCCTCCTTAAAAATTATATGCATTTAATCCTGACCCATGGAGCCGACGCCGAGCAGCCCGGGAAAGCCCTGCTGCCGGAGCGCTTCATAGGTCAATATAGCAACGGAGTTTGAGAGATTCAGACTCCGAGCCTCACTTATCATGGGGATACGGATGCAGCTGTCACGGTATTTTTCGCGCAGCCATTCGGGAAGCCCCGCCGTCTCCTTGCCGAACATCAGCGTCACATCGCCGCTCAGATCAGCTTCGCTGTACGCCCGCGGTGCTTTGGTGGTCGCAAGATAGAGCCTACTGTCTCCATTTTTTGCGAAGTACTCGTCAATATTCTCGTATACCGAAATATCGACAAGATACCAGTAGTCCAGCCCGCAGCGCTTGACCGCCTTGTCCGAGATGTCGAACCCAAGCGGTTTTATGAGATGAAGTCTTGCTCCGGTGGCGGCGCAGGTGCGCGCGATGGCTCCGGTATTGTGCGGTATCTCCGGCTCGACCAAAACTATGTTCACCATTGTGTCCCGCTTCCCTTCGCCGAATCTCCCGTTGGCTGCCGATGAGCATTACTTCCCACAGTTCAAAATCATTTTAGCACAAAAATCAGAAAAATCATGCACTTTTTTACGAATTTTGCGATTTCTTGCATTATACACAAAACTGCGGTATAATCGGTATTGCAAAGAGGGCTTTTATTGTCATTTTGCATATGATATTTTATTGTCAAATCTCTCTTTTATGGTGAAAAAGTTATGGATTATATATGTAATGACTGTCCGCGCCGCTGCGGGGCGCGCAGGACTGACGAAAAGGGCTCCGGCGTCTGCATGAGTCCGGCTCTGCCCCGCGTCGCGCGCGCCGCGCCGCACTTTGGCGAGGAGCCATGCATCAGCGGTACGCGCGGTTCCGGCGCCATATTTTTCACCGGCTGCAACCTCCGCTGCGTCTTCTGCCAGAACCACGATATAAGCCGCGGACAGGGCGGCAGGACTCTGACCGTGCCGCAGTTGCGGGACGTGATGCTCCGTCTGCGCGACGAGGGCGCGCACAACATAAACCTCGTGACGCCGAGCCATTACGCAAGGCAGCTTGCCGAAGCGCTCTCCGGACTTGAGCTGGGCATCCCCGTGGTCTGGAACAGCTCCGGCTATGACAGCGTGGAGACACTGCGTATGCTTGACGGACTTGTTCAAATCTACATGCCGGACTTCAAGTATTCCGACGCGGAGCTTGCCCGCCGCTACTCCGCCGCGGCGGACTACCCCGAAGTCGCCATGGCCGCCATACGCGAGATGTACCGCCAGACCGGAGCCTACGTCATGGGTGAGGACGGCATCCTGCGCTCCGGCGTGCTGATACGTCACCTCATTCTCCCGGGTCAGGAGCTGAACGCAAAGGAAGTCATGAACTTCATCGAGGATGAGTTCCCCGAAAACGGCGTTCTGTTTTCGCTGATGAGCCAGTACACGCCGATGCCTGGGCTGACGAAGTTTCCGGAGCTTATGGAACGCATCGACGCGCGGACGAACGCGCGGCTCATCGGCTACATGGAGCGGCACGGCATTGCAAACGGCTACTGGCAGGAGCCGGACTCCGCGACCGACGAGATGATACCGGATTTTGACCTCACCGGAGTTGACATTTCAGTGGAAAAGTCGGATAATTGAGTTATCTTTAGTATCGGTTAACAGGGGCAAACACGGTTTTGGCGGGCAGAAATGCGCCCATACTTCTTCAAAGTCCTTG
>OLSB01000158.1_pt1 | contig 79497 bp, 78 predicted proteins | sample 1672071 | NCBI WGS metagenome assembly OLSB01 (sample SAMEA3136642, study PRJEB25190) | human gut metagenome | biome: human gut; feature: human-associated habitat; material: faeces | place: Austria | collected 2013
AAATAATAAAAAAAAGCCCCCTTGCGGGGGCTATGCGTTGTCGCACCCCGCAAGGGGTGCGTGGATTGAAATAGCGCATCCTGACTGTAGCCAATGGCGCTGTTGAGCGTCGCACCCCGCAAGGGGTGCGTGGATTGAAATCTGCGCAGCGTCCACGCCCTCCTTGCCGCGAATGTGTCGCACCCCGCAAGGGGTGCGTGGATTGAAATCAGGTCCATGGCGGCTGTCGAGCCTGGACCAGGTCGCACCCCGCAAGGGGTGCGTGGATTGAAATCTGCGTGTCCCTGCCCGCGATGCCGTCCACGGTCAGGTCGCACCCCGCAAGGGGTGCGTGGATTGAAATCCTTGCGCCCACCAAGAGCAGCACTGCCGAGCAGTCGCACCCCGCAAGGGGTGCGTGGATTGAAATACGTTTAAGCAGGGAAGCATGTACCTGGCCGAATCGTCGCACCCCGCAAGGGGTGCGTGGATTGAAATCGCGAGGGAAGCGGCCAGGAAAGCATCTGCCGAGCGGGTCGCACCCCGCAAGGGGTGCGTGGATTGAAATGAGGACGGCTGCGTGCGGACAATAGGCTGCACCGGGTCGCACCCCGCAAGGGGTGCGTGGATTGCAATCCATATGCGGCCAGGCGTGGTTGCACTGGTAAAGTGTCGCACCCCGCAAGGGGTGCGTGGATTGAAATTTGCTAAGAAATCTCCAGAAACGGCCGAAATGCGTCGCACCCCGCAAGGGGTGCGTGGATTGAAATGCAGTTCGTCTAGGATGTATCTGCAATCCGAAATAGTCGCACCCCGCAAGGGGTGCGTGGATTGAAATTTGCTGTCAATCATCTCAACCACACTTTTGTGAAGTCGCACCCCGCAAGGGGTGCGTGGATTGAAATCTGAGCGGAAGCTGCGCTATGATTAAGCCGGTGGGTCGCACCCCGCAAGGGGTGCGTGGATTGAAATATCGTACCCTTGGCCGGATCGAGCCCCAACATGTGTCGCACCCCGCAAGGGGTGCGTGGATTGAAATCACCATGCCGCCCACAGTGAGAGGGGAAGCAATGTCGCACCCCGCAAGGGGTGCGTGGATTGAAATTGCCTCGTCCAGCGCCTGCTCCAGCGCTGTCGGGTCGCACCCCGCAAGGGGTGCGTGGATTGAAATCATAGTGATCCAGCCCCGGTTGATGTAGGATTCCGTCGCACCCCGCAAGGGGTGCGTGGATTGAAATGCATATCCGCCGATGAAGGCGTATTCCTATCCGAGTCGCACCCCGCAAGGGGTGCGTGGATTGAAATGTGTCGATGTACCGGGCGTAACGGTTGATGTAGCGGTCGCACCCCGCAAGGGGTGCGTGGATTGAAATGGCCTTGGCAGCGCCAGTCATAGACCAAGTGACAGCCTGTCGCACCCCGCAAGGGGTGCGTGGATTGAAATACGTACAAGGCCAAGAGTGCGACGGTTACGATCAAGTCGCCCCACCAAGGGGTACATGAATTGAAATGACATCAACTACAACAAGCAGGAAAACCTTATCGATCCCCATGAGCACACTACAAAACACTGCATGAGACACACACTTCCATGCAGCGTTTTGTTATTTCTATGGCAGGAACGCTTCTCATCATTCCTCCAACAGTTTTTTCAGCAGTCCTTCGCGCTGCTCAATGAACATGCGCGTCACCTGGTAGCTTTCGGTATCGGTATAGGCAATGGGGCGCAGGGCGTTGCCATCCAGGGAGAGCAGCTCCGCGCCGGGCAGACCCAGCAAAATGGGCGAGTGCGTGACCAGGATAAACTGCGCGTGGGCCTGGGCCAGGCGGTAGATTTCCAGCAGCAGCGTCAGCTGGCGCTGGGGAGACAGCGCAGCCTCGGGCTCATCCAGCAGATACAACCCCTCGGGCTGAAAATTGGCCTGCACCATAGCCAGAAAACTCTCGCCATGGGATTGATGATGCAGCGATTTGCCACCGTAGCGGGCATAATAGTACTCCTCTAAATCGTCATCACGATAATTTTCAGCCTGCGTTGCTACATTATAAAAGCTCTCCGCGCGCAGGAAATAGCTCCAGGCAGGCCTCCGATAGCTGCGAATCAGCCGCATCGCGCCGCATAGCTCGGAATGAGAATCATAGGTGGAAAACCTGAAATTGCGCGAGCCCCCCTCGGGATTGAAGCCCGCAGCCACGGCGATAGCCTCCAGCAGGGTGGATTTGCCCGTGCCGTTCTCCCCCACCAGACAGGTGACGGGATGCGTAAAGGAAAGCTCGGTCAGGTTGCGCAGGGCGGGAATGTCGCGCAGATAGCTCTCCTCCGCGATGCGCGACCAATCGATCTGCAAGCCCTGGATAAAATTGCTGTTCACGGGAATCTCCTCTTCCTGCGTTATGCCATTAAGTTTCTTGAGTATATCACACCTTTATTTATCTGTATAGGGATCAATGCGTATGGCAAACAGGCAGGGAACCGTCCGGAATCTCTCCGGGGGGCTCACTGCCTATGCGCTTGATGCCTTTAAAATTGCTTATCCCAGCACGCCGTCGATAAAGCGGATCAGCCCCGCTTCCACCTCGTCGCGCAGATCCAGTTCATTGTGGATTTCGTGCCGGTAGCCAGGGTAGGCGTGCACGCTGACGCGGTGACCGCTGCGGGCCAACAGGTTGGCACAGTGATACAAGCCCTCGCCATAATTGCCGCAAGGATCCTGATCGCCCGCAATCAGATAGGCGGGGATATTGCGCGGCACACTGCGCGCCCAATCATCGTTCTCAATAAAATGATACAGCTGCACAAAATCCCACACCAATTCCAGCGTGGTATCAAAAGTGTTGAACATATCCTGCCCGTGATCGATCACCACGCGCGGATCGGTGGCCACCCAGGCAGAGGCGTTGATGGGATTCTCGATGCGGTCGTTCGCGCCCGCCAGCACACGGCCAAACCATGCTCCGCCCGGCTGATAGCGGTCGCGCTCATACTCGGCGCGGAAGTCTGCGTCGTCGTACAGCCTTTCGCAGCCCGCCAGCTGCGAGCACACGCCGCACAGCATCAGCGCGCGGATATCCTGCCCATACAGGGCGGCGTAGCCGCGGGCCAGCATGCTGCCCCAGCTATGGCCAAACACCATGAACGGCACATCCGGGAAATCGCGCACGGCAATATCATGCAGGCTCTTTTCATCCTTCAAATAGGTCATAAACCCGCCCGAGTGCGGATCGCCCAGCGTACCGTTATCCACGCCCGTTTTGCCATGGCCGATATGATCGTCCGCATACACGGCGAAGCCCGCCTGATTAAAGGCGGAAATCATGTGCAGATAGCGACGGGAATGCTCGCCATAGCCGTGCATCAGCTGGATTACCCCGCGCGGCGTGCCCAGCGGCGTATAGGCCCAGGCGCGCACGGTATCGCGGCCATTAGCGGAAGGAAAAGAAATCTCTCTCAGGGACATAAGCTGCGCCTCCGTTCTCATTGCTCTTGAAATTTTTGAACATAACAACGCTGCTGCGAATGTTATTATAATATACAAAAGTGGCCAATTTGTCAATGATGAGTATAAAAAACCACATAAGGAAAATTTTAGCGTTTCAAAAGCACATGCTTGCGATTGTTTTTGCACTCTACAATAGATAATTAATCATTTTTATTAAAATTTGCAAATGCCACTTGCAATCTGGCCTAAAATGTGTATAATTATAACATAAGCGCAAAGGAAAATGCTGGATTACGGAAAATCCAACATTTTTTACCCGCTGTGGATTTAAACGTTTCATTTATTGAGCGAAAGAATAATGCGATTTCATTGATGGGAAGGGAGATTTATCTTGAATACTGTAGTTAATTCCAGAAGCAGCACATTAGGACGCCGCGTCCGCAGCAAGCTGATCCATATAAAGCGCCATCCGCTTTTGTATCTGATGCTGCTTCCGGGCTTGTTTTTCCTGTTTCTTTATAAATTCTGGCCGCTGTATGGCTTGCAGATGGCTTTCCGTAAGTACAATATATTTGCCGGCGCCAATCCGATGGATGCAATTGCAAAAAGTCCATGGGTAGGGATGAAGTACTTTGATAAGCTGTTTAATTCCACGCAATTTGTGCTGGTTCTTCGCAACACGCTTATTATAAACGGCATGAAAATCATCGTGTTGTTCCCCATCCCGATTATTGTTTCTATCATGCTTAACGAAGTTCGCAGCCTTAGATATAAGAAATTCCTACAAACCTCCATTTACATTCCGTATTTCTTTTCATGGGTGATGATATTTGGCATCTTCTATTCTCTCCTGGGCTCATATGGTTTGTTCAATACGCTTTTGGTAAAGCTGGGGATGAGCCGTATCAGCTTTTTTACCAGCAACGAGCATTTTCGGGGCCTGCTCGTATTTACGGAGGGCTGGCGTGAAGTTGGTTATAACGCGGTTATTTACCTGGCGGCGATTGTTGGCATTGATACCACGCTTTACGAAGCTGCCAAGGTGGACGGTGCAAATAAGTGGAAGCAGATCTGGCATATAACGATTCCTGGTATTTTGCCAACGATCGTGCTGATGCTGATTCTCAAGGTCGGTCATATTCTGGATACTGGCTTTGAGCAGGTGCTGGTATTCTACAATGCCGCCGTATATGACGTGGCGGATATTATCCAAACCTATGTATATCGTTTGGGTATGGGCAAGCTGGACTTTTCACAGGCGACCGCGCTTGGCCTGTTTAACTCCGTCATTGCGTTCATTCTGATTGTCGGGGCCAATACCGTCAGCCAGAAGACGCTGCACCGCAGCATATGGTAAGGAGATATAAATGATGAAGAAGAAATTATCAAATCGCATTCCGCTTGACGGAAGCGAAAAAGCAATCATCAGTATATCGGAGATTGTGCTGACGCTGTTTGCACTGATTGCTATTCTCCCTTGCCTGCACCTGTTTTGCAAGGCTGTAAGCAAAGGACCTGCCGTTACTGCTGGATTGGTATATTTCTGGCCTAACGGCATGCAGTTTGAAACGATTGATTATATTCTGACAAAGACGAGCTTTTTTACATCCCTCAAGAATTCGCTGATTATCACTGTCCTTGGCACGGCTATTTCCATGTTTACAACGGTTACTACGGCTTATCCGCTGTCCAAGCCCGATCTGACCTGCAGGAAGCTGGTAACGATGCTCTATGTTATTTCCATGGTGTTCTTCGGCGGTATTGTTCCGGCCTACATGGTTGTGCAGACGCTGGGGCTGCTGGATACGTATTGGGCCTGCATTCTGCCCTTTGCAATTGTGCAATTCAATATGTTTATTGTTAAAAACTATTTTGAAGGCCTGCCGGGAGAAGTGATGGAATCCGCCGCCATTGACGGAGCGAACGATATCAAAACGCTGATTTCCATTGTATTACCAATGTCTGTTCCGGTGCTGGCTACCGTAGGCTTGCTGTATGCCGTAAACTATTGGAATAATTATTTTCATGCAATGATGTATACGACCAGCACGTCTATGAAAACGATGCAGCTGTATTTGTATGACATTATCAATAACAGCCAGGCATTTGCAGAAAACCTTTACGGCAACGGCGTAGGTGAAACGCAGGGCACGCTCTCACTTAATGTGACGACAGACGGCATGGTTGCCGCTGCTGTGGGTATGTCCATCATTCCTATTGTGCTGGCATATCCCTTTGTTCAGCGTTTTCTGGTAAAGGGGATTACGGTAGGTTCTGTTAAAGGATAAGCTTTGCTTCTTAATCCGTCTGCGGACGGTAAAATAAAAGGAGGATTTTGTCATGAAGAAGCTCGTTTCTCTCTTGCTCGCCGTCGTTCTGATGTGCAGCGCGGCCATGGTTGCCGCTGCCGAACTCAAAGGCCCCGGCAATGTTACTCTGCATCGTTTGGGCACCAACGTTGGTTTTGATGTGAATAACGATATCAACGGGAAGAACTTCCAGGAAAAAACCGGCTACGACGTTGTATACTACACACAGCCTGCGCAAAATGCCGACGAGAAGATTCAGATGGAACTCGCTGGTAAAACGGCTCCCTACGACATCATGAAGCTTAACGTGAACCTGTGGCGCACGCTGATGGTCAACGGCATGCTGCAGCCGCTGGAAGACGCGCTGGCGAAATACGGCAAAGACATTCTGGCTGGCTGCAGCCAGGAAGCCTGGGACGCTGTAACGGTAGATGGCCATATCTACGGCATTCCGATGACTTATCCCTACGATACGGAAATCACCACCTTTATGGCTTGCCGCATGGATCTGATGCGCGCTGCCGGCATCGAAAAGCTGCCGGAGACAATTGATGAATTCTATGATGTTTTGGTCGCTCTGAAAAATTTCTACGGCGATGAGTACATTGTCTTCTGCGGTCCCTACTGCCCGCCAACCGAGAGCTCCTCTTCCAACTGGGTTATTCCCAAGACCATCGCTTGTGCGTTTGGCATTTACAGCGACTGGATGGTTGATGATAACGGCAAGGTCATTTACATGACGGAGGCGGAGGGCTTTGCTGATATGATCGCTTTCCTGACCAAGCTGCGCAGCGAAGGCTTGATCGATGCTGACTGGGCGGTAAATACCGACAGTACCGTCAACGAAAAGTTCAGCTCCGGCAAGGCGATTATTGCCTGCTCCAACCGTGCTGGCGTTAACGTGACAACTCCTGCTCAAATGTCCGTGCTCGGCCTGGACTGGGACGACCTGGGCTACATCGGCGCGCTGAAGGGCAATAAGTACACGACCAAATACATGGAAACCGATGCTTTGGGCAACATTCCCTGCATCCCTGTTTCCTCCAAGAATCTGGAAGATGCCATCAACTATATGAACCTGCAGGTGCAGAACCAGGAGTACCTGAGCTTGGGCGAGGAAAAGGTTCATTGGTACTATGATGAAAATGGTAAGTACACCCCCATCAACCCCATCTTCTCTACGGAACGCGGCAATTCTTATTGGTACAACGATGCGCTGAACGTGTATGACTGGAAGGTACAGTGGCCTACTCGTATCCGCAAGAGTGATGCTCAGTGGGCGGCGTTCGAGGCTGTTACCATTAACGCTGATACCAGCATTATTGTAAAGAACGAATTCAAATTCATGCCCTCTACCGAGGCCTATGCCGAAAACAATTCCGTGCTGTTCAAGAACCTCCAGGACTTCATTCTTCAGGTAATGTCCGGCACCCGCACCATTGATGACCTGCCCACCTTCCAGAAGGAATGGGCCAACAACGAAGGCGAAGCCGTTCGCACGGAACTACAGGAATACTACAACGGGCACAAGTAATTGTGACGTGCTAATGCTCGGCTTATCCATCAATATGTAAAATACGGCCGGTGCGGCGCAGAGATGCGCTGCATCGGCCGTTGGTTATTCGGCAAAGGCAGATTGCGAAATTGTCGAAAGTATTGTATTTTTTTCTGTTGAAATTAAAGAATCGCGGATGATGGGCAGGCTGTTTGGGGAAAAGTTCTCACTGTTTCATAGAGAATATTTCTTTTATTTGATAATATTATGCAATTTAGAGCCGAAAATTGCATATTCTACTCTGTGGATTCCTGCTTATTACTTAGGAAGTAAATTTATTCCTTACAAGTCTAAATTTGTGAATACCGCTTGATTTCTGGTACAAAACATGTATAATATAAGCAGGTTTGCGGTTTGGGTTGTGGTTTTCAGTTTTTGAATGGCACTTTTTGCGCCTTCAAAAATTGAAACGTTCCATTTTATGTACGCCGCAGATGATCTTTTTCCGGCATCGCAGATAAACAATAGGAGGCATTTTCACGATGGCGCAGGTTCAGCCCTACCGGCCACAGTATCAGCAATTGCCGCTTACACGCCGTTTTTGGCGTGCAATCCGGCAATACTGGCCGCTGTACGTCATGCTTATCCCCGGCATGCTGTTTTTCCTGGTGTACAAGTATGCACCCATGTACGGCATCCAGATCGCGTTCAAAAACTACTCCCTGAAAAAGGGCATTTCGGGCAGCCCCTGGCTGACGGAAACGGGCAAGCCCCTGCTGTACTGGTTCCAGCGCTTCTTCAAAACGCCCCAGTCCCGGCAGATCATCAGCAACACCCTGGTGCTGAGCCTGTCCAAGCTGCTGGTTGGCATGCTGCCGCCGCTCATTTTCGCCTTGGCCATCAGCGAGTGTTCCTTTAAGCGCTATTCCCGCGTGATCCAGACGGTCAGCTACCTGCCCCACTTCCTCAGCTGGGTTATCATTTACGGTATCTGCGCCACGATGCTGGGCGAAACCTCGGGCGTAATCAACAACCTGTTTAAAAAGCTGGGCTGGAACACCGTCCCCTTCCTCAACAGCAGCAAGTACATCCGCGGCGTGCTGGTCGGCTCAAGCCTGTGGCAGAGCATCGGCTGGAGCTCCATCGTGTACCTGGCTGCCATCGCGGGCATCGATACCAGCATGTACGAGGCTGCTACCATCGACGGCTGCGGCCGCTTCCGCCAGATCTGGTATATCACCCTGCCCAACCTGGGCCGCATCTTTGTGGTGCTGCTGATCACCAAGGTGGGCAACATCCTGGACGGCGGCTTCAACCAGGTATACGTGTTTATGAACGACCGCGTGCGCGCCTCCGCCGAGATCATCGACACCTGGGTGTACACGCAGGGCCTGGGCAAGGCGCAGTACAGCCTGACCACCGCCGTTGGCCTGATGAAATCCGTGCTGAGCTGCGGTCTGGTGCTGGGCACCAACGCGCTGGCCAGAAAGTGGGATAGTTCGCTATGGTAAAATCTAAAAACGATATTGCCTTTGAAATTCTGGTGCTGGTGATCATCACCCTGGTGGGGCTGGCCTGCCTGATCCCGATTCTGTTTGTTATCAGCTATTCCCTCACCCCCATGGAAGAGATGCTGCGCAACGGCGGCTTCTCCCTGATCCCCCGCAATATCACCTTCAGCGCCTATAAACAAATGCTAAACGACCCCACGCTGATGAACGCCATGAAGGTATCGGCCTTTATCACCATCGTGGGCACCGCGGCCAACCTGGTTGTCACGCTGATGCTGGCCTATCCCCTCAGCCGCAGCTATCTGCCGGGCCGCAAGGTGTTTGTGCAGCTGATCGTATTCACCATGATTTTCAGCGCCGGCACCATCCCTACCTATCTGATCGTCAAGGCCACGGGCATCCTCAACACCCTGTGGGCGCTGATCCTGCCCAGCCTGGTGGCGGTGTATAACTTCATTGTTATGAAGGCCTTCTTTGAGGGTCTGCCCAACGATCTGTTTGAATCAGCGCGCATCGACGGCGCGGGCGAATTCAAGATCCTGTTCAGCATCGTGCTGCCCCTGTCGCTGCCCATCGTAACCACCATCAGCCTGTACTACGCCGTGGCGCATTGGAACGTGTATACCGCCGCCATCCTCTACATTCAGGATACCAAGCTGATGCCCCTGCAGGTCATCCTGCGCCGCATGATCAACAGCGCCAGCACGGGCGACCTGAACATCGACGATGAAATTCCGCCCGAAACCCTGCGCATGGCCGCCGTGTGCATCGCCACCGCGCCCATCGTGATCATCTACCCCTTCATCCAGAAGTACTTTGTCAAGGGTACGCTGGCCGGCGCGGTAAAGGGATAACGATACCTGCGGATAAGCGCTGTTTGCAAGAATGTAAGTATCGATTGCAATTAGCAATGACGGCCCCCAAAAGCCTTCTCCTTGAGGAAAAGGTGGGCGGCTTTAACCGCTCGGATGAGGTGCAGGCTACGAAGTAGCCGTTATCATTCTTATCTAAAAGCTTCCCCCCAAGGAGAAGCCTTCCGCAGGATCAATTGCGAAAGTCGTATTCATCACCATCCCATCTTTACTTCTAATATGCGGACGCATATTAAAATAAACAAAAAGGAGAAACGAACATGAAAAAACTCATCTCTCTGCTGCTCGTAGCGATGATGGCGCTTTCTCTGTGCATGGTATCCGCCAGCGCCGACGAGCCCGTCGAAATCGAAATCGCTGTCAGCTCCCTGGGCAACGGCTGGCCGGCCGACCTGAAGGACGACTTCATCTACCAGAAGATCCTGGAAGACACCGGCGTTTCCATGAAGCTGGTGCTGGTAGACGATTTCTACACCGCCGTTAACGCCCGCATCACCGGCGGCAACACCCCCGACATGATCAAGACCGACGTGGACCACATGATCACCTGGGTGCGCATGGAAGCCCTGAAGGACATGACCCCCTATCTGGACAACGAGCTGGCCAACTACAAGTCCTGGCTGGGCAGCACCGAAATGACCGCCTGCTACGTGGACGGTAAGCTGTATGCCCTGCCCCAGATCTACGATGGCTCCAAGCATCAGTACTGCGTCACCATCCGTCAGGACTGGCTGGATGCGCTGGGTCTGCAGATGCCCACCACCGTGCAGGAGCTGTATGATGTGGCTTATGCCTTCACCTACAACGATCCTGACAAGAACGGCCTGAACGACACCGTCGGCCTGACCGCTACCAAGGGCATGTATGTGTTTGATACCATCATGGGCAGCTTCGACACCGTGCTGAGCAACCAGATCATCATCCGCGACGGCAAGGTCACCAATACCCTGCTGCAGCCCGGCATGGTGGATGGCCTCAAGTGGTGCAAGAAGTTTGTTGACGACAAGCTGATCGACCCCGACTGCGTCACCACCTCCGGCGCCGATAAGTTCAAGGCCGGTACCGTCGGCATGCTGTCCTCTGCCTGGACCGGCATCTGGAAGGCCTATGGCCAGGAGCAGATCCACAACGTTAACCCCAACGCCGTGACTAACTTCTTCACCACCCTCAAGTCCGAAGTGGGCGCGCCTGACGCGATGTTCACCGACGACCTGAACACCACCAACACCGTGTACGGCATCAGCGCCGACATCTCCGACGAAAAGCTGAACGCCATGTTCAAGCTGATCGATTACCTCGTATCCGACGATGGCTCCAAGCTGGTGTTCTACGGCCTGAAGGACGTGCACTGGAAGTATGACGACAACGGCAACATCGTCATGACCGATCGCGCTAAGGAAGCCAACTACATCTCCACTTACCAGCTCTTCAGCCGCAAGGAAGCCGAATACCTGAACGTGAAGTTCCCCGAAGCCAAGGAAGTATTCGACGCCACCATGTCCGCCAACCGTATCCAGGTGTACAACTCCCTGGTGCGTGAGCCGGAAGAAATGTTCCTGTCCGACATGGAAAGCTATGCGAAGCAGGAGCTGCTCAACTTCATCTATGGCGATCGTGAGCTGACCCAGGAAGAATATGACAAGTTCATCCAGGAGCTGCGCGACCTGTACGACTTTGACGCCTACATGGAAGCCGCTACCGAGCAGCTGACCGCTTACGGCCTGGCCAAGTAAGGTTATCGCTTCAAAACAAACAACGCGTCCCGGGTTTCCGGGACGCGCTTTTTTGTGCGCCATTTTTGATTGCGTTTATTCCTCATAATACATCGCAACGGCGGCCAGCACCTTGGCACGCTCAGGGATGGAGGACAGCCGGGCATATTCCTTGATCGTATGGTACGCGCCGCCCTCAATGCCGAAGCTGTCCAGGCAGGGCACGCCTGTCTGGGACACATTGGATGCATCCGCGCCGCCCGCGCTCATGAAGGGTTCAAACTGTCCCAGCCCGCAGCGCGCGCAGATGCGATTTACCTGGTCAAACAGCCGCTGATTCTTTTCGCACGGCTCCATGGGCGGGCGCATGCCCTCGCGGATCACCTCTCCGCTGGCCCCAGGCAGCGTGCATTCCGCGGCCACCTGATGCACAAAATCCGACGCTTCCCGCGCCTCAGCCATGGTGGCTACGCGGATATCGATCACAATATCGCACACGTCAGGCACGGTATTGCTGCTGCCCTCCATGGGAGCCAGGGTACAGTTGTAGGTAGGGCCGTCCGCCGTGCTGCGCTCGTGCAGGCGAATGATCTTATGCGCGGCCTCCACCAGCGCGCTCACGCCCGTCATATAATCCTTGGCATGCGCAGCCTTGCCATGCACACGGACGGTCATCTTGAGGATGCCCTTGCGCAGCAGCGTCACCTTGCCGGGGCGCGCCGTTTCGCAATTGAAAAACGCTGCGCATTGCTGAGCCTCGGCAATCATATTGTTGATAGACTGGCGCTGCGAGTAACGGCTGCCTACCTCCTCGTCGCACTGCAAAAACAGGCGGATAGGACGTGCGGTAAAGCCCGCCTGATGCAGTGCGTCCATGGCCAGCAGCGCCACGATGATACCGCCCTTGCAGTCCGATACGCCGGGGCCATAGATCATATCGCCCTCCGCGCGCACGGGCGGATAGCCGAACGAGCCCTTCTGATATACGGTATCCATATGGCCTGAGAACATCAGCGGCTTTTGATCGCTATCCTCGTTCATGGAGATCACCGCCGTGGCCCCCGCGCCCGCGTATTCCTGCTTGCGCACGGCAAAGCCAAGCCCCTGCGCATAATCGCACAGCGCGTCGTTTACCGCGCGCACGCCCTCAAAATCGGCCGAGTTGCTCTCAATATTGCAAATTTTTTCCAGCAGTTCAAAGTATTTTTTCTGTTTTTGATCGATCAGATTGAAAACTTCCGCTTGCATTTTGCCCTCCTTCAAGCTCCCTGTGTATGTTGTTATCATACCACAATTTTGCCCGTGGATACAGGATTTGTGCATTCTAACGATATGCAAATTCAACTTTAAATGTGCAAATCCTGCTTGGAATACCCCGGCGGGGTTGAATTGACCGCGGCTTGCGTTTATGATACAGTTAATGAGCCTGCATGGCTCACGCATCAGGCAGCAAGCGCCGCTCCGTTTTTTTTCAGTCGACACCCTGCGCGCGCCGCCCTTGTTACCCCGGAAAATATGAATATGCGGCGATCGGCCGAAATGGAGGAGACACCTCGATGAGCGTTACCTTGAACCGTGCGCGACACCCCAAGCTCAAACGGACGCTGCGCAGTATAGCGAGAAACTGGGATCTGTACCTGCTGCTGGTGCCCGTGCTGGCGTACTTTATCATTTTCCACTATGCGCCCATGTACGGCGTGCAAATCGCCTTCCGCCGCTACTCCATCCGCAAGGGCATCCTGGGCAGCCAGTGGGTGGGCATGGCGCACTTCAATCGCTTTTTCCAATCCTATTATTTTGAGCGCCTGCTGGTAAACACGCTGACCATCAGCCTGTACAACCTGGCGCTGGGCTTCCCGCTGCCCATCCTGCTGGCGCTGCTGCTGAACGAAGTGACCAGCAAGCGCTATAAGAAACTTGTGCAGACCATCACCTACGCTCCGCACTTTCTCTCCGCCGTGGTACTGGTCAGCATCATCAACGCCATGTTCTCCACCTCCACGGGCATCATCAACAACCTGATCGTGCTCTTCGGCGGCGAAAAGGTGGCCTTCACCACTGATCCCAGGATTTTCAAATCCCTGTACGTGCTCTCGGGCGTATGGCAGAACATGGGCTGGAATTCCATCATCTATATGGCAGCCCTCAGCGGCATCGATCCCACCCTGTACGAGGCCGGGCGCGTAGACGGCGCGTCGCGCTGGCAGATGCTCTGGCGCATCACCCTGCCCTGCCTGGCGCCCACCATCTGCATCATGCTGATTTTGCAGTGCGGTAGGCTGATGAGCCTGGGCTATGAGAAGATCTACCTGATGCAGAATGACCTGAACATTGCGGCCTCGGAGGTCATCTCGACCTATGTGTACAAGAGCGGCCTGATCAACGCCGAGTACAGCTTCTCCACCGCCGTAGGTCTGTTCAATTCCGTCATCAACTGCATACTGCTCTTTACCGTGAACTTTATCACCGGCAAGCTGAGCGATACCCGCATTTTCTAAGAGGAGGGAAAGAGCTATGAAAAATCAGCGAATTCATCTTTCCCGCGGCGACCTGCTGTTCCAGATCCTGGTGTATACGGTGCTGGGGCTGCTGTCCCTGATTGTGCTTTACCCGCTGATTTACGTGGTAAGCGCCTCCTTTACCAGCCCGGCGGCACTGGTGGCGGGCAAAATGTATCTATGGCCCGTTAATCCCACCGTCTCCTCCTACAAGGCTGTGCTGCGTGAAAGCCGCCTGTGGATCGGCTACAAAAACACCATTTTCTACACCCTGCTGGGCGTATCCATCAACATCGTCATGACCGTGCTGGGCGCCTATCCCCTCTCCCGCAAGGATCTGGTCGGCCGCAAGGTCATCATGACCCTGATCACCTTCACCATGTTCTTCTCCGGCGGCATGATCCCCCTGTACCTGATCATCCGCAACCTGGGCATGATCGACACCGTGTGGGCCGTGGTGCTGCCCGGCGCCATCTCGGTGCACAACCTGATCATCGCCAAATCCTTCTTCTCCAGCAGTATCCCCTTCGAATTGCAGGAATCCGCCTTTGTGGATGGCTGCTCCAACATCCGAACGCTGCTCACCATCATTATCCCGCTGTCCGCGCCCATCCTGGCGGTGCTGACCATGTATTACGGCGTGGCGCACTGGAACGCCTACTTCAACGCCATGATGTACCTGAGCGACAGCAAGAAATTCCCGCTGCAAATCGCCCTGCGCGAGATCCTGATGACCAACAGCATCGCCGACGCGACCGACACCACGATGAACTCGGTAGATCAGATTCTGCTCTACGAAGGCCTCAAATACGCGGTGGTCATCGTGGCCAGCCTGCCGGTAATGTGCCTGTATCCCTTCTTGCAGCGCTATTTCGTCAAGGGCACCATGATCGGCGCCGTCAAGGGATAAAAGCTTCGCCCCAAGGCGTGCCTGTCACGCTGAAAAATAAAAGGGAGGAACCAACGCTATGAAGAAACTGCTTGCCCTGCTGCTCGCCCTGTGCCTGCTGCTGCCCGCCGGCCTGGCCGCCGCGGAAACCGTCTTCCCCCTCTCCGAGGAGAAGATCACCTTCCGCATCGCCACCTGGCAGCGCTCCGGCCAGGTAGATTACAACGACATGCTGATGTGGCAGAAGTACGAAGAAATGACCAACGTGCATATCGACTGGATTCACCTGCCCGACAGTACCTTTGTGGAGCGCCGCAACGCCATGTTCACCCAGGATGACCTGCCCGACGCCATCTATCGCGCCAAGTTCAGCCTGAGCGATGTAAACAAGTACGCCGCCGAGGAAATGCTGCTGCCGCTGGATGATCTGGTGGATAACTATGCCCCCAACCTGCAAAAGTTCTTTGCCGAGTATCCCCAGGTACGCAAGGCCCTGACCATGGAAGACGGCCACCTGTACTCCCTGGGCTACTTCAACATCTGCGACGGCCTGACCGTGTACACCCGCCAGTTCCTCAACATGGACTGGATGAACCGTCTTAACCTGCAGGTACCCACCACCATCGATGAGTTTACCGACGTGCTGCGCGCCTTCCGCGATAACGATGCCAATGGCGACGGCGATCCCACCAACGAAATCCCGTTGGCCGGCGGCAACATTGAAAACCTGCTGAGCACCTTCTACGGCTCCTTCGGCCTGCAGAACCGCGGCCCCAGCCAGGATTGGGTGGACGTGGACGAGACCACCGGCTCCCTGCGCTTCTGGCCCACCAGCGAAGGCTACAAGAAGCTGATGAAGACCGCCCGCCTGTGGTATGAAGAAAAGCTGCTGGACAACGAAATCTTCACCACCGACTCCGCCCGCACAGTTGCCAACGGCACCGCCAACCTGGAAGGCGTATGGTGCGCCGTCAACCTGACCAACGTAGGCGGCCAGGCTGAAAAATACGCGGGTCTGCCCGCGGCCCTGATCGGCCCCGACGGCGACCAGCTGTACACCACCTGCAAGCCCGTTATCTACTCCCCCGGCTCCTTCGTCATCTGCGACGGCGCGAAGAACACTGAAACGCTGATCAAGTGGGTGGATTACTTCTACAGCCAGGAAGGCGCGGAGCTGCTGTTCCTGGTGGACGAAAAGCTATACAACACCGATGAAAACGGCGTTCGCAGCTATAACGACTATGTAACCAAGAACCCTGACGGCCTGACCCTGACCCAGGTGATCTCCCAGAACACCTGCTGGTCCGGCGGCAACTGCCCCGCGATCCTGCTCAACAACGTGTTCATCGGCGGCGAAACCATGCCCATCCCCATGGCGGCGGCCAAGGCCATGCTGCCCTACCTGCCCAAGGAAATCTGGGAGCCGCTGTTCTTCACCGTGGATCAGAACGATGAAATGACCCCCATCCTGACCGACCTGAGCGCCTGCGTGAAGGAATACCGCGCGGCCTTCATCGGCGGCACCAAGGATATCGACGCCGAGTGGGATAACTATGTGAACGAAATCAACAAGATGCGCGTAGACCGCTATCTGGAAATCGTGCAGGAATCCCTTGACTCCCACGACGCGGACAAGTAAAATAAAACCATGCAAAGGGGCGTATGCCGTGCGCATACGCCCCCATTTTGCTATTATTCACGATCATAATTCACAGGAAGGAGTTGGCTGCATGCTGGGCGGAAAGGTACTGCATGATCAGCGCAAAATGTTCATCTCCTATCTATCGGCGGCGCTGCTGATTGTGCTGCTGATCACCGCTGTGATGTACGCCAACACTACCACCCTGGTGCGCAGGCAGCACCGCGAATCCGCTCAGGAGACCGCCCGCGCGCAGCAACGGCTGCTGGATCGGGTATTTCTGGAATTGATCATGATCGCCCAGCAGGTGGAGGGCGACGCGGAGCTGAGCGACTATTATGTCAGCAGCGCAGGCTACGGCGCATATCAGGGCATGACCTCGCTGCGGCGCTATCTGGTAACCAACGATTACCTGCTGGACGTGGGTCTGCTGTTTTCCGACGGCCATCTGCTGACCGCGCAGGGCAGCTATTCGCTGACCGGCTATGCCGATCGCTTTAACCTGCCGCAGATCCAGCAGGTATACGATACCTGGGTTTCTGAGCGCGGACAAACGCGCTATCGCCTGTATGCCGCCCTGCAGGGCCGGGCGCTGATCGTAGCCTTCACCCAGCCGCTGATCGGCAATCCCAAAACCCGGCAAATCGTCTTTACCCTGTCTGAAAAGCAAATCGACTCCCTGTTTGCCGCCGCCATGCAGGATGCGGGTTCCGACCTGGCGCTGTATGACAGGGAGGGCACGCTGCTATATCATTACCGCGACGGCGAACCGCCGTTGGCGGATAATCCCAGCCTGACGGTATCCACCGAAACCTCGACCGTTTTGTCCCTGCGCTATGCCTACTGGTATGACGCGCAGCGCATCAACGACAGCTTTTCCACCCTCAACCGCCGTTTTCTGGCGCTGCTTACGCTGGCCGTGCTGGCCGCCGTCGCGCTGTCGGTGGTGATGAGCGTAATCAACTTCCGCCCGGTGCGCCGTCTGCTGTCGCTGGTGCCGGGCGAATCCCTTGAGCAGGTTGCACGGCTGGACGAATTGCAGGATTACCTGGCAGGCGTAATGGCGCGCAACCTGCGCCAGGCGCAGCAGCTGCAAAGCTATACCGCCCTGACGCGCAACTATGCGCTGGAGCAGGTGCTGCTGGGGCGCGGCGGCGAGGAACAGCTGCGCGGCCTGCTGCAAAGCGGCAGCATCGCGTTTTCGTTTGGCTATTACACGGTATTTCGTTTCCTGCCCGCCTCCTTCCGCGCCGAGGACAGCGCGCAGTCCTATCAGCCATCCTCCCGCGCTGAGGCGCTCACGCGCATTTGCCTGGCGGCGCAGCCCTTCGGTCAGCCCGCCGGGCTGGAATGGCACGATGCGTCGCTGGTGCTGCTGCTGTGCCATCCGGGGCCGTCCCTGGATTCACAGGCGGTGTTTGAGTCCGTCTGCGCGGCCGTGCAGCCCATCGCAGCCGTCAGTGGCGGCTGCGGCCACACGGTCAGCAGCCTGGAAGCCACGCAGTATTCGCTCAACGAGGCCATCTCGGCCAGCGAGCTGGCGCACTTCAGCCTGCGTCCCTTTATGGATGCATCGCGCTACGAAACGGCAGTGCTCAGCGATCAGACGCTGCATCTGCCCGTGGAGCAGGCGCTGGTGGACGCGGTGCGCGCCAACGACCGCGCGCTGATTGCGCAGCTGATTGGCCGCTGCCAGCAGGAATGGCTGGAGCGCCGGGCGGATATCGTCTGCCTGCGCGTGCAAAGCATGGGGCTGGTCAACCGCCTGACGGCGCTGCTGGAAAATCAGCACGCCGAGGGCTTTGCCGAGCTGGTGCAGGAGATGCTGGGCAGCACCACCATGACCGCGCATTTTCAGGCGCTGGAATCCATCTGCAGCGCAGCCGCCGACGTGCTGGGAGCCAGCGCCGCGGCGGAAAATGATCCACAGCTGGCGCGCATCCTGCGCTGCATGGAGGAAAACCATGCCAACCCTGCCCTGAACGTGCAGTGGGTGGCCGACCGCCTGTCGATGTCCGCCTCCTACCTGACCCGCTATCTGCGCGAGCACATGAACACCACGCCCTCCAAATACATCGAAAAGGTGCGCATGCAGCACGCGCAGCAGCTTCTGCGTGATACCCGGCTGCAAATCAAGGAGATCGTGCCCCTGATCGGCTACAACGACGTAAGCAGCTTTGTGCGCAAATTCAAGGGCGAAACAGGCTACACCCCGCTGCAATACCGCAATCTCTCCCAGCCGGGCGGGCAAAGCGCCGACACGGAATCACAAGCAGAAATATAAAGCGAACCGCCTTCTGGATCATACTTCCAGAAGGCGGTTTTTAACACGTGAAAAGGCGGCCGCAAAGCTTGCAGCCGCCCCCATGCTATGCTTATTCCACAATATTGCTGGTGATGTAATCCACGCCGTATTCCACCATGCGCTGCGCATCTTCCAGCGTATCCACCGTCCACACGTTCACCTCGATGCCGGCGGCATGCAGCTCTTCCACGCGCTCCTTGGTCAGGGCGGTGTACTTGATATCCAGATCCAGGCGATGGAGCTTAAGCGTATCCACCAGCCAGTCAGGATAATCGGAGATCAGGAACTGCGCCTTCTGCTCGGGCAGGCGCTCGCGGATGCAGATCATGTTCTGCAGGTCGAAGGAAATGAAGATGGTATGATCCAGCCAGCCCTCCTGATCGATGATATCGATGATGGCGTACACGTCCTCGGGTTTAAAGTGATTCTTCAGCTCCAGCACGCTGGCTTTTTCGTACTTTTTGCAGATCTGGATATATTCCCGCAGGGAGGGCATAATCAGATCCTTGCGGCCCTTCTTGCCATCCTTATCCACCAGACGGATGGCGCGCAGGGTTTCATAGCAGGTTTTTTCAATGATCATTTCATCCTGGGCGACGCGCTTGGTATTGTCGTCATGGAACAGGATAAACTGGCCGTCCGCGGTGCGATGCACGTCGGTTTCAATGCCGAAATAAGAACGATTGCCCGCGGCAACGAAGGCGGAATTGGTGTTTTCAAGCTCCAGACCGCTGGTGCCGCGATGCGCTACCATGCGGGGCTTGGGATCAGCCAGATGCAGTGTATCTTTCATGGGAAGGGCTCCTTTCAGTATCGCTTGATTCGCTGTGATTATAGCATAAATTTGCCAATTTGTACCGGATTTCGCAACATTTCTTTTTACAGCGTTTCCACCGCGCCGCCGCGCAGGCGGGAGCGCTCGGCCGCATAGGCTACCAGATGGCTTTCCACCGAATCGGAAATATCCGTAATGCCCTTGGCAACCGGCGCATCCTGCGCAATCAGATGGAGGAAAGCATCCAGCAAATGCGCATCCCCGCCGCCATGGCCGCTGAACTCCTCGTTCAGCTTGCCCAGATCAATCACCTCGTCCAGCTGCTCAAAGCGCATGACGCGCAACAGGTTGCCGTTCAGATCGCCAAAGATCTCGCCCCGCGTGCCCATCACGCGGATCTCGCGCCCGCCGTGGGCGGTAAAAGCGGACATGGTAAAATTGACCGTCAGGCCGCCCTCCAATTCCAGATTGACCACCTGATGATCCACCACATCGTTATCACAATGATACACGCAGCGCCCATAGGGGCCCTCGCGCAGGGCGGCCATCACGCTGTTTTCATCGGGGCACGACGCCACCACGTTCAGCGGCCAGCCTAACTGCCCCGCACGAAGCTTACCCATATAATAACGCTCGGCGTTATAGGGGCAGGTATCCCCAGCCGGGCAGCCATCCGTGCAGCGCAGGGGCGCGCCAGCGGGAGCATGCTCCGCGTTAAAGTGCGACAGCGCGCCAAAGGAGGATACCCGCAGGCAATGCTTGCCTGCCAGCCACAGCAGGATATCCATATCATGGCAGCATTTTTGCAGGATCATGGGCGAGCTTTTTCCGGCGTTGCCCCAATTGCCGCGCACAAAGGAGTGTGCCTGGTGCCAGTAGCCTACGCGCTCAATGGCCTGGATGGATTGGATTTCGCCCACCGCGCCGGCATCCAGCAGCTCCTTGAGCTTTTGATAAAACAGCGCATAGCGCAGCACATGGCATACGATCACATGACGATTTGCCTGCCGCGCCAGCCGCTCGAGCTCGCGGCATTCCGCCTCGGTTTCGGCGATGGGCTTTTCCAGCAGCAGATGATAGCCCTTGCCCAGCGCGGCGGCCGCCTGGCCAAAGTGCAGCCGGTCGGGCGTGCAGATGAACATGGCGTCCGCCAGCCGTGGCTGACGCAGCATGCTCTCGGCGCTGTCATAGCACTGCGCCTGCGTCAAGCCATAGCGCTCGCGCATCAGTGCCAGCTGCCCCGGGCGAATATCGGCCGCCGCCACAATGCGCATGCGGCCGGGAAAAAGGGCTTGACCTGGGGCATACGCCTGCATGCCGCGCGAGCCGCAGCCCGCGATGGCAATGGTGATGGGCTTCATATAAGAACGCTCCTTCTGCGCAGAATGACGCATTCATTATAGCCCCTGCGCAGCGGGCGGTCAACCCTTTTTGCCCGGCCGAATGGCGTTATGCGTAGGAGGTGCCGCGGCGCGTGCTCAGCGCCTCATAGGTGCGCAGGAACTGCTCGCGGAAGGCGGGGCCTGTCTGCTGGCCGTCGCGCCACATGGCCTCCAGCGCCGAGCCGTACACTGCCGGCGCATCCAGCAGACGGAATTCGCACCCTGCGGGCGCCTGGCATCGCAGCGCGTTTACATAGCTGGGATAATGCAGGAAGATGCCGCCGCCCAGCGCCACAACGCAGGGCTTATCCAGATAGGCGCAGGCATGCTTCAGTGCATCGGCAAAGTAATCAACGCCCTCCTGAAAGATGGCCTTGGCCTGCGGGTCTCCCTGCACGCAGGCTTCAAACACCGCATAGGCAAACGATGATACATAGGCGCGGCCGCCCGCATAGATGGCCGGCAGATGGTCGATCAGCGTTTCGCCCATATCGCGCTCTACGATTTCTGTCAGCAGCGTTTTGGGGCCGCGTCCCTCGCGCTCCCGCTGGGAGGCGATGAGCGCGGCGCGCCCCAGCGCATAGCCGCTGCCGCCGGTATCGAGCATGTAGCCGCTGCTGCCCAGATAAAGCATGGGCGCGTCGCCCTTGCGCGCGGCCACATAGGAGCCGGTGCCGGAGATCATGCAGATGCCGTCCTCGCGACCCAGCACGGCGGCCATAACATTGTATACCACGCCGTTAAACTGGCAGGGGGCGCCGCCCGCTGCGCGCGATACCGCGCGGGCAATCTCGGGATAGTAGTGCGCGGCGGATACCGCGCCGTATACCCCGCTGATTTTAGCATCCTCGGACAGCCGCTCCTGCAGCATCTCGACAGCCCCGCTGATGCGCGCGGCCGCTTCCATCGGCCCCAAGTCAAAGGCGTTCGCGCCGCGCCTGAGATCACGCGCAAGGACGTGTCCTTCCTGATCGAAGAGCACGCTGTCTGTCTTAGTGCCGCCGGCGTCGATGGCGATATAGTACTTCATGTTAGGCTCCTTTCTTGTCGGTCGTCAGAGTGGGAGTCAGCAAAGCGCTTCGTGCGGATATGGATTATTTGTTTTTGTAGGAATATTATATGCCATATTTTGCATGAATGCAATCGTTTTTGAAAAAAATATTGAATTATCGAATGATCCTTGACTGTATCTCTCCCGCTAAAACAGTGCAAAAAATCCGGGGCGGCTTTTGCCAAACCCGGATTTTTATCTATGCTTGCGGTTGATATTTTATTTGATGCCGCGCGCGGCGTTCTTGGCACGCTGCTCATGGCTGAGCTGGCGCTTGCGCATGCGCAGGCTCTTGGGGGTGATTTCCAGCAGCTCATCGTCGTCGATGAACTCCAGGCACTCCTCCAGCGTCAGCGGATGCACGGATACCAGGCGCAGGCTGTCCTCCGCGGAGGCAGCGTTGCGGGTGTTGGTCACGTGCTTTTTGCGGCATACGTTGCACACGATGTCGCCCGGGCGGCTGTTCGCGCCGCAGATCATGCCAGCGTACACAGGCACCTGGCTGCCCACAAACAGCGTGCCGCGCTCCTGGGTGTAGAACAGGCCGTACTGCGTGGTCTCGCCCGTTTCGTACACAATCAGCGCGCCCACGCTGCGGTGCGGGATGTCGCCGCGGAAGGGCTCGTACTTTTCAAACACGGCGCTCATGATGCCCTCGCCGCGCGTATCGGTCATGAACTCGCTGCGATAGCCGAACAGGCCGCGGGACGGCACCAGGAACTCCAGGCGCACGCGGTCGCTGCCCTCCATCTTTTCCAGCACACCGCGGCGGCGGCCGATTTTTTCAATGACCGCGCCCGCGTAAGCCTGGGGCACGTCGGCCACCATGCGCTCAATGGGCTCGCATTTTACGCCGTCGATTTCCTTATAGATAACCTCGGGCTTGGACACCTGGAACTCATAGCCCTGGCGGCGCATCGTCTCAATCAGGATGGACAGATGCAATTCACCGCGGCCGCACACATCAAAGCAGTCGGGCGTATCGCCGTCAGTCACGCGCAGGCTCATATCGGTCTGCAGCTCGCGGTACAGACGGGCACGCAGGTGACGGCTGGTCACATACTGACCCTCCTTGCCGGCGAAGGGGCTGTCGTTTACCGAGAAGGTCATGGTCACGGTGGGCTCGCTGATATGCACAAAGGGCAGCGGCTCGACCGCCTCGGGCGCACACACAGTGTCGCCGATGGCGATGTCCTCCAGACCCGTCAGCGCCACAATGTCGCCCATGCCCACGCTCTCAGCGGGCAGGCGCTTGAGGCCGTCGTACTGGAACAGGCCGGTCAGACGCCACGGCGGCGTGGTCTTATCCTGCTCCAGATAGTTGCAGCGCACCACCATCTGGCCCGCGCGCAGCGTGCCGCGGCTGATGCGGCCCACGCCGATACGGCCCACATAGTCATTGTAATCAATGGTGGAAATCAGCACCTGCGCAGGGCCTTCCATATCGCCCTCAGGCGCAGGGATGTACTTCATGATGTTGTCAAACAGCGGGCGCAGATCGGTGCCGGGCACATCGGGATCCAGCGTGCAGGTGCCCTTGCGGGCGGAGCAGTACAGGATGGGGCGCTCCAGCGTTTCAGGATCAGCGTTGAGCTCGATCAGCAGATCGAGGATTTCATCCACCACCTCGGCGCAGCGCGCGTCGGGACGGTCCACCTTGTTGATGCAGATCAGCACCGGCAGGCTCAGCTCCAGCGCCTTGCTGAGCACAAAGCGGGTCTGCGGCATGGGGCCTTCAAAGCTGTCCACCAATAGCAGCACGCCGTCCACCATTTTGAGCACGCGCTCCACCTCGCCGCCAAAGTCGGCGTGGCCCGGGGTATCGACGATGTTGATTTTCGCGTCGTGATAGTGCACGGCGGTGTTCTTGGACAGGATGGTAATGCCGCGCTCGCGCTCCAGATCGTTGGAGTCCATCACGCGGTCTGCAACCTCCTGGTTCTGGCGGAAAACGCCGCCCTGCTTGAGCATTTCGTTTACCAGGGTGGTCTTGCCGTGGTCAACGTGGGCAATGATGGCGATGTTGCGGATATCGGAACGAATCATGCGAATCAGCCTTCCTCGTATCAAAAATTACTGTTAAAACTGCGCTCTGGGAGCCAGCTCGCTCAGCTCCAGCCCCTTGTTGTTTTCCTGCGCCAGGCGGATGCTCCACTCGTTTTCAAACAGCAGCACATCGCGCTCCTCGGCGTCCTGCGCGCGGCCGGAGGTGGAGGTGAGCTTGAGCTCGGCCACGGGAATGGCCGTATCCGTCACCCACCGCACATAGCGGAAGGGCAGCTGCTCCACCACCAGATCCACGCCGTACTCGCTCTTGAGACGGTAAGTGAGCACGTCAAACTGCAGCACGCCCACCACGCCGACCAGAAAATCCTCGCGACCGGTTTCGGTGCGCACGAAGGTTTGGATCGCGCCTTCCTCGCTGAGCTGCATAATGCCCTTGACAAACTGCTTGCGCTTCATGCTGTCCAGCGGGCGCACGCGGGCAAAATGCTCCGGCGCGAACACGGGGATCTTTTCAAACCGGATCTTGCGGCCCACGCACAGCGTATCGCCCAAATGGTAGATGCCTGGATCGAACAGGCCGATGATATCGCCCGGATAGGCGGTCTCGATGCCCTCGCGCTCGTCGGCCATGAACTGCTGGGGCTGCTTGACCTGAATCTCCTTGCCCGAGCCCGAGTGCCACACGGTCATGCCCTTGCGGAACTCGCCCGACACGATGCGCAAAAAGGCCAGGCGATCGCGGTGCGCGGGGTTCATGTTGGCCTGAATCTTAAAGATAAAGCCCGAGAAGCGCTCGTCATCCGGCTCCACCATGCCCTGATCGCTCTCGCGCGGCAGGGGCGGGGGCGTATAGCGCAGGAAGCGCTCCAGGAACGGCTCCACGCCAAAGTTCGTCACCGCGCTGCCAAAGAACATGGGGGTCAATTGACCCGCGCGCACAGCGTCCAGAGCAAAGGCGTCGCCCGCCTCATCCAGCAGCTCAATCTCATCGTGCAGGCGGCTGAGATAATGCTTGTCCAGCATGCCGGGCAGCGCGGGATCATCCAGCGCAATCTCGGTCTTGCCCGCCTTGACCTTGCCGTGGTCGCCGCCAAAGTACAATTCAATCTGATTGGTATCCCGGTGATACACGCCCTGGAAATCGCCGTCCGTGCCGATGGGCCAGTTGACGGGGCAGGCATGGATGCCCAGCACGTTTTCCAGTTCGTCCATCAGCTGGAAGGGATCCTTGGCCGCGCGGTCCATCTTGTTTACAAAGGTGAAGATGGGAATGCCGCGCATCCGGCAGACCTTGAACAGCTTGATCGTCTGCTCCTCCACGCCCTTGGCGGCGTCAATGAGCATCACGGCGCTGTCGGCCGCCACCAGCACACGGTAGGTATCCTCGCTGAAATCCTGATGGCCCGGGGTATCCAGAATGTTGATGTTAAAGCCATTGAAGGAGAACTGCATGGCGCTGCTGGTAACAGAAATGCCGCGCTGCTTTTCTATCTCCATCCAGTCGCTGGTTGCATGGCGCTCAGCCTTGCGCGCCTTGACCGAGCCCGCCTGACGGATTGCGCCGCCGTACAGCAGCAGCTTTTCAGTCAGCGTGGTTTTACCGGCGTCCGGGTGGCTGATAATGGCGAACGTTCGTCTGCGGGCGACTTCGTCCTGAAGCATAACCTTTCCCCTTCCTGTGGCCTTTGCCACGATCGTATATTATAAGCCCACAAAGGCGTGGATGTCAATATTATGGTCAGAAAAACCGCCCAAATTGCGCAAAAAATGCAGCGGGCAAAAGGACGTTGCCGTGCAAAATTTCTGTTGCATCCGCAACAAAAATGGGCTATGATAAGGAAAACGCCCGCAAGGAGGATTGCATGCGCCCGCTGTATGACTGCGCGCTTTTTCAAGGCCTTCCGGAAGCCGAGCTGCACGCCGCGCTGCGCTTTTTTGCCGCGCAGGAGCGCGCCTGCCCGCGCGGCGCGCTGCTCAAGGCCTCCCCGGCTCCGCTGCATGCCTTCGGGCTGGTGCTGGACGGCCGCGTGCGCGTGAGCATGACCGACATCGACGGCCGCGAAATGCTGCTTTCGCAGGTGGGCGCGGGGCAAACCTTCGGCGAGGCGCTGTGCTATCTGCAATCGGGCGCCCCCATCATCATCAGCGCCGCATCGGACGCAAGCATCCTGTGGCTGCGCTGCGAGGGGCTGCGCCGCCCGCCGCAAACCGAGCTGGAAACCTTGCTTCAGCAGCGTTTTACCGCCATGCTGGCACGCCGCACACTGCAAATGAACGACCGCATCCAGATTCTCTCCCGCGCGGGCATCCGCGAAAAGCTGATGGCCTTCTTTACCGAGTGCGCGCGCGACGCGGGCAGCAGCGCCTTTGATATCCCCTTTGACCGCGCGGGCATGGCCGCCTACCTGGGGGTGGATCGCAGCGCACTGTCGCGCATGCTGTCCCAATTGCAGGCGCAGGGCGTGCTGCGCTACCGCAAAAACCATTTTGAACTGCTGGGCGGCGGGTAAAATTTGTTTTTTGTTGCAATTGCAACCGATAAAAGCAGGCAAAACGGCTATAATATCTTCCGTTCGGAGACGAACGAAAGGAAGGTATTTATAAAATGAAAAAACTATTCGCCTGCCTGCTGGCGCTGATGCTGACCCTGTCCCTGACCGCCTGCTCCCTGGCCGAGCAGCCCGCCGCCGTGCGCCTGGCCGCCCTGAAGGGCCCCACCGCCATGGGTCTGGTGCAGCTGCTGGATGAAAGCGAAAACGGCAAGGCCGCCAACAGCTATGATTTCCTGCTGGCCGGCTCCGCCGATGAAATCACCCCCAAGCTCATTCAAGGCGAAATCGACATCGCCGCCGTGCCCGTCAACCTGGCCTCCGTGCTGTACAGCAAGACCAACGGCGCGCTGGAGCTGGTGGCCGTCAACGCCCTGGGCGTATTGTATGTGGTGGAAAAGGGCGGCGAGAGCATCCAAAGCCTGGCCGACCTGAAGGGCAAAACCGTCTACGCCACCGGCAAGGGCTCCACGCCTGAATACAACCTGACCTACCTGCTCAAGTCCGCCGGTCTGGATATCGAAAAGGATCTGACCGTGGAATGGAAGAGCGAGCCCACCGAGGTGGTGGCGCTGATGAAGGCGCAGGATCAGGCCGTGGCCATGCTGCCCCAGCCCTATGTGACCGTCGCCTCCACCCAGGTGGAGGGTCTGCGCGTGGCGCTGGATCTGACCGCCGAGTGGGACAAGCTGGACAACGGCAGCCGTCTGGTGACGGCGGGCATCGTGGTGCGCCGCGAGTTTGCCCAGCAGCACCCCGAAGCCGTGGAGGGCTTTCTGAAGGATTACGCCGCCTCCGCCCAGTATGTAAACGAGCATGTGGACGAGGCCGCCCAGCTGATTGAAAAGTACAATATCGTCAAGGCAGCCGTCGCCAAGAAGGCCCTGCCGCAGTGCAACATCGTGTGCCTGACGGGCGAGGAAATGCACAGCGCCGTCGCGGGCTATCTGCAGGTGCTTTCCGATCTGAACCCCAAGGCCGTGGGCGGCCAGCTGCCTGGAGAGGACTTCTACTACCTGAATGAAAAGGCCGAGTAATCAAGGCTTACAACTGCAAAATCACTGGCTTGCGCGCGTCGCCGCCGTGCTGTTCTGGCTGCTTGTCTGGCAGGCGGCGGCGATGGCGCTGCACCAGCCCCTGCTGCTCTCCTCCCCATTGCGGGTGGCGGAGCGGCTTTTTGCGCTGCTGGGGGAGCGGGCGTTTTACGCCGCGCTGGGCTACAGCCTGCGGCGCATCGCGCTGGGCTTCTTTGCGGGCTTCCTGCTGGGCGCGCTGCTGGCCATGCTGGCCGCGCGGCTGCCGCTGATGGAGGCCCTGCTGCGCCCGCTGATGGTTACGGTCAAGTCCGTGCCTGTGGCCAGCTTTATCATCCTGGCGCTGATCTGGCTGTCCGCGCGGCGGCTATCGGCCTTTATCGCGTTTCTGATGGTGCTGCCCATCGCCTATGGCAACCTGCTGTCGGGGCTCAAAAGCACGCCCACGCAGCTATTGGAAATGGCGCGGCTCTATCATGTATCCTGGGGACGGCGGCTGCTGTATATCCAGCTGCCAAACATCAAGCCCCATTTGCTCAGCGCGCTGACGCTGGCGCTGGGCATGAGCTGGAAGGCTGGCGTGGCGGCTGAGGTAATCGGCATTCCCACCGGCTCCATAGGCGAACAGCTGTACCAATCCAAGGTTTACTTTGACCTGACAAGCCTGTATGCCTGGACGGTGGCCATTGTGCTGGTCAGCGTGCTGTTTGAAAAGGCCGTGCTGCTGGCGCTGCGGCTGCTGTATGGAAGGCTGGAGCAGCTATGAGCATTACGCTGTCAAATATCTGTAAGGCCTATGGCGAACGCCGCGTGCTGCGCGGCGTAACGCTGGATATTCCGCAGGGCGTAACCTGCCTGATGGGCCCCTCCGGCTGCGGCAAAACCACGCTGCTGCGCATCCTGACCGGCCTGGAAGCGCCCGACTGCGGCGAAATCACGGGCGTGCCCGCGCGCATCGCCATGGTGTTTCAGGAGGATCGGCTGGTGGATTCCCTCACTGTGCGCGCCAACCTGCGCCTGGCGCTGGGGGCTGGCTACGATCCTGCCGACGCGCAGGCATTGTTAAATGAGCTGGATCTGCCTGACGCACTGCGCCGCACAGTGGGCGAGCTGTCCGGGGGCATGAAGCGCCGCGTTGCCCTGGCCCGCGCGCTGCTGTACGATGCGCCTCTGCTGGTGCTGGACGAGCCCTTCAAAGGGCTGGATGAAACCACTGCCCGCCAATGCATGGACGCGCTTGCCCGCCGCGCCGCCGGCCGCGCCGTGCTGCTGGTCACGCACGACGCGCAGGAGGGCGATTATCTGCACGCGCGAACGCTGCAAATGGAAAAGCTGCAAAGGGTATAGCATCTCCGAATGGCACAATATATATCCGCTCAACACAAAATGCCGATTGCGACAAAATGCAGGCATAAAGGCTAATCCTTTTAACAAATTAAACGGAGGCCATCAGATGAAAAAGTGGATTTGCCTGTGCCTGATCATGCTGCTGTGCGCGGCTGCCTGCGCCATGCTGGCCGAGGGCGAAGCGCTGCCCGCAAGCGACGAGCCGCCGGTGGAAAAGAACCTGACGCACGGGAGGTTTGAAGCCGTTGGGCCGATCGAAGAAAAGACCGTCGCCCTGCCGGACGGCACAGAGCGCGTGGAGCAGTATCAAAACGCCTACTGCACGGCGTGCCATGAGCTGGCGCGCGTAATGATTTCCCCCGCCGTGGAGGATACCCTGCATACCGGATACGGCGAGGCCGTGCCCAGCGCCTGCGAACATCCGCTCTATGAGGTGAGCGGCCCTGTGCTGGATGATACCTATGTGGACCTGGACAGCATGCACCTGCACGCCGCATCCCAATCCGCCTTCTGCGTATCCTGCGGGCGCAAAATCCTGGTGCTGCTTGCGCCTTCAGCGGTTGAGTCCCATGCCTGGGCGGCATATACCGATGTGCATGTGAGCGATCTGGAGCACTTCTATTGTGAGCGCTGCGAGCTGTGCGGCGCGGTGGCATATTACTCCCGGCCGTGCTACGGCTATCACGAATAACGCGCTTTCGGCGGGCTGCCCGGACAGGCGGCCCGTTTTGCTATCCAAAAAATAGAATAGCGACAGCCGTTGACATTGCATGCATAATATGGCAAGATATAGATACCACGATACATTCTTTGCTTGCTTCGTTCCTCGCCGGCTGACAAAAGGAGGGAAACGCCATGAAAAAGTGAAATGTCTGGGGCTTGTTTGCGTGTTGCTGAGCCTGCTTGCCTGCGCGGGCATGGCCGAGGCGCCTACCGAAGTGGAGGACGCCGAAATGGCCAGCTTCCGGGCGCTGGCCGAGACTTATGTGCCCATGGCCGTGGAGGATTACCCCGATCACACCGTGTTCCAGGTGATCGGCTCCATGAAGGCACAACAGCTCAAAAATGCCTACTGCCTGCGCTGCAATAACGCCATCCGCACCATTTGGGGCGGAGCCTCGTACAAATTGAGCGATTCCGCCTGCCCGCACACCCTGTATATGATTCAGGATCCGTATGAGGATCAGCTGGTCCCCGCCAACGATTACACCCACCTGCAGGGCCAGGCGTACACCTCCCTCTGCGCGGACTGCGACCGAAGCGAGACGTATTAAAGGATGGTGCTGACACGTATGAAAAAACTGCTTTGCATCTGCCTGCTTGTGCTGCTGTGCCTGTCCGGTACGGCGCAGGGGCAGCCCGCCTTGAACGAGCCGGTGTATTTGATGGTTCATGGGCAGCTGATGGAGCAGCTGCAAGTGCTGCACAGCGGCCCACGAACCTGCACGCATCCCAGCTTTGCGTTTGAAAAGCAGGAAGCGCCGGATGAGCTGCTCTGCCTGCCGCTGTCCAATTTCTATCATCGCATCGTCACGCCCTGCGTGGCCGTCTGCACCCTGTGCGGGCAGCATCGCGTGGCTGCGGCGGCAAGCGAATCCCGCCAGCCCCATGATATGCAGCCGTCAGGGGATGTGCATATCAGCGCAGCCTGTCATATCTATTATGAAGCATGCGCCTGCGGCGAAACCGACAGCTATGTCCTTGCCTGCGGCGAAAAAATCCCACAGGGCAATGCACCGTAAACCGCAATCTGAGAGGGAGCTTCGGCTCCCTCTTTTTTGCACTTGCCATCCAATATCCGCATCTTGTTTTCATCCACAGGATATGCTAAAATCATTTTATCCATCCTGCCGGCCAAGCGCGGCACAAATGAAAGGAGCTTTCCCATGATCAAGGTAGGCGTTATCGGCTGCGGCACCATTGCCAACGCGGCGCACATCCCCTCCTATATGAAAAACGCGGATGTGGAGATCAAGTATTTTTGCGACATCATTCCGGAGCGCGCACAGGCGGCCGTTGAAAAATATGGCTGCGGCGTTGCCGTGACGAATTATCACGACGTTATCAACGATCCGGAAATTGACGCCATCTCGGTGTGCACCCCCAATCGGATGCATCCCGTGATCACCATTGACGCGCTGCGCGCTGGCAAAAACGTGCTGTGCGAAAAGCCCGCCGCCCGCACCTATGCCGAGGTGGAGCAAATGGTGCAGGCTCAGCGCGAAACGGGCAAGATCCTGGTCATCGGCGTGGTCAACCGCTTTAACGACAGCGTGCGCAAGATCAAGCAGTATATCGACGAGGGGCGCCTGGGCACGGTGCACCATGTATACGTCAGCTTCCGCCAGCATCGCAGCATTCCGGGGCTGGGCGGCGCGTTTACCACCAAGGAAATCGCCGGCGGCGGCGTGCTGATCGACTGGGGCGTGCATTATCTGGATATCGTGATGTACTGCTGCGGCGATCCCAAGGCCGTTACCGTCAGCGGCGAAACCTTCAGCAAGCTGGGACGCGACATCAAGGGCTATACCTACCGCAAGATGTGGGCCGGCCCGCCCAAGCTGGACGGCGTGTTCGACGTGGAGGAATCCGTCACCGGCCTGGTGCGCACCGAGGGCCCCGTCATCACCCTGAACGGCGCCTGGGCGCAGAACATTGACGAAAAGGAATGCTACATCGATTTCATGGGCGACAAGGCAGGCATTCGCCTGCAATATGGCGGCAAATTCACCCTGTATACCGCCGAGTACGGCGCGCTGGTCAATTACACCCCCGACTTTGAAATGACCGATATGTTCGCCAACGAAATCAACGCCTTTGTGGACTATGTGCAGCATGGCACGCCCATGCCCAGCAAGGTGGAAACCGTGGCTGTCACCGCGCAGCTGATGCAGGCGCTCTACGATTCCGCCGCCGCCCACCGCGAAGTGGTGCTGTAAAAGAATAATTACGCCGGGAGAGCGGGCCAGTCCCCTCCCCCGGCTTTTTACTTTATAAGAAAGTCAAAGAAATCGAAATGTCATTTAATGGATAAAATGATAAAAATTACAAATTTTATGCACAAAATCTCCTTTGCGGCGGTCAACAATACAACAAAACCGAAAAGGAGAATTGTTATGAAAAAAGTACTGGCTCTCGTTCTCTCGCTCGTTCTGATGCTTGGCGGCAGCGCCGCTGCCTTGGCGGAAACCGCGCAGTCCATCCCGCCGCTCAGCCAGATCTCGTCCAATCCCAATTCCGCTACGTTTACCTGGCGCAGCGATGTATCGACGCAGGATGTGGAGAAGAAGGAGATTTGCTTTACAGAAATTGGAATTTCAAAAGTAAGTTCAACATCTGTATCGATTTCTCAAACCACACAAACAAACGCTAAAGCCGTTGCCATTCAGGGATGGATGTACGTAGAACGTTGGTACAATAACAGATGGGAAGAGTATAAAACCTATGACTTCTATAAAGGCAATACAACATTATGTGAAACTGGCTGTACTGTTACCGTAGAAAGTGGCTACTATTATCGCTTAGCCGTTACTCACATTGCAGTTTTTCTGGATAGCGATAATTCATCTTGCAATACCTATAGCCGCTCGATCTATGTTAATTGAGGCTGAATAAAGCAAGGTTTTGAAGCAGTGAGCAAAAAGTCGATAAATCAAGCGAGGTATTAATCCGAATTGAGTAGTCGTCATAGAAAAGATAAGCGCATGCACCGCCTTCTGCTTCGCAAACAAAGACGTCGCCTACGTCTGAAGGAACTGTGCGATAATTGGTTGCAAAAGAAGAAGAAATAGCATTAGTACTATCGTGAGCATAAATAAGTATTGTAATATTATCATTACTATTGCAATATATAATAGATAATACAGGCTTTTCATCTAATATAACATCCGCAGAGATACTGCTCAGCTTCAAATCACCGCTGTCTTTCAGATAAATTACCGGTAAATTAACATGTTGCACTGTTTCTTCTAAAGTGGAAAATTTTGTACTCTCTGTAATTTCCACTTTATCAGGATCAATATTCAACGGCTCCGGAAACGTAATCCCCAGGTGCAGCTGATCGTTGATCCAGATGACAGCGCGGCGGACAACGTTGTTGGCACTGCTGACGGTGACGGGCGCGAGGGCGCTATACAAAAAAGATACCACCATGAGGCATACTGCCGCTGCGGCGATGATCACGACGCGGCGCAGAATGCCTTTTCTTTTTGTGGTTTGGCCTTCGGGGACCTCCGTCTGCTGGGATTGGCGGGCCATATACTGCTGGAAAGCGCGCTGCTTAATTCCTTCGATATGCTCGGGCGAGGGATTGTAAGGCACGTCGTCCATATGCCGGATCTGGTCTTCCAGGGCTTTACGATCATTTCGCTTCATGGCGGCTCCTTTCTAACTCGTGCTGCAGGGATTTTAGCGTGCGCTTGTAGCGGGAGTGTACGGTATAAAGGTTCATCTTAAGCAGCTTGCCAATTTGTTTAAAGCTCAGATTATCCACAATTCGCATCAGCACGATCTCTTTGGCCGGGGAAGGCAGGCGATCGACGGCTTCGCGCACCTGCTGACGATTTTCCTGGGTGATATATTGGGATTCTGCACTGTTGGATGCGATGCTGCCGCTGCGTTCCAGCATGGTTTCGATGGCGGCTCTGCGGACGGTGTTTTTCTGATAATAATCCAGCGCTTCGTGGCGCACAATGGCATACAGCCAGGAGAACAATTTGTCAGGATCCTTGAGCTTATGCAATTTTTCAGCGGCAATAACCAGGGATTCGGAAATTACATCGTCCGTATCATCTTTGTTTTTGAGGATTTCATATGCAATTTGAAACAGCGTATTCATTTGCCGCTGCGAAATACGGGCCATCATCCATTCCCAGCGTGCTTCCGGTTTTTCCGGCAGCCCAATATGCCCCAACATAACATCCGTCCTTTTGTAAAAGATAGCGCAATTATAGCATTTGCTTCCTATATTTTACTGCGGGTTTTGCCGGATGCAAAAAAAGACCGCCATGGGCGGCCTCTTGATTTTAACGAGGGAGCGGGCAATTACTTGCCGCTCATCTGGCGTTCCTGCTGCTCGATCATGCGCTTTACCATATAGCCGCCAATGTAGCCAGCCTGGCGGGAAGGCAGATCGCCGTTGTAGCCCTGCTTGAGGTTGATGCCCAGCTCACTGGCGATTTCAAACTTCATGTTGTCCAGCGCGGCGCGGGCTTCGGGCACGTTGGGGGTATTGGTGTTGGTGCTGCCATTCTTCTGGCCCTGAGCGGGGTTCTGATTCTGCTGATTATACATTGCTTTCTCTCCCTGTGGGCGCGGCGCGCCCGTTTTTTTATTTGCCTGCCATCTGCTTTTCCGCCTGCTCGATCAGGCGACGAACCATGTAGCCGCCGACGTAGCCGTTCTCGCGGCTGGTAAGGTCGCCGTTGTAGCCCTGCTTGAAGTTGATGCCCAGTTCACGGGCGATTTCAAACTTCATGTTGTCCAGCGCGGCGCGCGCCTCGGGCACATTGACCTTCTGCTGAGAGGAATTCTGGTTCATTGCTGTTTCACCTCCTCAACTGGTTTCACGGCTATTTTGACCATCTGCACGCAAAATACACTGGCAGTTTGTGCAAAAAGGCGAAAAGATCGGAAATGTTCGCAATTTATAGAAAATTAAAAGTTTTATCGCCTTTTTCCTCTTGCAATTTCCGAACATTTGTTGTAAAATGACCTCACAATTTGCAAAAAGGTTCGTGTTTTGCAAATTGTCAAGTTTTTCAGTCCGGAGGCGCGGCATGCGGGAGCTTCGTGAATCCATCCTTCGTCAGGGTCAGTGCGTGGGAGACAGCATCGTCAAGGTAGACATGTTTTTGAACCACCGGCTCGACACCCGCCTGATGTTTGCGATGGGCCGTGAGCTGGCCGATTATTTCGGCAAGGACAAGCCAGATATCGTGCTCACAGTGGAAGCCAGCGGCATCGCCCTGGCGCTGGCCGCGGCGCATTTTCTGGATGATATCCCCGTGGTTTTTGCAAAAAAGAGCCCGGCCGCCAACCAGAGCGCCGATATGCTCACCGCCGTCGCCCATTCCTTTACCCATGGCAATGACAACGCCCTGCGCGTCGATCGCCGTTATCTGCCCGCGGGCAGCCGCGTGCTGGTGGTGGACGATTTTCTGGCCGATGGCGAAGCCTCCCGCGCGCTGATCTCCATTGCGGAGCAGGCGGGCTGCACGCTGGTGGGCGTAGGCATCGCGGTGGAAAAGGGCTTCCAGCCCGGCGGCCGCAAGCTGCGCGAAGCGGGCGTCAATCTCAAGTCTTTAGCAATCGTCACCTCCATTCAGGATGGCCGCATCCAGCTGGCGGATGACGATTGATAAGGAAATAAACCTCATTCCCAATATTTTTACAGTGGAGGAAAACACATGAAGAAGCTTGCCGCTATCCTGCTCGCGCTGGTACTGGTTCTGTGCTCCGTTTCCGCGCTGGCCTTTGAGCCCGTGGACAAGAAGGACCTGAAGGTCGGTTTCATCTACATCGGCGGCGCCGAGGACAAGGGCTTCACCTACGCCCATCACGAAGGCACCAAGGCCATGATGGCCAAGCTGGGCCTGGACGAGAGCCAGGTGTTCTGGCGTGAAAACGTATCCGAAGACTCTGCCTGCGCCGACGCCATCGACGAGCTGATCGAGCAGGGCTGCCAGATCATCTTCGGCAACAGCTTCGGCTATCAGGAGTACTTCAAGGAAGCCGCTGAGGAGCATCCCGAAGTCATCTTCTCCCACTGCTCCGGCTATATGTGCAACGACACCAACTTCAACAACTACTGGGGCGCCATCTACCAGGCCCGCTACCTGAGCGGCATCGTGGCCGGTCTCAAGACCAAGGCCAACCTGATCGGCTATGTCGGCTCCATGAACAACCCCGAAGTCAACGGCGGCCTGAACGCCTTCGCGCTGGGCGTTAAGTCTGTGAATCCCGACGCCAAGATCTATGTAAAGTACACCGGCACCTGGTATGATGTTACCCTGGAAAAGCAGACCGCCGAAGCCCTGCTGGATCTGGGCTGCGACGTGCTGGGTCAGCACTGCGATACCTCCATGCCCATGGTTGCCGCTGAAGAGCGCGGCGCCTACGGCATCGGCTACAACGCCGTCATCAGCGAAGGCGAACCCGGCTACAAGGCCTGGATGACCGCTCCCGTTTGGGATTGGAGCGCCGTGCTGGTATCCGAGGTGCAGTCCGTGATCGACGGTACCTGGAAGCCCGAAAACGTGTTCTTCGGCCTGAAGGAAGGCCTGGTTTCCCTGGCTCCCCTGACTGACGCTGCCCCCGCGGGCGCGCAGGAGCTCATCGACGCCGCCACCGCCAAGATGGTTTCCGGCGAATGGGACGTCTTCACCGGCCCCATCACCGATAATCAGGGCAACGTGGTAATCGCCGAGGGCGAGACCGTGCACTACAACGCCAACTTCGGCAGCGAAATGACCTGGCTGCTGGACAACATCGAGGCTCGCTAAGCCTTCACACAAGCATCCCTTTCCCCCCGCCGAGGCAACCGTCCCGGCGGGGGTTTTTGTTGTAAGAGCAAGGGCGTGGGAGGAGGACGGTACTTTCTTGAGTCAAGAAAGTACCAAAGAACCGGTTTTGGCGTGAAAGTCAAGCTGATAAAACTGGCAGGCGGCACTGGCACGAGGTGGTGGTTGAATCCGAAAATCAGGCGCAGCAATTGGCGATTGTTGGATAGAACGGTCATCAAAAGGCTTCTCATTGAGGAGAGGCTCCGCCGTAGGCGGTGGTGAAGTGTAGGCCATGCAATGGCCGTTATCATGACTATATAAGATAACGCCGCTGCGGCGGCTACGGCCCTCACAATTCGGCATAGTCGTTTTGCAACGCTGAGGCTTGCAAAACTCGTTGCCTCATCGGCGCTGCATCCGCCTGTATCTGCCACAGAGGCGGATTGCGCGCCTCATCCAAGCGGCTAAAGCCGCCCAACTTCTCCTCAAGGAGAAGGCTTTCATCGGCTGCGCCAAAGCAAAACGCCTTCTCCAAAAACTGAAGAAGGCGCAAAGTAAAACAAATGAAGAAAAGCCGATCTTACAGCTTTTTATACATCAGGTATTCGCTGGCATAGCTACCGTCCGGATAGCGCAGGGCATGCGGGCGCGTGCCGTACACCTGAAAGCCGTGCTTCAAATAGAGCGGAACGGCGCGGAAGTTATCGGCAACCACTTCCAGCTCCACCTGCTCATAACCACAGGCGCGGGCGCAGTCCAGCAACGTTTGCAGCATGCGGTTGGCAATCCCTTGCCGCCAATAATCCCTGCGCACCGAAACGCCGATGCCCGCGCGGTGCGCCAGCCGCAGAGCGCCGCCGATCGGATGCAGATCGAAATCTCCTGCGATAACGCCATCCACAAAGGCAAGAAGCAGCACGCTGCGGGGATCGGCCAGCTTGCTTTCAATCCAGGCAAGTTCCTTTTCGACCGTCTGCGTCCATTCGCCTGCGCCGCGGCTCAAGTAGGGTGATTCGCCAAATACCTGGTTGACATAGCCTACCAATGCGGCCGCGTCCTCCGGCTCGGCAGAACGGAGGGTGCATTCGCGGCCGTCATGCAGGGTAAAGGCGACAGGATCAAATTTCATAATAGAACCTCCTTATTCTATTCCTGCGCGCGCTGGCGGCAGACCTCATACATCATCACCGTTGCGGCGCAGGCTACGTTGAAGGAGCTGGCGCTGGAGGTATCCGCCATGGGGATGGTGGCCAGCAGGTCGCACCCCTCCTTGAAGGCGCGGCACAGCCCCTCGGTTTCGTTGCCGATCATCAGCAACGTGGGCAGCCTGAAATCCACCTGCGTAATGTTCAACTGCTTATGCGCCGTGGTGCCGATCACCTGAAAGCCGGGATGCAGCTCGCGCTGCCGGGCGATCCAGTCAAACACCGTGCCGTTATCCGCCATGCGGATGGCGGGCAGGTTGAAAAACGAGCCCATGGAGGCTGTGATCACCTCCGGCTGGTAGAGATCCACCCCGTGGCCGGTCAGGATCAGCCCGTCCGCGCCCAGCGCGTCGGCGGAGCGGATGATGGAGCCTAAATTTCCATGATTGGACGGGCGGTCGAAGAGGATATACAGCGGACAGGAGGATGCGCGCAGCAGGGCGGGGTCGTCCGGCCGCATGCGCAGGGTGGCCAGAAGCTCGGAGGTATCGGTTTTGCCGCTTAGCTCCTGCATAAGATTGGCGGACAGCTGGTAATGCGTATCGCAGGAAACGGTATTCAGCACCTCCTGCGCCCAGCGGGAGAGGGGCGTTTCGGGGCTGTATAAAAGGCTTGTAAACTGCCAGCCATTGCGGATGGCCTGGTTGATATTGCGAACGCCTTCCACCAGGAACTCGCCGTAGCGGTAGCGCTTGTTGCGGTTGGTGCGCAGTACCTCAAACTTTTGATAGGCGGCGTTTTTGCTCATGACCCGGACAGTATTCACGGCTGTTCCTCCTTGGCGTGTTCGGCGTTATAGCGCGGCCCCAGCGGGGCGTAGCGGCGGGCGATCCAGCGGCAGATGCCGTCCAGCCCAGGATAAATCATGCGCTCGGAAATGTTGATGTAGTCCAGCTTGTCGCGGATTTCCAGCTTGGCCTTTTTGCTGATGATCAGGCGCACAAAGCACTCGCTTTCGGGCAGATCCAGCAGCGTCACCGCAGGATCGGACACGGCGGAAAACAGCGCGTACTGGTTGGCGATGCGGTTGACCGTGGAGGCAGGCTCAAAGAACAGCGCGAAGGGCTGCTCGGAGAGCGCCTGCAGGGAGGTGAAGTTGTGCGCCACATCCTCTAAGATATCGCGGGTGAAGATATCGGCACGCTGCTCGCTCAGCTTTTGACGCAGGGAGGGAGGCAGGTTGGCGTTTACATCCTCGATGTTCACGCACCAGATCACGCCGTCGCGGTCATAGTAATCAATATCTTCGGTGGCAAAGTGCGCGGCCACAAGGGGCGAATAGGTCCAGTCCAGCAGGCGCGTGGGCAGGCCGAACTGCTGGCCCATGGCCACCAGCTCCCAAAATGAATTGCAGCCCTGCAGCTCGGTGTAGCCGTATTTCATAAAGGAGCGCAGCAGGATCTTTTCCAGCGACAGATCCTGCGGGCAGGCGCGGTTGAGCGAGGGCGTGAGCGCCCATTGGCCATCGGACATGCCGCGATAGACGCGGTTGTTGCGATAGCGCATGATGGCGGGATCCCATACGTTTTCAAACACGGCGCTGTGCAGCGCGTCCCAGCTTTCAATCAGTACGTCGCGCATGCAAAATCCTCCTTTGTGCTGCCTTGCAGCGTATCGCGCGCAATACTGCGCAGCGTGGCGGCGGTATCGGGGGCGATATCAGGAATGCCGTCCAGCGTGCGGGGATCGCGCCCGCTCAGCGCGGCGAAGAACACGCACGCGGCCAGATAGGTTCCATCAGGGCTGGGATGATAATGATCGGGCATGTAGAGCCCAATTTCAGGGCGCGTATCATGGCACAGGCGGAAAGCGTCGCCCACCGGAACCAGCAGCGCGTTCTGCTGTTTTGCGGCCTGGCGGCAGGCGTCGCGCAGGGCCTCATGCATCTGCTGATAGGTCATGCCTGTGCCCTGCAGCTTTTCGGTGCCGTCCTCATAGGCCCAGGTCTGATAGATGACAAACCGCTCCCGGCAGGGGAGCTGGCTGCACAGCGTGCGCACAGCGGCGAGATAGCGCTCCGGATGGCCGGCAGGGCTGAAGGACTGATCCTGCAATACAATCATATCCCAGGCGCGCTGCTCGTGCGTTTCGTGCAGGAGGGGATACATCTCGTTATCGGGATCGGCATAGCGCTCCAGATACCAGCCGCCCTTGGTGACGGCGGCGGTCTGGATGGAATAGCCTGCGGCGCACGAGAGCTTTTCCAGCATCGCGGGCAGATCGTGATAATAGGTAAAGCTGTTGCCGACAAAGAGCAGCTTTTTCATTCCTGGCCTCCTGAAGGGAGATTTTTACTTTTATCAGTATAGCATAGGCGGCGGCTTTGTTCAATGAAAAACCCCAAAGGATTTGATTGACAGCCGGGGCGCGGCGCGGTAATATAAAAAGCATGCGCCAGAAAGGCGATGGGGAAGGAAGAAGTACGAATGGTTTGGTGGCTGATTGCGACGGCGGCATCGGCGTTTGTAAAGGGACTGTGCGGCTTTGCCAATACGCTGGTATTTGATACGATTATGGGCTTTACGGCCGATCCTGCATTGATCACGCCGGTGGAGGTGGTTATCAACACTCCCAGCAACTGCATTATGGTGTGGCGCGAGCGGCAGTATATCCAGTGGAAAAAGTGCCTGCCGGTGACGGCGCTGATCATCCTGGGTTCCATTCCGGGCATGCTGATGCTTAAGAGCTTTAACGCGCAATGGCTGAAGGCGGTTTTCGGCGTGATTGTAGCGCTGCTTGGCGTGGAAATGCTGCTGCGTGATCTGCACCATCAGAAGATGAAATCCAACCCCGTGGTGCTGACACTGATTGGCCTTTTGTCCGGCGTGATGTGCGGCTTGTTTGGCATCGGTGCGCTGACGGCGGCCTACATGAGCCGCGTGACGGATGATACCGCGTCCTTCCGCGCCAACATCTGCGTGGCCTTCCTGGCAAACGCTGTCTTCCGTTGCGCCGCTTACGCCTGGCTGGGCATCATCACCTGGGAGACGGTGAAAATTTCGCTGCTGATGCTGCCGGTGATGGTGGTGTTTGTGCTGCTTGGCATGCGCTGCGCGCGTCTGCTGCCCGAAAAGCTGGTTAAGCGCTGCGTAACGGTGGCGTTGATTATCTCCGGCTTGGCGCTGGTGATTAAAAACGTGATTTAAGAAAGCAAAATACAATTAAAAACGTAGAAAGCGAACGGGGGAAAGGCTGCTTTTATCCGGGCGCTTTTTGTTTTGGATGCGAGACGTCGTTGCTTTCTTTCGCCTTTATTCTGAAAGATGATACGCAAAAAACGGGCACTCGCACGCAGCGCCCGTTAAGCTTTTGCCTGAAAAAGGGATTAGCCGACGAAAATCATGATCAGCGCCAGCACGACGAACACGGCGGCGGAGATCTTGGTGGCCAGGGCCAGCTTGGCCTCCAGCGCGGCGTTCTTGGCCTTGCCAAAGAAAGTTTCGGTGCTGCCAGAGATGGCGCCCATGCCGTCGGAATCGCTGCTCTGCAGCAGTACGGTAACGATCATCACCAGGGACGCGATGATCAGAAGAATGTTCAGAATGATTTGCAGTGCATTCATGGTGTAAAAACCTCCTTGAAATCAGCGAGTATTATCATACCATATCAACGGCGGAATTACAAGCGGTTTTTTTAGATATTTACCGTTTTTTCCAAATCTGGGGCGAAAATCAGGATAGATTCTGCGCCTCCACCAGCATGTCGCCGCCGTAGCGCTTGCGCAGCAGCGGCTTTTCAATCTTGCCGGTGGGGTTGCGCGGCACTGGGGCGAAGATGATCCGACGCGGGCGCTTGTAGCGCGGCAACTGCATACAGAAAGCGTCGATGCTCTCCTGCGTGCAGGTGTGGCCGGGTTGTACCTCGATGATCGCCGCTGCGATTTCGCCCAGGCGCTTGTCTGGCAGGCCGATTACGGCCACATCCTTTACATCGGGATGCGCGCTGAGAAAGTTTTCAATCTGCACGGGATACAGGTTTTCGCCGCCGGTGATGATCACATCCTTTTTGCGATCTACGAGGAAGATAAAGCCCTCTTCATCCGCCATGGCCATATCGCCCGTCAATAGCCAGCCATCGCGCAGCGTGGCCGCGGTGGCCTTGGGGTCGTTGTAATAGCAGGTCATCACGCCCGGGCCTTTGACGCACAGCTCACCCACTTCGCCCTGCGGAACAGGGCGGCCTTGATCATCTACAATCTTGGCTTCCCAGCCGTAGCCCGCCTTGCCGATTGCACCCACCTTGCGGATGTTTTCTACCCCCAAATGCACGCAGCCGGGGCCGATAGACTCGCTCAGGCCGTAGTTGGTATCATATTGATGGTGCGGAAAATACCGCTGCCAGTGATGAATCAGGCTTTGCGGCACAGGCTGTGCGCCGATGTGCATCAGCCGCCACTGCGACAGCTGATAATCGCTGAGCCGCACGTCGCCGCGATCCAGCGCGCCCAGAATATCCTGTGCCCAGGGCACTAACAGCCACACGATGGTGCAGCGCTCCTCGCTGACGGCCTCCAGGATATACTCAGGCTTGTTGCCCTTGAGCAGCACGGCGCGGCCGCCTGAATACAGCGAGCCGAACCAGTGCATCTTTGCTCCCGTATGATACAGCGGCGGAATGCAGAGAAACACATCCTCGCGCGTTTGCCCATGATGGCGCTGCTCCACCACGGCGGCGTGGGACAGGCTTTCATGGTTGTGCAGGATGGCTTTTGGAAAGCCCGTGGTGCCGGAGGAAAAGTAGATCGCCGCGTCGTCCTGCTCGGATACGGGGATCATGGGATCGGTGCTTGCGGCCTGCGCGCACAGCAGCGGATAGCTCTCGGCAAAGGTGGGGCAGGTACTGCCCACATAGAACAGCGGGCAGGACTGTGCCAGCGTCGGGGCCAGCTCCTCCACGCGGCCGATAAATTCCGGCCCGAATACCAGCGCGTCGGCCTCGGCTAAATGCATGCAGTAGTCGATTTCATCCGCCGTATAGCGGAAATTGAGCGGCACGGCCAGCGCGCCTGCCTTGAGGATACCAAAGTATATGGGCAGCCATTCCAGGCAATTCATTAGCAGGATGGCCACCTTTTTGCCCTTGCCAAGCCCCCGGCTGAGCAGCAGATTGGCAAAGCGGTTGGCGTGCTCGTCAAACTCCCGCCAGGTAATCTCCCGCCGGTAGCAGGGCGCGTTGGCAGGCTCGATCAGTTCATATTCTTTCCAGGTGACGCGGCGCTTTTGCGCGTGCTCGGGATTGATCTCTACCAGCGCTGTATCCTCGCCAAACTCGCGGGCATTGCGGCGCAGCAAATCGGTAATGGGCATGAGAAACGCCTCCTTATCATTGAAAACAAAAACGCCGCGGCACTGTGGCTGCGGCGTTGTAATGCGGCGATGCAGGCTCGTTTACAGCCATTACAAAGCCAGCCGCACCTGATAGCCATAGGCGCAGCCGTAATAATAGCCGTAAACGCGGGTGAAAAGCAGCATGGGTAAAGGCTCCTTCCGATGAATAATATGATTATAGCATAGGCCTGCGCGCGGCGGTGTTTTTTCATTGTATTAAAAGAGTTAAAAGAGTTAAAAGAGTTAAAAGCGGCGGTTCGCGCTTGCACGATTGCCCGATTGATGGTACAATGAAGATCAACCCAAAGAACGGAGAAAACAGCATGCAGAAAATTCTAAGCGCCTTTGACCTGGAAGGCCGTGTCCTGTGCTGTGAGCCCTATGGCGAAGGGCATATCAATTCCACCTATCATGTAACCACCGACGCGCCGCATGATTATATCCTGCAGCGCATCAATACAACCGTTTTTCCGGATGCGGAGCTGCTGATGCGAAACGTTGATCTGGTCACCGGCCATCTGCGCCGCAAGGGCCTGGACAACCGCCATGTGCTCACCCTGGTGCCTGCGCGAAACGGCGCGCTCTTCTGCCGCGACGATCAGGGCGATTGCTATCGCCTGGTGGAGTTTGTGCAGGGCGGCCTTTGCCTGCAGGCACCGCGCGATGCGACGGATTTTGAGCAGAGCGGCGCGGCTTTCGGTCAGTTTCAGATGCAGCTGAGCGATTTTGACGCCAGCTTGCTGGGTGAAACCATCCCGCATTTTCATGATACCCCGCGCCGTTTTCAGGCGCTGCACGCGGCAATTGAGCGCGACGCGCTGGGCCGCGCGGCGGGCGTTCAGCGTGAAATTGATTTTGCCCTGGCGCGCGAGGCGCGGGCCGCTGGGCTGGTGGATGCGCTGGCTAAGGGCGAAATCCCCCTGCGCGTAACGCACAACGATACCAAGCTGAACAACGTGATCCTGGACGCAGCGACGATGGAGCCGCTGTGCGTGATTGATCTGGATACCGTGATGCCAGGCGCGGCGGCCTATGACTTTGGCGATTCCATCCGCTTTGGCGCGAATACCGCCGCCGAGGATGAGTGCGATTTGTCTCTTGTATCGCTGTCCCTGCCGCTGTTTGAGGCCTATGCCCGCGGCTTCCTGGGCGCGTGCGGCGCGCATTTGACGGAGGCTGAAAAGCAATCCCTGCAGCTGGGTTCCTGGATGATGACCATGGAGTGTGGCGCGCGCTTCCTGACGGATTATCTGGACGGCGACGTGTATTTCTCTATCCACCGGCCTGAGCATAACCTGGATCGCTGCCGCACGCAGTTTGCCCTGGCGGCGGATATGGAGCGCAAGCAGGCCGAGATGGACGCGATCATTCGCCGCTATTCGTAAGCAGCTGCTGCCGCAGCATGGCCAGTCGGCAGGCGCGGGCGTAGGCCAGCGTCAGGTATTCGACAGGATCCATGCGCGCGTAAGCGTCGTTTTCATGGTGGCCGCGTTTGCTCAGGGTGGTCAGTTCAAAGGTGAGCGGGCCGTCAAAATGCGCGCGGTTCAGCCGACACATGTTATCCTCCCAATTCGCTGCGCCGTCAAAGGGCAGCAGGTGCAGATCGTCCAGATAGGTGATCTTTCCTGTGTAATCGCGCACGCCCAGGTTATCGTTCAGGTGCGTGCCCAGCAGTCGATCGCCGTACAGCGCCAGCATGTCCTCACTGCGGTTATAGCACATTTCATGCCCACTGTCCCAACAAAAGCCCACCGCTTTTTCGCCCCGGAAATGCGCCATCAGGGTGGCCAGGTATTCCTGACCCTCGGTGTTTTCCAGGGCGATTTTTACACCCAGCCTTTGCGCCTCGCGCACCACTGTCTCAAAGCGCGCCGCTCCCTCGGGTGTGGGATCATGCCGCTCAAAGCCGATGTAGGGATGCGCCACCATCAGCGGAACGTCGTTTTCGGCGCAGGCGCGCAGGCACTCGATCAGCTCGGCAAGCATATCGGCCGTTTCCTCGCTCGGTTCCCACAGCAGGTTCATGCGGGTATAGGGCGCGTGGATGGATTGATACAGCAGGCCTTCTTCCTTGGCGATGCGGCGGTAGCACGCGATATCCGCCTCGCGCGACCAGCCGGTGAAAAAGCCCTCGAAGCCGATCTGCCGCAGGGTACGGATCTGCTGCTCATAAGGCAGGGAGAAGGATGAGCTGAGCCCCAGACAAAGCTTGGTTTTGTACATAATAAACCCTCCAATAAGAAAAAGCGCTGCTGCTTTAGCCGCGCTTTTTAAGTTTACGGATATGCTTTACCGTCGCCTGCGCCGCAATGCCCGTCACCGCCCCCGTTACCAGCGCAATCAGCGTCAGCACTGCAAGATAATACAGCAGCTGCCGGGTGTGCAGCACGATCATGGCCAGCAGCACCTGGGCGGCGTTATGCGCCACCGCGCCCAGCATGCTGACAAACAGCATGGAAAAATTGAAACGCTTAAACAGGATCATCACCAGCATGCTGGCGACGCCGCCCGCCATGGCGTACATCATGGCCGATACGCCGCCAAACAGCAGACCGGACAGCACCACCTTGAGCAGCATCAGCAAAAATGCCGTGGGCGCGTCCAGCATGTACAGGGCGAACATCAGCACGCCGTTGCTCAGCCCCAGCTTTACACCCGGCACGGCGGTGGCCACGGGAAGCAGGCTTTCAATAAAGCCCAGCACCAGCATCATGGCGGTCAGCAGGCCGCACAGGGCGATATTGCGGGTGGAAAAGCGATTACGCTTGCGCATAGACATCTCCTTTAAAAAAACAGAACACCTGACTCTTAATCAGGGTGTCGTGCGTTTGTCCTCGCGCCGGTACAGCAGCGCGCACACCAGCGCCAGCAGTGGAAAGAGAATCGCGCCGATCAGCCCGGTTTTGAGCGCGTCGCCGCATAAATCGCTCAGCCAGCCTACCAGCGAGGGGCCGCTGCCGCAGCCTACGTCGCCCGCCAGGGCAAGCAGCGCGAACATCGCCGTGCCGCCCTTAGGAAAGCGTGCCGAGGCCAGGCTGAATACACCGGGCTATAGAATGCCCACCGATAGGCCACACAATGCGCAGCCCAGCAGGGACAGCGCAGGCACGGGAGACAGGGCGACAAGCAGATAAGCGGCGATGCACAGAACGGCGCTGAGCATGATAAACTGAAGCAGACTTATGCTGTCGCCCTGCTTGGCATAGAACAATCGCGCCGCGCCCATGCATAGCGAAAACATGCACGGCCCCAGCAGATCGCCCACCGTCTTAGATACGCCCAGCGCGCTTTCGGCAAAGGCTGATGCCCACTGGCTCATGCCCTGCTCGGAGACGCCGGAGGCGACCATCAGCAGCACGAACAGCCAAAAGGTCTTGCTGGCAAACAGTTGCCGCGGCGACATGCCGTCGCCCTCCTCGGTCAGTCTGGCCAGCGGCACATGGGCGAAGAAGAACGCATTGCCGATGGGCAGCAGCGCCCACAGGCAGCAAAGCACCGGCCAGCTGCTTTTGCTGAACGCGCGCAGAAACAGCGTGGACAGCGCCACCACGCCTACCGTGCCCCAGCAGTAAAAGGAGTGCAGCATGCTCATGACGGATTGCTTGTTGTCCGTCGGGCAGGCCTCCACAATGGGGCTGATAAGCACCTCGATCAGCCCACCGCCGATGGCATAACAGACGACCGCGCACAAAAGCCCTGCGTAGGCGGAGGGGAGTATGTGCGGCAGCACGGCCATGCCGATCAGCCCGGTCGCGCAAAAAATATGCGCCGCCAGGATGCACGCGCGATAGCCGATGCGATCGACAAACCGCGCCGAAAGGGAATCAATCAGCAGCTGGATGCAGAAATTGAACGTGATCAGCAGGGTGATGCGCGACAGCGGGATAGCAAACTGCTGCTGGAAAATTAAAAACAGCAGCGGAGCCAGATTGTTGACGACCGATTGGGTGATATAGCCCAGCTGGCTTGCGCGGATGGTGTGCCGATAGGTAAGCGCCCGGCGCATAAAAGCCCCTCCCATAATTGAAGAAGAAATCAGCGCATTATAGCATGGCTGCGCGGCATGCGTCAACGAGAAAAAATAATATCATGTTTTACAAAATACTGCTTGACAGATTATACTATGCGTGATATGATATAATGCGTCGGAGGGCATGAGGCGAATACCAGACGCGGCGCCTTCCGCACAACCTGAAAAAGGAGGATAACGCATTGGACGCTCAATTGAAACGAGGGCTGACGGAGGCGTGCATTTTAAAGCTTCTTACCCGCGGAGATTCCTACGGGTATCAGCTGGTGCGCGAGGCCGAGGAGGTGCTCTCCATTTCGGAATCCACCCTGTATCCCGTGCTGCGGCGGCTGGAAACCTCCGGCGCGCTGCGTGTGTACAGCATCGAGCATAACGGCCGGCTGCGCAAGTATTACGCCATCACCGACGAGGGACGGCAGAAGATTCAGGCTTTCCTGCAGGAGTGGGAAGCCGTCATGAAGGTATATGAGTTTATCAGGAGGGATGAAGCATGACCCGCGAGCAGTTTTTGGAGCAGCTGCGTCAGGCGCTTTCCGGCATGAAGGCCGAGGAACTGGAGGGCGTTATTTCGTATTATGATGAAATGTTGGACGACCGCATGGAGGCGGGGATGACCGAGGAGGCTGCGGTGAACGCTATGGAGCCTGTGCAGGTGATCGCCGCCCGCGTGCTCAGCGAAGCCGATGTGGAGGCTTCCGCGTCCGAGGAAGGCGCTGCCAAGGAAAGCAAGGAGCAGGAAATCCGCCGTCCCGCGGGCGATATCCGTCGTCTGTGCGTCACGGCTGAAAACAGGCGCATCGTATTCCGCAGCGAGGACACCGAGGAGATCATCCTGCGCTACAGCATTGAGGAAAACACCATCTTTGAGCTGCATGAGGATAACGGCACGCTGACGCTGGAATGCCGCTGTCGCCCTGTTACCAGCTGCTTTACCAGCGTGCAGAACGGCTTCAGCCTGGATGGACTGTTGGACGGCATCGGCAAGTTTATCAATAACATCGGCAACAGCATCGTGGGCAGCGATAACGCGCCCATCGAGGTGATTCTGCCCAAGGTGTACTGGGGCGCGGTGGAGGCCGAAAGCCGCAACGCGCGCATCACCATGGAGGGCATTACCTGCTCGCAGGGCATCACCCTGAGCACGACGAACGCCCGCGTGGTGCTCAGCGATGTGGTCGCCCGCGAGGCCAGCGTGCATACCACCAATGGCCGGATCGAGCTGCATGATGTTTATGCCCGTGAGGGTATGAACGCTGGCGGTACCAATGGCCAGATCATCGCCGAGAACCTTAACACCGATCAGAAGCTGCGCCTGGCCACCACCAACGGCCGCGTCACGCTGGATAACGTATCCGGCCAGGATATTGATATCCGCACCAGCAACGGCTCGGTCAGCGGTACGGTGCATGGCGAGCGCGAGGCGTTCACCATCCACAGCCATACCAGCAACGCCGGCAACAACCTGATGAATCGCGAGGGCGGCGACAGGAAACTGAACATTGTCACCAGCAATGGTGCGGTGAATGTATCCTTCACCGGCACACAAGAAGCGTAATACGATATACGATGAAGGCCGCGAGCCATGCAGCTCCCGTCTGTGACAGGACGGCAAGCAGCATGCGCCCGCGGCTGTTTAATTCCCGCCGCAGCACGGCGCAGGCTGCCGCGCAGGGGGCGTACAGCGCCGAAAAGGTGACGAAGGCCAGCGCGCTGGGCAGGGTAAAGGCGGATGCTGCGCTGGTGACGGACAGGGCGGAGAGAATGTTCTCCTTAGCCAGCAGGCCTGCAATCAGCGCGGCGACGCACGCGGGCGAACCAAAACCCAGCGGGCGGAACAGCCATGCAAACAGATTGGCCAGGGCATAGAGCAGGCTGCCTTCGACGCTGTCTGCCAGCGTCAGGCGCGGGGTAAAGACGCTCAGCGCCCACAGCGCCAGCGAGGATAGAAACACAATTGAGAACGCGCGGCTAAGAAAATCGCGCGTTTTGTCGCGCATCACGCGCGAAAGTCCCCGCAGGCTGGGCAGGCGGTAGCTGGGCAGCTCCAATAAAAAGGGCGCGGGCTGCCCGGGCAGCAGCCGCCGAAGCGGCCAGGAGGCAAGCATCGCCGCCGCCAGCCCCAGCAGATACAGCGCAAGTACAGGCAGCAGCCCATATTGCGGCAGAAACCGCGCGGCAAAAAACAGATACACCGGCGCCTTGGCTCCGCAGGGAATATAGGGCGCAAGCAGGGCGGTGAAACGGCGGTCGCGCTCGTTGGGCAGCGTGCGCACGGCCAGCACGGCGGGCACGGTGCAGCCGCAGCCTGTCATCAGCGGCACAAAGCTGCGCCCGGACAGGCCCAGCCGGCGCATGGGCGCGTCCAGCGCCATGGCGATGCGCGCCATCAGCCCGCTATCTTCCAATAAGCCGATCAGCAGGAATAACAGCAGAATGGCAGGCAAAAAGCTAACCACCGCGCCAACGCCCGCGAACGCGCCGTTGATCAGCAGATCGCGCAGCAGCGGCGCGGTGCCTGCCCGCGCAAGCAGCGCGTCGATCTGTAGGCCAGCCTGTTCAATCAAAACTTCAAAAAGGTGTGTTAGCGTTTGACCGGGCGGCCCAAAGGCAATGAACAGTACGGCCAACACCAACGCGGACAGGATGGGCCAGGCAAGCAGACGATTTGAAAACAGCCAATCCATCGGCGGCAGGCGCGGGGAATTGCGGGGCAGGGTCAGGCAAACGGCCAAGCAGCGGTCGATCCAATCATACCGTGCCTGTGCCAGCTTGCGGTGCTCCGTCGCGGGCAGCGATTCCAAGGGAAACGGCACGGGCGAAGCGGGCGCTTTGCCGGCCTTTGCCGCCTGCATGGCCGCGGCCATCAACTGCCGCGCGCCGCGCCCTGTGCGGGCGTTGATGGATATGCAGGGCACGCCCAGACGCGCCTGTAGACGCTGGACATCCAGCATGCCGCCTGATTTTGCCAAGGCTTCGGTCATGTTCAGCGCCAGCACCAGCGGCCGCCCCAGCGCCATCAGCTCCAGCGTCAGGTACAGTCCGCGCTGCAGGCTGGTTACGTCCAGCACCTGGATCACTATATCGGGCTTTTCGCGCAGAATATATTCACGTGTCACAGCCTCCTCGCGCGAATATGGAGTCAACGAATACACGCCGGGAAGATCGACGATTTGCACCGCATTTGCCCCCTGCTGGTAGGTCGGCAGCAGCCTGCCCACACGCTGCTCCACCGTAACGCCGGGATAGTTGCCCACATGCTCGGCCGCTCCGGTAAGCAGATTAAACAGTGTCGTCTTGCCTGCGTTTTGATTGCCGCACAGCGCCACAATCATAGCTCCACCTCCACGCGGTCGGCTTCCTCGCGCCGCAGGGACAGGGTGTAGCCACGCAGACGCACCGCCATGGGATCGCCGCCCGGTGCGCTGAAGGTTTTGATCACCCGAGCGGGCGGCAAAAAGCCCAGATCTATCAAGCGGATGGATAGCGCATCCTGCCCCATGATATCCCGAATTTTGGCGGATTGGCCATAGCGAAGCTCAGATAAGCGCATGATTTTTCTCCTCCAGACGCGAAGATTTACGATTGGAGATTGCTCAAAACGGCGTTTTGTGCTACTATATGAGGTGAAAAGTTCTGCAATCCATGGGAGGCATTGAGCGATGAAAAAAATCTGTCTGGTTCTGCTTGCCGCTGTGCTGACGCTTTTGTGCGTGGGCGCGTGCGCTGACAGCTATCATTTTGCCGATATATACATGATCCTGGACGTGCCGGGAGATACCTATACCACTCAGCTGACGCCTGAAAACCTGGCTGCGAATGAGAGCTTCATCGCGGGTCTTGGCGAAACGGTGGACAGCATGAAGGAAAAATTTACCCAGCAGGGCATCCGCCTGATTGCCTATGATACGACGCATGGCCGCACGTTGGTGGTGACTGCCGTGCAGGACGCGCAGTCCAGGGAACTGTATGATATTAACGAGCAGACGGCTGATACCCGCGCGTCCTACCGCGCCAATCACTCCAACGGCACTTACTGCGGCGCGCTGGGGTATAAGTTCGAATCCTGCGAGTGGAAGAACTTTGGCACCGAGCAGGGGCGTTTCCTGATGCTCAAATACACGCTGCGCGAGGGCGGGCAGGTAACGCGCCGCGGCCTGTGGCGGCGCACCATCCGCAATGGCTATACCATCACGCTGGATATGCAGGTGGTAGGCCGCCAGGTGTCGGCGGGCGATATCACCGCCATGAATAAGCTGCAGGAGACGATCTCCTTTACCCAGGCAGAGGCTTCGCCCGACGCGCCGCTGGCGCTGACCTTTACCGCTCCGCCGCCGGAGTTTACCAATAGCGCCAGCTTTTCCATCAAGGGCGTTACCCGTCCGGGCGCTACGGTGCTGGCTGCCTATGTGTCCATGAAGGGCGAAAGCAAAACCTTCAGCGCGCAGGCCGACGGTAAGGGCGCGTTCAAGGTGGATGTGTCCCTGCCGGGCAAGGATCTGTATAACATGATTGTCAGCGTCCTGGCTGCCGAGGGTACAGAGAATGAAGAAGAAATCAGCCGGAATTTCCAGGTGGAGTATGATCCCACTTTGCTGCCGGTGACGTTTACCTCCGCCTTCCCGGATAGCTTTACTACCGATAGCTTCAAGCTGGCCGGCACCACGCTGTCGGGCGTAAGCGTGCAGCTGGAGGTAAATGGAAAGCTCCAGACCAAACAGACCGGCAATGCCAAAACCTTCGCCTTTACGCTCGATACCTCCAAGGAGGGCAGCTACGAGATTCTGCTCACCTTTACCAAGAAAAACTATGCTACGCGGGTGTTTAACTATACCATCGCGCGCGTGTTTGACGCCGATGCGCAGCGGCAGGCCATCCGCGCCTCAGCGGTTGCGCCTACGTATTCCAAGCTCAAAAACTCAGCCGCTTCTTATGAGGGAAAGTATGTGCGGGCGAACGGCTATGTCGTATCCGTCGAGCAGGGATCGGGCGAATGGCTGATCACCTTTGCCACCCAGAAAAAGGGTGAAAACTATTCCGACTACATCATGGTGCTCTCCGACGCCGAGGTGACGCTGGACGTTGGCACGCACGCCACCCTGTACGGCACGGGTGCTGGCACTTATAAAATCCCTGGCGATAATGACAAAACCATCGTCTATCCCAAGGTTTCTTTGGCCTTTTTTGACGAGATGAGCAAGTGATATTCTACAAATTTATGAAAACTTGCATGAAAGAGCGGAATACGCTTCCATTCCTATGACTTTTTGTGTATAATAGAGTCGAATTGTGCAAACCAACACAATATATGGAGGGATGCTGACGTGACTCGCTTGTTAACAACGTGGGAGAAGGATCCTACCAGCGTGCCTGTCGGCCCGCTTGGCATTATCGCCATGGCGGGCTGTGAGGAAATCGGAGAAAAAATCAACCAGTGGCTGCTCAAATGGCACAGCCTGCAGGAGCTTCAGGACGAAGAATACTATACCAGCCCCGGACTGAACCGCGATACTTTTCTGGTAAAGGCCTACTGCCCGCGCTTTGGCACGGGCGAGGGCAAGGCGGTGCTGCGCGAAAGCGTGCGCGGCATGGATCTGTATATCCTTGTGGATGTTTGCGCGCATAACGTGCATTACAACATGTATGGGCAGGAAGTGCCCATGTCCCCGGATGATCATTTCCAGGATCTTAAACGCGTCATCGGCGCGATCGGCGGCAAGGCCAAGCGCGTCACCGTGGTGATGCCCATGCTGTACGAAAGCCGTCAGCATCGCCGCACCAGCCGCGAAAGCCTGGATTGTGCCATGGGCCTGCAAGAGCTGGTCAACATGGGCATCCGCGATATCATCACCTTCGACGCGCATGATCCCCGCATGGTAAACGCCGTGCCGCTGATCGGCTTTGAAAACGTGATGCCCAACTACCAGATGCTCAAGGCGCTGCTGCGCGAGGAAAAGGACCTGCACATTGACAAATCCCATATGATGGTCGTCAGCCCCGACGAGGGCGCGGTACAGCGCAATATCTTCTATTCCGCCGTGCTGTCGCTGGACATGGGCATGTTCTATAAGCGCCGCGACTATACCACCGTGATCAATGGCCGCAACCCCATCGTGGCGCATGAATACCTGGGCGCGGACGTAGAGGGCAAGGATATCCTGGTGGCGGACGATATGCTGGCTTCGGGCGACAGCATGATCGATCTGTGCAAGGAGCTCAAGGCACGTAAGGCCAATCGTATCTACGCGCTGACCACCTTTGCGTTCTTCACCTCCGGCATCGAGGCGTTCCGCAAGGCCTATGAAGAAGGTCTGCTGACCCGCGTTGTCGCTACCAACCTGACCTATCGCCGGCCTGAGCTGGCGAACGAGCCGTGGTTCATCCAGGCGGATATGAGCAAGTACATCTCCTACCTGATCGCCACCCTCAATCATGACCGCTCGCTGCACGAGCTGCTGAATCCCTACAACCGCATTAAATCCTTGCTGGATCGCTACCATAACGAGCAGGCGGCTACGGGGATCACCATGGTGTAATATTCAAAAATGACTGAACAAGAAAAACATCTTCCGCAAACCAATATAACCGAAACTGCGCCCGCCGCGAATGGGGAGACCGGAAAAAAGCCGGGCCTCATGCGCGGCGCGCGCGATTTTATCGAGAATACCTGGAGCAGCCTCAAGGGCAAGGATCTCAACCAGGCCGTGGAGGAGTTTACCAGCGAAATGACGTTGGTAGCCGAGGGCCTTAGCGAGGATCAGAATGCGCTGCGCCGCGACGGCGAAAAGCTGGCTGCGCGCATGGACAAGCTGGCCGAGCGCCAGAAAATCGGCGAGGACAGCGTGAAGGCGCTCCAGGATCAGCTGGAGCAGGAGCGCAGGCGCGGCGACGCGCTGCAAAAGCGCCTGGACGATATGGAAAAGGCACTCAAGGCCAAGCCGCTCAAGCCCGGCTTGACCGCCATTCTGCGCCAGGCTACCTGGGGCGTGGGCATTATCTGCGCCGCCTGGGTGATCGTGGCGATTCTGAAGCTGATTGGAGGTTAAGCTATGCCTTCCTTCAAAGAAATGGTGGAAAAGTACAAAAAGCGCCGTCATGATACCGTGGTGGACGCGGTGACGACCGGGCTTTCGCTGGCCGATAACGTGACGGTGGATCTGGGCCTGCTGGAGGATACCGGCGTGGCGACCGAGATTGCCGAGACGGTCAGCAATGTGCTGCCCTTCGCCGTGATTGCCGTGACCGAGCAGTGCAAGGTGCTGCTGGGCAAAAAGACCGGCGCTGCCGGGGCGGGGGACGCTGCCTACCGCATGGTCAAGACCGGCGCGGCCATGGGCGTGGGCGCGGCGGTTACGGCTGCCGGGGCGGGTGCTGTGGTGGCGCTGCCTGCGGCGGTCAGCGCACGGGTGATTATGGATCGCTATCGCGGCCATGCCCTGATGGGGCACCGCGTCAGCCTGCGTACCCAGCGCCTCAAGGCGCTCAATACCGCGCGGCTCAGCCGCACAAGTGCGGGGGAATAATCCATGCTGCTGCAATATCATGATCTGAACGTCCGCAACGCCACGCCTGAGGATGCGCCGCAGCTGTCGCTGTGGTGGAACGATGGGCGCGTGATGGCGCATGCGGGCTTTCCGCTGGGCATCAATGAAACGGTGGAGAGCATTGCGGATAACCTGCGGCTGGATAACGAGCAGCATCGCAGGCTGATGGTATTGCTATCGGAAAGGCCGATCGGCGAAATGTGCTACCGCATGGTGGATGACAAAACAGCCGAAATCGGCATTAAAATCTGCGATTTTTCCCAGCAGAATAAAGGCTATGGAAAGATTTTGCTGAGCCTGTTAATCCGCGCGCTGTTTGATGATATGGGCTGCGTGCGGATTGTGCTGGATACCAACCTGACCAACCTGCGCGCCCAGCATGTATACGAGCGGCTGGGCTTTGAGCGCCAGGGCATGCGCAAGGATTGCTGGCTGGATCAGCTGGGCAATCTGCAGTCTGCCGTGGATTACAGCCTGACGCGCGAACGCTTTGTCAGCTTTATCGTGTAAAGGCTGCCGCATACAGCCGGATCAGGATAATCTTGAGCAGAATACGAAAAATGTCGCTTTTTGCCCTTGACAAGGGCTGCGCTTCGTGGTAAACTCACCCCGACAACTGAATGCGTGTCCTTTAACCGCGGTCCAGAGAGGCCGGGAAGGCTGCAACACATCGCAGAAAAACTGTGTTTTATTGCCTTGCCCTGCCCGGGTAAGGCTTTTTTTCTGCAAAAGGCGCGCAGGGTTGATCTTACGCATGGAGGGAATCCCCAATGAAACTGGTCTATGACATCAATCAGAAGCCGCCCCTCAAGAAGAACCTTGTCTACGCCTTCCAGCAGCTGCTGGCCATCATGGCCGCCACCCTGCTGGTGCCCGTGCTGGCGGACAGCACCGGCCTGTACCTGAACCAGCCTGCCGCGCTGTTTGGCGCAGGCATGGGCACGCTGTTCTACATCTTCATCGCCACCCGCAAGAAGAGCCCCGTGTTCCTGGGCAGCTCCTTCGCCTTCATCAGCCCCCTGGCCGGCGCCTGCGCGTATGGCTTCCTGGGCATCTTCGTTGGCTCCCTGTTCGCTGGCCTTGTGTATGTGCTCATCGCCCTGATCGTTAAAAAGACCGGCACCGCCTGGGTGACCAAGCTCCTGCCTCCTGTGGTCATCGGCCCCACCGTCGCCCTGATCGGCCTGAGCCTGTGCGGCAGCGCGGTGAACAACCTGAACAACACCGCCGCCGGCAGCTACAACCTGGTGGCCATCCTGGTAGGTCTGATCGCCTTCTTCATCACCGTGTTCGCCTCCGTAAAGGGCACGCAGAGCATGAAGATGGTGCCCTTCATCATCGGTATCCTGGGCGCGTATGTGATCGCCCTGATCCTGACCTTCATCGGCCGTGCCTCCGGCTGCGAAGCGCTGCAGCTGGTCAAGCTCTCCGCCTTCGATAACGTGCAGCTGTTCAAGGTGCCGCGCTTCACCTTCCTGGGCATGTTCGGCGCTTATAAGGACGCTACCAACACCATCGGCAGCGCGAGCGATGTGCTGAGCCTGTTCGTTCTCTTCGCCCCCGTGGCCTTCGTGACCCTGGCCGAGCATATCGCCGACCACGAGAACCTCTCCTCCATCATCGGCCATGACCTGATTACCGATCCCGGCCTGGACCGCACCCTGCTGGGCGACGGCGCGGGCTCCATCGTGGGCGCGCTGTTTGGCGGCTGCCCCAACACCACCTACGGCGAGTCCGTCGGCTGCATCGCCATCACGGGCAACGCCTCCGTCAGCACCATCGCCATCGCCGCGGTCTACTGCGTGCTGCTGAGCTTCTTTGATCCCTTCGTCTGCTTCGTCAACTCCATCCCCACCTGCATCGTGGGCGGCGTGTGCATCGCGCTGTACGGCTTCATCGCGGTCAGCGGCCTGAAGATGATTCAGCCGGTTGACCTGAACGACCATCGCAACCTGTTCGTGGTCGCGGCCATCCTGGTGTGCGGCATCGGCGGCCTGACGCTCAACTTCGGCAGCGTGCAGATCAGCGCCATCGCCACCGGCCTGATCGTGGGCATTCTGGTAAACGTGATCTTCAACCGCCGCAACGCTGACAAAAAAGCGGAATAACCTAAAAGCGTCCAATCGACGGGTCTGCAGTGCGCTGCGGCCCGTTTTTTTATGGGATGACAAACGCGCGCGGATTGATTATAATAGATCTATGCACAAGACCTTGAGAAAGGAGACGCGGCATGTCCGATATTACCAAGCGCGCGCTGGAAGCGTCACTGAAAAAACTGCTGCTTCAAAAGCCGCTGGATAAGATCACCATCAACGATATTGCCGAGGACTGCGGCATCAGCCGGATGACCTTTTATTATCATTTCAAGGATATGTATGATCTGATTGAATGGTCCTGCGTGGAGGATGCGCGCCGCGCTCTGGAGGGCAAAAAGACCTATGATACCTGGCAGCAGGGCTTTTTGCAGATATTCGAGGCCGTGCAGCAGAACAAACCCTTTATCATGAATGTGTACCGCTCCGTCAGCCGTGAGCATGTGGAAAACTATCTGTATAAGTTGACCTACGCGCTGATTATCGGCGTGGTGCGCGAGCAGGCGCAGGGTTTGGACGTGCCCGAGACGGATCAGCAGTTTATCGCGCATTTTTATAAATACGCGTTTGTCGGGCTGATGCTGGATTGGATCAAGGAGGATATGCGCGGCGATCCTGCCGTGCTGGTGGAACGGCTGGGCGTGATCGTCCATGGCAATATCCGCGCTGCTTTGGAGCGCATTGCAAAACAAAAGAATTAAACAAAACCGCGCTTTTGATAAAAAAAGCATCACTTTCGCCGCCGTGTCAGAAAATTGGGCACGGCGGCTTTTCTGCTCATTGCGGGGGATGGGGCGGCCGCCTATAATCATAATCACCAAAGGGCGATAAGCCCTGGTGCAAAATCAATGTAGGAGGTCATCCGTTATGTATTATGCCAGCGGTAACTATGAAGCCTTTGCCCGTCCCCGTAAGCCCGAGGGGGTAGATCAGAAGTCTGCTTATATCATTGGCAGCGGCCTTGCCGCGCTGACGGCCGCCTGCTATCTGGTTCGCGACGGCCAGATGAAGGGCGAGCACATTCACATCCTGGAAAAGGAAGATCGCGCCGGCGGCGCCTGCGACGGTTGGAAATTTGAAAACATCGGCTATGTGATGCGCGGCGGCCGTGAGATGGATAACCATTTTGAGGTGATGTGGGATCTGTTCCATTCCATTCCCTCCATCGAAACCGAGGGCGTGAGCGTGCTGGACGAGTATTATTGGCTCAACAAGGCCGATCCCAACTACTCTCTGTGCCGCGCCACCGTCAACTGCGGCGAGGACGCCCATACGGACGGCAAGTTCGATATCTCCGATAAGGGCGCAATGGAGATCATGAAGCTGTTCTTCACCCCTAACGAGGAGCTGCAGGACAAGCGTATCACCGATATCTTTGACGACGAGGTGTTCAACAGCAACTTCTGGCTGTACTGGCGCACCATGTTCGCCTTTGAAAACTGGCACAGCGCGCTGGAAATGAAGCTGTATCTGCAGCGCTATATCCACCATATTGGCGGCCTGCCCGATTTCAAGGCGCTGCGCTTTACCAAATACAATCAGTATGAATCCATGATTCTGCCCATGGTCAGATACCTGGAAAAGGCCGGCGTGCAGTTCCACTTTGGCGTCAAGGTGGTAAACGTGCTGTTTGACTGCAAGCCTGAGCACAAGCTTGCCAAGAGCATCGAAACCATTCGCGATGGCAAGCCCGAAAGCATCGGCCTGACCGAGAACGACCTGGTGTTCATCACCAACGGCGGCTGCGTGGAAAACTCCAGCATGGGCAGCCAGAATACGCCCGCGCCCTATAATACCGAGATCAAGGCGGGCGGCGGCTGGGATATGTGGCGCAAGATCGCCGCGCAGGATCCCGCCTTCGGCCATCCGGACAAGTTCTGCTCCGATCCTGAGCAGACCAACTGGATGAGCGCCACCGTAGAAACGCTGGATCAGCGCATCATTCCCTATATCAAGGCCATCTGCAAGCGCGATCCCTTCAGCGGCAAGGTGGTCACCGGCGGCATCGTTACCGTCAAGGATTCCTCCTGGCTGATGAGCTGGACGATCAACCGCCAGCCGCAGTTCCGCGAGCAGCCCAAGGATCATTGCCTGGTATGGGTGTACAGCCTGTTCACCGATAAGCCCGGCGATTATATCAAAAAGCCCATGCGTGCCTGCACCGGAAAGGAAATCTGCATGGAGTGGCTGTATCATATCGGCGTGCCGGAGGATCAGATTGAGGAGCTGGCCGAGCATAGCGCCAACACCGTACCCGTGATGATGCCCTATATCGACGCCTTCTTCATGCCCCGCGCCTATGGCGACCGGCCCAAGGTGGTGCCCGACGGTGCTGTCAACTTTGCCTTCCTGGGGCAGTTTGCCGAAACGCCGCGCGATACCATCTTCACCACCGAATATTCCATGCGCACCGGCATGGAGGCGGTGTATACCCTGCTGAACGTCGATCGCGGTGTGCCCGAGGTGTGGGGCAGCGTGTATGATATCCGCGATCTGCTTAACGCCATCGTGCAGCTGCGCGACGGCAAGAAGATCACCGATATGGACGTGGGCCTGATGGAGAAGATGGCCTTCAAGGCTCTGATGGGCAAGGCCGCGCACACCGATCTGGAAAAGCTGCTGAAGGAATACAAGCTGATTTAAGATCAAGAGCGTATAAATTCAGAAGCATAATAAAAGCGAAGGGGCTGTGGAAGAACTTTTCGTTCTTTCACAGCCCCCTTTGTATTCTTATTATTGATGCTTCCCGCAGGCTGCGCCGCAGTGTGCGCAGTCCCCATTACAGCCGCCATGGCCGCAGCAATCGCCGTTTTTCAGCGCCCTGCGCCAGGTACGGAAGGCGAAAAACGCGCACAGCGCAATCACGGACAGCAGGATATAATCCAGCGCGCGCATTACAGCAGCCTCGCCAGCGTGTAGGCGATCAAGGAGACCACCCATGCAACCGAACACTGCATCAGGATGACGCCCGCCGTTTTAACGACGGAATTGAGCTCGCGCCGGATGGTTGCCACAGCCGCGATGCAGGGGGTGTAAAGCAGTGTGAACACCAGGAAGCTGACAGCGGTTTTGGTGGTAAACAGCGTGCCGATGGCCGCGCTGCCCAGCAGCACCTGCAGGGTGCTGACCACCGATTCCTTGGCCACAAAGCCCGATATCAGCGCCGTGGCGCAGCGCCAATCGGCAAAGCCCAGCGGGGAGAATACGGGCGCAATCCACTGACCCACCAGCGCCAGCAGGCTGTCCGCGCTGTCGGCAACCACGTTCAGCCGCGTGTCAAAGCTTTGCAGGAACCAGATGATGATCGTGGCCAGGAAGATTACCGTGAACGCGCGCTGCAAAAAATCACGCGCTTTTTCCCACAGAAGCAGCAGCACGCTCTTGAAGCTGGGCATGCGGTAGTTGGGCAGCTCCATCACAAAGGGCACAGGCTTGCCGCGGAAGACCGTTTTATCCATGATCAGAGCGGCGATGATGCCAATCAGAATGCCCAGCACATACAGCGAGATCATCACCAGCGCGCGGTACTTGGCAAAAAACGCGGCGGTGAAGAAGGCGTAAATCGAGATCTTGGCCGAACAGCTCATGTAGGGCGTCAGCAGGATGGTCATCTTGCGGTCGCGGTCGGAGGATACCGTGCGGGTGGCCATGATGGCCGGCACCGAGCAGCCAAAGCCAATCAGCATGGGCACGATGCTGCGGCCCGACAGGCCGATCTTGCGCAGAGGCTTGTCCATCACAAAGGCCACGCGCGCCATATAGCCCGAATCCTCCAGAATGGACAGGAAGAAAAACAGCGTTACGATGATGGGCAGGAAGGACAGCACGCTGCCCACGCCCGCGAAAATGCCGTCGATAATCAGGCTGTGCACCACGGGGTTAATGCCATAAGCGGTCAGCCCCTTGTCAATCAGGCCGGTCAGCGCATCGATGCCCAGCCCCAAATAATCGGACAGACGCTGGCCGATGACGTCGAAGGTAAGATAAAAGGTCAGCAGCATCACGCCCAGGAAGGCGGGAATGGCAGTATAGCGACCCGTAAGAATCCTGTCGATGCGCATGGAGCGTGCATGCTCCTTGCTTTCATGGCATTTTACCACGGAGGCAGCCACCACACCCTCAATGAAGGTATAGCGCATATCGGCCAGGGCGGCGTTGCGATCCAATCCCGTTTCGTTTTCCATCTGCACGATGCAGTGCTCCAGCAGCTCCTGCTCGTTCTGATCCAGCTTCAATTCCTGTGCCAGGTTGTCGCCGCCCTCAATCAGCTTGGCTGCGCAGAAGCGCGGGGGAATGCCCAGCTTTTCGGCATGATCGTAAATCAGGTGAACCACCGCGTGGATGCAGCGGTGCACGGCTGATTCCTCGGCGCAGAAGTCCGTCACCTTGGGCAGCACCTTGCCGTGCGCGGTGGCGATGGCCTGATCCACCAGCTCCGATACACCCTCGCCGTTGGCGGCGGAAATGGGAATCACCGGAATGCCCAGCGCCTGGCTCATCTTCTGCACGTCGATGGTGCCGCCGTTGGCGCGCACCTCGTCCATCATGTTCAGTGCCAGCACCATGGGCACCTGCAATTCCAGCAGCTGCAGCGTCAGGTACAGGTTGCGCTCGATGTTGGTGGCGTCCACAATGTTGATGATGCCGTCGGGCTTTTGATTGATGATGAAATCGCGCGAGACGATTTCCTCCTGCGTATAGGGACGCAGGGAATAAATGCCGGGCAGATCGACTACCGAGCAGCCACGCTCCCCGCGAATCTCGCCCATTTTTTGATCGACCGTTACGCCGGGAAAATTGCCTACATGCTGGTTAGAACCGGTTAAAGCGTTAAAAAGCGTGGTTTTGCCGCAGTTTTGATTACCTACAAGGGCAAATATCATGATTTGACGGCCTCCACTTCAATTTTGCGGGCTTCCTCTACGCGCAGCGTCAGTTCGTATCCGCGCACCTGAATTTCAATCGGGTCGCCCATGGGGGCCACCTTTTGCAGCGTTACGCGCGTGTGGGGGATCAAGCCCATATCCAGCAGACGGCAGCGCAGCGCGCCGTTTCCGCCCACCGCGGAGATGATTGCCGAGGAGCCAACCTTTAGCTGATCCAGTGTCATTGCCATCCTCCTGTTAGTTAGCTATCGCTAACAATGTAAAATAGCACAAGCACAGGCGTTCGTCAATAGGCTGCAAAAAAATATTTTATCCGGCACGGCGAAGGACAAAATAAGTGCATAAATACACAGAAACTCAAGCTGAAATTGAATTGTTGGGGCAAAACTCAACGCCAGCTGCGTTCACAAGGAGGAAAATATCTGCTATACTCATATTAGAAAAAAGGGGGGTGCCTGGCATGAGCATTGGAAGCAATCTGATTGCGGCCCGCAAGGCAAAGGGCTTTACGCAGGAGCAGCTGGCTGAGCGGCTGGGGGTATCTTTTCAGGCGGTGAGCGCCTGGGAAAGGGATGCGTATTTGCCGGAGGCGGGAAAGCTTGCGGCGCTTGCTTCAGCGCTGAATATATCGGCAGACCTTCTGCTGCGCGGGGAACGGCGCGATTGGAAGCTGGAAAACCCTAACTTTGACCCGGATCATATGTATACCTGGCTGAAGGCTAAAGCGCACAGCCTTGGCCTGACACAAACGCTGAAAGCGCTGCCGCTGATGAAGGAAATGCATAACGGACAGATGCGAAAGAGCATGGTCGCAGCGGTGCCTTATCGGGCGCATCCCTTGACGCTGGCCTGCCATGCTCTTGCAATGGGCATCGTTGAGGATGACGTGGTATCCGGCCTGCTCCTGCATGACGTTCTGGAGGATACGTGCGCAGCGGAAAAGGATCTGCCGGTCTGCGAGCGCGTCCGAAAGGCTGTGCGCTTGGTATCCTATAACACCTATGCGGGCAGAAAGGCGGAAATCAAGCCGATATATTTTGCGAATATCGCGCAGGATCCGCTTGCTGCGCTGATCAAATGCATCGACCGCTGCAACAACCTGTCCTGCATGCCGGACGGCTTCTCACGGGAAAAACAGGCGCGCTATGTAATCGATACGGAGCGATATGTCATGCCTCTGCTGGAGGTTGTCAAATCCATTCCGCAATGGAACAACGCAGCCTGGCTGCTGCGGTATCAGCTTAGAACCATGCTCGAAAGCTATAAGCGGCTGCTGTAATGGCGAAGGCAGCCTGCCGTGCCCGCACGCAGAAAGGATGGCGTATAGTTCGCATATATCTGCGGACGCATGAGACAGGGCAGCCGTCAGTGCGTTTTTCATTTCAGCTTCGCTTTTCTGCGCCGAAAAAAACCGCGACGCGTTGCTTCATGCCTGAATAAGACTTTATACATAAAAATGCGCCGCAGAAGCCTGCGGCGCAGCATAAGCGCTGGGGGATATGCGGTTATTCCTGTACCTTGATATCGGCGCCGGCGGCGTTTTTGCGGACGCTTTCAATGCCGTTCATGCAGCCGGCCTTGGCGGCATAGCCCTCGGACACGGCAATGATCTGACCGTTGGTGGCCTTCAGGCGGAAGCGGTATTCGCCGCCCTTGTCCACATATACCTCAAATTTGGGGCAGGATACTTTGATAACCGGTTCCTCGGTCATATCCTGCAGATTGGCAATGGGCGCGTTGCGGCGCACGCTGGCAATGCCCTTGCGGCAGGAAGGCTCGGACTTGTATACCTCACTGGTGGCGATCACTTCATGATTGCCCGCGACCAGATCGAATTTTACGCCGGTGGCAGTCTTTTTGAATACGAAATAACCCATGAAAAACGCACCTTTCACAGTAGATTTGTTGATTTAATTATAAGTCACGGCGCGGGCCTTGTCAAGACAAGGAAAGGCAAAACCTCCGGCTATACGGGCGATTTTGCGCTTTTGTGCAAAAACAATCATAGTCCGCCCAGGATCAGCCCCAGCCCGGCGGAGAGCAGGATGGTCTTGGACACGCTCCATTTGCCAAAGTACAGTACGGCGAAGGAGGCAAGGCCGATCAGGATTGCTTGCCAGGATACGCCCAAAAGGGAGCCTGCGTAGTTGGTCAGGGAGAGCTGGATAATCACGGCGGCGATCATGCCGATGCACACCGGGCGGATACCGTACAGGGCGTTTTGCAGCAGGCGGCTTTCCTTGAATTTGTTCAGAAATACTGCCGCCAGCATGCACAGCGTCAGCGTCGGGGCCAGCACGCCCAGGCTTGCGCACAGCGCGCCGGGAATGCCCGCCACCCGCGTGCCGGCAAAGGTGGCGCAGGTGATGCCCAGGGGGCCGGGGGTCATTTCGGCAATGGCCACGATATCGCTGACCTCCGTGGCTGTCATCCAGCCGTGCCTGAGCATTTCGGCGTTAATCAGGGGAATCATGGACATGCCGCCGAAGCTTGTAAAGCCGATCAGCAGGAAGGAAACGAACAGCTCAATGTAGATCATGGCGTGTTTTTACCTCCATGGCAAGCAGACCCGCCGCCGCGCCCAGCACGACGATAAGGATGTTGCTCAGCCCCGTAAACAGCGACAGTGCCGCCGCGCTCAGGGCCACCAGCCAGCAGATCCAATCCTTCAGCGCGCTCTTGGTCAGTTTCAGCAGCGCGCACAGGATGATGGGCACCACCGCCGCGCGCACGCCCATCATGGCTCGCGCGATATACAGATTATCGTACACCAGATTGTATACAAAGGTAACGCCATACATAATCACGATGGGCGGCAGGCAGATGCCCGCCAGCGCGGCCAGCGCACCGCCAAAGCCCGCCGCGTGATAGCCGAACAGCACGCTGGCGTTGCTGATCATCAGCCCCGGCACGCTGCGGCCCACCGAGGTGAAATCCAGCAGTTCTTCATCCGTAATCCAATGCTTGTCTTCTACATATTCCTTTTGAATCTGCGACACAATGCTCCAGCCGCCGCCGAAGGTGAAGCAGCCGAACTTGAGAAACGTAAGGAAGATGCTCAGCACCCGGCCCTTTTCGGCCTTTTTCCGCATGGGGAATCCCTTCTTTCGCATAGAATGTTTATTTTGCAAAGCGCCTTGTCAGCAGCGCGGGTTTTTGCTAAGATAATCGCATACAGCTGATTAAAGGGGCGAAACGATATGCGCAGATTTGCGATGGGCGATGTGAGTGTGGCCGATATGGCTGCGGCGCGCGAGGCGCGGGCGATGCGCCAGCAGCGGCTGCTGATGCAGCGGGGCGCGCTGGTGTGCCTGACGATGAACATTCCCGGCCCGCATAAAACCTCGCCGCTGATCGCCGTCGCCTTTGAGGAGGGCAAGCGGCTGATTGCCCAGACCTTGCCGGGCGCAGCCCCGGCGCATGAGCTCCGGGACAAGACGGGCTTTGAAGCCTATTATCAGGCGGCGGACGATCCACTAACTGTCAAGCGCGCGCTGTGCACGGTGGAGGATACCACGCCGCTCGGACGGCTGTTTGATATCGATGTGCTCACCCCGGCGGGGGATAAGGTATCCCGCGAGGCGCTGGGGCTGCCGCCCCGGCAGTGCTTTCTATGCGGGAATCCTGCCTTTGTCTGCGCCCGCAGCCGCGCGCATTCCGTGCAGGCGATGACGGCTGAAATTGACCGCCGCATCCTGGCCCTTTATCGGGAGCGGACGATTGCGCATCTGAGCCGTGCCGCGGTGGAGGCGCTGGAGCAGGAGGCTCGCACTACGCCCAAGCCTGGGCTGGTGGACGCGCGCAATTGCGGTTCGCATCCCGATATGAGCCTGCCGCTGCTGCTGCGCAGCGCGCATGCGCTGGCGGGCTACTTTGCGCAGTGCGCGGCCCTGGGCTTTGACTGTGCAGAAGTGGAGCTGTTCCCGGCCTTGCAGACGGCTGGCATGCAGGCTGAGGCGGATATGCTGGCCGCCACCGGCGGGGTGAATACGCACAAGGGAGCGGTATTCTCGCTGGGTGTGCTGTGCGCTGCGGCGGCGCAATGCGCAGCGCGCTTTGAGAATACGCCGCAGGCTGTCTGCCGCGCGGCGGGGGAAAGGATTCGCCCGGCGGTGGAAGCGCACTTTGCCGGACTGACGGCTGCGCATTCCTTTGGCGAGCGGCTGTACCTGCAGGCAGGCATTCGCGGCATTCGCGGCGAAGCGGCGGAGGGCTTCCCATCCATTATGGCTGTCTGGCCGGATTTTGTGCGGGAAGCGACGCAGCTTTCGCAGCAAGAAGCGGGCGTTCGCGCGGTGATCCGCTTACTGTCGCGCATGCAGGACACCACGCTTTTGAAGCGCGGGGGACAGGCAGGGCAGGCGTTTGCCCAGGCGCAGGCGCGGCGCATTGAGGCGGCGGGCTTTCCGGAGGCGGAGATCGAAGCGCTGGACGAGGCCATGATTGCACGCAATCTAACCTGCGGCGGCTGCGCCGACCTGCTGGCGTGCCTGTACTTTCTTTATGCTACAGCTTCGAGCGAACAATGGCAAGAAAATCTTCCATAAATCGCGCGAAATACAGCTCCTTTCGGTAGCACAGATACAGATGCCGCTCGTATTCCATGCCCTTGATGGGGTAGCAGCGCACGCGGGCGCGCACCTCGGGAGACTGGGCGATATACACATAGGGGCATAGCATCACCGCCCGGGCGTTGGCCGCCACACGCTTGGCCAGCTCCAGCGAGTTGCTTTCCAGCAGCACCTTGGGCGTGAAGCCGCGCAGCTGGAACAAATGCTCCTGGATGGAGCGCACGCTGTGCCCGTGACGCAGCATAACGAAGGCTTCGTTTTCGGCCTCGGCGATATCGATGGTGGTGCCGTCGGGCAGGCGCTGGGCGATATTGGTGTTCTGATCGGCCATCAGCACGATTTCCTCATTTACCAGCAGCTCGTAGTGCAGCTCTCTGCGCTTGGGGCTGGTGGTAATCAGCGCCAGGTCGCACACGCCCTCGATCAGCAGCTGCTCCAGCACGTCGCTGCCGTGCTCGTGCAATTCTATGCGCACATACGGATACTTTTGCGTAAACTCGGGAATGACCAGCGGCAATAGCTGCATCCCGCGCTGTACAGAGAATCCCAGCCGCATGCGGCCGTGGGATTCTTTTTTGATTTCTTCAATTTCGTTGAGCAGGTTGGTATCGATGCTCATCACCTCGCGCGCGGCCTTTACATACATCTGCCCTGCGTAGGTGAGCGACAGCGGCGCGGTATCGCGGTTGAAGATGGGCATGCCAAGCTGCTCCTCAGCCTGGCGGATGGTTTGGCTTAGCGATGGCTGGGAGATGTAAAGCTGCTTGGCCGCCTCGGTCATACTGCCCGTGCGCAGCACCGTCAGGACGTATTGCGCGTGCTTGAGGTTCACGGAGAAGGTCACTTCCTGTCTATAAATGTCAAGTTATGACTGCTATAAAAAATAATGTAATTGACTTATAAGCACCGACAGTTTATCATACTATTGCAATGAATGCAAGATGTGGGCGAAAAAATATAATTTTCGCACATGCTTTGTATTTGCGTCCGTTTCGATCCCCATATTACTCAATTACCTTTAAGGGAGGAAAACATCATGAAGAAGCTGCTTTGCCTGGTACTGGCGCTCACCATGCTGATGAGCCTGGCACTGATCTCCCCCGCCGCCGCGGAGGACTGGAAGTTCGAACGCAAGATCGAAATCGTCTGCCCCTGGGGCCTGGGCGGCGGAGCGGACTCCACCATTCGCCCCATGGCGACCCTGCTGCAGCAGAAGCTGGGCGTGCCCGTTGAGGTGCGCAACGAAACCGGCGCCGGCGGCGTAACGGGCATCGAGTACACCTACAAGCAGCCCGCCGACGGCTACACCTTCATGCTGGGCACCCAGTCCCTGTTCATCCAGGATATGCTGGGCAACACCTCCATGAATTTCAAAACCGAAATGGAATGCGTGGACGTGCTGGTGCACTCCATCAACATGCTGGTCGGCTCCAAGAAGCAGCTGGACAAGTACGGCATCCATAACTTCACCGAGCTGAAGGAATACGCCGCGGCGCATCCCTACGAGGTATCCGTGGGCATGCTGACCGCCACGGGCGTGGACGGCATGTGCTTTGAAATCGCCACCGAGGGCCTGAGCCTGAACATGGTGCAGTACGGCGGCGGCGCCGAGGTCAACGCGGACCTGGCCGGCGGCCACTGCGACCTGGCTGTGGGCGGCTACGACGATATGAGCGGCCTGATCGAGTCCGGCGATATCGTGCCCCTGCTGGTGTTCTGCGAGCATCGCCTGTCCATCTTCCCCGACTGCGAGTGCACCGCTGAGGTGGGCATCGATTCCTTTGCCGGTCCCTGGCGCGGCATCTTTGCCAAGAAGGGCACCCCGCAGGGCGCCATCGACGCGCTGGTTGCCGCCATCGAAGAGTGCCGCAAGGACGCCAGCTGGCAGGAGTTCCTGCACAATGCCGCCTATGACGAGCGCACTGTGCCCGCCCCCGGCGAAGAGCTGAAGGCCTTTGTCCAGAAGGAATACAAGGATCTGCACGACTACATGGTAGAGCAGGAAACCCTGGAAAAGGATTACGAAGATCTGAAGTAATCGCCTGACCATGACGCAATGGGGGAAGGGGAGAGCGTCTCTCCTTCCCCTTCATTAAAGGTGCTGTAAGGAGTTGAGAATCCTTTGTTTGAACTTTTTGCCAATATCCTCCTGCTGGTGTTCATGGTGTTCACTTTCTTCACCCATGTGCTGGAGGCCAAGATTCCCAAGAGCTACACAAAGAATCCCTACAACCTGATGCCCGACGTGTGGCCCAAGGTGATTATTGCTCTGATCGTGATCTGCCTGACGATCAACATCATCAAGATCATTCGTAAGAACAAGGGCAATCCTGAGTTTACCCTGAAGGCCTTCTGGAAAAACAGCCTCAATTTCTTCAAGAGCAAGATGTTCCTGGGCATGCTGATCCTTGCCGGCGCATCGTTTGTGATTGAAACGCTGGGCTTTGTCGTCACCACCTTCCTGATCCTGTTCCTGTACGGCCTGCTGCTGGGCGAAAAGAAGATCTGGCGCCTGGCGATCGTATCCGTGGTACTGGCGCTGCTGCTGCACATCATCTTCAGCGGCCTGCTGGACGTCACCCTGCCGCGCGGTACCGTGCCGTTCCTGCGCAATTTCGCGCTGTGGCTTGAAAACTTGCTTTAAGGGAGGTGTGCATACACAATGAGTTTTGGTGAAATGTTTCTGTCCGGCCTGAGCGCCGTATTCAGTGGCGGCCACTTCCTGATGGTACTGCTGGCCATTGTGCTGGGCACGATCTTCGGCGCCCTGCCCGGCGTCAGCGCGACCATGGCTGTGGCCCTGGGACTTACCTTTACCTACACCATGTCGCCCGTGCCCGCCATCGTGTTCCTGGTAGCAATCTATTGCTCCTCCATCACCGGCGGCTCCATTACGGCCATTCTGTTCAAGATTCCCGGTGTTCCCTCCTCTGCGCCGACCACCTTTGACGGCTATCCCATGGCCAAGGAGGGCAAGGCAGGCAAGGCGCTGGGCGTGGCGCTGTTCTGCTCCGCCATCGGCGGCCTGTTCTCCGCCATCGTCATGTTCGCCATGAGCAGCCCGCTGTCCAAGGCGGCGCTGGCCTTCGGCCAGGGCGACTTGTTCGCAATCACCTTCCTGGGGCTGTCCATTCTGACGGTGCTGGATATGGATCATATCCTTACCACCATCATCTCCGGTCTGCTGGGTCTGCTTCTGGCCTGTATCGGTCAGGATCCGATGGCGGGCGTTGCGCGTCTGACCTTCGGCAACTCGCAGCTGCTGGCCGGTATTGAAATGATCCCCGTGCTGATCGGCTTGTTCGCCGTCACCGAGGTGCTCAAGCAGACCAACGCCAAGAAGCGCCTGTCCGCCGAGGACGGCGTGGCCGGCACCAAGGGACGCGTAAACACCAAAATGCCCTCCCTCAGGGAAATGTGGAGCATCAAGTGGGTTATGCTGCGTTGCAGCATCGTGGGCACCATCGTGGGCATCCTGCCCGGCGCAGGTGCGACCATTGCCTCCTTCATGTGCTACGCCATGGAGAACAAGCTCTCCAAGTATCCTGAAAAGTTCGGCACCGGCATCATCGACGGCATTGCCGCTTCCGAAACCGCCAACAACGCCGCCACCGGCGGCGCGATGGTTCCCCTGCTGACGCTGGGCATCCCCGGCGGCAACGCCGCGGCGGTTATGATGTCCGCGCTGGCGCTCAAGGGCGTGCAGATGGGTCCCCTTCTGCTGACCAAGCAGCCTGAGTTCCTGTCCGCCACCTTCATTACCATGATTATCACCAACATCCTCATGGTTGTCGTGGCCATGGGCATCGCCAAGGTCTTTGCGCAGATTCTGGCCATTCCCTACAGCTACCTGGGCCCCATCATCCTGATGCTGGCCACCATCGGCTCTTACTCCGAGGGCGGCTTCGTAGGTGTGCAGGTCATGGTTCTGGCCGGTGTGCTCGGCGTAGTGGTCAAGTATATGCACTTAAACAGCGCGGCCATCGTGCTGGGGCTGGTGCTTGGCGGCATGTGCGAGGAGCACTTCAGTCGAGCATATCTGATGAACCGGGCCAATGTAGGCAAGGCGCTGTTTGGCACCCCCATTGCGGCGGTGGTCATGACCGCCTGCATCCTGATGCTGCTCAGCCCCCTGTATATGCCCTGGATCAAGAAGCTGATCAGCCGCAAGAAGGCCTAATTTCAACAACTGTCCATGCGGGGCGCTGCGAGCATGCCTGTTTATGCCGGCTGCCCGCAGCGCTCCCTTCTTCCGTAATCCGTATTTGCTGTATAATAAAGCGCCTGTCGGCGCTGCAAACCACATTTGGAGGCTGTTATGACCATTGAAAAAAGCGCCGTTGCCGGCACCCTTGAAAGCAGCGACGCGCAGATTACCGTGGAGCCTGCTCAGGACGGCATCCAGCTGGAGATTTCGTCCAGCGTGATGAATCAGTATGGCCGCCAGATCAAAGCGACTGTGCTGGATACGCTGGAGCGGCTGGAGGTTACGTCCGGCCGCGTTACCGTGGTGGATAAGGGCGCGCTGGACTGCACCCTCAAGGCCCGCGTGGAGTGCGCAGTGTTCCGCGCCTGCGGCCAGAGCGAAAAGAATATTCCCTGGGGAGGTGCGGTGAAATGATTCCTCGTCCCACTCCCGAACGCTTCCGGCTGCGCCGCACCATGATGTTTATGAACGCCCAAAAGCCCGGCCTGATTAAGGATGCGTACATCTACGGCGTGGATTCCATCATGCTGGATCTGGAGGACGCTGTGGCCGAAAACCAGAAGGACGCGGCCCGCTTCAGCCTGTATCATGCCCTGAAAACCATCGATTACGGCGATACCGAAGTGATCGTGCGCATCAACGGCCTGGATACCCCGCATTGGCAGGAGGACATCCGCGTGTGCGTGGCGGGCGGGGCGGACGGCATCCGCATCGCCAAGTGCGAAAGCGCGCAGGATGTAAAAATCGTAGAAGAGCATGTGGAAAAGGCCGAGCGCGAGTTTGGCGTGGAGGTAGGCCGCACGCTGCTGATGGCTGCGCTGGAAAGCCCCAAGGGTATTATGAACGCCTATGAAATCTGCGCCGCCAGCGACCGCATGTTCGGCGTAGCCATTTCGGGCGGCGATTTCCGCAAATGCATGCAGACCAAGCCTACGGCGGACGGCATCGACATGCTGTTTGCACGCGGGCAGATGCTGCTGGCCGCGCGCGCGGCTGGCGTGCAGTGCTTTGACACTGTGTTTACCGATCTGGACGATATGGAGGGCTTCATCAATGAGGTTCGCCAGAACAAGGCCATGGGCTTTGACGGCAAGAGCCTGATCAATCCCAAGCAGATCCGTCCGGTGCACGAGATTTTCGCCCCCACCGAAAAAGAGGTGGCGCAGGCGGAAGCCTGGGTCAGCGCCTTCCGCGAGGCACAGGCGCGGGGCGTGGGCGTGTTCACGGTAAACGGCAAAATGGTGGACGCGGCCTTTATTCCCGGGGCTGAGCGCACGCTGCGCCTGGCCAAGGCCTGCGGCATGTATGAGGGGGATTTGGTATGAAAAACGCTGTTGGACGGGATATTCCCGAATACCTGTTTGCGGGCGGCCGCGAGGTTTATCAGGGAAAAAACTATATGGACGGCCGGTATATGCAGAAGGTCGCGCCGCGTACCCGCCGCTATGAAAAGCCGCAGGAGAGCAAGATTGTCGCCACCCTGGCCGACGCGCTGCGCCAGTGCGGGGCAAAAAGCGGCATGACATTCTCCTTCCATCATCATCTGCGCAACGGCGATTACGTGGTCAATATGGTCATGAAGGCCGCCATTGACGAATTGGGGCTGGATAACCTGACCATTGCCGCCACTTCCCTGGGCGAGGCGCATGATCCCGTGGCCGAGTATATCGAGCAGGGCAAGATCGTGGGCATCCAGACCAGCGGTATCCGCGGACGCATCGGCGAGGTTGTTTCGGCGGGCAAGCTCAAAACCCCTGCTATTATCCGCAGCCATGGCGGCCGTCCCCGCGCCATTGAGATGGGTGAGGTGCACATCGATATCGCCTTTATTGCCGCACCCACCAGCGACTGCGTGGGCAACTGCCGCGGCATCGGCGGCAAGAGCAACTGCGGCTCCATGGGCTATGCCATGATGGACGCTAAGTGCGCCGATCATGTGGTGGTTGTGACCGACTGCCTGGTGGATTTTCCCAACATGCCTGCTTCTATCGAGGCCATTGATGTGGACGCGGTGGTGAAGGTGGAGTCCATCGGTAATCCCAAGAAGATTGCCAGCGCAGCGGCGCGCATCAGCCAGAATCCCCGCGATCTGATGATGGCCGAAAACGTGGCGCGTATCATTGCTTCCACCCCCTACTTTAAGGAGGGCTTTTCCTTCCAGACCGGCGTTGGCGGCCCCTCGCTGGCGGCTAACCTGTTCCTGGAAAAGGTGATGGACGAACGCGGCATCAAGATGGGCTGGTCCATCGGCGGCATCTGCGGCCCCATGGTGGAGCTGCTTAAAAAGGGCAAGGTGGGCAAGATCATCGACGTGCAGGATTTTGACCTGGACGCGGTGAATAGTATCAACCAGACCCCCAACCACTTTGAAATGAGCGCCAGCCAGTATGCCAACCCTGCCAACAAGGGCGCGATGGTCAATAAGCTGGACTTTGTGGTGCTGGCTGCGCTGGAAATCGACACGGGCTTTAACGTGAACGTGCTGACGGGCTCGGACGGCGTGCTGCGTGGCGCGCCCGGCGGACACCCCGATGCGGCGGCAGGCAGCAAGTGCTGCATTATCGTAACGCCCTTGGTGCGCGGGCGCATGGCTACTGTGTGCGAGCATGTGGTCACGGTTACTACGCCCGGCGACTGCGTTGACGTGCTGGTAACGGATTACGGCATCGCCGTCAATCCCCAGCGCCCCGATCTGATTGAATGCCTGGACGCGGCGGGCATTCCGCATGTGCCCATTGAAGCCTTGCAGAAAAAGGCCTATAGTCTGGTCGGTACTCCGGATGATCTGGAGTGGGAGGATCAGGTGGTGGCTGTGCTGGAGGCGCGCGACGGCACCATTCTGGATGTTGTGCGCAAGATCAAGCCGTTGAAACTCTGATCTGACTTTATCTTAATCTCTTATGGAAGGAGCGTCCGCTGTGTCCTATACCGTCGCTTCCGTTACCACCCGGCGCGGTCTGGCCGCGGTGGACGCCCTTCTTTCCCGCTGCGGGCTGCGCCGCGATCCGCTGGCGGATTATACCTGCGGCGTGTATGATCAGGAGGATGTGCTCTGCGCCACAGGCAGCTGCTGCGGCGCGACCCTTCGCTGTCTGGCGGTAGATGACGCCTGCCGCGGCGAAGGACTGATGAACCTGGTGGTTTCGCACCTGTGCGAGGTGCAGGCAGCGCGCGGCAACACGCGCCTCTTTTTGTATACAAAGCCCCAGTCTGCGGGCTTTTTTGAGAATCTGGGCTTTTATGAGGTTGCCCGCACGGATGAAGTCGCCTTTCTGGAAAACCGAAAAACGGGCTTTGCGGACTGGCTGTCCCAGCTTCATAGGGCTGACGTACCCCGGGAGCAGACGGCCTGCGTGGTGATGAACGCCAATCCCTTCACGCGCGGACATCGCTATCTGCTGGAAACAGCCTGCGCGAATGCCCAGGCTGTGCATGTGTTTGTGCTCAGCGAGGAATACGGCCCCATATCCGCCGCAGTGCGAAAACGGCTGGTGGCGCTGGGCACGGCCGACCTGCCCAAGGTGATCCTGCATGACAGCGGGCCTTATATCGTGTCCGCCGCAACCTTTCCCAGCTACTTCCTCAAGCAGGATCAGCAGGCTTCGCAGGTGCATGCGCAGCTCGATCTGGCGGTGTTTGAGCGCATTGCCAGGCAGCTGAATATCGGCGCGCGCTATGTGGGGGAGGAACCCTTCAGCCAGGTGACGGCGCTGTACAACCGCACCATGGCCGAAATGCTGCCCGGGAGCGGCGTGGAATTTCACGAGGTGCCCCGCCTGCGGCTGGATGGCCGCGTCATCAGCGCCAGCAGCGTTCGGCAGGCGCTGCATGACGGCGATATGGCCGCCGCCCGCGCCATGCTGTGCGACAGTGTGTGGCAGTATTTGACCGGTCCGGAGGGGCAGGCCACGCTGGATGCGATCCGCCGCACGAATGATCTGATCCATCACTGAACGACATACGGGAGGTTTGCCATGATTCGCCTATCTCAAGCCGGCGTTTATCTGATTGACGGAAAACAGCTTGTATCCGATCCCGCGCAGGCGGTGCAGCTAGCGGGCCGCCCCGTGTCGCAGGCGGAGGCTGTCCGGGGCACGATGGCCTACGGCATCCTGCAGGCGCATAATCACAGCGGCGACATGCAGCAGCTGCGCCTGCGCTTTGATAGCCTGACCAGCCATGATATCACCTATGTGGGCATCATCCAGACTGCCCGCGCCAGCGGGATGACGCGCTTTCCTATGCCCTATGTGCTGACCAACTGCCATAACAGCCTGTGCGCTGTGGGCGGCACCATCAATCAGGATGACCACGTGTTCGCCCTGTCCGCCGCGCGCAAGTACGGCGGTGTGTATGTGCCGCCCAACCTGGCGGTTATTCACAGCTTTAACCGCGAGATGATGGCTGGCTGCGGCAGGATGATCCTGGGCAGCGATTCGCACACCCGCTATGGCGCGCTGGGCACGCTGGCCGTGGGCGAGGGCGGGGGAGAGTTGGCCAAGCAGCTGGTGGGGCGTACCTATGATATCGCCTGTCCGCAGGTGGTGTGCGTGTATCTGCACGGCGCGCCGCGACCGGGCGTCGGCCCGCAGGATGTGGCGCTGGCCATTTGCGGAGCGGTGTACGCCTGCGGCTATGTGAAAAACCGGGTGATGGAGTTTGTCGGCCCTGGCGTTGCCAGCCTGCCGATGGATTTTCGCAACGGTATGGACGTGATGACCACGGAAACAACCTGCTGGTCTTCCATCTGGATCACGGACGAGCGCACGCGCGAATACCTAGCCCTGCATGGCCGCGAGGAGGATTACAAGCCCCTTGCGCCCGCGCCCATCGCCTATTATGATGGCTGCGTGGAGGTCGACCTATCGAAGGTTGAAAGCATGATCGCGCTGCCCATGCATCCCAGCCACGCCATGCCTATCCGCGAGTTGTTGGCCAATCCGGCCGAAATTTTGCGCGATTGCCAGGAGCGCGTGAACGCCCAGATCAGCGGCGCGAAGATCGATCTGGTCAGCAAGGTGCACGACGGCGGCGTGTGGGTGGAGCAGGCGGTAATCGCCGGCTGCTCGGGCGGCATCTTTGATAACCTGTGTGCCGCGGCGGATATCCTGCGCGGCGGTTTCATCGGCAACGGCGCGTTCAGCCTCAGCGTGTATCCGGACAGCATGCCTTCCTATCAACAATTGATGCGCAACGGCGTGCTGGGCGATTTGACCGCCGCCGGGGCCATCGTGCGCGAGTGCTTCTGCGGCCCGTGCTTCGGCGCGGGCGATACGCCCGCCAACGGCGAATTGTCCATCCGCCATACCACACGCAACTTCCCAAACCGCGAGGGCTCCAAGCCTGGCGAGGGGCAGCTGAGCTGCGTGGCGCTGATGGATGCGCGCTCCATCGCGGCGACTGCACGCAACGGCGGCCGCCTGACCCCGGCGGTTGATCTGGACGTTGCGTACCGCGAGCATCCCGCCGCCTTTGACCGGGCGGTGTATGATAAGCGCGTGTTCTTTGGCTTCGGCCAGGCCGAGCCGGAAACCAAGCTCGTTTTCGGCCCGAATATCCGCGACTGGCCGCAGCTGCCCGCCCTGAGCGAGGACGCTCTGATGCGGGTATGCAGCTATATTACCGATCCTGTCACCACCACGGACGAGCTGATCCCCTCGGGCGATACCTCGTCCTACCGCTCCAATCCCGAGCGGCTGAGCGAGTTTGCCCTGTCCCGCAAGGATCCGGGTTATGTGGGGCGCGCCAAGGCCGTGCGCGCGCAGGAGCAGCAGCGCGCTGCGGGGCAGATCGACGCTGAGATCGCCCGCGTGTATGCAGCCCTGCGTCCCTATGCTCAGCCCAATCCGCAGGCGGTCAATATCGGCTCGGTTATCTTTGCCAACAAGCCCGGCGACGGCTCCGCCCGCGAGCAGGCGGCCAGCTGCCAGCGCGTGCTGGGCGGCTGCGCCAATCTGGCGCGCGAATATGCCACCAAGCGTTACCGCTCCAACTGCATCAACTGGGGCATGCCGCCTCTGCTGACGGATGATCCCGCGGCCTTTGCCCTGGGCGACTGGATATTCATTCCAGGCCTGCGCAGCGCCGTGCTGGCTGGCATGCCGGAGTTTCCCGCCTATGTAATCAAGCCTGACGGCGGCGTGGCGCGCATTACCCTGCGGCTGGACGCGCTGACGCGGGAGGAACGCCAGATCATTGCCGACGGCTGCCTGATCAATCACTATAAAAACCATCGGGAGGAAGAAACATGCTGAGCCCATCCGAAGCCTTTCAAATTGCCGTGCCGCGCCGTCCTGCCGTGCTGTGCCTGAAGCGCGGCGAGGAGACGCAGCTGATCGCCGTCAGTTGGTTTACCTGGCTGAACATGCGCAATCAGCCCATGATTTCCTACGCCATGGAGCGCAGCGCCGCCCTGGGGCTGGATTTGCAGGAGAATAACGAATTGTATCTGGCTTTTCCGGAGCCTCGGGCGGTGGAGGGCTTTAAGGCCGGTCTGCATGCCCGCCCCGCTCCGGAAGGGCAGGAGGACGAAATCGATTTGCGCGTGACCAATCAATACGGACTGCCGGTCATTCTTCCTGCGGGCACTGAGATTGTACTGCGCTGCACCTTGGCCCGCGCCTATAACTATCCGTTCAAAGAAGTGCGCATTTTCAACTGCAATTTTGAGGATGCACAGCGCATCGGCAAACGGAAAAAGTAAAGCCGCGCTTCCCCGGCGGAGAGAGCCCAACGCTTTCTCCGCCTTTTTGTGTGGGCGGTTGCCACGCGCTGGGTAAGTTTTACATTTGATCAATGGATTTTGGAATACAGTCAGTGTATAATGAAAATGCTCGATTTGCCTTGAGTAAAACATCGAATTAAGGTGGTGCAAACGATGAAGAAAAGAATTGTTTTTCTCTTTGGCTTGCTTTTGGTATTGATTTGCCTAAGCACCGCTGTTGCTGAAGACGCAGTCACCCCAGCCGATCAGCCGTTTCAAAATGAAGCGATTGAACAAGCACACCTGATTGCTCAGGCCAAGCTGAAAAAAGATTATGTATATGATCCTCGGCTGTTCACCTGCATACTAAAGGCCGAAACAGACGAAGCCTTTGAGTTTACTTTCAATTGGGTGTATTCCACCGTTGCTATTTATACCGTATCTGTTCCGGCAGACTTGGATGAGAATCATATTGAAGTAATCTATAATACAGACTATTTTATAGAATCTTACTACACCGAACTATGCGCTTGCTTCTGCCCACAAGGCGGACTCTTTGGAGACTGGACGATTGAGCAAAAGGCGTGGCTGTCATCCATAATTGACGCACATTGGGAACTGGAAGTGTTCAGGACTTATTCTATGAATCCAGAATATGTGCCCTTCAAAGGTTGGTTCTTCAGGCGTCTTATGGAACGAGAGCGCTGTGGGCTTCCCGATGAAAACAGCATTTCAAAAGAAGCTGCCTTGTCTATCACAATTCAATATGCCCAACAGGATAAAACGCTATCTTCGCTCAAACCATGGGAAAAGGTTCAAACGTATTATTTAATAAACGATCCAAATAAACCAGTATGGTGTATTCGAATTTGGAAGAATATGAATGCTTATAACGTAATAATTGATGCTTATACTGGAGAAGTACAAGAAGTTTCGAAGATGGATCTTTGACTCATTTCTGAGGTTTGTTAAGCTGTAGAAATTGCCTTGCTAATGGAACGGAGATTTACATTTGCTAAGTGGATTTTGTGGTGGTATTAGTAAACGTTGAATCGGTATTATGAAATGATGACGAAGAAAGGAAAAGCAAAAAATGAAGAAATTTCTATGCCTTTTAACCACAATGCTTCTGGTCTTGACAAGCGCGTCGAGCGCCTTTGCCAACCCGCTTTTTGATAAGCACTGGAATCAAGGCGAATATGTGATTGAACTTACGGATGAAGAAATCGAAAAATATGAAAAGATATTCCGGACGGCATTGGAAAAGTCGGAAGGAACAACAACAAAAGCAGTTTTTGATGCCTCTTCTTATGAAAAGGATTACCAATACTACTTAGAACATGGGCCTTTTCAAACGAGAAAGTTTGATGATATTGGAGAGCTTTTGGGTATTTGCGGACTTCCAGACGATCAGTCTATTTCACAGCAGCAAGTGCTTTATATCGCTTACCGTGTGCTTCAAGAACAGTATGGATTATCTGATGAGCAGTTAACCATGCTGCTTCCATTCTGGACGTTTGCTGTTCCCGACCCAGACAATCCGATTTGGGTTGTTATTCTCAAAGAGTATGATTTTTCTGACAGCTTTAATTGGTATTCGTTCGTTTATGTTTATGCCCATGACGGAAGCATATGGGGCGTTCGCGGAACTGATGAGGAAGCAGTAGGATAAGAATAAAAGGAAGACCATGAACAAAGACATATGATAGACGCGGAAAAGAAGGTGAAATAAAATGAAGAAAGTGTTTTGTATCCTAATGGCCGCTTTGCTGCTGACGATGAGCGTTTCAAGCGCCTTTGCTACAAAGATGTTCGATCAGTACTGGAAACCCGGAGAATACACTGTCGAACCGACGGATGCAGAAAAGGCGTATTACAATAGCCTGTATGAAACGGCGCTAAAGAAGTCTGAGGGAACATTGTTTAGGGAAAATCTGGATCATTCCACTTATGAGAACGAATATAAATGGTATTTAGAAGCTATTGAAGAACGGGGAACGTTCGGTGAGGTTGAATTTGAAGATATAGGTCATTACAAGTATGCTGTTGGCCTTCCGGATGAGCAAGCAATCTCGAGCCAGCAGGCGCTTATGATTGCTTATCATGTGATGAAAGAGCAATACGATATTCCGGACTCAAAGGTAGTGGGTCTGCTGCCGAGTTTTGTTTATTCGGTGTCTGATCCCGAAAATCCGGTATGGTGTGTTCAACTTACCAACTATGATGATTCAACAAAAATCTACGTAAATGTTTATATCTATGCACATGACGGTAGCATATGGGGAGTTAAGAAAGATTACACGAAGGGATAAAAAGATAATAATGATAGGAGAATGAAAGCATAAGGGGATGTATACAGCATTCCTGCGTGATAAATGATCCTGAATTCTACATAACGGATGATGAAATCGAAATATACGTCATGCTGGCCGCAACATTCAAGTGCATTGCTTGGCTTTGGGATAAAACAGAATGTGTCGCGATTGGCGCATATGAGGGGAATATCGCCATCGGCCTGCATGGCGGGATTTGTTTGGAAAAAGGATTACAAAAAAACCGTCTGATAAACGGACGGTTTTTGCTTGGTGGGATTAGTAGGGCTCGAACCTATGACCTCCACGATGTCAACGTGGCGCTC
>OLSB01000161.1_pt1 | contig 78303 bp, 60 predicted proteins | sample 1672071 | NCBI WGS metagenome assembly OLSB01 (sample SAMEA3136642, study PRJEB25190) | human gut metagenome | biome: human gut; feature: human-associated habitat; material: faeces | place: Austria | collected 2013
TCTTCTTTTTGCTCCTTTTTCTATTATTGGCGAGCTTTTGCTGCCCATTTCCTGAACTCGTTAATCTGCAACAGAAAAGCAGAGCTATGCACGATTGCTTAACTCTGCTTTAGGTGTTTTTGTCTTCAGCCTGAGCCTTCGTGTGCTTTTCACACGAAGGCTTTTAATTATGTAAAGTTCCTAACTAAAATACTTCAATCTCAAAAACGAACATGATGATTCAAATACTTTCATTCAATCATCAGTCGGTTTGCAACGTCTATAGATACCGTTTGACCTGCTCATCCAACCATGTTCAACAAAATACCGTCGGACATCGCAATAATCCTCATAGATATTTGAAATGATTTCGTTCACTTCCTTTTCAGGATAATCGCGGTCGAATTCAAACTCCTGCAAAATAATCAGATAAGCGATGTTACGCTTTGAATGCTTTGCAGGGCATTGTATGAGCCTGCCGTCGCGAAAGAACGATTTTTCGACTTGCTGACGATCTCTCTGAAGTTCAGGACTGTTTATGTCAAAAAAGTCAATCATTGTGTTGGTACTCCTTTGCGATTAGTAACTTAATCTCATCAATGGTCAAAACCTTTCCGCAGCATAGCAGTTTTCCGTGAATTATCAAAGCCGGGGTTGCGACAATGCCCATCTTTGTTATAGCGACAAGATCTGATATTACTTCCATCTCATCATTGGGAATGCTAAGTTCCTGTAAGGCTTTCTCAGCATTCTCTTTTAGCTTGCTGCAATGTGCGCATGTACCTACAAGGACCTTGATCGGGGCGCCGTTTACTGCCTGAGGAATGATACGAGCCTCATTCTTTCCACGCTTTTTAAGTAGTTCATTGATTCTGATTACTGCCATGTTAACCTCCAATGTAATCCCTGGTCACATATTTGCTGGTAGTAAGCCTCAATAGAGCGCCATAATCGGGAATAAACTTCAACGTGTCTCCAACCTTGTAGCCGCGTCCGCCAAGCCGTGCATTCGTGAGGTTGACGATAAGGTGATCGCTGCTTGCGCCAAGTATCTCTACCGACGGATCCAAGCATTTCAAGCCATCAGGGTTCACATCCTGCCTTCCTATGGCAAGGATACCTCGGATCATCTCGCCCCGATCTTCAAATTCAACATGTTCACCAAATGCATTCAGGCCGCTGGTACCAATGGGTTTGCTGGGCTTTCGCTGGACTTCGACGAGTTCAGCCTCGAGGACAAAGCAGTCGGTATGTAGCTCCGGCATGGGAAGCCCGGTTGATGTATCGTTTCCAAGAACAAAGGATTCTCCAAGCCTGAGCTGGTTAATTCCTATCGGAATCCTGTTCTCTCTAAGCATCGTCATCATCGATGAATTGCCGCCGGAAATAACAGGGATAGGAAGAGCATAGCGCTTTCTTAGTATAGCAGCAATATCAAGAAGTCTTCCAAGATTATTCTCGTCTGGAAGAATGCCGCCATAACAGGTCAGGTTTACTCCCACACCATAAAATTCAAGATTCTTACAGTTAACTATTGCATCTGCCGCTTCAATGATAGATTTCTCATCGGAATTAAAGATACCCTCGCGAAGATCTCCGAGATCGACCATCAGGATGACTTTATGAATTCTATTCTGTCTTATCGCCGAATCGCCCGACAGCCGAATTGTATCCACTGAGCTTTGCATGCTTATGTCGGCCGTTCGAATGACACGGTCAATTTCGCTTTGCATGGGTATCCTAAGGAGCTGTTTAGGTTTTTGAGTAGCGATAGCTTCAAGATTCTCAAGCCTCGAATCGGCAAATGAATCTGCTTGGCTGGCGTCTATCATCATACAGATCTTTTCATCAGCGCAGAACACCTTCGTAACAACGGCAACTTCAATGGCTTTTTTATGACATGCAGAAACAAGCCAATCTAAATTGTCGCGCAGCTTGTTTATGTCGATAATCAACTTTGGAAACATAATGGATCCTCCTTTGTATTTTATTCCTTGCTCTCCAATCCGAGACTCTGTTTCAGCAGAGAAAGAGCAGCCTTCGGGTATGCTTTACTCAATACTCCGAGTGAAGCCATGATATAGTCGTTATCGAAGAGAAGCTGAAGCCTGTCGGGCTTAGGGTACAGCATCATATTATTCGTATTGCAATCGGCAATGGTTCTCAAAATCTGTTCATGATGCGGAAGCCTGGTCAGTGCCCCTCCGGTCCCTATCAAATATTTTAGCTTGGTAAGATCCTTGCCTTCTGCAATTGCCTGTCTGCCACGAGGCGTATAGATGTAGCGTAAAGCGCCCGCATGGCGTTCGATAGCTGTCAGTCCTGCCGCAAGGCACAGTCTTTCGGTGAGCTTTAACTGCTCCACTGTATCCGGAATCGGTTTATAGCGTTCCATGACAGGGGCTAATTCAATACCGAGTTCGTCTTCAAGTTTAGCTTCTCCAATCATATTGACAAGATTCTTGGCATTGATATAGAGACCAAGATCTCCTTCAACCGTTCTCTTGGCAAAGGGCTCAGGGTCGGTCATGAGCACTGCGATTTCTTCCGACCCGGCAGTAACTGAGTGTACGTCGGTAGTTGCGCCTCCTATATCAATAACCGCAAGATCACCGATATCGGAATACAGAAGCTGGGCGCTCTCCATGACAGCGCCGGGAGTGGGTATGATGTTCCCGGTCACCATATCACGAATATGCTCCATACCTGCAGCCTTGACAATATGTTCTTCGAATACAGCATGGATAATTTTTCTTGCCGGCTCGATATTCAGTAAATCCAGTTTAGGATAAACATTTTCTGTAATATAAAATGGTACACAAGAAGAAGAAAAGATATCCTCAATTATTCTTCTGTTCTGCACGTTGCCTGCATAAATCACCGGTGCTTTAAGCCCTGAGGCGGAAAGCATCTTGGCATTATAGACTGCAGTCTCCCGTTCGCCATAATCGGTGCCGCCGGCGAGCAGGATCAGATTGGGGTTAATGGCCTTGATATCTTCAATATCATATTCGGAGAGTTTTCCGGCTGTTGCAAGCTTAATAATAGCGCCGGCGCCGAGGGCGGCGGCCTGCGCAGCCTTAACGGTCATATCATAAACGAGACCATGGACGCACATTCTAAGCCCACCTGCGGCGCTGCTCGTTGCGAACATTTGTCCATACTCGATACCGGGAACTTTAAGGCATTGCGCAAGATCTGCTACCGCAGCATTCAATCCTATACGCACGTCGCCTTCAAGCACGGAAGTAGGAGCCTGACCCTGACCGATAAATCTGGGATGAGCGGTGTTAATGCCGCAAAAGGCATTTACAAGAGTTGTAGTAGAGCCGATTTCGGCAACTAAAATATCAACAAACATAATCAGTTATATAAGAGGGGACAGTATGCACCGTCCCCTTCCTGACGAAATTAATCCTCGGATTTCTTATTGCGCTCAGCTTCTTCCATTTCCCATCTGCGCTTGATGAGGAAAGTTGCATTATGAACGCCGTGCGAGCCGCGTCCAAAGCCCTCGTCCGCGCCTGCTTTCCTTGCAAGCTCGGGGGTGACCTGAGTACCGCCTGCAATGAATATTATCTTATCACGAATACCCATTTCGCGAGCAATAGCATCGATTTTTGCAATATTCTTATAGTGAATATCGTCGTGGCTGATAATCGTTGAGGCCATTATTGCATCTGCGTTAAGCTCGACCGCCGCATTGACCAGCTTTTCGGGAGGACAGGATGTTCCGAGATAGTGGACTTCCATGCCGTACTTTTCAATTCCGCCATGCTTGATGTCGATGATCTCACGCAGACCGACTGAATGCTCATCCTCGCCGACGGTTGCGGCAACGATCTTCATAGGACGGCGCTCGATATCGGCACGAATCACATCATCGGAGAGAACATCAGGCTCTTCCGGAATAACAAGCTCATCGACATCGATCGCAAAGGGAACTTTGCCCTTAACTTCGATTCGTGTGCCATCCTGGGGAGACATGATCTCGCGGCTGATGACCTCGCACTCGGTAAGGTTCATACGCTTTGCACATTCAAGCGCTGCCGCTTCCGCAATGGGCTTGGGAGCCGGGAAGAACATGGTGAGCATGACAGTACCGTCTGCAAGCCATTCCATCTCGGGACGTATCTTCTTGCCGCCGGGGACGAAATCCTTAACTTCAGCCATACGAACATTGACGTTGTCGGTATCATCCAGTTCATCGATGTAGACGATCTTCTCGGGACATTCAAGCGTACAGCCTCCAATAAGTGCCGAGGGATTCTCAACGAATTCTTCACCGTACTGTGCAACATTGTTATAGCCATAGTGAGCGGTAACGGGAGCCATATAGTCCTTAGCACGCTTAAATATTGTGCCTGCACCGATGCCTCCGTCGATCTTCCTTGCGATACCATCGCCGTTGCGTTCCGGATAAATTCCGCTGTCGACAAAGAAGCCTTCTTCAACCGCGTTGAAGTATCCGCCAAGCTCAAGCATCTCTTCCATGAATAGGATAGCACGCTCCTTAAGCTCACGCGCCTTTTCACGGAGATAGCCATCCTTCTTGAGCTCAACCATTTCCATGAGACCGTCAAGCCCGACAAGCGTCTGCTTTGCCGTGTCGCATGCTTCAATATTATAAATATGCCACGGAACATTTCTTCCCTCATCGGGAGTGATGGTGCTCTGAATGTCAGCGCTGGTAAGCTTGGATATGAGCATGTTAAGAACATGGGTAACAGTCGCTTCCCTTGTGCTGGATTCAATATACTTGGTGTTCATCTGAGCACGCATTCTGTACTCATGGAATAAATCACGAAGCGCAACTGCGTAAGGAAGATCCATGTATACGCAGGGAGCAGGTGTCGCTGTCGGCGGAACGGTGGACAGACAAATGTTCTTCTTAGGTACGCCAACCCTTGCGGAGAAGATCGCATTGATGCCGTGCTGAACCATGAGCTCCGGCATGACCTTCCATGCCTCCCTGGCGGTTGCGTTGGCATTATGGGCGCCATCGATTTGCGCCATGCCTGCCCAGGCAATAAGCTTCTTGCTCTCGCATGCGTCAACAAAGGAACGAACCATGTTGATATTGCGGTAAATAACGTTGTACTGGGGGTCTTGATGAACGCCGTTTACGCCTTCTTCTGCGAACATGACCGCAATATCGGGACCGGCAACGCCGGATACATAGCTGTGATAATTTATGGGTCTGCCAACCTCATCCTCGATCATATCGAGTGCCTTACGCTGGGCGCGAACCTGCTTACGGGTAATGGGAACACCTCCCATCCCCTGTGGAGTACCTTCAATAAGACCGTCAAAATGACTCTGGCCTGCGGTACGGATGACCATGATGTGGTCTGCACCGTGATATGCGGCCATGCGCATACGGCGAATATCGTCTTCAAATCTGCCGGAAGCGATCTCGGTAGTGATAACCGGGCCGGGCTGAGGGTCTATATCTCCAAAGTAGTGGGCGGGGGGAAGGGGAACGCTCCTTTCAAGGGGTTCGGTGCAGTCATGGTATTCAAAAGGTCCCATGTGCAGGTCTTCTGCCGGCTTACGCCAGGTCCAGCCCCTGCGGCGAGGGCGATAGTTTTCAAGATCCTTCAGGATCTCTGCGACATCAATGGGCTTATCGGGAGAAAGCTTATAATCGCTCATTACTCGTTACCTCCTTTGAAAAGATTCTCGGCTTCGGTCCAGAGCTTGCCTTCAACAAGGGCAAGACCTGCATCACGAATGGGCAGGTTCTGAGATTTGGAAAGACGGTAAATCACATTGCCGGTCCCGTGCTCAACAAGATTATGCTCAACACAGCCTTCAACGATTGCCTTGGCCTCGATAGAGGAGAAGCCCATGCGGAGCAGGACTGAACGCTCAACTGCTGGACTGGTATATTCATAACCCAGCTCAAGCAGCGGGTCAACGAGCTTGTTTGCAAGCTCCCAGAAGCGAGCTTCAAGCTGTTCGTCGGTCAAATCGGCAAGATGCTTTCTGCGCTCCTGAAAATCATCGTTTCTCTTCATTTGTTTACATTCCTTTATATTTATTTTTATAGACTAGCGATTACGCCGCGGACAAATTCTTCGCTGCTGTTGGTCTCGTCAACAAGATACTGAATATCCTGCTGAGTAAGCTCATCCTTATGTGTTCCAACGGCATTCTTGATGTGTGAGCGGCGGACGCGGTCAAGGTCAACATCCGTAACCTGAATGAGCGATGGATGAGCGGGGAGAATGATAGACTTTCCTGGCACTTCATCCGCCGGATCACCGAAATGAATATCAATACCGTTTTGACGAGCGAAGGAAAGCTGGGGATTGATGTGCTTGCCGGCGCCGGTGTACTCGGTCTCCTGGACTACAATGCATTGATCCTCGTCCATTTCCTGGGCGAGACGGAAAGCTGCGGCAAGAGCGGTATTGCCTGCCGGACCTTTTTCGAGACCTTCGAGGGAAGCGAGAGCTTCGGTGATAAAGAACACGCTGCCCTGAGTAACGGTAACATACCTGTCCATATAGCGGAGAGGACGAGCTGCGCTCCTGGGAACGTCGCTTCGATCGGGATTTACGCAGAAGGGTACGCCGAATCCGGTATGTCCGGTGGTGAAGCTCTTTTTGTTGAACTGCTCATCACTCGCCATATGGAGTCCGGTGAGGTTGACGCTTGCGCCGATAACTTTAGCATTACAGTCGGCTTTTCTGAGCCCTCTTGCGGTACCGGTCAGATTGCCGCCGCCGGCGTTGGTACATACGACAACGTCCGGATCACGGTTAAACTTTGAACGGAATTGCTGAGCGATTTCATAACCAAGAGTTTCGATGCCTGCGATTCCAAATGGGGAATAGAGTGATGCATCGAAATACCCGGTTTCCTCAAGAAGTCGAAGAACAGTTGAGAACAGCTCCGGACCAACGGTAAGCTGAACGACCTCTGCGCCGAGAGCTTCACACTTGCGAGCCTTTTCGATGATCTCAGGCTGTCCGATTCCTCTGCTGTCATAGCATTCCTGAACAACGATACACTTAAGACCTGCCATAGCTGCATGGCAAGCGACGGCTGCGCCGTAGTTTCCGCTCGTTGCGGTAACTACGCCCTTATAACCGAGCTTTTTGGCCTGATAAACGCTGGTGCAGGAACGCCTTGCCTTAAAGCTGCCGCTTGGATTCGCCGCTTCGTCCTTGATGAATATCCTTGCTCCCTTTCCCTTGGGAGCGCATTTGCGAGCGAGAGCCGTCAGATTTTTCAGCTCGATAAGAGGAGTATTGCCGACGCTGAACATTGCCTGAACGCGCTGGAGCTCAGGCAGCGTATAGCCGGTCGCAGCCATCATCGCTTCATAATCAAAGCCAATGCCGTCATATTCAAAAGCAGAATAATCCATGCCTACGGAATTGCGAATAATATCGTTCTTCCTTGCCATTATTGCTGCATAGCTGTTATCCATTACTCGTCACCTCCGAAAGTAATCTCACGAACCATATCGCCTATTTTCAGAACTTCGGGAATAAGGAAACCAAAGTTATGCTCAAAGTACGGAGCTTCCTTAACCAGGGTTCCGGTTGCATGACGCCCGGTGCGAGTGATGACTTCGACCTCATCGCCGAGCTCTGCATCGGATTGAATATAACCCTTTACCCACATTTCCAATGGGTGCTGCTTGGTATCTTCGGGCAGTGCACTGGACCGTTCTTCCGGTTTAAGCACGATATTATGGATTTGAACCCAATCGCCTTTCTTAGCCATATCATTTACCAATCCTTTTATATGTAGTTGCACAACCGCATAACGAAATAGCCGCTATGCGGTCGCACAGATATTATTTACTTTTCAATATAGTCCCTGAAATCGCCCATAATTGCACGGGGAACCGGGAGATCCAGCATGGTCTTAAGACCGGGACGGGCGTTGATAACATGGGGGATCATGTTGACGACCATAGCGATGGTGCCGATACCTCCGTCAACCTCGGGACGAATACTCATATTGACCTCGGGAGTGCCGTTAAGAACGATGTAGTCACCTGTATGGGTGCCTTCCATTTCGGGCTCGATCTGCTGAGGATGTACCATGTCTATCTTGACCTCGCCATCAACATAGCCTTGTCCGGTCATATTGACGCCGGCAACATCTCCTGCCTTTGCAAAACCATAGGGGGATTTCCTATCGACGCTGGTAACAATAGGGGACATCTGCTGTTCAAACTTATCTACCTTCCAGCCGAGAGCCTTTGCGATCATTCCGACGGATTCGGCAAAGCCAACATGACCTGCAAGAGTTCCGTCCTGTACGCCCTTGTTGAATGCATCGACAGTCAGGCCAACACCCTGTTCTTCCATAACGGCAGGTCCGAACGGAGAAAGACTGTTAACCCTGCGGCAGGTGACCTTTTCAACATCGGTCATGCAGCCGCTGAGACAAATCGCAAGAAGATCCATCATAAGACCGGGGTTGATTCCGGTGCCAAGAATGGAAACACCATGCTCTTTTGCAAGCTTATCCATTTCGGCAGCAAGTTCGGGCTCCTGCGCCATAGGAAAACTCATTTCCTCAGCAGTCGAAACAACATTGATGTTCTGCTCAACGACATACTTGATTTTAGAGAAAGCCTTTCTGGTGAAGGAATCGGTTGCGATCACGCATATATCGCAGTTTCCATCGTGCACTACTTCTTCAATATTGGGGTTAACGCATACATCGGGATGTTCGCCGCGTTCTATGTCAAGTAGTTCATAGATTGACTTGCCAACGCGGGCGGGGTGAATGTCGCATACGCCAACGATGTCGACGCCCTTTTTACGAAGAAGAACCTTTGCAATGCCTGAACCCATTGCACCGAAGCCCCAAAGAGCTACCTTTACATTTTCCATTGTATTCCTCCTGATGGATAGTAATCTACTTATGTGCTTGTCAATGTGCACAATTAGACTAGAATATTATAGCACATAGGAGGATATTTGCAAATACCATGTTTGCTGGATTTACATGAAAAAAGATTGTGTTAACGGTAATGCTTTATGTTGTCTTGTTTTGATACTGGAAAGGCAATCCGATGCATTCACGAATAAGGTTAGTGAAATAGTCTCCAAACTCAATGCTGTACAAATATAATGAGATTCCGAAGAGAAAGTCCATAACATATGGCGGATATTGCTCAGAGCATCCGGGGAATATGCTGCGCAAGGCTTTATGGTCCTGATTAGTCCAAGCAGTGCTGACTGCGTACTGGATGCAGCGCGAAGCTTTGTCCCTGGTAATCTTAAACTCATCGCATACGCGATACAATATTGTTCTTTTGTCCATGTAACAGGCAAGCGGATTATCAAGAATTGAACGGATTGCATATTCCATGTAGCTAAAGCCCAAAAGAGATGGGTTAATTCCAAGCTTGATCAGCTCAGTTCCGATATTAGCAGCGTAATGCATGTTATAGTTCCTCCTCAAAGAATAACTTGTACGCTTAAAGCACAATGATAATATAGCTGCGTCACGAATTATTGTAAAGCATTCGAAAAAATAATCATTAAATATCTCATTTAGATTCTTAGCTTTTATTGAGATATTTAAATTAATTAAAATACTATTAGTAATTAAAACGCTGAAAATAAGCTCATTTTTGCCACAAAACTGCCCGAATCAACAAAAGTATATTTATTTTGATTTGCATATGCATAATTAAAGATCTGCTACCGGAATAATAGCAGATCTATAAAATGGTTTGATTGAATATCGAACTACTTGTTGAGTGCCTGGAATACTTCAACAGCCACTGCAACAGTTGCTCCGACCATTGGGTTGTTGCCCATGCCGATAAGACCCATCATTTCAACATGTGCAGGAACGGAACTGCTGCCAGCAAACTGTGCGTCCGAATGCATTCTGCCCATTGTATCGGTGAGACCGTAACTTGCCGGACCTGCGGCCATATTGTCAGGATGCAGAGTCCTTCCGGTTCCGCCGCCGGAAGCAACGGAGAAGTACTGCTTGCCGTTTTCTACGCACCATTTCTTATAGGTGCCTGCAACGGGATGCTGGAATCTGGTAGGATTGGTCGAGTTACCGGTTATGGAAACGTCGACTTTTTCATACTTCATTATTGCCACACCTTCGTTAACATCATCGGCTCCGTAGCAGCGAACTTTGCTCTTCTCGCCGCTGCTAAAAGCTTTTTCATAGACGATGGTGAGTTCGTCGTTGAACTGATTGTAATCGGTTTCAACATAAGTGAATCCATTGATTCTCGAAATAATATATGCAGCATCCTTGCCAAGACCGTTAAGTATTACCCTAAGGGGCTTTGTGCGAACCCTGTTTGCCTTCTTTGCAATACCGATAGCGCCTTCAGCAGCTGCAAAGCTCTCGTGGCCTGCGAGGAATGCAAAGCACTCTGTCTCTTCGCGGAGAAGCTTTGCACCAAGGTTGCCGTGACCAAGACCGACTTTGCGCTGATCGGCAACCGAACCCAATATGCAGAACGACTGAAGCCCAATTCCGATGGCTTCGGCAGCCTCGGCAGCACTCTTAACGCCCTTCTTGACGGCGATAGCGGCGCCGACAGTGTAAGCCCAAACAGCGTTATCAAAGCAGATGGGCTGAATTCCGCGCACGATTGCGTCAACATCAACGCCGATACCGTCGACAACTGCCTTGGCATCTTCGAGATCTTTGATCCCATATTCAGCAAGAACGGAATTAATCTTGTTTATCCTTCTATCGTAACCTTCAAAATGTACCATAACTTTACCTCTCACTCATGCCTGGGGTCGATATATTTAACGGCTTCATCGAATCTGCCGTATTGCCCGGTAAACTTCTTATAGGCTTCATCGGGGCTCATGCCATTGCCGATGGCTTCCATCATCTGACCGATCTTGACAAACTGATAGCCGATTATTTCGTTATTCTCGTCAAGTGCAAGCTTTGTAATATAACCCTCGGTCAAATCAAGATACCTTGCGCCCTTTTCTCTTGTTGCGTAGGTTGTTCCAACCATGCTTCTGAGACCCTTGCCAAGGTCTTCAAGACCTGCGCCGATCGAAAGCCCATTTTCAGAGAAAGCGCTCTGGCTTCTGCCGTAAACGATCTGGAGGAACAGCTCGCGCATTGCGGTGTTAATTGCATCGCAAACGAGGTCAGTATTGAGAGCTTCGAGTATGGTCTTGCCGGGGAGGATCTCTGCGGCCATTGCTGCAGAATGGGTCATACCGCTGCAGCCGATGGTTTCAACGAGCGCTTCTTCAATAATACCGTTTTTAATATTCAGCGTGAGCTTACATGCACCCTGCTGGGGTGCGCATCTGCCGACGCCGTGAGTGAAACCACTGATATCGCTGATTTCTTTTGCTTTTACCCATTTACCCTCTTCGGGAATGGGAGCAGGTTCATGCTTTGCGCCCTTGCAGACACTGCACATGTTCTGAACTTCCTGCGTGTATTCCATTTGTTAATATCCTTTCTCGATCTCTGACTGGATCAGGATCGCTGTAGTATCAGAATTAATTGCTATCCTATCATATTTTGGCGGCATTTCAATAAATAATACCGCGCAATAAGGGATAATTCTAAGAGTATACTAAAGCATTACTCCGTTTAGTGTTAACAGCTCTCGTGCGCTGTCAACCGAATCTACACCGGTTCTGTTTTTGACCGGAGCAAACTCGCGCTTGCGATCGACCTCAAATACAAGACATCCATCAAGCATATGGATCATATCCAATATGAGGGTTTCATACTTATGCCCATTGGGCTGATCGGGAGCGACCGGGTTGCCGTTGGAGTCAATATGCGCAATCTTTTTTTTGACCACATGAAGCGGGAGCGACCTGCCGACGATCTCGTCAAGCTCTTTTACATGGAACAGATAATTGAGAGTAACGCCGAAATTGTATGCCGACTCGCCGTTCGGAAGCTTCGCATCACGCATTTCATCGCTCAGCTCATAGTATTCAACGATGGAAGGCTTTCCATCCTCCAGACACATCACTCCGACTCGTTCATCGGGCGAGGCCTTCCTAATGACCTTGGAGCCGACAACACAGTGGGCAAGCTTTACTGCACCGATGAATGCAGGGTCAGCAATGCGCTGGAGCACATTGTCAACAGCAAATACATTTAGCCATTCAATGCCTTCGCTTTTTACAATATCAAGCATTCCGCACTTCTGCATTGATGAGTACCAACCGCCATTGCCGTTTGGCGAGGCAGATATTTTGCCTTTCTCTTCAAGATAGACTTTACCATCAAAGTCGGAAGCCGGAGCCATATCCTGAACAAAGAAATGAACGAATTTCGGATCGTAACCGAAGCATTTCTTCTCGCGAAAAAAATCGACTGTATCATCGTGATTTCTATCGCTCGTCATGACGAATAGGTGAATAAAGTTGCCGGCGCGCCTTGTCACATCCATTAAATTGTTGATAAGGCATTCAAAAATATAGAGCTCGCGTGTCAATCCTATATTGAACATACCCTTGGGCGAATCAGAGCCAAGCCTTGTGCCCATGCCGCCTGCAAGCAATACTGCGCCAACGTGGCCGGCACGGATCTCTTCTAAACCGGCGGAGGAGAACTCGGAATATCTTGCACTTATCTCAGATAGTTCGGTCACCGAAATAGGGGTAATGACACCTCTCTTGGCGACATGCATATCGGTATGGATCACAGAAAAATCTGTTTCCTCGATTTGCGCAAGAAGGCTCTTTCGTTCAGTATCGGAGAGCTCATCATAGAACTTCAACAAATGTGTCTGGCCATATGCCGAAAGCTTTTCAAATGCTTCAGTATAATTCATAGACGCTCCTGACGGAAGTTATTTTTTCTTTGGCAGCGCATGGCAGCAGAGGCCCTCGAAATCATGTGCTGCTTCGGCAACTGATTCACTAACGGTTGGATGGGGATGTATGGTATGAGAAATATCCTCAATACTGCCTCCAAGCTTGAGCACCATTGCGAGCTCAGCAATCATATCTGTTGCGCGAGGACACATAAGCTGCGCCCCGAGAAGCTTTCCATCGGGCGATGCGATGAGCTTGGCAGTGCCGAGAGCGTCGCCCATTATCATGGCTCTTCCGTTTCCGGCAACATTGTAGGAACCGACTTTGTACTCAATGCCTTGTGCCTTGCACTTGTCCTCGCTGAGACCAACAAATGCTATCTCGGGGGAGGTATAGATGCAGGAAGGAACGATATCGTAGTCGATGACCTCGTCGTGTCCGCAGGCATTAGCGGCAGCGACAAGACCCTGCGCGCTTGCAACATGAGCCAGCTGGATCTTTCCGGTAATGTCGCCGATCGCAAAAATATTCTCAACATTTGTTCTGCAATGCTCATCAACATTGACAAATGCTCTATTCATCTCGATACCGAGACTATCAAGTCCAATGCCTGACGTCATGGCGCGGCGTCCGACGGAAACTATGCAGCAGCAACCCTCGGCGGTCTTTTCCTGGCCGTTCAGCTCATAGTTGACAGTAACGGTCTCGCCGCCGTTGATGCCTGTAACCTTGGCATTGTTGATAACGTTGACATTCTTTTTCTTAAGCACTCTTGAAAGCACGCGAACGATATCGGAATCTACTCCCGGAAGAATGCTGGGCATCATCTCAATTACGGTTACGGGTTTGCCAAGCGTTGCGAACAGTGTTGCGAATTCGATACCAATAACACCGCCGCCAATAATTACGAAGCTTTCTGGAAGCTTATCCATGGTGAGGATCTCGTCGGATGTAACCACGTTTTCGCCGTCGATGCCGGGGATCGGGGGACGGGCAGGGGAGCTGCCGGTAGCAAGGATGAGCTTGTCAAATGAAATTCGTTCGCCGTCAACGTCCAAGGTATGGTTGTCAACGACCTTGCCAAAGCCACTTATAACCTTGACGCCATGTGCCTTCTCAAGGCCTGCAATGCCGGTGCGAAGCTTTTGAACAACGGAATCCTTGTATTCGGCAATTCTTGCAAAATCGAAGCTAACTTCACCGGTGGTCACACCGCAGTTTCCTGCATTGCTGGCATTCTCAAACATTTCCGCACTGTGAAGCAGGGCCTTTGTCGGAATACAGCCACGGTTGAGGCAAGTGCCGCCAAGCTCACGGGCTTCTACCAAAGCGGTCTTTTTGCCAAACTGCGCACATCTAATAGCGCATTCATACCCGCCCGGGCCTGCACCAAGCACTATAACATCATAATCAAAATTACTCATAAAATTGAACCCTTTCATGGAAACTGCCGAAATACGGCATAATAAATAATAGCACAATATTGGTTATTTTTCAAGCCATAGTCAGGTTTATTTGGGACGATAATGCATAGACTACTTCAATAAAATACGTTAGGGAAGTACAAATATGAAAGAGAAAGGGAAAACGCTGAACGGCATAATAGAAGCGGCTTGCGCTATTGCCGGAATTGCGCCGGTCGGCACCTCAAAGATGCACGAATTCGAAAACTATGATGAATACTTGAAGAACAATACAGCTACGGAAGAGCAGTTGGAGGAACAGAGGAAAAATCCATTGAATCCTGCTCCGCTTATCTCGATAGCAATAGTGGCTAAAGGGGCAGATGTAGGAATGCTTGAAAGTACCATCGAGTCACTTCAGAGTCAGACATACGACAACTGGGAAGCTTGCCTTGCATTCGGTTTGGATGATTATGGCAGCAAAGGCATTGCGGATACATCCCATTTCAGAGTTGTTATTGCTTCCGGAACCGTAAAGGAGTTGTCAGACCTTATTAATCATCAGCTTAGGGGCGCGTACATGCTTCAGCTGTTTCCGGGAGATATCCTAACTCAAGATGCGTTGTATACACTGGCTCAGGCGTTAATAGATCCAAGTTCTCCGGAGGTAGTATTTGCCGATGAAGAAATGACGGATGAAAATGGAATTTATCCGTATTTCAAGCCCGATTACGGTAGACTTACAATTATGAACCACAACTCGGTCGGCAGGCCGCTGCTCGTTGCAAAACGAGTATTCGATTTAGTAGGAGGGTTTAAAGGAGCCGAAAGCTTTGATATCTGGAAGTTTGCATTACTGGCACTCTCCAATTCGAAAATGTCAGCACATATTGCAAGGGTTTTGATGTCGTCAAAGCGAAGGAAGGATGTTTCACTAAGCCCAAAAGAAATCGATGAAATGGATAGAATCCTCGCTGACAGGGTGGATAAACGTGCGAATGCTTACTGTGTTGAAGGTCATGAAATGGGAACACTTAGGATACGCTATGTTCCGAAAAGAACGCCGCAGGTGAGTATAATTATTCCGAATATCGACGGCATTGAAAATCTAAAACGCTGCATCGAATCGATAGAAATGCGATCAACATACTCTGATTACAGAATTTTCGTCGCCGATGATAAGCGCAATGAACCCTTGATAAGGAAATACCTTGATGCTCTGAAAAAGACAAGAGCAGCCAAGCCAATCGAAATAAAAAGCGGGATGAGTATCCCTGCAATTCTCAACTACTGCGCAAGAGCCGAGATCAACGACATGCTTCTGTTTATCAATGGCAGCTGCGAGATACAGTCTCCTGATTTTATCGAAGAGCTTTCCGGCCTTGCAAGTATGAAGAAAGCAGGTGCTGTCGGGGGAAAGATAATCGACACCGGAGGAAATATTGTGTCCGTGGGAGATGTTATCGGACTGCGCGGTTGGGCAGGAAGTCTGTATAAGGGTGAAAACGACGATAATGAAGACAGACTAAAAAGCAGCTTCACCTGGCTTCAGAGGAATGTATCTGCGGTTTCCGGCTCATTCATGGCAATTAAGGCCCAACGCTTTATGACTGTTGGATTGTTTGATGAAACGCTGAGCGGAGTTGGCTGGGACACGGAGCTATGCATCAGGCTAATGCGCAGAGGATACGAGAACTATTTCACACCATATGCTGCTGCAAAGCTGTACGGTGAGCTGCCGGATTATGATGACGCAAGCAGCGACAATTTAGCTAGGTGCTATGATTCATTTAGACAAACCCTTATGACCGGAGATGGATATTATAATCCCAACTACGACTATGCAGCGTCAGAGCCTATATTGAGCATTAAGCCATACAAGCCTATCTGTCTGAATCCCAACTACAAATAGCGGCATTATCTATACTAATATAAAAGCAGGCTCCGAGATCGTTTCAGGAGCCTGCAGTTCATTTAAGGGAATCTATGAAAAAATTGTTTACTTCGTTCATAAAATCATAGTCAAGCTCTGACAGTAGATCTGTATCCAGAGCCTGCACGAAGCGCTGTTCTTCATCATCCGGAATATCTCCTGAGTAATGAGCGTCAAGCGATTCAAGCTCCTCGGTCATCTCATTCAAGTATTCTCCTGCTTCACGGCTCAGCCAAGAATTACTGTGTCCGTTTCGGTATTCGCTGTCAATAAGCAAGTACCTGACATTGGGGTTAGTTATCTTGTCACGATGGGACAGGATGCTTAGTTCATATGGAATGACCGAATCGTCGTCTCCGCAAACAATGAACACCGGTTTGTCAGTCGAATTGATCCCATCAACCGCAGTAACCATGGAATCAGTCCCATAGGTGATGAAATTGTACAGCTGAACATACGGATATGATACGACGGCAAGTTTTCCAACATATTTTTCAGAGAAGTATTTCATGGTTTCAGTAGGTGAATTGAAACCTGAAATGCAGACGGCAGAACGCACGCTCGGATATTCCCCCAGTACGCATGACGCTGCATATGCGCCTAAGCTATGCCCAAACAGTACTATCGGCATGGAGCGGTATTCATTACTGCTTTGCAAGTATTCAATAGCAGAGCTTACATCGCGCGACAACTGAATCAATATATTGGCGCAGCGTCTATTTTCATCGCAGCCGTCAAATCCGAATACTACCCAACCATTGTCGACAAAGAATTTTATCTCGGGCAGATGATGAGCGCTCGAACTGTTCATGCCGTGTATCACCAGAACTATCCCATTTGTGTTTCCTTCACCGTAGATATACCCATTAAGAGTGTCTGAATCAGAACAAAACTCAATCTCTTTTCTTGGATAGCTTTTCGCATCGGATTCCGAATACACCGGTGCCAGACAGCTCGTATAGTTTTGCGGTCTAATAATGACCGATTGACAGACAAATGATACAGCCAAAATGGACAGAACCGAAAACCCAACAATTGCAGAAGCGGAGGCTATCATAACCTTCTTTCCATACTTTTTCCCTGACGTATTCTTCTTTTCTGATATTGACATATTATTCCTTTCCGCGACACTGAGTGCAGTAAACAGTATTAATGGCAGATATAGTATTTACGATACTCAGTTTGCATATTCCCGACTGCCTTTGTATTGATATAAAAAGCTGGTTGCATTCAAAAAAACAACCAGCAACTGCATTGAAAGCTCACAAATCAAAATAGAATGGCAATGCCCCACGGATCGATATTTAGCTTGCCGTTATTGTAAGTGATACCATCATCACGCTCAAGGTTAGCGTCCAACACGGCTGCCAAGCTCAAACCATCCAGAGAAATGCTCTTGGAGTTGGGAGAAAGGTTAAGCACGATTGTAATCGTTTTGTCCTGCCAAGTACGCCTTATTATGCAAACATCGCTGTCGCCGCTTTCGACTGTTTCAGAGACGCCTCGAGCGATTTCCGGGAATGCGTTACGAATGACATTGGCGTTTTTCACATAATTCGTCAGCGAATTTTGATTCTCCAACAACTCAGCAACACTTCCGAGGGGATACTTTGCTTCAGAAGTACCCGGAGGCGCTGAGGTAACCTTTGTAATGTCCTCCCAGTACATACCTATGCGCTTGTTGGGGTCCTTTCCGGAGCCGACCATTCCGCATTCATCGCCATAGTAGATGTAGGTACCCCCTCGCATCATTGCAAGCATACCATAGGCAGCCTTGACCCTCGGAAGATCGTACAGTCCAATTAGCCCATTAAAACGATCGGTATCATGATTATCAAGGAACAAGGCCATAAGCGCATCCGTACCATAGCGCTCTTCAAGATGAGTCGTGAGATAGGCATAGCTTTCGCCGCGGTCTGTCGTACTCTCGTCCAGAATACCGGCGATTATGCCTTTGCCGGAACCCGTGGACATGGGGAAGTAGAAGAAGCTGTCAACGCCGCTTTTATAGTAAGCAGCGATAGTTGACTCGTCAGACCAGCATTCACCAACGATATAGCAATTGGGCTTAATAGACTTGGCCTCATCGTTGAGCCATGAGAGGAAATCAACATTTTTGGCATTGTCACCGGTATAATAGCTGGTTACTGCATCGAGACGGAAGCCATCCACGCCCATTTCAAGCCAAAACTTCATGATATTTGATATCTCACTGCGAACAGCGTCGGAATCGAGATTTAGGTCGGGCATTGTGGAGACAAAGCGGCACTCATAGTAGCTGTCTCCGATTTTTTCATAACCGCTTCCTCCCTTATCCTGCCAATTATAGTAATCACGGTAGGGAGAATCAGCACCTGTTTTGCTGCTCTGAAACCAGGGATGCAGATTTGAAGTATGATTAACTACCAGGTCGATCGTGACTTTGATATCTAATTCGTGAGCGCGGGCAAGGAAAGCTTTAAAATCGTCAAGCGTTCCATACTGCGGATCAATATCATAATAGTCTGAAACATCGTATTTATGATAGCTGGGAGAGGGCATTATGGGCATAAGCCATATGCCGGTAAAGCCCAGATCACGAACATAGTCGAGCTTCTCGGTTGCTCCCTTAAAATCACCGATACGATCCCCATCGGAGTCTGCAAAGGAATAGATAAAGATTTCATACCAGTTGCGAACATTATCGTTGGGAATATTCTCGGTAAGTTTTTGTCCTGAGTCCGCACCCTTGCATGCGCAGCCAAACAAAGCGCAGGAAATAAGAATGAGTGCCAATAAACCGGATATTACTCTTGTTTTCATGTTTTTTATGTCGATCATCGTCTTTATCCTTTCACTGAGCCTGCAGTCAAACCATTGACAAGATATTTGACCAGGCAGAAATACAGAATAACAATTGGAACTGCTATGAACACGGAACCTGCGGCAAAGCGGGCAAAATGCGTTTCCGGCAGGTTAAACAGACCTACTGCGACCGTCCAGATATTGCGGTCCTTGAGTAACAGCTTGGGCAGCAGCACATCACTCCACGGCCAAGCAAACTGGGTCAAAACCGTATAAACTATCATCGGCTTGCTAAGCGGAAGGGTTATCCTTGTGAATACCTGAAGCTGTGTACAGCCGTCAAGCCTCGCAGCCTCGTAAATCGTATTAGGTATTGAATCGAAGTAGCCCTTCTGTACCATATAACCTGCCGGAGCGGTAGAAGCATAGAAGAAAATGAGTGCTTCCAGCCTGTTTATAAGGTTGAGCTGCGTCATGATAATGTATATTGCCGTAAGTCCCATAAATCCGGGGAACATGCCGAGCACCAGAGTGGTCTTTTTGAGTGCATTGCGTCCTTTGAAGCGGAAGCGCGACATTACATAGCCTGTCAGTATAACAAGGATCGTACCCAAGATACAGCTGCCGGTCGCTACATAAAGGGTATTGAAAAACCACTTTTTATAGGGGTACAAACCGTTTACATCATCCGTAAACAGCGAGATGAAGGTGTCAAGACTGAAAGCTTGAGGGAAGAACCCCTTGAAATCATATAGACTTCCGCTTTTCGAAAGCGAGGCAAGGATCAGCCACAAACATGGGAACAGAAAAACCACGCTCATGAATACCAGGAGAAAATAGGTGAAGATATTGTTGGCGACGCGACGCGGCCTAAGTTTTCTTCTTTTGTTGATCATTGGTAGGTGTCCTCCTGTTTATAGGCTGCAGAGCGAACATAAACCGTAAGCGATACAGCGGCAGTTATTATGAAAATAATTAAGCTTATCGCTGCTCCGATGGAGTAGTAGTTGTTATCAACGGATAGCTTGTACAGCCAGTTGATCAACAAGTCGGTATCGCTTGCCAAGAAGTAATCGGCATAATTGGATATTACACCGCTTCTAAGGAAGAAGAAAATGCCAAAATTGTTGAAATTTCCTACAAACTGACTGATAAGTACCGGCGTTGTTGAGAAGACAACGAACGGCAGAGTTATTTTTCTAAACTGCTGGAATGGCGATGCACCGTCCAACGAGGCAGCTTCATAGAGATCCGTATTGATGTTGGACAGGATGCCTGTGGTCATAAGCATGATCGAAGGGGTGCTTATCCACGCATTAACAAACAAGCCGATGCCTCTTGCCCACCACTTTGCGGAAGCATCATTCGTCAAGAAGAATATCTTGTTGAATCCCGCCTGTTCAATATAATAGTTTATCGGACCGGATTGGGAAAACATGAACTTGAAGCCAAGCATGGAAATGAAGCCGGGTATTGCGTACGCAAGGATAGGGAAGGCGCGCCAGAATTTTGAACCCTTGACATTCTTTTTGTTAAGAAGCAATGCCATTCCAAGACCAAGCAAGAAATTGAGCAGGGTCGAAAGCACGGCCCAGGTTACATTCCATCCAAGAATCTTTACAAATGTGGAGCCTATCTTCCCGAGGCTGAGGATCTTTCCCCATGCCGATAACGACCAATCGGCAAGCTTTGGATGGATAATGTCTCCGCCAAGGTTGGTGAACGCCATGCATATCATGAATACTATCGGAAGTACCGTAAAGATGCAGACACCAATAACCGGAAGCACCAAAGCCGTGGCATAAAACTTGTCGTCAGCCATGGTAAGCAGAGAACGCCTGAAATTCCTGGGTTTAAGGCCATGCTTGACTTCGTTAGCGGTGAAGATAATATCCTTTACGTTAGAAACATAAATAACGATTGCAAATATCAGAATGAATATTGATACAAGACCAAGAATGAGCATGGTAAGTGAGTTATCGCCCTCAATACCAAGCCAAAGATTCTCGACTTCGGTACCAAGGGTGAAGAACCCAATAAGATTCTTCATCCCTCCCATTACAAAGTACATTATGATAAGCGCAAGCGAAGAAAGATATGCAAGCCCCTTAACTATCTGGCCATAGCACAGCTGACCAAGTCCCATGACAAGCATGGACAGCTTGACCTGTACAGGCGAATGACATAGAAACTGCCAGCTTTCTCGTAGTTTCCCTCCCATGAGAAGCCTCCTTATGCCAGAGTATCAATAGCGTCTCGAATCTGCTGAACAAGCCTGTCAAGCCCTGCCCTGATCTCTTCATCGGTTCCGTATAGGCGATCTTCACCGCGATCTTCGCGATATGGATCGGTTGAGAGGTCGATGAGGAAGGATTCGGCAGGAGTCCAGATCTGACCAACTTCCTTAATAGCCGGCATGATGCTTATGTATCCGCGATCGAGCTTGTCGAATAGGATACCGACAGTAGGATCTGTCTTTGCGACCTCAGCGGCTGCATCGTCGCGAGCAGGAGTTATGCCGAGGGCGGCATTACGAGCCATGGCCTGAGCGTAAGAAGTTGCGAATTCGACAAATGCCAATGAAGCGTTGGGGCATTTGGTGTATGAAGAAATTCCGTAACCGTTGATACCGCCCATCATTGTGGTTTCAACGGTCAATGTGTCCATATCAGTAATGGTATCCTGCCAATTGTCGGAAGTGAGATCGCCGCTGACGGGAAGACGGGGAACTGTGACCATCTTAAGGTCGGCATATGCGCTCTCGGTCGTCCAGTTTCCGGTGTTGACCATTGCGCGGATAAACATGGTATATACATCCGGAGTGGTAACTGTGCAGAGCATCTTACGATCGGCAAGGTATTGATATGAAGCGGAAGCGAAGGACTTATCCAGAACCTCGGTATTGTTCATTTCGGCAGCCCATTGCTGTATCATACGCGCACCCTTATAGGAATCGGCCGCATTAAAGCCGATATCGCCGGCATCAGTGCCGTTATTTCCGAAGATATAGCCGCCATAAGTCATGAGATATCCGCTCATAAAATATGTGTCGACCGTCTCGTCAAGATAGCCGTATTCAGTGGGCTGACCGCCATCCTTGCACACCTCTGAATATGCATAGAGAGCAGTATAGGTTTCAAAGAAATCCGGAATATCATTGTTGTTGATATCCCAATCGGTCTTCCAATTTTCGGGAAGGCTGGATTCGATATAATACAGCATACCGGACTGCACATTAAGGGGAATTCCACAGTAGAAGTGCTCGCCTTCGATATCAATGGTGTATGCGTTCCATGCGCTCTGTGGAATATGCGAATAACATTCCATATCATTAACGGGCAAGGGGAGTATGTGCTGGTTGTTGGCATATTTCATTATAATATCATTGGCCTGATACCATACATCGGGGCCGTAACCATAAGGGCCGTCGGTGGCAAGGTCGGAATACTGATCGATATTCATTCGTTCTGCAGAAATGCCCTTGTCCTTGTAGGCTTCGTTGAATGCTGCGATCAGCTCTTCAACATAGCCAAGCTCAATGGCAGTATCATTTTCCAGTACTTTAACAACGGAACCTTTTTCAAGTTCGCCGGTGAAGCGCGACATGACCTGGTCGTAGAGTTCGTTGTTTCCTACGCTGTTTGAATTCTCGGGTTTTTTCTCACCGCCGCAGGCGATGAGAGAAAGCGACAGCAATATGGTTAGAATAGCTGCAACGATTCTTGAAGTTTTCATGATGTTACCTCCTTGATTATAACTCTGTTATTTGATATTCATACGGCAATAGCCCTGCCGCAACTTTATCAGTGGTGTTTACCATTAGCTGAAGCGATTGTTCAGGTGCTTTTCGGGTGATGGCTAAAACGCCATCGGATTCGTTGATATCGAATACCCCTATGGATAAAGCAGGCTGAGTTTTCAGCACGGCGAGCTTATGGATAAGCTGCCAGGTTTCGGTTTCGGAAAAATCGTGTTCCCAATCAAAGCAGCGACGGCAGTCGGGGTCATATCCTCCTTGCAGGCCGATCTCATCGCCGTAATAGACCGATGGGATACCGGGATAGAAGAACATGATTGCAAATGCGGCACGAAGCCTTCTTTCATCGCCATCGACCCTTGAAAGGAAGCGGTCTGTGTCATGGCTGTCAAGCAGATTCAGCATTTTCTCACATGCAGCAATGCTGAAGGTGTGATAGAGCCTCACAAGCCTATCCCTGAATGCAGATGCGTCGATCGTCTTGAACGCAAACAGATCGAGACATGCCTTTGTAAAGCCGTAATTCATTACGCCATCATATTCATCACCGTAAAGGTATCGGTTCTGTCTGTGCCAATCCTCACCAATGATTATCGCATCGGGTTTGACTGCAAGTATTGCGTCTCGGAACGCCCTGAGGAAACGATGTGCCATCTCATCGGACACATCAAGTCTCCAAGCATCGACATCGTAATCCCTGGTCCACTTGGCGCAGACATCGCAGAAATACCTGATAACCTGAGGATTGGAGGTATTGAGCTTTGGCATTTCCTTGACACAGGAAAATGTTCGATAGCTTCCGTCGGGCTTCCATACGAACCAATCATAATACTTGGAATCCTTACCCAGCTTCTGAGCATCAAGAAAGAACGGATGCTTCCATGACAAATGATTGAATACTCCATCAAGCATTACTTTGATTCCATTTTTATGTGCTTCGTCTATCAGCTGCTTAAGAGCTTCATTCCCTCCGAATTGCGGATCGACATTTTCGTAATCTACCGTTTCATATTTATGGTTAGTGGGGGAACAGAACACAGGATTAAGATAGATCAAGTTTATCCCGAGATTAACCAGATAGGGGAGCTTTTCACGGATACCGACCAAGTCTCCTCCGTAATAGCTTTTTGGCGTGGGCAGCTCTCCCCAGCTTGCGTTCACATAGCTCATATCCTTGGCAGAAGAACCAATGCTGAACCTTTCGGGAAAGATTTGATACGCACTTGCGGCCCGAACCCAGCAGGGAATGCTCATCAGCTCATCGGGGAACTGCGAACAAAACTCGAAATAATTAAAGAAAGCCAACGAATGATCAAATGTGTCGGTCAGTCCGTCCTCGGAATAGAAGCGCACATGACCGTCTGAGCAAGTAAGCTCAAATATATATGCAAAACGAATGTCGGTAAGCGGGACCGATACGTAGAAATATTCGAATTCAGAGTCTGAATACATTACGGACATTTCTGCTTCGTCACGACGGATATACCATTCGTCCTTGGAGCAGAGATAAAGAAGCTTCGCCTTGAGAACGGTGCTCTTGACTGCACGAAATCTAACATGCATTTTTCCGTTCAAGGAACAAATGTCAAGCGTTCCGGGTGTATGCAAAATTGAATATGTGTTCAAATCAGCTTCCTCGCTTTTTATTGGATTTTTATATAGTGTTGTTCGGCAGGAACCGGCTCGCGCGCAAGTGCGCTGAGAAAAGCCTCAACGGCTGCGTGAGCATATGCTGCAAAATCAACCTCATCGGCTAAGCAGATGAGCGCAGTATGGGGGTCTTTTTGAGCTGAAGCTGCAGAATCAGACGGAATAACAGCATCAAAGACTTCACATAGATATTGCATGTATTCTTCACAGTGAACGGTTTCAGCCGCCAAAACTACCTTATCATAGCTGCCACGAACGAGCACCTTGTTTTTGATGCTCTCTGCATCTACGGTTATACTGTAAAAAAGATAATCGCTCACTTTACCTTCGAGATAGATCAAAGGAACAAAGGTGTTTTCTCCGATTCTTGCGAAATCTTCTTTAGATACATCGACGGCAAATACTCCATCGACATCGGAATTCTGTACTTTTAGACAGCTGTCGTTCATGATGACAAGGTCACGACCGACACGCTCTGCCTCTTTCGACAATGCACTCAAAAGCTTAAGCTTAAAACTGCTGTTTTCCATATGAGGACAGTATAATCCCAGCTTTCCGGCATTTCCGAGCGCCAAAGCTCTTGCGATGGCATGGGGCGCATAGCCTCTTAAGTTTGCATAATGCAGTATTCTTCTACGAGTATCTGCTCCTATCGATTGATTGGGGGTGTTATTAAGAACATAAGAAACCGTTGCGGTGGAGACTCCGCAAGCATTCGCTATATCCTTAATGGTGCATTTTTTACTCATATTATCGCTGCAATACTGTTAACAGGCTATTAATAATGTTCTTAAAGAAAATGGGACGTGCCGAGGATCGACTCAGCAGCACGTCCCAATATGCTGATTATTCAGCGGGTTCTACGGTAACAGCACCGGTTGCGGGATCAAGAGTGATTGTATAGGTACCGGGTGCAACGAGAATGTTGTTGCCGTCCTCTGCACCAAACCAGAACTCATTTGCTACGCGACCGCCGCAGCCATATACGCACTTGAACGCAACATTGCCGTCAGCCCAGTCAGCGGTTTCAGCATCGGTGAAGGTTACGTTAAGAACATAAGTACCGTCATCCTGTGCTTCCATCATATATGCGGTATTATCTGCATTTGCATCGCCGGCCCAACCACCGTTTCCGCATGTTCCAACCACATAATATGCAGGCTTTTCGGCTACGATATCGCCCTTAAGAGTGGGAACGCCATCAATAAGCTCAAGCTCGATGAAGAACATGTAGTGACCGCCTTCGGTAAGAACAATGTTCTTGGTGTTGCCCTCACTGGAGTACCACGCTTCGGTAGCGGCATTCTTAACGCCGAATTCTCCGCCTTCTTCAGGAACATCGGCTTCGCAGTACCAAATAAGGTCTTCGCCGTTGCGGATCATGTCCTGGCCTTCCCAGTTATTAAAGGAAGCCCAAAGTTTCATGTCATACTGAACCTCCTGGGGTGCGGGTGCTTCTCCGATGATCTCATAGGAGAGGGAGCAAAGTGCAAGCTCTTCAGCATCGGTCCTAAGGGTCAAACGGTAGAGACCATCCTGCGTGACCTTGATGTTGGATCCGGTATCAAAAGCGTTTTCGCCGCCAACGAGTGCAGCGCCCTTTGATTTGTCGGCAAGCAATGAAGCGTCGATGCTTGCGGTGTCGTCCCAAGCATAACCTTCGCCGATAACGGCAATTTTGAACTCATCGCCTATATAAAGGTTGACTTCAATCACGAAGGTATTGAATTCGCCTTCGACCTTGGTCAGAAGATAATCATCCTGAGGCCATACCTTACCCCAGAGATTATCGGGATAACCGCGGAGAGAACCTGCAAGCATCCAAGGACGATTGTCTTCGACGCTGGACTGCCATGCAACGAAAACTGAAGTGTCGGCAGTGATGGGAGTGGAGAAATCGAATGGAACTAGCAGAGCAGGGGTTGCAAAGAAGCCCTTGATCTGATAGCCTTCCTTGGTCAACTCGGGCTGTTCAACGGTCTTGCCGCTTTCAACCTCGACCTGCTTAATGGCGGTTACGCCATCGCTCTCATAGAAGGTTACGTTAAACTTGTCGTTTTCTTTTTCCGGCTCTTTGCAGGCGCACAGTGCAGCTGCAAGTACTACTGCCATAACAAGGCAGAAGATGCTGATAAGCCTTTTGTTCATAGTGTTTACCTCCGAGTAATATTGTTGGGGCTGGAGTATTACGGTAAGTGATGCCCCGAAACTACTTAACCGTTTAAGCAGTTATATTATAAATCTATGGCAGATCTATGTCAAGCATATTAATGCATTATTTTTGCTGATTCGGCAAATGACGCCAGGTATAAAGTGCATAGATAGAGCGACGATGCTATTACAGTAGACTCCGCTGATTATCATCTGTCTATGGTTAATATCAGGAAGGGATATTGACCAATAAAAATGCCGTGCATCCGGCACGGCATTAATAGAGGACTTCAATTACTCAAAGAACTTCAGCTCAGTTGCGTAACACCATTGAGCCGAGGTGAATTTTCCGAATACATATTTATTGGAAGCTGATTCGCACATAACATAGAGCTTGTCACCGACAACGATAAGCTCTTCAGACATGGGTGCTATCGCCTTATCCGCAGCCAGCGCAGCACTGTCAAACGCATAAAGCGACATTTTCTTTCCAAGGATCATGATATCATCCTGTCGAACAACGGCATCAGCGTCGTATACCAAGATATGAGATTTGTTAACGCCCCAAGAGGTTGAAACATATATCTTCTCATTATTAAAGCAAATGCCTTGGGCCTGATCCGGAAGCGAGCAAACCGCCACCGGCTCGGGATCAATTCCGCATTCGCATTGGTCATCAAAGGCATAGAATACGCCAAGCGCCTGCTGATAATCGCCGTTCTTCGTTATAAGCTTGTGTTCGTCAGGGGTAGGGTAGTCAACATCGCGGAAAAATTCACCGACAAATAAGTAACCGTCATAAACTGCAGTAAATGAAGGCTTAATAAAGCTATCGTCCGATGTATGCGTCGGAAAGAATCCTATCGCGCTTACCGAAGCATCGTTGTCTGCCTCAATAATGCTCTTATAGTCATAAACATATAAACCAAGCTCTGAACCGTCGGCCACATAAATTAAGCCGTTATACAGCGACAGCCCTCCGGCATGGCCGCTGTATGGGCTGCCATCGCTCTTTGCCAGATAAACGGTCTTTTCTGGATGACGAGCATCGGCTTTTACCAGATAGAGCGGTGAAGCAGTTCCATCCTTCATGTAACCGGTCACAAGGAAGCGGCTATCCGCTTCATCAAATTCAATTCCTTGAGCGACGAAACCATCGTTGGTCCCGGGGATCATAAAGGATTTTTGGGAAGCTGCATAATAGTCCGCAACCGGAAGTCTGAAATAGCATCGCAGCGCTGCAAATATCATGAGTAGAACAGGAAGTGCGATGATAGGGATCTTCAGCCATAGGTGTTTCTTTTTTTGCTTCATCATGGTTTTCCTCCAGTTATTTTGGATGCAGCCATTTTACGACAATATCAGAATTAATTCAATAAACAAAAACGTATTGATACCCGAACTCGTTCTGAAAGATTCTGCGCCTCAACGATAAATACATATATCTTTCTAATTTCAAAAAAAGGTGTTGACAAATACTGAAACATGAGTATAATAAGCATGTGCTCAAGAGAGCAAGGCAGATGCTCAGTTCGTCTAGTGGCCTAGGACACCGCCCTCTCACGGCGGTAGCAGGGGTTCGACTCCCCTACTGGGTACCAATGAACGCTTATCGTTGATAAGCGTTCATTTTTTATATCATTTTATGTCAGCAATTGATAACAGGCAGGTGATGCCTGCCTGTTACCGACTCACATAATACAAAAGCGGAGCCGTTCACCCGAGCCGACCTTTCGGGAGTAATTAACATATCAGTTAATGTTCAAGCGCAACCTTGACCATACGATAGTTGTGGTTCTCCTTTATGAGACCCATATTGTATGCTGCAACCAGCATCTCCAGATGCTCGATCTCGGCGCGCAGTTCAACACCTTTATCACTGTCTGCTACTCGAACCTGTCCTTTTGTCGCCAGAATGTTTTCAACTTCCGTGGTCGAATGAATATCCATATTTTCCTCGATAGCTTTTTCGAAGCTGATGAAAGGTTCGTGCGCTACGATGTAAAGTCCTCTGGAGTCATATACAAGTGTATAGCCTGCAATGCCCGTGGTCTTTTGATAGTATTTGGAGAAGCCGCCATCGATCACTATAAGATTGCCTTCCGCCTTTATGGGGTTCTCTCCGTTGATCTTTTCAACAGGGATATGGCCGTTGACAATAACTGCGCGCTCCGTATCAGTAATTCCGAATTCATTAAGTATTCGGACTGCAAGGTCCTTGGTATCCTGATAGTTGTAATATGCGTTGCGTTTCTCCTTGTGGGATTTGCTGTCGTCAATTTCCACACGCTCAAAAGTTGTCATCTTATCCTTTCCGAAGAAAGGAGAATCCGGACCGCACCAGAGATACCACATCAGGTCAAGCTCATTGACCTTCCTATCTGACGGATCAGAAAAATACAGACGCTTGACTTCAGAATCTATGTAGTCAAACAATACCTTTCCGCTCCTTGCTATGCCATCCCCAAGCGTGACCTCTTTGAAGCTGCCGTCATCATTGAGGGGAACAAGGGCGTGATACATCAGGTTGTTGTTGGAAACCAGATACAATGAGCCTTTATCCATGAAGAACTTGATGTGCTTCTGCAGCATCGGACTGTTGAGGAATGAATACTGCAGCTCGTTGATAATGGTTTCTTCTTCTTCGGTAAGCTCGTACGGACAATCGGGGTTGATAGTGGGGAAGTCCGCATCCTTGATTGGGTAGGTTATTCCATCAATAGTAATTGTAGAATTGACCCTGTCAAGCGTATCAAGGAACAGCCTGTGATCAAGACCATAGCTTGGATTGCGCATGATAAGCTGGCCTTCCAGCTTGTGCATAATGACGAATATCGCCTTATGAAGCTTCGCCCTGATGTTGACCTCCGGATCGTTATAGTAATCATCATGGCTGGTCTTTCTTGGACGGAAAGCAAGCGCATTCTTATATGTAGTTTGTGCAAACATCAGCAGATGACGCAGATTGATTCCATAGGTGTTTTCGATAAGGTCGAGGTTGTTGTGACGAAAGCTGTTAGTTAGCACGCCTGAGATACAGGTCTTTTCGCCAAGCGCTGCGCCTATCCACAGAATATCGTGATTTCCCCACTGGATATCAACCGATGGGTGCTTGAGAAGCAAATCAATGATCTTGTGCGGTTCCGTGCCCCTGTCATAGATATCGCCCACGATATGAAGCCTGTCAACCGAAAGCTTTTTGATGGCATCGGTCAGTGCAACGATGACCTGTTCTGCATAATCATGGCGTATGATAGAATCGAAAATCTCATCATAATAAGCATCCAAGTCATGGAAGTTGATCCTTGCAGTAAGCAGTTCCTCAATGATGTAGGAATAGCTGGGATCAAGGGACTTACGGAGCTTGGAACGAGTGTATTTGCTACTTATCTTGCGACCCAGGGTAATAAGGTTTCTGAGAGTATACTTATACCACGAATCAGGATCGTCAACGTATTTAAGCTCCAGAGCTATCTTCTGCTTGGGATAGTAGACTATCGTTGCAAGGGTCTCGCGCTCATCGTAGGTGAGCGTATTTGCAAAAAGCCTCTCAATCTCATTCCGTATAACACCGGAAGCATTGTTTAGTATGTGTTCGAAAGCGTCGCCTTGTCCATGAAGATCGCTCATGAAATGCTCGGTGGGCTTTGGAAGCGCAAGTATCGAACTGAGGTTAACTATCTCAGTCATTGCATATTGAACTGTGGGGAATGCCTTGGAAAGCTGATTTAGAAAGAGAAGATTATCGTTCAACTCTTGTTCTGTATAGTTCGTTTTCATTGGGATACCTCCATTAGCAAAGTCTCTTGGTGAAAAGTCCGGCATAGTGGTTAGTTATGCTCAAAACAAGTATAACACTTTAACAGTCAATTTTGAACTATCAGAACGGAAAAATAATTATATATTGCCGGATAGTTCCTTAGAACACACGCCGTCCCCAAGCAAAATATGTCCTATGCCAATTTCCGATATTGGATATGGTAACGCATCCTGCTGAGGATGAGGCGTGAATGATCTGGTTATTCCCTATGTAAACAGCAACATGGGATATCCTTGTAAAGCCGGAGTCATAGAAGAATATCAAATCACCGACAACAAGCTCTTCGATCGTATCGACTCTGTCCCATTGCTCATACATTGAATAACCTGCGGCGTTAAGCCTTCCGATGTTAACACCTGCATTCCTTAGGCAATAGTAGACCAGTCCCGAACAATCAAAGGAGTCAGGGCCGGAATGACCAAGTATGTAGGGTTTCCCAAGCTGTTCATACAATAGAGCAATAAATGTCTGCAGTCCCTCGCCGTCTTGCGTCGGTGAAGGCGTCGGCAAGCTCGTTGGCGTGGGAGTCGGCTCCGGTGTAGGCTCCGGGGTCGGTGAAGGCGTGGGAGTAGGAGCCGGGGTTGGTGTCGGTGTAGGCGTCGGCTTTGGCGTAGGAGTTGGCGGCGCTGTAGGCTTAGGTGTAGGGGTGGGCGAGACCGGGACCGAAGTCGGAGTTGGGTAAGGTGTTGGAGCTGGTGTTGGTGTCGGCGCCGCTGTTGGACTTATGGTTGGCATCGCCGAAGGTGTAGGGGATGGCGCAGGTTCTGGGGTAGGTGCAGGAGTGAAAATCGGATCCGTGGTAGGCAAAAAGATAGGATTATCATATTCTCCGCTTGCATTTATTGCATAGGGCGAGAAAATAGCCTCCAAGGTCGCACTATCAGCAGTACCGTTTACAAATATTCCATTGAGCTTTTGAAACTCCTTAACGGCTCTTTCGGTAGTAAATCCGTAATATCCGTTGATTTTATCCACATCATAGCCAAGCTGTTCAAGCCTCTCCTGAATGAGCTTGACATCATCTCCGCTGTTATATAATTCTACTAAGTATTGCTTTGCATTGTCGGAGAACAGCTGCATACAGAAGGACTTGTCCACAATTCCGGTCTGCTGCAAATGGCTTGCGCGCTGGAACAGCCTGACGGCTTCTTCCAGCGGCTTGCCAAAGTATTCACACGGCTCATCTGAAGAAAGGTAGCCAAGCTCCATAAGCCTTGATTGGATATCAATAATGATTTCATGACTGTCTCCGACACAAAGATACAGATCATAATCAAGACCGGACGGAGCTTGTGAAATAGCTGCAGTATAGACAGGAGATTCGGAAGATTCTGCGTAATCCGTCTGAGTTCCAGACGGCGACTCCGTATAATTATTCGGTGTAGCACCGGGAATAGCCAGATCCACCATTTGATTCTTCGAGGTATGAACAACGACGAGCACGATAATGGCAGCCAAAACGGCAAACAGCGCAAAGACCAGGATCAGCTTTGCTCCGGATAGAGACCAGCGTCGAGCTTTGGATGAAATGGACTCGCGCTTTGGCTTTCTGCGTTCGCTAAGGTTTTTCTTGTCGTTATCCATGCTGCATTAATTCCTCCGTATCACTATTATAGCTCATTTTTCTTCAAATTTCTACCCTAACTTTATCTAACCGAACAAGATGTGTACGAAAACCAAAGCTAAACTACGGCAATATATCTCGGTTCATGGGTTGTAAAGTAAATCAAAGAGCGGTAAAATAAAAATTGCGGTCTATCCGCCTAATAGCTTGATTCATTTTGGAGGAAGCATGAATAGAATCGATAACCTCACCGTAAATACCATTAGAACCTTGGCTGCCGATGCAATTGAAAAAGCAAAGAGCGGCCATCCCGGTCTTGCAATCGGCGCTGCGCCCATGGCGCTTGCAGTGTTTGAGCAGATGAAGCATCGCAGCAGCTGCGACTCGGATCTAAACAGTATGTATGTAATTGGCAGGGACAGGTTTGTACTCAGCGCAGGGCACGCTTCAATGCTTCTGTATTCGCTGATGCATCTCTTTGGTTATGATGTCAGCATCGATGATATTAAGAACTTCCGTCAGTTCGGGAGCAAGACTGCAGGGCATCCAGAATACGGAAACATCGTTGGTATCGAAGCCACAACCGGTCCCCTTGGCCAGGGCTTTGCAATGGCAGTAGGTATGGCCATGGCGGAGAGGCACTGCGCGGCTCTTTATAACAAAACCGGTTTTCCCATCTTTGATAACTATACCTATGTGCTTATGGGTGACGGCTGTATGATGGAGGGCGCAGCGAGTGAAGCTGCTTCCATCGCCGGAACTCACAAGCTAAACAAGCTTATTGCGCTTTATGACAGCAACAACATCACCATCGAGGGCAATACGGATATTGCATTCACCGAAAACGTGGCTATGCGCTTCATCAGTTACGGCTGGAATGTTCTTGAGGTGCTCGATGGCGAGGATATCGATGCGATTCGTGATGCACTTGCTTCAGCAAAGCAGAGCGAAGACAAGCCGACTCTGATAATCGTTCACACCAAGATTGCTCACGGGACTCCTAAGGAGGGGCTTGCCGCTTCACATGGCTCTCCGCTTGGCGCAGACAACATTGCTGCATGGAAACAGAATATCGGCTGGGCATATGACCCGTTCACCGTTCCCGATGAAGTTCGCTCGCATATGGATGCGTTCATTGCAGAGAGTCGTTCACGCAATGCCGAATACTCGGATATGCTTAATCGCTTTAAGAACGAGATGCCCGACGCATATAATGAGCTTTGTATGGGATTTAGCGGCGAATACACAAGCGCCTACAGGCTGCTCGGAGATGAAGACTTCAGCGCATTTGACGATACTAAGCTTGCGACCAGGCAGTGTTCCGGAATCGTTCTGAACAGGCTGGCTGAGCGTATGCCTAATATGTTCGGCGGAAGCGCTGACCTTGCGCCCTCAAACAACTCTGAACTGAAGGGCAAGGGGTATTTCTCGCCTGAAACGCCCGATGGAATGAATATTCATTTTGGTGTCAGAGAGTTTGCAATGGCCGATATCTGCAACGGTATCGCTCTTTATGGATGCCTGAAGCCCTTCTGCGCAACATTCGCTGTATTTTCAGATTATATTAAACCCGCAGTCAGGCTTGCGTCGATCATGGAGCTTGGGATAACCTATGTTCTTACACACGACAGCATCGGTGTAGGCGAGGATGGTCCAACACATCAGCCCATCGAGCAGCTTGATATGTTCCGCGCAACTCCCAATACATATGTTTTCCGTCCCGCCGACGGAAGAGAAACTGCTGGCTGCTATGCTGCCGCTGCCGACATTAACGCGCCCAGCCTTATGTTCCTTTCAAGGCAAGCCTTGCCGCAGATTGTCGGTACCGATTCCGAGTGTGTTCTCAAGGGGGGCTATGTCATAAGAGAATCTACAGGAGATAAGCCTGACGCAATCATTCTTGCTACCGGATCAGAGGTTTCTCTTGCAATTGAGGCTGCGGAGCTTCTGTCAAAAGAGAATATTCATGTTCGCGTTGTTTCGATGCCTTGTATGGAACTGTTTGACCTGCAGAGCAAGGAGTATCGCGAATCGGTCCTCCCCGATGAAATCCGCTGCAGGGTTGCAGTTGAAGCGCTCGGGGGAAAATCCTGGTATAAATATATCGGTCTTGACGGCAAGCTTGTCTGCATGAACAGCTTTGGAGCTTCTGCACCCGGAAGCGTTTTGTTCAGGCACTTCGGCTTCACCGTCGAAAATGTTGCTGATACCGTGAGAAATACAATAAAGCGATAATCCGTAAATTAGTTATTTCAACGAAGGACCGTTCTGATGCATAGGATGGTTCTTCGTTATTTTATTAAATCGAAGAAACCGCAAAATACGCATTCAGTGGGTTGAAAACTACGATAAATGCTAGTATAATATAACTTGAATAAGTTTGGGAGGAAAGAATGTGCGCTTTTGTTAAGTTTGATAAGGTCGGTAAGGTCTACCATTCAGGTGATGTGAATGTTACGGCATTGAAGGATGTCTCCTTTGAGATAGAGAAGGGCGAGATCTGCGTCATTGTCGGTCAGTCCGGTGCAGGAAAAACCACGCTGCTCAATATTCTTGGCGGAATGGACACACTTACCAGCGGAAATGTTTATCTCGAATCAACAGAGGTATCGGCATACGACACTCGCAAGCTTGCCGATTACCGCAGGCATGAGGTTGGGTTCGTGTTCCAATACTATAACCTGATCCCGAATCTGACTGCACTTGAGAATGTTGAGATTGCATCACAGCTAACCCGTAATCCAATGCCTGCCGAGCAGGTATTGGCGGATGTCGGGCTTGCTGATCGTATGAAAAACTTTCCGTCACAACTGTCCGGAGGAGAGCAGCAGCGCGTTGCGATAGCGAGAGCTCTTGCAAAGAGGCCAAAGCTCCTGCTGTGCGATGAGCCGACGGGCGCTCTAGACTATTTGACCGGAAAGGCAATTCTAAAGCTTCTTCAGAAAGAAAGCCGAGAGAACGGAATGACCGTCATCATAATTACGCATAATTCCGCGCTGACCGCCATGGCTGACAGGGTGATCAGGATAAAGAGCGGAATGGTGGAATCCGTTACGAAGAATGAAGTTGTAACTCCGGTTGAGGATATCGAATGGTAAAAAGATTTATTCCTGATTCCAAGTTTAGCGCCTGGACAAAGAACAACTTACGAGAGATACAGCATACCAAGGGCAGATTTATCGCGATCCTTGTGATAATTATGCTTGGAGTAGGCTTCTTTTCGGGTCTGCTTGCGCTGAAGCCCGCAATGATCAAAGGAGCGAATGATTACATTAACGATGATTCAAATATGTATGACTATCGCTTTATAGCGACAATTGGCTTTACCGAAGACGATGTCAATTACTATAAAACGCTTGATGGCGTCACGATGGCAGAAGGAAGCTACTCTATAGACTTTTTTGCAGATACCGAATACGAATCCGCCTTGAGCGGAACAAGCGATGACGAGCGTATTCTTAAAGCATATTCAATAACTAAGAAGATCAATAAAATCAAGCTTGTTTCCGGCAGAATGCCAACGTCGAGCAACGAATGCCTGGTAGACGATTCGGCGATCGGCGCCAAGGCAATTGGGACCACGATACGGGTCAGCAGCAGGAACAGCGATTCAACAAAGGAATTCTTTGCTCACGATAAATTCATAGTCGTGGGCACATGCTGCTCTGTCAACTATCTGAATAGAACAAGAGGGACGACAACCCTAGAGGGAGGTACTCTTGATGGCTTTATCTATCTATTAAGCGATGCATTCAGTTCCGATCGCATGACCGAGCTGCTAATCAAAACGGATGCAAGCGGAGATATTTTCTCGGATGAATATGATAATGCGATAAACGATTATGCCGATAAGTTTCAGTCCATCCTTGATGAACGCACCAAGGAGGATTATGAGAATCTTCGCAGTGATGCTCGAAGGCTGCTTGACGAAGCTTGGGACAAGTACGATTCAGAGTATGATTCCTATCTTGAAACAAAAAGAGAAGCCGAGCAGCAGCTCGACGACACGCTGGAAACGCTCAATAATGGCAAGGCGCAGTTGGAAGAAGCCAAAGCGCAATTGGCTGACGCAAAGCAAGCGATCGAGGACGGCGAAAAAGAGTATCGCGATGGAATTAAGGCTTATGATGAAGGTTTGGCTGAATATACCGCGCAGCGCGAAGCCGTGCTGTCTCAGCTCTATGAAGCTCAGGGAGAGATAGATGCTAACCGCAGGACGGTTGAGACGGCTTTGTCGCTCATTGATCAAAGCGATGCAGTAGGAACCTATAATGCAATGGTGGACAGATTGAATGAACTGTCCGAAATCATGGACAGCATTGAGGATCACGAGAGCTTGGAATATTTACAGGCGTATGAAGAATACCTCTTTTTGCAGCACCAGATCGAGCTTATCGATGAATCCGGCCTTCCTGAGATGTACCGCCAGCTGGTTGAAGCACAGGTGCAGCTCGATGAAGCGCAGGCAGAGCTCGATCGTCAGCGTGAAACCGCCATGCATGAATTTGAAAGAGTCAAGGCAGAGCTTGACAGGGCAAAATCCCAGCTTGACGATGCAGCATATGAACTCAATTCCGCACGACTTCAGTATACCGAGGGCCTGATTACTTATTATGAATCGAAGAGCGCCTATGACGCAGGGTATGCAAAGTATGAGCAGGCAAAGCTGGAAGCGGATACACAGTTCGATGAGGCGGAGCAGCGATTTTCGGAAGCAAAAGCTGAGATCGATGCTCAGGAAAAGGAATTTGATGATTTCTTTGGAGAAGCGGTAAGATCATATTCTCTCGATAGAAGCAAAAATTCAGGCTACATCAGCTATGAAAACGACGCATCAATAGTCGAGGGTATTGCACGCGTAATTCCGCTTATCTTCTTTATTGTCGCGGCGCTGGTTTGTACAACGACCATGACAAGAATGGTGGATGAGCACAGAACGCAGATCGGAACGCTCAAAGCTATTGGTTATAGTGATGGAATCATCATAATGAAATACATTGGTTATTCCGGTTCCGCTGCGCTCATCGGCTGTGTGATAGGCTTTTTTGGCGGAAGTATCCTAATACCCAAGGTTATCTGGAATGCGTATAAGATGCTGTATGATTTCGGAGAAATAGGTATCGTATTCGATTATGAAAATGCGCTTATTTCACTTATTATTTCGCTCGTATGCACCGCAGGTGCGACTTTTGCCGTATGCAAGAAGGAACTCACTGAAATGCCTGCTGATCTCATCCGTCCTAAAGCGCCAAAGCCGGGCAGGCGCATCCTGCTTGAGCGCATACCATTCATCTGGAATCATTTGAGCTTTTTTAATAAGGTCGCTGCCAGGAATATCCTTCGCTATACGAGAAGACTGATTTTGATGCTGGTTGGCATAGGCGGCTGTACGGCACTTATCCTCGTTGGCTTTGGCGTCCATGACTCAATAAGCAATGTAGTAAACGACCAGTTTACCAATATTACTCGCTATGATTTTGAGATCAGCTTTGCCGACAGCATGACTGCGGAAGATCAGGCAGAGTTTACCGAATCATGTAAAGGGCTTCTAAAGGATTGTGTTTTCGTAATATCCGATTCTGTCAACATCAAGACCGGAAAGGGCGAGCTTGCGGTGAACATAGTAGCAACATCAGACCCCGATGTGTGCGATATCGTGAGATTCTCATTGGATGGCGAAGTCGTCCCTTATCCCGGAGATGGCGGAATCATAATAAATGAAAAACTATCAACGCTTACGAAAGCAAAGATCGGAGATTACGTTGAGATATGTCTGAACGATGAGGAGACCATCGAGGCGCGTGTTGACGGCATTTTTGAAAACTATGTCAATAACTATATGTTTATGAATGAGAAAACATATAAGAACCTGTTCAACAATGACGCTGGGTATAAAACCGCATATGCAACGGTTCAGGGAGACGATATTTACGATGTATCAGCAAGGCTCTATAAGGAAAGGGGCGTAAACAACGTTTCCGTATCCGAGGATATTCGAAAGATAGTCGACGATATGATGAAAAGCATGAACTACATCGTCGGGGTTATCATCGTCAGCGCATGTTCATTGGCATTTGTTGTAGCGTATAACCTCGGAAATATTTCCGTTGTCGAGCGGACAAGAGAAATAGCTACGCTGAAGGTCTTGGGATTTCAGCTAAATGAAACGACATCCTATGTTTCAAGGGAGAATATCATTATTACGATAATCGGCTCGCTTTTAGGTCTGCCATGCGGATATCTTCTTAACAGATTCGTTATGACGCAGGTCAATATCGATTTCGTAACATTCGACATCAAGGTACTTCCGTTGAGCTATCTGTATGCGTTTGCAATATCTATGCTCTTAAGCCTTATCGTTACACTGCTGCTTAGGAGAAAGATCGCAGCAATAAATCCTGCAGAATCGTTAAAGTCTGTAGACTGATGAACTTATGTTGCGAAAGACGGCGAAATAAAGTATAATAATAACGAATTAGTATGTGATGAAAGGCTTTAATATGATAGATATACGCAATGATGCATTGATTAACCGCACTGTCGAGAGGATCCATGATGCAATAGGCAATATGGGACTTAAGTATTTTATTGAAACATATGGATGCCAAATGAACGAACATGACTCGGAGAATATCGCAGGCATGCTCGTCCGCTGTGGCTATACAAAGGCAGACAGCAAGCAGGAAGCCGACCTCATCCTGTTTAATACCTGCTGCGTAAGAGAGCATGCGGAGCTGCGCACATTTGGTAATGTTGGCTTCATAAAGGAGCTTAAGCAGCAGAACCCAAGGCTGATCCTCGGAGTTTGCGGCTGCATGATGCAGCAAAAGGACGTGGCGGAAAGGTTGTATAAGCGTTTCCCATTCGTTGATATTATTTTCGGAACGCATGAGCTTAAGAATTTTCCAATCATGCTCGAAAAAGCACTCAATAATCAAAGGGTGTTCAATATTACCGAGATGGATGGAGAGGTAATTGAAGGAATGCCGACCGAGCGTGAACCCGGTTTTTCAACATTTGTCAACATAATGTATGGCTGCAACAATTTCTGCACCTATTGTATCGTTCCGTATGTAAGGGGAAGAGAGCGTTCCAGACGCCCGGAGGATATAATCGATGAGGTTCGCACGGTCATTGAACAGGGCTACAGCGAGGTCACGCTGCTTGGTCAGAATGTTAATTCCTATTATTATGAAGGCGTCACATTTCCGATGCTGCTCCGGTCGGTCAATGAGATAGAGGGCTTAAAAAGGCTTAGATTCATGACATCGCATCCCAAGGATCTTTCGGACGAGCTGATTGATGCGATGGCGCAGCTGGACAAGGTGTGTAAGCACATTCATCTGCCGGTGCAGTCCGGAAGCGATGAGATACTTAGAAGAATGAATAGAAGATACGACAGTGCTCACTATCTTGAGCTTGTGGATAAGCTCCGCAGCAGAGTTAAGGATGTTGAAATAACTACCGATATCATTGTCGGCTTTCCGGGCGAAACCGAAAAAGATTTTCAGGATACCTGCGAACTGGTTCGCAGGGTAGGATACAGCAACGCATACACCTTTGCATATTCGCCCAGGCAAGGCACGGTTGCAGCAAGGATGGAGAATCAGATCCCTGATGACGAAAAGAAACGCAGGCTGAACGCTCTTAATGCCATCCTTGCCGATACAATTCCTGCCAATAATGCCAAGTACATCGGATACGAAGGCGAAATACTCGTTGAGGGTGTGGATCATCGCGGTGAACCGCTGTTGTTTGGTAAGCTCTCAAATTTTAAGATGGTTTATGTGCAGGGCGATGAAGCGTTGGTTGGCTCAATAGTACCCGTACAAGTAGACGGCTATAGGTTCAATTCTCTTTTCGGCCATATAGTCGACTGATTGTTGATGCTGTCATACAGGCCACCGACTGATGTTTATTAGCTATTCTCAAGGGGAGTTTTTCAATGCCGAAACTTACGCCAATGATGCAGCAGTATCTATCGCTGAAGGAAAAATACAGTGATTGTCTGTTATTTTTTCGCTTGGGCGATTTCTATGAGATGTTCTTTGAGGACGCAATTACCGGTTCCAGAGAGATGGAACTCACTTTGACCGGAAGGGATTGCGGCCTGCCTGAGCGCGCTCCGATGTGCGGCGTGCCATACCATTCGGTAAACACCTATATCACTAAGCTGATTGATAAGGGTTATAAGGTTGCGATTTGCGAACAGCTGACCGATCCGGCGTTGGCGCAGGGGCTTGTTGAGCGTGACGTGATAAGGGTCATTACACCCGGCACCGTTATCGAGGAGACCATGCTCAACGAACGCACAAACAACTATATAGCTTCGGTTTTTTCCAAAAACGGTACGTTTGGACTGGCATACTGCGATGTCTCAACCGGCGATTTTTTTGTGATGTCTATTGAGTCCGATAATGCGTCCGCCGATTTGTTTAATGAGCTCGACAGGATCTGTCCGAGGGAGATAATTGCCAATCCGGCCCTTTTCTCAGATGCAGCGCTTATTAAGCTCATAAAGAATAAGTTTTATACCGAGCAATTTGATGAACGCTATTTTGATCTTTCATCCGCTGCCGAAAGATTAATGCGCCACTTTGAGGTTGCCACGCTTTCCGGATACGGCATGCGCGATAAGGGTAATGATGTATGCGCCGCAGGCGCGCTGATGTGCTATCTTGAGGATACCCAAAAAAATGCACTGTCGCATATTTCCAAGATAACAAAAGTCAGGCGCAGCGAGTATATGGTGCTTGATTCTGCTACAAGGCGGAACCTTGAACTCACTGAGCCGCTTCGCTTTGACGGCAGCCGCAAGGGCACACTTCTTTATGTTCTTGATAAGACCAAAACCAGCATGGGCGGCAGACTTCTGCGCAAATGGATAGATTGTCCGCTTCAGCTCGAAGAAAGCATCAACCTTAGGCTTAATGCGGTAGAAAGCATAGTCAACTCAGTTAAGGATAGGGAAGCGCTTGCAGGTGTGTTGTCCGGAACATACGATATTGAAAGGCTGTGCAGCCGAATCGCATATGGCTCTGTTACTCCGAGGGATTGCAGGGCGCTTTGTTCATCCATGCAGCAATTTCCTAACATTAAGTCCTGCGCCGGAAGCTTCGGTGCAGAACGTACCAATGCCATAGCGCACGCGCTGGACTTGATGGAGGATATCTTTGCGCTGCTTTCGTCAGCAATAGCCGATGAACCTCCGGTCGGAGTGCGTGACGGAGGAATAATCCGGGCCGGCTATAATGAAGAAGTCGATTCGCTTCGCGATCTTGCTGAGCACGGAAGCGACTGGATCAAGCGTTTTGAAGCCAACGAACGCGAACGCACCGGAATCAAAAATTTACGCGTTGGGTACAACCGTGTATTCGGCTATTATATTGAGGTTACAAAGTCAATGGTTGGAAGCGTACCGCTTGAATACCAGCGCAAGCAGACCATTGCCAACGCCGAAAGGTATGTTACTCCCGAACTCAAGGAGACGGAGGAAAAGCTGATAGGCGCAAAAGAGCGCTGCATCGCGCTTGAATATGAGCTGTTTTGTCATATCCGTGAAGTACTGCTCTCGTGCATTGATAGGCTCAAGAGCAATGCGATGCTGATTGCGGAGCTGGACGCATATTTATCTCTTGCTCTTACGGCAGTTTCTAACAACTATGTCCGCCCCAAGATCAATAACAAGGGAAAGATCAGCATTGTCGACGGAAGACATCCGGTCGTCGAAAACGGATTGAAGGATGGATTCGTCTCCAATTCAACTGATATGAACAACGGAAACGACAGGATAATCATCTTGACGGGCCCGAATATGGCAGGCAAAAGCACCTATATGAGACAGGTAGCGCTGATAACTCTGATGGCGCATATCGGTTCTTTCGTGCCTGCAAAGAGCGCGAATATCTCTATCGTTGATAGGATATTTACTCGTGTCGGCGCATCGGACAGCCTATCCACAGGTCAGAGCACCTTCATGGTCGAAATGAGCGAGATGGCCAACATCCTGAACAATGCGACTGCCCGAAGCCTCTTGATAATCGATGAGATAGGCAGAGGAACCAGTACATTCGATGGACTGAGTATAGCATGGGCAGTGCTTGAGTATGTCTCCGACAAGACCAAATGCGGCGCGAAGACTCTGTTTGCTACGCATTATCATGAGCTTACGGAACTGGAAGGTAAGCTTGACGGAGTAAAAAACTATCGTATCACGGTAAAGGAGTATGGCGACAATATCATATTCCTACGCAAGATAGTGCGTGGTGGGGCAGACAAGAGCTTCGGAATACAGGTCGCAAAGCTTGCCGGTCTTCCGAATGCTCTGGTAGAGAGGGCAAAGGCCATTCTTGCAGAGATAGAAGCTTCCGATATCAACAATGCCGCAAGCCGTGTCAGCGACGAAAGGGGGCCTGAGCAGATCAGCCTTTTGGGAGATGGCGAATCAGAGTTTGGCGCGCAGGATATTATTGATGAGCTTATTCGGCTTGATGCAAATAAGATGACTCCTTTGGAGGCATTGGGTAAACTATATGAACTTAGTTCGAGGGCTAAGCTGAGCAAATGAAGAGAATACGCATATTAGAACCTAATATTGCAAATAAGATCGCAGCAGGAGAAGTCGTAGAACGGCCTGCGAGCGTTGTTAAAGAGCTTGTAGAGAACTCCATCGATGCGGGCAGCACTGCCGTGACCATCGAGATTCGAAACGGTGGTATTGATTATATAAGGATTACCGATAACGGTTCCGGGATTGCAGAAGGGGACACGGAGAAGGCATTCCTCCGTCATGCAACCAGCAAGCTGAATTCAGCATCCGACCTTGACCATATCGAAACCCTGGGCTTTAGAGGCGAAGCTTTGGCTTCAATAGCTGCTGTTTCGAAGCTGACCATGAGAACGAGGACCGCTGATGGCGATTATGGTACAATTCTCAGAATAGAAGGCGGCGCAACTGTGTCTAAAGAACCGTGCGGATGTCCATGCGGAACCACTATTGAAGTATCAGAGCTGTTCTATAACGTTCCTGCAAGGCTTAAGTTTTTGAAATCGCCGCGCGGCGAAGCTGCGATGATAGGAGATTATGTGCTTAGGCTTATCCTGTCTAATCCTTCGATAGCCATAAAGTTCATAAATAACGGCAAAACAGTCTACCATAGTGCAGGCGACGGAAGTTTGGAAAACGCTCTTTTCTGTGTATATGGGAACGAGATATCATCAAGGCTGTATGCAATAGATTACGACGATGGTTACTTGAAGCTTAGCGGCTATGTAGGCAGCGAGACGCTTGCAAAGAATACAAGAATTCAGCAAAGCTTATTCGTCAACCATCGATACATAAAGTCTCCAACGGTTAGTTTCGGAGTACAGCGAGCATTCGATACAAGACTCATGCATGGGAAATTCCCGTTTTTTGTGATCGATATGCTCATCTCCAGTTATGAAGTCGATGTAAACGTGCACCCAAATAAGCTTTCGGTCAGATTCAAGGATGATGAGAGGATAGGCTTTGCCGTTACGCGAGCGATAAATGACGCGCTTAGGGGAATTGGCGATACTGACGGCGGTTTCGAAACCAAGCAGGATGATGAGAAGGTTACTCAGGATAGACTTTATGTGCTGTTCGGGAATAATGAAACGGAGAATGTCAGTGCTGATCAGCAGTCGGACATAAGGCCGACATCGGTCGTTCGAGTGGACGATAACGCTTCAGCTGATTCTTCCTCTGAGATTATTCCGCATAAGCCCATTGTTACGACCACGGAGCGATCAAAGCCCATTGTATTTCGTGACAGTGCATCCGGCTCTATCCCCGCTTTTTCGCATAGCTCAAGCGGATTTCAAGGCCGCGCAAATCCGGATATTCCGGTGTTTGACTTTTCTTCCTGTGAGGAAAGAAAGAACAGGATCGCTAAGCCGGAACAGATCGAGCTGTGCAGCAGTCCGTATACAATAATAGGTTCTGCATTCGATACCTATATCATCGTTCAGCAAGGAGATGCTATTTATTACATTGACCAGCACGCAGCGCATGAACGCATGCTGTATGAGAAGATGATTCGAGATGAGCTGCGCTTTGATTCTCAGATCTTATTGGTCCCTGAATACATTCATCTCGATCCCATAAGCTTTCAGGTTCTGAACGACAATATCCGAAGATTTGAAGAGCTCGGCTTTTCGCTTGAGCCGGTGTCGGAAACAACCGTTCGTATCGATGCTGTTCCGGCCGTCATATCTTCTAATTCCGAAAGTTTTATTTCCGACGCTGTTGCGCTGATTCAGCGTAACGGAAAAGTGGATGAGATCGACATGGTGCGTTCTAGCCTAATTCAAGCCGCATGTAAGAAGGCAGTGAAGGCGGGTGACAGGCTTGAAGAGGCGGAAATCGTTGAAATACTTGAGGCTTATATGAATGACAGCACGCCTATGACCTGTCCCCACGGCAGGCCTGTTATCGTCAGAGTGACAAAAACAGAGCTTCAGAAACTGTTTAAGCGGATCGAGTAGGTGACACAGTGATAAAGGATAGAATATATGTTCTTGTTGGGCCGACGGCAAGCGGCAAGACCGCAGCAGCAATCGGTATCGCAAAGCTTATAAATGCAAGGCTTGGCCGAACTGCCGAAATAGTATCTGCCGATTCAATACAGATCTATAAGGATCTTGATGTCGGTTCGGCAAAGCCATCGCTTGAAGAAATGCAGGGGATCAGGCACCATATGCTTGATTTTGTTGATCACCGAGAACCCGGCTATAATGTTGCCGTGTATAGAGAACAGGCTTTGGCGGTTATCCGTGATATCATAGCAAGAGGGAATATCCCGTTTGTAGTCGGAGGAACGGGACTGTACATAAATTCAATTGTTTTTCCGCTGAATTTTTCGGAGGCTGTTCCTGATTTTGAACGCCGAGAGGTTCTTTCGGAAACCGAATCTCAATATCCTGGTACGCTCCACAGAATGCTGACAGAGATCGATCCGGTTACAGCAGCAAGACTGCATCCAAACGACACCAAACGCTTAATACGTGCTATCGAGGTCTTTGAACGCACGGGGACTACCTTGTCGGAAGCCGGTGGGGATTTCACCAATGAGCGTGGAAACGAGATAGAATTTGAGCCGATTATGGCCGGACTCAATATGGAAAGAAAACTGCTTTACGAACGTATTGAGCATAGAGTAGATTTGATGATGGAAGCCGGGCTTATTGACGAAGTCAAGCGTATCCTCTCATCAGATCCGGATAGAAGCTTACCTGCGCTGCAGGGTCTTGGCTACAAGCAGCTGATCATGTACCTTGATGGCAAATGCACACTCAATGAAGCGGTTTATTTGATAAAGCGTGATACGCGCAGATTCGCCAAAAGGCAGATTAGCTGGTTTAGGCGTGACAAGCGAATCAGGTGGTTTGAGACCGATAAGTGTTCTCCTGAAGTGCTTGAGAATGATATTTTTTCCTATTATTTTGATTCGGAGGGAAAGTAAGATGTTCAATGAAGCTTTTGCAAGGCTTCAAATCAAGAAAGAAGCCTTTGAACTTATTAATGAGTTGGAAATACAGCTTAAGGATGTGTTTACAGAGATTGAAAAAGTCGAAACGTTGAATCAAGCCAAGGTGCTTGCAGCATTTCAAAAGAATCATGTGGCAGCGCACTATTTTAATCCTACCACTGGATATGGTTATGATGATGTCGGCAGGGATAACCTGGATAAGGTGTTTGCGGATGCTTTCGGAACGGAGTCAGCTGTCGCAAGTCCGCAGATAATTTCTGGGACGCATGCAATTTTTATCGTTTTATCAGGACTGTTGAAGCATGGGGACTGCATGCTCTCCATATCCGGACGCCCTTACGATACCCTTGTCGATGCTATAGGAATAGGCAGTGAAAGCCTTCCTAATTCGCTCAGAGAACGCGGCATTTTCTACGAGCAAGTCGATTTGTCTACTAACGGAAGATTCAAGCTTGATGAAATATGCGCAAAGGTTGAGAGATTAAAGCCACGCATAGCATATATTCAAAGATCTCGCGGCTATGAATGGCGCGAATCGCTGCTGCCGGAGGATATGAAGCCGGTAATCGAAGCGATCAAGCGTATTTCTCCCGAAACAGTCGTTGTTGTTGATAACTGCTACGGTGAGTTTACATGCATAAACGAGCCTACAGATTATGGCGCTGACATTATCGTTGCTTCGCTTATCAAGAATGCCGGAGGCGGACTTGCTCCGACCGGAGGTTATTTTGCAGGCAAGAAGGAGTATGTAGAACGGATCTCATATGCAATGACAGTGCCCGGTATCGGAAGGGAGTGCGGTTCGTATTCCGGAAGCTATTTGCCTTTTTATCAGGGGTTGTTCAGTGCTCCGCATGTCGTGGCGCAAAGCCTGAAGACATCTGCACTGTTCGCCAAGCTGTTTGAACATCTTAATCTTCCAACCATGCCGAGCAGCACATCGAAACGTTCCGATATAGTTCAGGCACTGCGCTTTAACACCAAGGAGGAGCTCATTGCCTTCTGCAAATGCATTCAGTCTGTTTCACCGGTAGACGGGCATGTTGTTCCTGAGCCCTGGGATATGCCTGGCTATAGCGATCAGGTCATTATGGCGGCAGGAACCTTTGTTCAAGGTGCTTCTATCGAGCTGACCGCTGATGCGCCGATCCACGAACCGTATACGGGATATATTCAGGGCGCATTGAACTATGCCCACGGTAAGCTTGCGGCTATGAGAGTATTGAGCGAATTAATGAATAGGTGAGGAAAGCATTGATGAAGCATTGTATTTTATTCCCGGAAAAAATCTGCAACGATTGCGGTGAATGCCTGCACTGCGATCTCGATCCATGCAAGATTTGTGATAACTGTGGTAAATGTATAGAAGAAGCCGATCCGTCTTCCGGTTATCGAACGATCTATTATTCGATTAATGATGAAGATGATGATATTGGATTCGACGATGAATTGGACCAATATGACGATGAAGAATGCGAAGAGTTTGAACATCCTGCGCCCCTGGAGATTGATCCCGAGCTGCAACAGGAATGGGAGGAACGGCTTGACGAGCTTTTCTTACAGGAGGAAAATGAACGGCAGGAAGAAGAACTGACTGATGGAGTAGGGGAAGAAGTACCTCCGAGGCATGTTAGGGGCATCAGGCAACGCCGTCCTCACAATAGAAAACATTAAGAGAATAGTCTGCATATCCATCTGATGCAGCGTGTATGAACGGTTTGCATTCGTATCGTCTTGATACGGATGCTTTCCTTATATCGGGTTGTCAGCTTGTCAATCTGCAAATTCCCTGATCTGCGCTGTCAGCAGAGGCAGGGCGCGTTCAAATTCAACGCCATACCACGGCGCCTGCGGATCTTTGCGAGTTTCCCGGATGCATTGCAGAGTGAAATCAACTGCAAGACGGAAAGCTTCGTGCAGACTGAGCCCTCGCATGATGCCGCCAACTGCGGTGGCGGAAAAAATATCTCCGGTTCCGTGATATGCGTGCGGCTCACGATGATTGAAGTAGCTGTCATAAGTATTTGTGTCGCTGTCATAGGACATAAAGCCAATGGCGTCCTGCTCAAAGGATACTCCTGTAAGTACTATCTTTTTTGCTCCAAGCTCCGCCACTCTCTGCAGCAGGGTTCTGATATAGTCCTCGTCATAGATCTCCCTGAACTCCATGCCGGTCATGAGGCAGGCTTCTGTAATGTTGGGCACGGTGATATGCGCCCGTGACACCACCTGAGCCATCATAGCAGGAAACTCCGATCCAAACCCTGTGTACAGTCTGCCGTGATCGGCCATGGCAGGATCCACAAACAGCAGCGTGTCCCGATCCGCCAGCATATCAAACAGGTCCAGCACCACTGCCACCTGATGCGCTGAAGCCAGATAGCCGGTATACAGCGCGTCGAAGCGCATGCCCTGCGTCTTCCAATGCCGTGCCACCGGCAGCAACAGATCCGTTAGGTCGCTGCAGATGAAACCAGGGAAGCTGGTATGGGTGCTAAGTACGGCTGTGGGTAGAACCGCGCACTCAATCCCCATGGCAGAAATCACCGGAAGCGCAACCGTCTGTGAACAGCGCCCCAAGCATGACACATCCTGAATACTGGCGATTCGTTTCATGAAAATCTCCTTATTTCCTTCATTTCCTTCGTCTCATTCATTATTGGCAGTATCATCATCGGCCGCATTGCTTGAGTTGTTGTTCATACCAAATGAGTCGTCAGGCACATCGTCCCTGAGCTTGATGACCTCGGCCGCTCTTCGACGACGGTCCTCAGATAAAGCCGCATAATGCTTCTTGGTCGTATTAACATCACGGTGACCTAAAACATCGGCTACGAGATAGATATCTCCGGTTTCATTATACAGCATTGTGCCATAGGTGCTGCGAAGCTTGTGAGGGGATATCTTCTTTAGCGGCGCAGCAAGCTTAGCATATTTTTTGACAAGTAATTCAATCGAACGCACGCTCATGCGCTTATCCTGCAGCGAAAGGAACAGAGCGGATTCATGTCCTTCTGCAGGCGTCATTTTCTCGCGCTGAAGCATATAATCAAGCAGTGCCTCCCGCACTTCATCGCCAAATACAAGAACATCCTGACCGCCGCCTTTGCGCGTGATTCGAACTTCATTTGCCATAAAGTTTATATCATCAATATTGATTCCCACAAGCTCACTAATGCGCATTCCGGTACCCAGAAACAGGGTAATAATCGCCAGATCTCTGGTCTTCGTGCGCTCGTGGAAACGTTTCTGAGTCTTAGTCAGCCCGTCTCCATTTTCAACGGTATCAAGCAATCTGGCAATCTCGTCAACATCAAGCCTGATTATCGGCTTATCGTGTATCTTGGGCGTATCAACCAGCGAGGCAGGATTGCGGCTTATGCGTCCTTTCTTATACAAATAGCGAAAGAAAGAACGAATGGAAGATAGCTTGCGCGCCTTTCCTCGGTCACCGTTTTTGATAAGCTCATCGATCTCCTCGTCGTCTGAAGGATACAAGGAAATGTACTCAAGAAAGCACTCAACATGATCTACCTCAACGGAATCGAGTACGGCATAGTCGATCTCGCGCATGTTGTTTTTGCCACTGCAAAGCTCGGTGCCCATAAGGAACTTAAAGAAAAGCCTAAGATCCAATGCATAACCGTAACGAGTAAGCGGACTTGAAATGGATTCAATGCCACGAAAGTATTCTCCGCAAGCCTTTGGAAGCTCATCGATCATTGCGCGAAGCTTCATAGTATAGTTGTTGTTTCGTTCGCTTGAATAATCCTCGCTCATAACAATATCCTTCGAAAGGTGATAAGTATCGCTCAGAATAACTATTCGCAAAAGACATGTTTTGCGAATAGTTAGTGCGTAATTAGCCTATAATGAACTGTTCATCATCATGACGGTGCTTTTCAGATAAATGTCAATGCTCTATGCATCTTCTTTGCAATCGGCACTTTCGGCTTTTAACTTGGACACTGCAGCTCTTGCAAGCTCATCACAACGATTGTTGAAGCAATTATCCGCATGACCCTTAACCTTATGAAAGCTAACTTCATGCGCACAGCAAAGCTTGAGCAATTCCAACCACAGATCCTGATTCTCAACCGACTTATTCGATGATGTCTTCCAATTGTTGCGCTGCCATCTATCGATCCAATGCTCATTGAATGCATTGCACAGATATGCGCTGTCCGAATACAATTCAACTGTACACGGCTGATTTAGGCATTTCAGCGCGGCAATAGCCGCCATTATCTCCATTCGATTGTTGGTAGTCAGCTGTTCTGCGCCTGACAGCTCTTTTTTTGCTTCTCCATACATCAAAATCGCGCCCCAGCCGCCAACGCCGGGATTGCCGGAGCATGCGCCATCGGTATAGATTGTGACCTTTTTCTTAGTCATTTATATATTATACTATAGTGAATGTAGGGATACCATCAACGATCTCCCATTCACCGCATTTCCCTATCTGGTATGCTCCAAGCTCAACATGGAGCATGATAATGCCGCAGTCTATGCCGGAAAACCCACCATTGCTTGATGTCAGATAAACGGATACGCTGTTTTCTGAGAATTCCAATTCAAATTCCTGCTTGTTGCGGGCTGTCGGAGCGATCGCGGCGCACTCTGCTGCTTTTTGTTGCCACAAACGCAGCCCTGCATATTCCACATCGGATAACCCTGTGATCTCAATGGGACTTCTCTTTCCTTTTTTCTTGCACTTAAGCGGAATATCGGTATACCCAAATGCAATCAGGCAAAGAACCCTCTCACTGCCCTTTAGAGAAACATGGCTGCTGACATAACGCTTGTTGAATTTAGCGAGCCAGCAGGTTCCAATGTCCATTGACGCACACTCAAGGACAAAAGCTTCACCAATGCTGCCTGCAACGTACTCATAATTCTGAGACGCAACAACTGCAACACTGTACCTGGCTCCTACGAGCTGCGGAGAGAAAAACGGTGCTTTAAGCGCTTCGCCGTCCTTCAGAAGAACCAACCGTGCTTCATCACAGCTTAGCTCCGAGATAAGTTCCTTAATATCTGCTAACTGCTGCAATGAAAACGCAGCATTATTGTATTCGCGTACGGAACACCGCTTACCGCAAGCGGAATACCATCTATCCATAGTTGTTCCCATAGTAATATCACCCTCCCATTATTATAGTAATGTTCTCAAATATTGTCCTGTATAGCTGCTTTCGACTTGACTGACCTCCTCGGGAGTACCGCATGCGAGGATATTACCTCCGCGCGCACCGCCTTCCGGGCCAAGATCAATGATATAATCTGCGGTTTTAATTACGTCCAGATTGTGCTCGATCACCAGCACGCTGCTTCCGTTGCTGCAAAGCCTTTGGAGAATGCAGAGAAGTCGTTCAACATCGGCAACATGAAGGCCTGTTGTAGGCTCATCAAGTATATACATTGTTTTCCCGGTATCACGGCGAGCAAGCTCTGTTGCAAGCTTGACTCGCTGTGCTTCACCGCCTGAAAGCGTTGTCGATGATTGGCCGAGCTTAATGTAACCCAATCCAACATCATACAATGTCTGAAGCTTTTTTGCAAGCCTTGGAAGCGCCGAAAAGAAATCCAACGCCTGCTCGACCGTCATATCAAGCACATCCGCAATTGACTTTCCCTTGTACTTAACCTCCAGGGTTTCACGGTTGTATCGCTTGCCTCCGCATACCTCGCATGGTACATACACATCGGGCAAAAAGTGCATCTCGATCCTTTTAATTCCATCACCGCGGCAGTTTTCACAGCGTCCTCCTTTGGTGTTAAAGCTGAATCTGCCGCTGGAGTATCCGCGAAGCTTGGCATCAGGTGTCAGCGAAAACAGTTCTCTCACCAAATCGAAGAGTCCGGTATAGGTTGCAGGATTGCTCCTTGGGGTTCTTCCAATCGGCGATTGATCGATGTCAATGACTTTATCCAAGAATTCAATACCTGATACGCTTTCGTAAAGCCCGGGTTTTCTGTGTGCATGGTTAAGACTGCACAGCAGGACGTTTTTTATTATCCCATTTACAAGGCTTGACTTTCCGGATCCTGACACGCCGGTAACGCAAGTAAATACTCCAAGCGGAATCGAAACATCGATGTGCTTCAGGTTGTTTTCGCTGCATCCTTTGAATGTCAGCCATCTTCCGTCAGCAGGCTTTCTGCGTTCGACAGGAACTTCGATCCTGCGTTTTCCGGAGAGGAATTGTCCTGTAATCGAATCAGGAACCGCCATGATGTCCTCCACCGAGCCCTGAGCAACGACATGACCTCCATGAACACCGGGGCCCGGTCCGATATCTACAACATGGTCGGCGTTGCGTATGGTCTCCTCATCATGCTCGACAACGATAACCGTATTTCCAAGGTCTCGCAATCCCTTTAGCGTGTCCAAGAGTCTGGCGTTATCCCTTTGATGAAGTCCAATGCTTGGCTCATCCAAAATGTACAGTACTCCTACGAGGCCTGCACCTATCTGTGTTGCAAGCCTTATGCGCTGCGCCTCACCACCAGAGAGTGTATTTGCGGCGCGTGACAATGTCAGGTAGTCAAGACCAACATTGACCAGGAAGTTTAGCCTTGCGTTTAATTCCTTAAAGATCCTTGAAGCGATGATGCTCTCTGATTCCGACAGTGTGACGCCGCTCAAAAAGTCTGATACTTCTGAGATCGGCATATCGCATACATCAGCAATCGACTTGTTATCGATGGTGACAGCAAGAACGTCCGGTTTGAGTCGCCTTCCTCCACAATCAGGACATGTTATATGACTGATGTATTCCTCATATGCGCTTCTTGAAGCATCGGATGCTGTTTCGTTATACCTGCGCTCCATCGTTGGGATGACACCTTCAAACGCAGATTCAAAATAGCCTCCGCCAAAATCGCGTTCGTATTCCATCCTGATCTTTGCTTTGCCGGTTCCGTACAGTATCACATGCTTGGCTTGATCGCTAAGCCGATTCCATGGAGTATCCAGTGAAAAGCCGTAATGATCTGCAAGTGCGCTGAAATACATCATGCCCATGCTTCCATCCTTGGTGTTCCATCCCGTCGCAGCAATTGCGCCGTCCGCTATGGACAGGTTTTTGTCCGGAATTATCTTGTCGATATCCATTCTCTCGTTGTATCCGAGGCCATGGCAGGAAGGACATGCGCCGTATGGATTGTTGAACGAAAACATGCGCGGAGAAAGCTCTTCGATGCTGATACCGCAGTCAGGGCATGCATAATGCTGTGAAAACAGCAGTTCTTCACGGTCTATTGCATCAACTTTTGCAAGACCTGAACCGAGCGAGAAAGCTATCTCAAGCGAATCCGTCAGTCGGGTGTCGATCCCATCCTTTACAATAATTCGGTCAATGATCACATCAATATCGTGCTTGAGCTTTTTATCAAGCTCAGGCAGCGCGTTGATATCGTAAACATAGCCATCGATCTTCACTCGTACATAGCCGTCTTTACGCACCTGATCCAAAACCTTTTGATGCTCGCCCTTGCGGCCACGGATTACGGGAGCGATTATCTGGATTTTCGTTCCCTCGCCAAGTGCCTTTACCTTATCAACAACCTGATCGATGCTCTGCCTCGATATTACCTTGCCGCATTTCGGACAATGCGGTACGCCAATTCGTGCGAACAGCAAACGAAGGTAGTCGTTTATTTCGGTGACCGTTCCGACAGTGGAACGAGGGTTGTTGGTCGTGCTCTTCTGGTCAATGGACACAGCCGGAGAGAGTCCTTCGATGTAATCTACATCCGGCTTATCCATCTGACCCAAGAATTGACGTGCGTATGAGGACAACGACTCAACATAACGGCGCTGACCCTCCGCAAATATGGTTTCAAACGCTAATGATGATTTGCCGGAACCGGATAGTCCGGTAAAAACTATCAGCTCATCCCTGGGCAGTACCAGGTCGATGTTTTTAAGGTTGTTTTCCCTGGCACCTTTAATTATAATTTGATTATTGTTATTCATCATTTATCTTTCTTCAGTATTATTTTCTCGTTCTGCCCCTTGCTTTTCTACGGCTGCCCGGCATTCCGGGCTTGGCCTTACCGCCCGAAGACTTTGAAGAATCACTTGGTGCTTCTCCGGTCAAAGCAAACAGCTCATCTCGCAGCTTGGCTGCCTCTTCAAACTCAAGCGATGCGGCAGCTTCCCGCATCTGTTCACGAATCAGCTTAATCTTAGCTTGCAGCTCTTCCTCACTCATTCCGGAAGCAGGGTCCTTAACAGTGGATGAAATCTCCAATATTCCGTGAACAGCCTTTTTTATGCTCTGCGGTGTAATACCATGCTCTGCGTTATAGGCAAGCTGTTTGATCCTACGCCGCTCCGTTTCATCTATTGCGCGCTGCATGGAATCGGTGATGGTATCCGCATACATTATCACATAACCATCAACATTTCTCGCAGCCCTTCCGATTGTCTGAACAAGCGAGGTAGTTGATCGTAAAAACCCTTCCTTATCGGCATCAAGTATGGCGACCAGTCCAACCTCCGGAAGATCCAATCCCTCTCTTAACAGATTGATTCCAACCAGAACATCGAATTCGCCAAGCCTTAGGTCACGGATTATTTCCATCCGTTCAATAGTTTCAATATCGGAGTGCATATAGCGTACCCTGATACCTATTGAATCAAGGTGCTCAGTGAGCATTTCTGCCATCCGCTTAGTTAAAGTCGTCGCAAGAACCCTGTAGCCCTTCTCCGCATTCTTCCTGATCTCACCTATCAGATCGTCGATTTGGCCGGTGACCGGCTTTACGAAAATCTCAGGATCGACAAGTCCCGTGGGTCTGATTATCTGTTCTGCTATGTCTTTGGCGCGTGACAGCTCATATTCTGCAGGCGTTGCACTGACGCAGATAAGCTGCGGTATTCGGGCCTCGAACTCATCGAACTTGAGCGGCCTGTTATCGAATGCGCTTGGAATACGGAAACCGTAATCCACAAGTTCGGTCTTCCTTGCCCTGTCGCCGTTGTACATTGCACGAATCTGTGGGATCGTAACATGGGATTCATCGATGATAGTCAAAAAATCTCCACGAAAATAGTCAATGAGGGTAAATGGTGGCTGTCCGGGCTTTCTGCCGTCAAAATAGCGCGAATAATTCTCAACGCCGGTGCAATAGCCGATCTCGCTCATCATCGCAATGTCATACAATGTGCGCTGCTCAAGCCTTTGTGCCTCGACGAGGAGATTCTGACTCTTTAGTTCCGCTACTCGCTCTTCCATGTCGTGATGTATTTCCGCAAGCGCTTTCTGCATGGTTTCTCTGCTCGTCGAATAGTGCGTGGCAGGAAAGATCACTGCATGTGACAGACTATTTATCGGAACGCCTGTAACAACGTTGATCTCGCTGACGGCATCGACCTCATCGCCAAAGAACTCAATGCGAATGGCTTTGTTCTCAAAACTCATCGGGAATATCTCAATAACATCCCCTCGCACCCTGAAATTGCCTCTTTCAAAGGCGAAATCATTTCTTTGATATTGTATGTCAACAAGCTTCCGAAGGAGTTCTTCACGCTCTATGGTCATACCCTTTCGGATGGATATGCTCATACGCATATAATCCTCGGGACTTCCAAGTGCATATATGCAGGAAACCGATGCTACAATGATAACATCTCTTCGTTCGTTCAGCGAACAGGTCGCACTGTGGCGAAGACGATCGATCTCCTGATTTATGTCAGCCGTTTTCTCGATATATGTATCTGATGAAGCGATATAGGCTTCCGGCTGATAGTAATCATAATAGGATACAAAGTATTCTACGGCATTTTCGGGAAAGAACTCACGAAATTCCGAGCAGAGCTGAGCTGCCAGGGTTTTATTATGAGCAATAACAAGCGTTGGCTTTTGAATCCTCTCGATCACCTTTGCCATTGTATAGGTCTTGCCCGACCCGGTAACACCAAGCAGAACCTGAAGGTCATCACCATTTTCTACTCCTCTGGCCAAAATATCTATCGCCTCAGGCTGATCGCCCTGCGGCTCAAATGGAGAAACAACTTTAAACTGTGGCATCTTTACTAACCTTAATTTCCTCTCTCATATCAACACTTATTATAGCATATAACTGCATTTTGCGAAACAATTAGTTTTGATTGCAAACATTATTCCAGTTATTCCAAAAAAGTAGCATTGATTTCGTTCGCAGTATTTGATATCATGATCGCAGCACGATAAGGAGGTCGAAAAAATGAAGATACTGTTTGTACTGTACGCATGCCTGATTCCGCTTGTACCGCTTGTCGGCGTAGAGATCTACCGCCAAAGAAAGGACAAGCTCAGGAAAAACATATGCTGGGGACTGTTCGGACTCCAACTCATTATATCAACAGCAAGCATTGCGGCATACCTATAAGCCTAAAACAAAATAACGGGGGTGCTTGCCATATAAAAAGTGCAGCACCCCCAAGAAAGAGAGATCTGATTTTATGCGTTCTTTATGCTTACATCCATCGGATGCTTCTTGAAGAAGAACCTATACGGAGCCTGTCCGATGGCGGTGCAGAGAACGACAGAGGTTACGGCTTCAATTACACCATTAAATGTAACCACTCCAAGCATCATATCGAAAAGAGCCTTTTCGGTTGCCGCACCAAAGCCTGTCATGCATGCTTCGCGAGCAAACAGATAGAAAGCACCAAGGAAAAATACGGTATTGGTGAGAGTTCCTATGAAAGCGGATAACCCCATTGAAAGCAGTCTGGTCTTATCAAATCGGGATATGAGATCATAGGTTGCTCTCGTGGTAAGTCCGATAAGTACTCTCGGAATAACCAGGCAAATAATCATGAGCCCTATGGTCTTAATTCCGCCGGCATTCATTATGATTGCTGCAAAGACGTCGGGTTGAATGAAGCAGTTAATAATGCTTGTAATACCGAATACCAAACCAAAGAACATGCCGCCCTTGTAACCGAGAAAATAAGATGCCAAGATAACGGGTACCTGTATAATTACGATACCGGCAACAGGCGTAGGGATGAATCCTAAACCCGGAACAAGGCCCATAACGAGCATGATAGCTAAGAACAAAGCGTATACAGTGAGTTTGAGAGTTTTATTATTCACAATATTACCTCCCGGTTAAGATGTTTGTGATAACGGATAAATTATAGTCCGCAATGTGAAAACGTGCAATACCCTTTTTCATCAAAATAATATTTTCGAAGCAGAGCAGCATATATCATCTATCTTGATCGACAATTCAATATATTACGCATTTGCTACTTTATTTGCTTGGCGTTTTCTACTATAATGATACTATCATAAATGAATCATGGGCGTTGTTTGCAAAGGTCAATCCATTTGTACTCGATGCCTAAACATATCCGAAGGAGGACAATTATGAAAAAGCTTTTGCTCGGCAATGAAGCTATTGCAAGAGGTGCTTATGAAGCCGGCGTCACCGTTTCAAGCGCATATCCCGGAACTCCCAGCACCGAAATCAACGAGAACATTGCTAACTATCCCGAGATCTATTCCGAATGGGCACCCAACGAAAAGGTCGCAGTCGAGGTTGCACTCGGTGCAGCAGTAAGCGGCGCTCGCAGTCTTGCCTGCATGAAGCATGTCGGCCTGAATGTGTGTGCCGACCCCTTCTTCACAGCATCCTATACCGGTGTTAATGCCGGCATGGTACTCGTTGTTGCCGACGACCCCGGAATGCATTCCTCGCAGGACGAGCAGGACACGAGGATGCTTGCCAGAAGCGCACATGCTCCTTGCCTTGAACCCAGCAACAGTCAGGAATGCAAGGATTTCATGAAAGCCGCATATGAGATTAGCGAACAGTATGACACTCCGGTTATCGTTCGTATTACCACCCGTGTTGCGCATGCAAGGACTCCCGTTGAGATCAGTGAGCGCGTTGAGCTTCCCCTTCGCGAATATAAGCGTGATATTAGGAAATTTGTCTCCATGCCTGCCAATATGATCGGCCGTCATGTGTTTGTCGAAGAGCGTGAGACGAAGCTTCAAGACGCCGCGTCCTCGCTTCCTATCAACAGGATCGAATGGGGCGACAAAAAGATCGGCGTCATCACCTCCGGAGCTGCCTATAACTATGTAAAGGAAGCAATGCCCGAAGCATCCGTTCTTAAGCTTGGTCTTGTATACCCCATGCCTCGCAAACTTATCGAAGAATTTGCAGCTGAGGTTGAAACGCTCTACATCATCGAAGATATGGAGCCCTTCTTTGAGGACACCATTAAGGCTTGGGGTATTCCCTGCAGCGGCAAGGATCGTACCGGCGTTCAGGGCGAGCTGTTTGCAAGGAAGATAGATGCAAAGTTCAACGGCGGCGAAGAAGCAGGTCCTATGAACACACCCGGCATTCCCAACCGTCCTCCCGTGCTCTGCCCCGGCTGCCCTCATAGAGGTCTTTACTATGTCCTCGGAAAGCTCAAGCTTACCGTTTGTTCCGATATCGGCTGCTACACCCTTGGTGCTTTGGCACCTCTTAGCGGTGTTGACACCTGCGTATGCATGGGTGCCTCAATCGGCATGGCTCACGGCATGGAAAAGGCTCGCGGCAGGGATCAGGCAAAGAATACGGTTGCCGTTCTCGGCGACTCCACCTTCTGCCACAGCGGTCTGACAGGTCTGCTGAATATGGCATATAACCGCTCCGTTGGCACGGTTATTATTGCCGACAACTCAATTACCGGCATGACCGGACATCAAAACAACCCTGCAAACGGTCTTGACATCCACGGCGAACCCACCACGCAGCTCGACATTGTCAAGCTGTGCGAAGCAATGGGCGTTGCAAGTGTTCGCATCGTTGATCCGTTCAATGTAAAAGAGATGGAGCAGGTGCTCCGCGAGGAAACCGCACGTGATGGACTGTCCGTCGTTATCTCACGCCGCCCCTGCGCTCTTATCGTAAAGCAGCCCGGAATTCCGTTTGTCAGTGATCCGGACAAGTGCAGAAACTGCGGCATGTGCATGAAGATCGGCTGCCCCGCCATTCGTAAGACCGAAACCGGCGTCGCTGTCGATCCCACCCAGTGCGTTGGCTGCGGTCTCTGCCAGCAGCTCTGCCCCTTTGGAGCGCTCCATACCGAGAAATAAGGAGGAAATCACTATGTATAATATCGTTATCGTCGGTGTTGGCGGCCAGGGTACTCTTCTCGCCAGCAAAATCCTCGGACAGCTCGCAATGAACAACGGCTATGATGTTCGCGTAAGTGAGGTTCACGGAATGAGCCAGCGCGGCGGCAGTGTAGTAACTTACGTCCGTATCAGCAACGACCAGCCAATATATTCCTCCATAGTTGAACAGGAGCAGGCGGACATCGTCCTTGCTTTTGAGAATCTTGAAGCTCTTCGTGCGCTCCCCTATGTCAAAAAGGGCGGTACAGTCGTTGTAAATACCCAGGAGATCCTTCCCATGCCCGTAATTACCGGTGCTGTAAAGTATCCTGAGGATTGCCTTGAGAGGGTAAATGCAGCATGCAATACCATAGAGATTAATGCCGTTGATATCGCTCATGAGTGCGGCACCTATCGTGCGGCAAATGTTGTTTTGATGGGTGTTGTTGCCAAGATGCTCCCCTTCTCGGTTGATGAATGGCATAAGGCTATCGAGCAGTGCGTCAAGCCCAAGTTCCTCGATATCAATATCAAAGCATTCGACAGAGGATACAATTATTGATCAAATGTACGATTTTACTACAGCAATAGATAGAACCAATACCGGTTCCATTAAAATCGACATGGCACCCGAGCCCATTAAGGGCTCGGGGCTTGTGCCATTAACGATTGCCGATCAGGAGTTTTTGGTTGCTCCCGAAATCCAGGCAGCTATTAAGAAGGCCTCAGAGCTTGGTATCTATGGATACACCTATGCGGACAAGGCATATACCGATGCTGTAAATTCTTGGATGCACAGAAGGCATTCTTGGGATTGCAGTGACTGGCATATGTTCACAACCCCAGGCGTTGTAGTTGCCTTGGGACTTGCGGTTCGGGCTTTCACAGAACCGGGTGAAGGAGTCATTATTCAGCCTCCAGTTTATCCGCCGTTTGCCGGAACTGTAAAAAGGAACGGCAGAAATATCGTTGAGAATCCACTCATCCTTCGCGATGGCAGATACGAGATCGATTTTGATGACCTTGAATTAAAGGCTAACCGCAGCGATGTCAAGCTTCTGCTCCTTTGCAGTCCTCATAACCCCGTAGGCAGAGTTTGGTCGAGGGATGAATTACTAAGGCTTGGCGAAATCTGCAAGCGTAACAATGTCTTTATTGTCGCAGATGAGATCCACAATGACCTGATTCTTCCCGGGTATGAACACACCGTTTTTGGGACACTACCCGGTATGGAGGATAATTGCATGATTTGCACCGCAGTCAGTAAGGCATTCAGCCTTGCAGGGCTATGCTGCTCAAATATCTTTATCAAGGATGAACAGGCCAAAGAAAAATTCCGTATTGCTCAAAGCAGGGAAACATTGGATCATCTTCCGTATTTTTCAAGGGCTGCTACCATTGCAGCTTATAATGAATCGGAAAAATGGGTTGATGAGCTGCTTGCTGTTGTTGATAATAACTTCAAATATCTCTACCGCTTTCTCGAAGACAACCTGCCGAGGCTGCATGCTATTCATACTGAAGGCACATATCTTGCCTGGATAGATATGCGTGAGCTTGGGCTCAACGATGAGGAGCTTGAAAAGCTCATGCTGAACAACCTTTTGGCACTCGACGAAGGCTATATCTTCGGCACTAACGGCAGCGGTTTTGAACGCTGGAATTTGGCACTGCCCAAGCAGCTTCTCGCCGATGCACTTAACAGGCTGAAAACCGCAGTTGATTCCTTGAACAAGTAAATGCTAAATCTGAATCTACTTAACAAAGAACAGCGCGAAGCTGTTGAGACCGTTGATGGGCCGCTTTTGGTGCTTGCAGGCGCCGGAAGCGGCAAAACGAGGGTTTTAACATACAGAATCGCTAATCTGATTGAGAACCATGGCGTTGCGCCGTGGTCCATCCTTGCACTGACATTTACAAACAAGGCTGCCAAGGAGATGAAGGAACGAACCGATAAGCTTATCGGTATCGAGGACTCTGATATGTGGGTCACCACATTTCACTCATTCTGTGTGCGCGTCCTGCGCATTGATATTGATAGACTTGGTTATGATTCCAGATTCGTTATCTATGACGAGCAGGATCAGAATGGAATCATCAAAGACATCGTTAGCCCTCAAATTTTCGATGAAAAGCGAATGAGTAAGGGCCTGGTTCGCTCTATGATAAGTCAGGCAAAGAACTCAGGCGACTCACCCGAACGCTTTCTTTCGGATAGTGGAACGGGCATGGACGATAAGCTTGTCGAGATTTATCGCGCCTATCAAAAAAAGCTGAAGACCAGCAATGCGCTCGATTTTGATGACCTTCTTATCAAAACAGTTGAACTTTTTGAGACATGCCCCGATGTTCTTGAGAAGTACAGAAAGAAATTCCGGTTTGTCCTTGTCGACGAATATCAGGATACCAATGCTCCTCAGTACCGCATTATCAAGCTCATATGCGGAGAACATAGGAACATATGTGTCGTTGGAGACGATGATCAAAGCATTTACGGCTGGCGAGGAGCTGATATTCGCAACATTTTGGATTTCGAGAAGGACTTTTCCGGTGCCAAGGTCATAAGGCTTGAGCAGAACTATCGTTCGACAAAGGCAATTTTGGATTGCGCCAACAGCGTTATTATACATAATATGGGGCGAAAGTCCAAAAAGCTTTGGACGGCAAAGGTCGGTGGCTCTCCCGTTGAGTTTCTCAACGTGCAAAACGAACGTGATGAAGCTTATAATATTGCAAAAACAATTATTGACCTTCGCAGGCGTGAAGATCGTAAATTCAATGACTTCGCCATACTATACCGTACACACGCTCAAAGCCGTGTGTTGGAATCCGTACTCGTAAGCGGATTCGGTATCCCTATCTCCGTCATCGGCGGAACTCGCTTTTACGCAAGACGTGAGATCAAGGATCTCCTAAGCTATCTGCGGTTGATTGCAAACCCAAGCGATGATGCCGCTCTGAAACGAATAATTAACGTCCCAAAGCGCGGCATAGGCGAAGCGACCGTAAGCGCAATAGAAAGCCTTTCAGAGTCAATGGACCAGTCTATGCTAATCACCATTTTGACGCCCGGCATTCTTCCCGAAAAGATTTCTAAAAAGGTCTCGCGATTTGCCGATCTGATGAGGGTTCTATTTGCAAAACGGTATGAACTCAGCCTGGAAATGCTGACGGAATACATAATCGATGCCATCGGTTACGCACAATATATTGTGGAGCAGGGCGATGATACTCTGGAGACACGCCAAGAGAACATCGAGGAATTGCTTGGCGCAATGCGCGAGCACCAAGAGCAGATTACGCCGGGAAGCGATGCGCTGCAAAGCTTTCTTGAATTAACAGCGCTGAATTCAGATGCGGACAATATTGACGAATCCGACGGCACGGTAAAGCTGATGACGCTTCACAGCGCAAAGGGGCTTGAGTTCCCTGTGGTATTCATGCCCGGTATGGAGGATGATATTTTCCCCTCTCGAAGATCCAAGGAGAATGAGACCGGGATTGAAGAAGAACGCAGACTATGCTATGTTGGAGTCACTCGAGCAAAGGAAAGGCTTTATCTTTATGCGGCAGAACAGCGTGCTTTGTATGGGCAAACACAGCATAACGATCCATCTATCTTTTTGGAGGAAATGGGCTTTATTTCTGAAGACACCCCGATGAAGCGCAATTCATTCGGCAGTGCAGGACGTGATTCGTACGGACGGGGCAGTTCTTTCGGACGAGGATCTTCCTATGGTTATGAGAGAAGCGGCATTAGCGATAAACCAAGGTCCGACGGAGTATCTATAGATCCCGATGTGACTGCGGCGATTAGAAAGCTCAACGGTCTTGATCGTTCGTCCGACACGAGTCGTACATCTCCCCGACAGGCTTCCCCATCAGGCTCCGGTCATTCCGCAGCCACAAAAGCGTCAGCAGCTAAGCGCAGCTATAAGACACAACAGCGAATCAGACATCCGCAATTCGGTGAAGGTACTATCATCGATATTAGCGACGCAGGCTCCACCGTTATCCTGTCCATAGACTTCGATAGTGTTGGTGTTAAGCGTATTGCTGCAGGATATGTAAATCTTGAGATTATTGAATAGGTGGTAAAATATGCGAGAGAGAATGCAGGAACTCGTTGATCTGCTAAACTATTATTCATCGGCATATTATTTTGGTGATGCGCCCAAGGTCAGCGATGCCGAATTTGATTCATTGATGGACGAACTGCAAGCGCTGGAACAGGAAAGCGGCTTAGTACTGCCCGATTCCCCTACCCACCGTGTCGGCGGTCAACCCACATCATCCTTTGCGCCCCATCAACATATCATGAGGCTTTGGAGTCTTGACAAGGTTAAGACTTTTGCAGAGCTGCGAGATTGGGCGCGGCGGTGTGAGAGATTTAACGGCAACGATTCCGATGAAGACCGATTGGAATTTGTCTTGGAATACAAATTTGACGGTCTCACCATAAATCTTACTTACGATAACGGTTTGCTTGTTCAGGCCGCAACGCGCGGCAACGGAATAGTTGGTGAGGGCATTCTGGCACAGGCTCGAACGATAAAAAACATTCCCCTGTCAATACCATACAAGGGAAAGCTTGAAGTTCGCGGCGAATGCTATATGAAGCTTTCCACATTGGCTCGTCTGAACGAAAGCGGTGCAGAAACGCTCAAAAACGCCAGAAATGCCGCTGCCGGCGCAATAAGAAATCTTGATCCCCGTATCACGGCTGAGCGCAATCTGGACTGCGCTTGTTACAATATCGGTTATATTGAGGGAAAAAGCTTCAAAACCAGGCGTGAGATGTATTCATTCATGCACGATTGCGGCTTTCCAATGGATGAATATGTGTATTACGGGAAAATTGACGATGTCATCAATGAGATAGAACGAGTTACCGAACGAAGGCGTGATCTCGATCTGCTAATCGACGGAATGGTAATTAAGCTCAACGATATCGGACTTCACGATAGGATGGGATATACCGACAAGTTTCCTCGCGGCGAAATCGCGTATAAATTCCCTGCCGAGGAGCAAAGCACAACGATTCTTGATATTACTTGGGAAGTAGGCAGAACAGGAAAGCTTACCCCTCTCGCTCATCTGCGCCCGGTGGATTTCTTGGGTGTGACCGTTCAGCGCGCAACTCTTAACAGCATTGACGATATTAGGCGTAAGCGTGTAGGTATAGGCTCCAAGGTTCTGATTCGCAGAAGCAACGATGTTATTCCTGAAATCATGACGAGCCTGGACGAAGGGGAGCCCAAGAATCCCGTTGACATTCCGCTGACCTGCCCTGCTTGCGGAGCAAAGGTCGAGCGAAGAGGAGTTCATGCATACTGTACGAATTCTCTCTCATGTACGCCCCAGATAGTCGGCAGGCTTGAACACTTCGCTTCGAGAAACGCCATGGATATTGAAGGCTTTTCCGAAAAGACCGCCGAGCTGCTTGCTGACGAGATTGGGCTGACGAAGATCTCCGAACTGTATGAGCTTACGCCCGCAAGCTTCTCCGGGTTGGCCGGATTTGGGCAAAAGAAGATCTCAAACATCCTTGCTGCTATCGACAAGAGCAAGGATTGCGAATTGGCTGCTTTTTTGTTTGCCTTGGGCATTCCCAACGTCGGAAACAAAACGGCCAAGGATCTTGCGGCATGTTTTCGTACGCTTGATTCTGTCAGGAATGCAAGCAAAGAAGAATTGCTCTCCATTCCGGATATCGGAGATATCGTTGCAAACGATATCATCGACTTTTTTAGCGATGCGCACATAGCATCCCAGGTCGATAGACTGCTGGAACTCGGCGTAAAGCCTCGTGAACCAAAAGCAAAAACTACGGCTGCTTTTGTCGACGGCAAGACATTTGTTGTAACCGGAACGCTTTCGCGAATGGGACGGAAGGAGATCGAGGATCTGATAACCTCTCTGGGCGGAAAAGCCAGCGGAAGTGTCAGCAAAAAGACCGACTATGTGATTGCCGGAGAGAATGCCGGAAGCAAGCTTGATAAAGCAAATCAGCTTGGAGTGAAGGTGCTTAGTGAAGATGAGTTCTTTAGTGCAATTGAACAGTGACACATATATGGGGAGCGACATGGTTTATCACTCCCCTTCCGTTAACTATCCCTCAATTTCGTCGATTGCATCTATGACAGCTCCTCGGAATGCGTTTTTCTCCAATGAAGCTATTCCGCGTATTGTCGTTCCACCGGGAGAGCAAACAGAATCCTTGAGACATCCGGGATGCATATTATTATCTAAATACAGCTTTCCCGTTCCAACGAGCATCTTAGCAGCCAGCCTATATGCGCTTGCGCGGGTCAATCCATGCTTTACCCCTGCATCAGCCAATGCTTCAAGATAAACTGCGGTAAACGCAGGCGTGCATCCGCTGATCGTGCCGGCAATTGAAAACTGAGCGGCATCAACAAATTCTATCAGCGCAGCTTTCCCGAAGACATCCGTAAAAACAGCAAGTTCCGCATCGGTCAGAGAATGTCGGCTTTCGCAAACCATTATCCCTTCTCCAACCGAAATAGGGGTGTTTGGAATAGTACTGATATGATGAGAGCCTTCACCAATGATACTTTCCAGCCTGTCGTAATCAAATCCGCTGATGATAGAAACAACTGTCTTTTCCTTAAGTGCGCTGCGATATGGAGCAAGCACATCCTCCGCTATCGAAGGAATGATTGCAGGTACTATAATATCACTTTTTGCAATGACCTCATCGTTGCTTTCGCAAGCGTTGATGCCTAATGCGGAAGCATTTGATGACAGGGTATCATAATGCTTTGCACTTGCAAATACATTTTCCGGTTTTATGGCGTCCACAGCCAACAAGCCCTTTGCCATTGCCTGCGCCATATTTCCGAATCCAATGAATCCAATCGTTACTGACATTTCCATAATTATTCTCCTTTAGTTCTGTGCTTTGATTATAGCATACCGGAACGAACGTGTCCACCGACCAAATGATAAATCAAATTGGCACAGCATAGAATATCGTATGGAAGAGTTTAAGACGTTTTTTTCTATCATCATTCTGGTAAGCGGTATCTTTCTGTCTGCAAAAACAGGGTGGTTTCAACTCACTCATCTTGGGAAATCAATAAAGCTGAGCCTTGGCATAGGCAAACGGAAGCCGACAAAAAAAGAAGCCGGCGGAATTACTTCTTTTCAGGCAATGGCAACAGCGCTCGGCGGTTCGATCGGTACCGCTAATATTGCCGGAGTTGCAGGCGCAATAATCATCGGCGGCCCCGGAGCGATTTTTTGGATGTGGGTAGCCGCACTTATCGGGATGGGCGTTAAGTACGCTGAAATCGTACTTGCATTAAGATATAGAAAGCGCACGGACGATGGTTACATCGGAGGGGCCATGCTCTATATTGAAGATGGTTTAGGAAGGCGAAAAGGGGTAAGCAGCAAGATCGCAAAACCGCTTGCTATCATGTTTGCAATATTCGGATGCCTGGCTTCGATGATCAGCACAACGCTTGTTCAATCCAATACTATCGCCTTAAGCATCGTCGATCTATGTGCAAGCGTAGATTCAGGCATGAATGAACATATTATTTGCTTAGTCTGCGGTATCGTTATTGCCATTATGGTCGGAAGTGTCGTATTGGGAGGCGCAAAACGCATAAGCAAGGTATCCAGCTATATCGTGCCGTTCATGGCTGCCGCATATCTGCTCATCGGTATTGCTGCACTGTATAAATTCCGTTCAAGACTCCTTGAGGCTTTTTTATGCATAATAACGGACGCATTCGGCGTAAAACAGGCTGCCGGAGGAGCAGTCGGCTATGCTATGCTTGCGACTATGCGAACGGGTATTGCCCGCGGCATCTACTCCAACGAGGCCGGGATTGGATCCGCACCTATGGCTCATGCATGCGCTTCCACGAATGATCCGGTAAAGCAGGGCATGTTCGGCGTGTTTGAAGTATTCGCCGATACAATTGTTGTTTGCACAATGTCCGCGCTTGTGCTGTTATCCAGCGGTATCGCGATTCCATATGGCGAAGCCGGTATTTCCGGAACTGCGATAATGCTCGATGCCTTTTCCGCAGCATTCCCGCGAAGCATTATGAGTTTGTTTTCAGCATCATCCATTCTCTTGTTCGCCTATACTTCGATCATTGGATGGTCTATCTATGGAATCCAGTGTGCCAAATACCTTTTTGGCAGAAAGAGCGAACGCGTATTTTCGCTTATCTATACCCTATTATGCATCGTAGGGGCGATCTCCGGCGTTGAGTTGGTGTGGACTCTCGGTGAAACATTCAATTTCCTGATGGCGGCACCAAATCTTGTGGCGCTGATGCTGCTGTCTAATGAAATAATGCTGGAAACAAAAGAATATTCAAGATTGGAATTGAAAATGATAAAAAAATAGGTTATAATGCATGATGAAGAGCATTATGCAGATCTATATTTGCATAATTAGGAAAAAGGAGATATGTAGCCATGATCAATTATAAGTCTTATTGCCGAAACTAACGGAGGATTTGTTTACTAACGCCCAAAACAAGAAAGGAAATAACATGGCTAACAAACTCAACGGAAATTTAAGCGGCATCAAGAATACGATGCTTGAACGAATTAGATCCATCTATGAGATTAAGATGGGTTTGGATGAATTTGCATCGGTGGAGCTTATTGCTGCTCTTAGTGAATGCTCAAGTGAGATCAATCGGGAAATATCGGTCTACATCTCAAGGGATGGAAGCATCGTTGATATTTCGATCGGCGATAACGCAAAGGTCAGTATGCCAAACATGCGATTGGTTCGCAACGAGGACAGACTTTGCGGAGTCAGGTGCATTCATACTCACCCAAGCGGAGACGGTAGACTTTCGGGAGTGGACATCGGCACTCTTCGCTCTTCAAAGCTTGATGCAATGGCGGCGCTTGGTGTTCTCGACGGTAAGCCGACGCAGATGTACTGCGCTTATCTTGGCGATGTTGATGATGAAAATGGCGGTAGGGAAGCTCTAATATATGGACCTTTGCGCCCTACTAAGCTGCCCCAACACGCTCTGATAGCAGAAATATACACCTCGGACGATAGATTTCGCAGTACGACTAAAGTTGTTGAAGAAGCCGCAGCCGAAAGAGCGATACTTGTCGGCATGGATAACGATGAAGGCTATGATACGCTGAGAGAGCTTGCAGATCTTGCTGAGACTGCGGGAGCTCTTGTAGTTGATTCCGTTCGTGTTCGCAGGCGTCCGATAGACAATGCGACCTATATCGGCAGCGGAAAAGCGGAAGAATTGAGCCTGCGCGGAAGCGAATTAGAGGCCGATTTGTTCATTTTTGATGATGAGCTTTCTGCTATCCAGCTTCGCTCACTCGAACAAATACTGGAAGCAAGGGTCATTGACAGAACAACGCTTATTCTAGACATATTCGCATCAAGAGCGACGAGCCGAGAAGGTAAACTGCAGGTAGAGCTTGCGCAAATGCGCTATATGCTTCCCAGACTTTTGGGCCAGGGTACTTCACTATCGAGACTCGGCGGCGGTATCGGAACGAGGGGCCCCGGTGAAAAGAAGCTTGAGATCGACCGCAGACGCATAAGGAGAAGAGTTTTTGAGCTCGAAAACGAGCTTTCGGAAATCGAGAAACAGCGCGGACTAAGAAGAGAGAACCGCAAAGCCAATCGCGTTCCTCTGGTAGCATTGGTCGGATATACTAATGCAGGTAAATCCACTATGTTGAATGCATTGACCAACTCGGATGTTTACGCAGCAAATCAGCTCTTTGCGACTCTTGATCCGGTTGTCAGGCAGATAGCGCTTGATGGGGGTACGGAAGCACTTATTTCTGATACGGTTGGATTTATAAATAAGCTGCCGCACGATTTGGTTTCAGCCTTTAAATCCACGCTGGAGGAAGTATCAAATGCCGATCTAATCATTCATGTTGTCGATGTGTCGTGCGCATTCTATGATAAACAGATGAAGGTAGTTGATGAAGTTCTAAGCTCCCTTCATGCAGGAGACATACCGAGAATTACTGTTTATAACAAATCAGATTTGCTGTCAGGCGATGAGTCGACTTCTTTTTCGGATAGACTCGAGCATTCGGGCGAAAGGACGACATCATCCATCCTTATGTCTGCCAAGCAAGGGAGCGGCATTCATGATCTGTTGCTTCTGATTGAGCAAAAACTGAACTCCGCACGCAGAGAAGTTGAACTCATCATCCCCTATTCAAAGTACGAAGCGATGAACTTAATTCGCGAAAAGGGCATGCTGTTGGCCGAAGAACACTTGGAGAACGGGACAAGGGTCAAAGCTTTTTTGGATGAGGCCGAAATTGGTCTGCTTGAAAAGATTCTTGGGATTAAGGTATAGTCTATGAAAACGAAAATCATTGCTATTGAAGGTATTGACGGAAGCGGAAAGACTGTTCAAATCGAACTGCTTCAAAAAAAGCTTCTCGAGCGCGGTTATTCTGTATCCATACGGTCATATCCTGTTTATTCATCATTCTTTGGGTCTCAGGTAGGACTGCTTCTTTCCGGGAGCGGTGGGATTAAGGCCACCGATGTTGATCAGAAGAGCATGGCCATGTGGTTTGCGCTCGACAGATTTGATGATTTCAAAAGCTTTGTTGACGGCGATGCTGATTTTCTGCTCATAAATCGCTATGTACTCAGTAATGCAGTCTATCAAAGCATTAGGGATGGCGATTGGGACAAGCCCGATATAGTTGATTGGGTTTTTGAACTGGAATACAATAAACTCGGACTCCCCCGCCCTGAGCTTAACCTGTTCTTTGATGTTGACACCGATTGTGCAGGCCATAACGTCGACAAGAAGGGATTCAGGGACTACATTGGCAGCGGCAGAGATGTGTATGAAAGCAGTCTGTCCATTCAGCAGCGTGCAAGGAATAAATACATCGAAATTGCATCGCGGTTTGATAATATTGAAATAATTAAGTGTACACAGGATGGAACTATGCTTGCACCGGAGCATATATCGGAATGTGTAGTATCTTCGCTAATTAAACATGGGATAATTTAAAGAAATATGAATGGAGAAAGTATGAGAAAAATAGGTATTTTGACCGGCGGTGGAGACTGCCCCGGACTGAACGCCGTTATTAGAGGCGTTGTTGAGAAGTGCGCTGAATTTGGAATAGAAGTATTCGGATTCAGTGATGGTTGGCGTGGTGCGCTGAATGCCAAGGGCCATTGGCTATCTTTGGCAGAAGTTGAGGGAATTCAGACCCTTGGAGGCACCATTATCGGGAGTTCGCGTACAAATGTTATGGCCGACCCCAATGGTCCATCGACAATTAAAGATGTGCTGGAAGCTTTGGATCTCGAAGGACTTGTAGCCATCGGAGGAGATGATACTCTCGGCGTTGCAAATACGCTTCGCAAACTTGGCATTAATGTAATAGGCGTTCCCAAGACCATTGATAATGATCTAAGCTGTACCGACTATACATTCGGATTTGAAACAGCTGCAAACATTGCTATGGAGGCAATCGACCGCTTGCAGACCACAGCAAAGGCACACTCACGCTGCATCGTGGTTGAGTGCATGGGAAGGCATACCGGATGGATAGCCTTACAAGCTGGGCTTGCTGCGAATGCGCACTTAGTCTTGATACCTGAGTTTCCAAAGACCTATGATGAAATCATTTCACTCGTTCGCAGACGCTACCTAAGGGGTGATCGGTATACGATAATCGTTGTTGCGGAGGGCTTTGAGCTGGTTGGCGGCGATGAGATAGACATTGGTACCGATGCTTTCGGCAATAAGCTCCTTATTCATAAAAACCTGGCGAAAAATCTGTCGGACATGATTGAAAGCAGTATGAAGAACGATCCTCTGCTCGGAAGCGATGCGCAGTATTTTGAATGCAGACCTGTCGTTCTGGGGCATGTCCAGCGCGGAGGTTCTCCATGCGCATTTGACAGGGTGCTGGGCACAAGGCTCGGGATAAAAGCAGGCGAACTCGTTGCAAACAAGGATTACGGCAAGATGGTTGCCCAATCGGGCACAAAGATAGTCGCCGCAGATATGGAAACCGCAGTTACCGTTCGCAAGGAAGTCGATAAGGAGTTTTACGAAGCTGCCTCATTGTATTTCAAATAAGAATAATGCAAACAAGTCGCTCCGTCATTTGGCGGAGCGGCTAATATTATTAATCCCGCTGTTTATAAGTTAATACATGCGAATAATCACTATCCTTGATATGCTGAATGACCATGGAAATAAACTCAGCATTTGTGGGTTTCCCCTTTTCCGGATCAATGGTATTCCCAAACAGAAAATGCTGCATGAACGCAGTGCCGTGGGTCCAAGCTTGCTCTATCGCATATCTAAGTGCTTTCTCCACAGACTGCGGAGTGGTATTATTAAACATTGCTGTCAGCCTGTATAGCTCGCTAATCTTATCTGAACACCCAAGCAGACCAAGCGATATCATCGTGCCGGCATAATGTGTTCCCACATGCTTCTCATTCAATCCGATAGGCCGCAGCAGGTCTTCAACGATATAGCCGGAAAAGATTTTTCCATCAGAAGCGGCATCCATGAATGTGATAGAGTTTGTTCTATTAGGCATGGATCTCATGGCTTGCTTTGTATCAAGAAGCCGTTCAAGGTGCTCGCGATAGTCTTTATAGATCCTGTTGGCCGATTCGTTTACGGGTGTGCTCGCATAAATAACGCCACTCAAAGATTCTTCAAAAGCGCATTTGTTTTCCAGCGTCTGATTCGTCCTTCTTGCCACAACATAAATGAGAGAATTGCAGCAGGATTGACCTTTCTTAAGTGCTTTGGCGTATTCGACAGTATCCACTCCGCCAAAGTGATTCTCTATCAAGATTATGCTTGGAACATCCGCAAGCAATGTATGAAAGAAGTTTTTCGGCTCATGCACTGTCGGCAGGCACTTTGGAAATCTTTTTGATAACGCCTTGAACATCTCCTCGGTGAACTCCAGTCCGCCGCGGATACATATCGGTGTGCTGACTATCAAAGGCTTGGCGTAAGCAAGCATTACCTTAACATAATCAAATCCGTTCGGATCAAATAAATCGCCTTTGTTACTCATGTTCTATTCCATCTATTTAGGATCAACTATCAGATGATAGCTGAGATAAACATCCGATTCATCACAAATCAGTTGATAATGAACCCCGTACTCTGTCAGGCTCAGCTCTTTATTGTCGGAATAATGCGATTGAATCTTTTTAATCGTTGCTTCAAGCTTCGTGTTAGGAATCACGTCACAGTTTTTCATATACCCGGTGCATACGGAAACAAAACATCTTATCAGCTCAAGATTTTCGTTATCGCGCTGAAGCGATTCCAGCTTCCATGCGTCCCAATCAACGATAGAGCTTGAATAATTAAGGTTTTCAAGTTCCAGCTCGGCATAGACCACACAATCATCGCTATCCACTGTCAATCTTACAATGCCTTCACAGTAATGATCATTTCCATAAATGAAAGAATACTCATAGCAGGAGCTTTCGATGCTGTAATCAAAGCTATTGCGTTCAAGCGGAATAGAAGCATCAATAAGCGCATCGACGAATGTTGATCTGAATAATCTGTGCTGCGGCGTTGGGCTGGGAGCTTGAGTCGGCGGAGCAGTCTGTACGGCTGCGCTTTCATTACCCTTCAAGCCATATTTGAGATAAATAAGAACGCAAAGAAGAATCAAGACCGCATATACAACTATTTTGATTATAATCGTCCGATTCTTCTTCACATTCACTAACCTTTAACTAACTAAATTGCAAAATTTCCGTCGATGAAAACGGGGATTTCTTTACCGTCCTGCGTAATTCCAATGATTGAAAGATCTCGCGTTCCAATCATAAAATCGCAGTGCTGGATACTGTTGTTCAGACCTGCTGCAGCGAGTTCCTCCGCAGTCATATTCTCTCCGTTCTTGATACACGGATATGCGGCGCCAAAAGCGAGATGGCACGAAGCGTTCTCATCAAACAAGGTGTTGTAGAAGAGAATGCCGCTGTTTGAAATCGGGGAATCAAACGGTACGAGTGCGACCTCTCCGATCCTTGAAGCACCCTCATCAAGGCTGATAGCCTGCTTCAAATACTCCTCTCCCTGTTCAGCATGAACTTCGGTAATAACACCATCCTTAAGTATCATATAAAAGTCTTTAATGATATTGCCGCCTTCAACAAGAGGCATTGAGGCAACTACCTTGCCATTTACGCCGTCAAGCTTCGGCGCAGTAAACACCTCTTCAGTAGGCATATTTGCAACAAACTCAATACCTGTCTTGCTGAACTCAGATCCGGCCATCCAGATATGATTTTCAGGAAGCTCTATCATAAGATCGGTACCGAGCGAATTGGTATAATGGAGATACTTAAAGTTATATTCGTTCAATGCTTCACGCTTTTGCTTAAGGTATTCGCAGTGATCCCTCCAGCGCTTGACCGCACCGCCTTCGGGGGTTATGCGTACAGAATTGAATATCTCTTTCCATAGCCTATCCATTGCCTCATCTTCGGGCAGATCCGTAAATACCTTCTTTGCCCAGGACGGAATGGGAATACTTGCGACACACCAAGGGAATGCGCTTGCAATAAGCATATCGTGAAATTCTTTATTTGCTTCGCCGGAAGCCTTGGAGGCTCGTTCAAGTCTTGAAGGGTCAACGCCCTTGAGATTCTCAGGATCTGTTGCAGATATGGAAAGCCTTGCAGCGCCCATCTTTGCAAACCCGAGTGCCTTGTCGGAATCCCAATGGAATACCCTGTCAAAAACTTCATCGTCTGCATTCAGCCAATGCTGACGCGAAACAAAATCGTCGCTCCAATTCATTATTACATCTTTTGCACCAACATCGTACGCAGCCTTGACGCAAAGCCTGGCAAATTCCGCACAAGATATCGGAGAATTGATGACAACGTATTGCCCTTTCTGGACATTTAGACCCACTTCGATGAGCAAGCGGGCGTATTCTTCAAGCATATTAACCATCAATGCAATTCCTCCAAGCAAAAAATCATCTTAATCCGACCTTGCGGTAAACAAGATCTATCGTCTTCTCTGCGGTCTCGGATGCGCGTTCCGCACCACTCCTAAGGATAGCCTCAAGCTCTCCCCTATCTGCAAGAATACGACTGTACTCCTCCTGAACGGGCCGGAGCTCAGAAATAACGGCCTCGGCAACGGCAGTCTTCAGAACTCCATAGCCGTTTCCTTCGAACATGGCAACCGTCTCTTCCATTGTCTTTCCTGTCATAGCGCAGTATATTGACAAAAGGTTATTTACTCCATGACGGCCTTCTTCATAAGCGATCCTGCCCTCACTGTCGGTAACAGCACGTTTAAATTTCTTCAAGATCACCGCAGGTTCGTCAAGAATCGATATGTAAGCGTTCGGATTGGTGTCCGATTTGCTCATCTTCTTCTCCGGATCGGTAAGGCTCATGACTCTTCCGCCAATTTTAGGAATATAAGGCTCAGGGACCTTGAAGGTCTCGCCATAAGCATTATTGAACCTTATTGCAATATTTCGGGCAAGCTCAACATGCTGCTTCTGATCGTGTCCTACCGGAACCAGATCCGCCTGGTAAAGCAAAATATCGCCAGCCATAAGCACAGGATAAGTAAACAGACCTGCATTAATATTGTCAGCATGCTTTGCACTCTTATCCTTAAACTGGGTCATGCGGTTAAGCTCACCCATATAGGTATTGCATGCAAGTACCCAATTGAGCTGCGCATGCTGCATAACATCGCTTTGAATAAACAGTGGCGATATTTCGGGGTTTATGCCGCAAGCAATAAGCAGAGCTGCCATGCTCATAGAGCGCTCACGAAGCTCGTCTGCATTCTGCCTTACGGTCAGAGCATGCATATTTGCCACGCAATAATAGCAGAATTTGTCATCATCCTGCATGAGCTTCCAATTTCTTAATGCACCGACATAGTTGCCAAGGGTAGGAACTCCGCTGGGCTGAATTCCGCTTAGGATAATTTTCTTCTCCATATTTTCCTCTCAAGACTACATCTCATTATATGCGATTGGGCGGTTGTTGCCAACCGCTCAATGCAAAACAAATGAATAAACTATTGTTAGATTCCCATTTCTTCCTTGACTTCTTTGAAGCACTGTACTGCGAAGTCAAGGTCTTCTTTCGTATGTCCTGCGGACACCTGAGTACGAATTCTTGCCTTGCCCATGGGAACTACTGGATAGCAGAAACCTACGACATAAACACCCTTTTCAAGCATACGCTTTGCAAACTCCTGTGCAACCTTAGCATCGTAAAGCATTACGGGCACGATGGGATGAGTACTTTCGGGGACATCAAAACCGAGTTTGCCGAGTTCCTGACGGAAATACCTGGTGTTCTCATGAACCCTGTCGCGAAGGGCGGTGGATTCGGTCAGCATATCGATGACCTTGATGGAAGCCGCGCAGATAGCAGGAGCAAGGGTGTTAGAGAAGAGATAAGGACGAGACTTCTGGCGAAGCAGGTCAACGATCTCCTGGCGGGCGCAGGTGTATCCACCGCTGGCTCCGCCCATTGCCTTGCCGAGGGTACCTGTGATGATATCTACACGACCCATAACACCGCAGGCTTCAGCGGTTCCTCTGCCATGCTCGCCCATGAAACCAACAGCATGACTGTCATCAACCATGACGAGAGCGCCGTATTCATCAGCAAGATCGCAAATCGCAGGAAGGTTTGCAATAAAGCCATCCATGGAAAATACGCCATCGGTTGCAATCAGCTTGATGCGGCAATCCTTTGCAGCTTCGAGCTGAGCACGGAGATCGTCCATATCGTTGTTCTTATAACGGAACCTTTGGGCCTTGCAGAGACGTACGCCGTCAATGATGCTGGCATGGTTCAGTTCATCGGAGATAACAGCATCTTCCTTGCCGAGAAGCGTTTCAAACAGACCGCCGTTTGCATCGAAGCAGGAGCTGTAAAGGATACAGTCATCTGTGCCTATAAAATCGGCAAGCTTGCGCTCGAGCTGCTTATGAATCTGCTGGGTTCCGCAGATAAAGCGGACGGAGGAAAGACCGAAGCCCCAACTATCATAGCTGGCTTTCGCAGCAGCGATGATATCGGGATTGTCGGAAAGACCGAGGTAGTTGTTAGCACACATGTTGAGCACACCGTCCTTAGCCGTGGTGTTTATGCGTGCCTTCTGAGGGGTAGTGATTATTCTCTCATCCTTGTAGGTGCCTGCTTCACGGATGGAAGCAAGCTCATTGCGGAAAATCTCATATGCCTGTTTCATAATTATAATTCCTTTCAATAGATAATAAATTTATTCAGTCCAGTCAAGGACAACCTTTCCGCTCTTGCCGCTGCTCATTGCCTCGAATCCTTTTTCATAATCACGGTAATTGAATCTGTGAGTAACCATAGGAGTGAGGTCAAGACCGGCCTCGATCATTGCGCCCATCTTATACCAGGTTTCGAACATCTTTCTTCCGTAGATGCCCTGAAGCGTAAGACCCTTAAAGATAATATCGTTCCAATCAACCACGGTTCCGGGACCAGCAATACCGAGCAGAGCAACCTTGCCGCCGTGACGCATGGACTTGATGAGCTGATTGAGCGCGCCGCCATTGCCGCTCATTTCAAGACCGACATCGAAGCCTTCGGTCATGCCGAGTTCTTTCATTACATCAGCAAGATTTTCTTTTGCTACATTAACAGGCCTGGTCGCACCAAGGGTCTTTGCAAGACCAAGGCGATACTCGTTAACATCCGTGATCACGACATTGCGGGCTCCGTTATGCTTGACGATAGCGGCAGCCATCATGCCGATAGGGCCTGCACCGGTAATAAGTACATCTTCACCGATAACATCAAACATCAGTGCGGTGTGGGTAGCATTGCCATAAGCGTCAAAGAAGGAAATGATATCGTCCGGGATATCGTTCTTATCCATTGGAACAACATTCGAAGCGGGAATGCAGAGATACTCAGCGAAAGCACCGTCGCGCTCCACGCCTACGCCCTTCGTATGCTCACACCACTGACCGTTTCCGCTGCGGCAGTTACGGCAGTGTCCACAAACGATATGACCTTCGCCCGAAACACGCTGACCAACATACAGTCCGGTAACACCCTCGCCAAGTTCAGCAATTTCTCCGACATACTCATGACCGACTACAACAGGAGGAGTAAGATGCTGCTGAGCCCAAGGATCCCAGTTAAATATGTGAACATCGGTACCGCATATTGCAGTCTTGCGTATCTTAATAAGCACTTCGCCCATGCCGGGTTCCAGTACAGGAACCTGCATAAGTGTCAAACCCTTGGCTTTTTCAGTCTTAACAAGGGCATTCATCATTCTTTTCATCTTTGCCTCCAAAATTAGTTTGCAGAGTTATTATTGATCAGCTTCTCGGCTGCGGCGAGCTTAATGCAGACGCAAAGCACGCGCATTGCTTTTTCAAGTTCGTCAAGCGGGGGAAAACTGGGAGCAATCCTAAGATTACTGTCGTTCGGATCCTTTTTATAAGGATAGGTCGCACCGACACCGGTCATTACAACGCCTGCTTCCTTGCAGAGCTGGTGTACTCGGTGAGCGCATCCATTCATTACAAACAGGCTTACAAAGTATCCGCCCTTTGGATTTGACCAAGAAGCTATTCCAAGGGGCTTTATCTCTGACTCGAGAACACTCTCAACCAAGTCAAACTTTGGTTTAAGAATCTCGGCATGTCTGCGCATATGGGCAATTACGCCCTGCGCATCCTTAAAGAAGCACACATGGCGAAGCTGGTTTAGCTTATCGTAGCTTATGGACTGTGCACCAATCAGTTTCTTCATATAGTCCATATTCGCTTCGCTGCAGGCAAAACAAGCTACACCGGAGCCCGGAAAAGTTACCTTGGATGTTGAAGCGAATTCAAAAGGCATATCCGGATTACCTGCTTTTTCACAAGCGGAGAGAATGTCAATAAACGGCATATACTCGCCGCTAAACTCGTGAACACAATATGCGTTGTCCCACATAAGGATAAAGTCCTTAGCTGCGGGCTTCATTGATGCGATCCTGCCGATAACAGCATCGGAATAAACGATTCCGCTGGGGTTCGCATACTTTGGAACACACCACATTCCTTTTACGCTCTCATCTTTGATAAGTTCTTCGACCATATCCATATCCGGGCCGTCATCAAGGATGGGAATCGGGATCATTTCCATTCCAAATGTCTCTGATATGGTAAAATGGCGGTCATAGCCGGGCACCGGACAAAGGAACTTGACCTTGTCAAGCTGTGACCATGGTTTATCAGAATGCAAAAGTCCATGAGTATATGCCTTTGAGATCGTATCGTACATGAGCGTTAAGCTTGAATTACCGCCCATGAACAGCTGCTCATACCTTACGCCGAGCAGATCGGCAAAGAGCCTGCGGCATGCAGGAAGTCCCATCAGCTCACCATAATTGCGAGCTTCCACGCCTTCGTCGACCGTATCATCAATATGCATATTTAGCAATTCATTTGACAAATCTAACTGCGCGCGGCTGGGCTTGCCTCGTGCCATATTAAGCGACAAGTTCTGGGCTTTAATGGCTGAATACTCCTCTTGAACACTGCTGTAAAATTCGCCAAGCTGCTGCCGGCTCATCTCAGTAAGCTTCATAATTGCAGACATTGTCCTTTCAGGGGCCTTGTCAAGCAAGGCATATTTCTGTTAAATTATAGTCCTTTTTTAGCCGTATGTCAACAAATACTCAGGCCAATATTATATAAAATGTGTTGAAGCGTCAAGCATAGGTGACACATTTCCTTTCAAGAGAGCAGTCAAGGGTAGGTGTGGAGATTTTCGAAGCAAAGCGAAGAAAATACTACCCGACCTTGACTGCG